>ERZ724507.9-NODE-9-length-64299-cov-7.861170_pt1 | contig 64299 bp, 52 predicted proteins | sample MGYA00376040_ERZ724507 | MGnify/ENA primary metagenome ERZ724507 (study PRJEB28724, sample SAMN07190883) | activated sludge metagenome | isolation source: activated sludge of sewage treatment plant in Hong Hong | place: Hong Kong | collected 2016-03-17 ...
CATGTGATGCATGGGCAAGGGAGGGTCCAGACCCTTCGCAACCCATGCGATGCATGGGATCGGAAGGGTTCCGACCCTTCGCCAGGTTACTTGCGGGACTTGATGATCACGCGGTGCAGCTGCTGCTTGAGGATGCGCGCCACGTCTTTGAGCTCATCGAACAGCTGCACATCGCGGTTGAAGCCGCCGAGCGTCCCTTGGCCGCTCTCAAACAGGTGCAGCAGGTACTGCGCGTCTTGGGTCAGGCGCTCTCCGCTGGCGATGGCGGCTTGGAAGTTGCGCAGCGCGACTTGGGCGTCCTTGCGGCGGCTGGGCTGAAACAGGACGGACAGCTCAGTCATGCGGTCGTGCAGGCGTCCGGTCTGCTGGCCAAGCTGTCCCGCCGATTGAACGAGCGGCGACAAGGTGGCGGACAGGTTGGCCAGCTGGGCGGGCGCATCGCTCACCCCCGCTTGCACAAGGCGCGACTCCAGGCTGCGCAACAGGACCAGGGTCTTTGCCCCTTGATAGCCGATGCGCAGCACCTGGCCGCTGTCAGCGACCCGATCCAGCCGACCCGACAGCGCGGAAAAGGCCGCCACCGCTTCCTGCCAGTCGGGCTGTAGGTCGCGCGCTTCCGCCAAGATCGCTTCCAGGCTGACGTAGATGTTGCGAAGCAGCAGGTCGAGGTCGGGCGGATCGATGCCAATCAGGTACTCGCCCCCCGAAAGCGGCGGGCCTTTGTCCACGCCGGGGTCGGGCGGACCGACTTCGATGACAGCGGGCGACAGCAGCGTGGGATTGCGCGGCACAAACGTCGATCCTCGGAACAGCCGCTGCCCGGCAGTCCGCAGGATGCGTAGCTCCAGCTCGACGTGCTCGCTGCCGATGGGCAGATCGACCGGATCGCCGGGACGGATGCGGTGCCGACGAATGGCCACCAGCTCACCGATGCGCTCGCCGGCCAGCTGGACTTCCGCGCCGGTATACAGCGGGCCGCTGCGCTCGACGAGCAGGTGCAGGGTCAGGGACTGGCCGAGCTGGTGTTCGGCGGTGAGCAGCGCCACCGATACCAAGAAGGTGAGCAGCAGCAGCGTCACCCCGCCGATGAGAAGGCGCAGCCGCTCACTGCTCGCATCAAACGGAGGCCCGAGGCTCACGCGCTATTCCTTCCAGAAGAACTTCCAGGGGTTGCGCTTGAGATCGCGGGTCAGCTCTTTTAGGTCGTCGTAGATCTGCGGGTCGGTGAGGAGCGCGCCTGCGGTGCCTTTGCCGCGCTTTACATCCGACAAGAGCGACTGGGCATCGCTGGCCACCGCCGACACCTTGCTAGACAGCGCCAGCAGCTCATCAAGCGAGCGCTGGAGCTTCTTTTTTTCTTCCGGCCCGAGCGTCGAGGCCAGGTCGGACACGCCATCAAGGGCGCGCTTGGTCTTTTGCAGAAGCGGTCCCAGCTCGGTCTTTAGCTCCGTGGAGATCGCGGCAATGTTGACCAAGGTCTTGTGCAGCTCTTCGCCGCTGCCGAGGCCCTGATCGAGCTTGCCAACCAGCTCGGCAGTCTCTGCGGTCAGGCGGTCGAGGTTGATGAGCAGCTTCTTGACCTCTGCCTCGTTGTCACCGAGCAGCTTGTCGAGGCTCTTTGCCACCTTGGCCGAAGACCGCAACAGGTCGCGCAGCGACTCTTTGTCTTCGCGCAGAAGCTTGGTCACTGCATCGAGAAACTCATAGAGCCGGGCGATGATGAGATCACTGCGCGGCGGATTGACACCGAGGACTTTGCTACCGAGCGGCAGCAGCGGCTTATCGGGCGAGCCGGGGGCGATCTCCAGGTACTGCTCACCGAGCACGCCTTGGGTGTTGACGTAGAACTCGGCGTCTTCGTGGATGGCCTTGCGCGCGCGCTCCTCGATCTGGACGGTCAGCCGGACTTGGATGCGGCGCTTTACCTCGGGATCGACTTCTCCCCCGTGAAACGCGATGTGCTCGACCTTGCCGACCTTGATGCCGGAGATCTTGACCGGCGCGCCTTCGTGGATGTTGCCGGAAAAGTCATAGTCGACGTAGAGACGACTCACCGGGCCAAAGGAAAAGCCGCCCAGGATGGCGATAAACATCGCCAGCAGACCGAGAGACACCACGACGAGGGTGGCGACCTTTAGCTCCAAGTGCTTCATGTCGGGCAAAACCTACCATAGGCGCTTTGGATTTTTGGCTGTGCCCGGAAGGCCTTTGCTGTAAAACCTTCGCCCATGTCTTTTGACCTGAATCGTTATCTCTCGGAACGGCGTGGACTTGTCGAGGCAGAGCTGGCCAGCCTGTCGCGCCTTCCGGCTTTGGTACACGGCAGCGCGGGACAAGTGCCCAAGACGCTGGCGGACGCGATGAACTACAGCTTGCTGGCGGGCGGCAAGCGGCTGCGACCGATCTTGGCGATGGCGGGCTGCGAAGCGCTCGGACAGAAGCCGGAGCGGGCGCTCAAGTTTGGCTGTGCGGTGGAGATGATCCACACCTACTCGCTTATCCACGACGATCTGCCCGCGATGGACAACGATGACTTCCGGCGCGGACGCCCGACCAACCACAAGGTCTATGGCGAAGCGATGGCGATCCTGGCTGGCGATGCGCTGCTGACGGACGCTTTTGCGCTGGCGGCGCAGAGCGATGCGCCCGCCGAGGTGCTGGTCGAGCTGCTGCGTGAGCTGTCGTATTCGGCGGGCTCGCCCGGCATGGTCGGTGGCCAGGTGGTGGATGTCGAAGCGACGGGCAAGCCCGTGGATCTGGCGCTGCTCAAGGGCCTGCACGCGATGAAGACCGGGGCGCTGTTCGATGTGTCGCTGCGCGGTGGCGCGCGGCTCGGTGGCGCAGCGGTGGAAGAGCTTGCGGCGATTCGGACCTACGCCCAGGCGCTTGGGCTGGCGTTCCAGATCGTCGATGACGTGCTGGATGTGACGCAGGATCTGGCGCAGCTTGGCAAGGATCCGGGGTCGGACAAAGAGGCGGGCAAGACCACCTACGTCGATCTGCTCGGGGTGGAAGGGGCGATGACGCAGGCGCGCCAGGTGATGGACGAAGGCATTGCGGCGCTGGCTCCGTTTGGGGCGCACGCCGAGCCGCTGCGGGCGCTTGGCAACTACACGGTCGATCGCAAAAACTAGGCGCTGACGATGATGCTGCCCCGACCTTCGCTGCCTTGTCAGCCTCCGCTGTATGCGCGCAGTGGCTATGCCCAGACGCTGCTTGGCAACTACCTGCGGATGCCGAAGCAGTCGGTGGTGGGGGCGCGGACCGAGATTGCGCTGCCGGACGGGGACAAGCTGGTCGCGCGGGTGTTTGCGCCGCAGAAAGAGCGCGCGCGTCCGGTCGTGCTGGCGGTGTTTCACGGTCTGGGCGGTCACATCGATCGTCCGTACATGAAGCGCGTGGTGGACCTGGGGCTTGCGCGGGGCTGCGAGGTCTGGGCGGTCAATCACAGAGGCTGCGGCGAAGGTCGCGGACTGGCGCGTGGCATCTATCACAGCGGGGTGGCACCCGACTTGGGGCAGGTGTTTGCGGCGATCCGGCGGTCGCGACCGGGGGCGCGCATCATCGGGGTCGGCTTTTCCCTAAGCGCCAACGCGATCCTGCTGACGATGGGGCGCGGCGTCGATGGCATTGCCGAGCTACCGGATGCGGCGATCGCGGTAAACCCGCCGATTGACCTCGGGCGCTGTGCGGAGCTGATCTGTGCGCCGCACCACGTAGTCTTCAACCTGTACTTTCTGCGCGGCTGCATGCGGCATGTCCGCGAGCGCGAAGCCGACGGACTCATCGAGCCAGGGCGCTACCCGGTGAGCCTGCGGATGTCGCTCAAAGAGTTTGACGATGCGGTCACGGCGCCGATGGGCGGCTTTGCCAGTCGTCACGACTACTACGCGCGGGCGAGCGCGCTGCCGCACCTGGCCCAGATCGAGCGGCCCACGGTGATCCTGCACGCGGAAGACGATCCGTTTATCGATCCGGCGGACTTTGGACGGGCCCGCTACGGTCCCGGCGTCCACCTGCACCTAGAGCGCTACGGCGGACACCTGGGCTATGTCGGGGAAGGGCTGCCGTACCTGCGCTGGCTTGACTACGGGATGGGTCACTACCTGGATGAGCTGCTGTCGGTTGTGGCGTAGCAGCGAAGCGGGCAGGGCAGGGCGGGGCTGCGGACGACTGGCTAGGTGGCGGACTCACCACGCGGATGGACGATGAGGACCGGACAGGGCGCGGTTCGCAGCACCTTTTCGGCCACCGAGCCCAGCAACAGGTGACGAACGCCAGGACGGCTGCGGCTGCCCATGACGATCAGGTCGGCGTGCATCTCTTGGGCTTGGTCGACGATGGACTCGGCGGGGCGGCCATCGACCATGCGGTACTCAATGCTGACGCCGAAGATGTACTTGCGCTGGCAGATGGCCTCTAGCTCGGTGCGGATGTGGTCGGACACCTCGGCGGCCTTGGCGATCATGGCTGCCGCTGCGCCGCGCATGCCGGGGCTGACCAGATAAGGCACTTCGTAGTCGGGCTGGACCGCGCTGTGGAAGATGCGAATGCTGGCGCCCAGGGGTCTGGCCAGCTCGAGCGCGTAGTCGAGCACTTGTTCCGAAAAGGCGGACAGGTCGGTCGGGACTAGGATGCGATGAACAGCAGCGGGGCTGCCTGTTGCGGATTGGGTGTCACTCATGGTCGCTCCGTATCACAGATGCTGGCGGTGTCCTAGGAACCGGTTAGCGCCTGTAGGGAATGTTCGGTCTTTTTGGGCTGGGCGTCACGCGCTCTGCGGCGAAGCAGTAAAAGGCCGAGCGTCACCACCGCGCCCAGAAGCAGCCCGCACACAGAGCCTAGCAGGACCAGCACAGACGAGCCCGCAGCGGGCTTTGGCACGGGCAGCACCGGGCTCTGCGCGTGGGTCATCAGCACCGTGACATCGGCGGCATCCAGGCCGACCACGGCGCGCGCCACCAGCTCGGCGATGTCGGTCGCCTTCACCGACGTTTCCCCCCGCAGGCGCAGCAGGACCGAGGCGGTCGGACGAAGCTGGGCGGTGGGCAGCAGCGGATCGGCTTCGGCAAACGCCAGGTGAACGCGGGCCGATCGGACCTGCGGCAGGCTCATCAGGGTGTCGGCCAGGGTCAGCTCACGCTCGCGAAGCTGCGCGGCTTTGACTTCACCGGGCAGAAGGGCCAGCTTGCCGCTGTCGCGCACGGGGGCGACGGTGGGCAGTCCCAGCTCGCGCAGGACCGACAGGGCGTGGTCCTCTTCTCGCTTGGGCACCACCAAGGTGTAGACAGCTCCGCGTGAGCTGCGACCACTTGGCTTTTTGTCGGCGGCGAGTCCAGCCTGGCGCAGAGACAGCAGCGACTCGTTGACGGTGTGCTCGTCTAGCTCGTGATACAGCTCGGCGTCGCAAGCGGTCAGCAAGGTGAGCCCGGCGCCCAGCAGCCCACAGCCGATTTGCATGCGCGCTCGCCTGGTTAGACCACGGTGAAGACGGCGACAGAGCACGTCATCATGCTAATCCGACCGGTGCAGAGCTGTCACGCGGGATTGGGCGGGCCTTTGCAGCTACGGTCCCAGGTCGATGAGCGCGTAGGCTTCCTCTGCGGCATCAATGCGCGCGGCGTACTCAACAAAGGCGGGATAGCGGTCGGGCAGCACGCGCTGACGCAGCAGGTTGTTTTCGACCGACAGGATCAGGCGACCGCCTTCGACGCGAACCGATCGACTGTAGCGACCAAAGCCTTGCAGCTCGGCGGGATCGGCCAGCTGGGCAACCTGGGCCCCGGCGGGCAGTGTGACCTCGGCGGTGAGCGTGCTCGGGGTGATGTAGCTTACGACGAGCGGGAGCTTGCGCTCTGGCGCGGTGACGTAGCGACGGCTCAGAAGCAGCGGATACGGCACCGGCAGCACGAGCTGACGATGACCATCTTTGCCGCTGCGCAGGCGGGCCAGGTGCGGCGCGGTGAAGCGATAGGTGATGGTGAGCGGCGCTTCGTTGTCGTCGAGCGGTCCGTACTTTAGCTCGCTGAGGCTGGCACCGGGGAAGAAGTAGCCAAGGGCGCGCTGCTCGAGCGACTGACGGAGCTTGTCTTCAGCGATGTGCTCGACCTGATCGCGCCACTCGCTGGCGGGCAGTCCGGTGAGCGTCTCTGTCACCGTCACTTGGCCGCCTCCTTGCGCGTTGAGCTGGACGGACATCGCGATGCGTCGCTGATCGGTCAGCATGGGCCGTGTCAGTCCCAGCGGACTGAGTCGCTGCGGCATGCCTCCAGCGGGTGGCAGTGCGATCTGAACCTGCTCGACCGGGCGGGCGGGCGCTTCGTTTTTGGGCTTTGCGCTGGACTCGGCGACGCGCAGGGCCTTGGCACCACGCAACAGCGGCCTGACCAGTCCGGTCGGGGTGTGTCGATAAAACGGATCGATCCACAGCAGCGGCACGCCCTGTTCGTCGGGCGCAACGGCAATCAGCAGCTCGGAAAAGGCCAGGACATCGGGCAGCGGACCTTCTAGCTTCGGGTTGTTTTCGGGACGGGCGAGCCACGTCTCTGCCGGAATCCCCGCCGCCTTGAGCAGGGCCAGCAAAAGCACATCGCGACGACCTTCTTTGCGGGCGAGGATCGAGCTGGCGGACTCATCGAAGCTGCCGCCGCTGTGGATGTTCTTGCGCACCCAGGCATCGAGCTTCTGCGCCCGTGCAAAGAGGCTGGACGCTGTCTCGGGCGAGCCGTCCGCCGGTCCGGCGACCTTGTGGGCCAGCTCTTCCAGCTCGGTGGTCATGCGCAGGGATCGATAGCGTCGCTCGCGGATCTGGTTGACGTAGCCTTCGAGCGATATGCCCGACCCAATGCGCACCGAGGGCGACCAGTCGTCGATCTGGCCTTGATCAATCAGCTGCTCGGGCTGCATGCGCCTGACCTGCATCCGTCGCCAGAAGTGATGAACCAGGTCGCCTTCGCTGCTCTGCATCGCGACGGGAAGCTGCCGCTTGCCATCGGGACCGACCGGACCGCGCAGGTCGATTTGCAGCGGCATGTCCTTGGGCGTGATGAGCAAGTATTCGCTGCGGTCTAGCGGTGCGTCCGCCGAGGCAAAGTAGAAGCGATCCCCGAAGAATCCTTTGTTGGCAATCGCGGTCGGATCGTCACGGTCGATGTATTCGTATTCGACGTAGTCTCCGATTTCCAGCGACGGTGCAGAGATGCTTTCCTTTTCGGGAATCTCTTCGGGCTCACGCGTGGTTCCGTCGGCCTTGATGGTGCGCAGCGTCAGCACTTCCGCGCCGTCGGGAATGTGAATCTCGCCGAAGCGCTCGATGCCTTCTTTGGTCAGCACCCGGATGACGTTGTGGGTCAGCGACAGCCGAGCGCCCGACGGAAACACCCGCATCACGGTGCGGTCTAGGAGCAGCACTGCCGACTCGCCGCTGTAGACGCCGTGACGGGATTCGAAGTCTTTGACCAGCTGCTTGCCGTCGATGCGATACGGTTCCATCACGTCGCGCTGACCGAGCGCATGCAGCGCCTTGGCCAGCTCGGGTGACTCGGGCACCTGCGCAAGACCTTGCTTGATCGTTGCCAGGGCCGTCTCGGGCTGGCCTCGCTCGACGTAGAGGTTGGCCAGATCGACGTACAAGTTGACGCTGCGCGGCGCGAGATCCTTGAGCTTGAGCAGTGTGCTCGTCGCTGCCGCTAGATCTCTGCGTCCGATCAGCACCCGCGATAGGCTGCGCAGCCACGGCTGACTATCGGGCTCTAGCTCGCGCAGGCGCTCAAACTCACGCTGGGCTTCTTCCAGCTTGCCAGCGTCGAGCAGCGCATCGGCATAGCGCTCGGAGTAGGGATTGCAGCGCGACACCTTCGCCGCCGTGACGAGCGCGCCTTGGTCATCTTGCTGCTCTTTGCGAAAGTCGTGCAGGGTTTCCAGCACCGGACACGCCGTCGGTCCCAGCTTCAGGGCTTGCTGTAGCGCGGCATCGGCTTCGACGACAAAGCTGCGGGTCTTGAAGATGCGATGACGAAGCAGCTCGGTCTGCCAGGTGGACTCGACTTGCGCGGGCTGCTCGGCGAGCACGTCTTGCGCTTGCGTCGGTTTTTCGTCTTGCAGAAGCAGCTTGCCGAGCAGCAGACGCGCCGACACAAGCTTGGGACTGTGCGACAGCGCGAGCTTGAGCTGGGTGCGCGCACGGTCTCGGGCCAGTCGATCGGGACGGCTTCGGTCGTCGAGCAGCAGCCCGGCATACAGCGCCCGCAGCGCCGCAAAGCGTGGGGTCTGCTCGACATGCTCGGACGCAATCGCAATGCCTTCATCGGGTCGCCCCGACAGGTACGATCGCTGCATCTGGAGAAGCGCTCGCAGCGCACCTTGCCAGCGATTTTGCGCGACGGGAAGCGGGGACAGTGCGCGCTCGGACACCGAGACGGTTCCACCCGCAGCGGGCAGCGGAGCGCTTTGGGGATGTCCGTCGAAGAACTGGACGCCGGGCAGTGACACTTGCAGGTGATTGCTGCCGATGACGCCCAGCTTGACCGACAGCGTGTGCGCGCCTTTGGGGAGCGTGACCGACAGGTGCCTGCGTCCGACGGGCTCGGGGTCCAAAAACAGCTGCTTGCCGTCGATGTAGAGCGCCCACGGCGTTCCAGCCGTCTCGACCGTCAGTGGCAGCGGCTCTGGACCCGACGACTGTACGAAGGTGTGGGCATAGAACACGCCGGGCTGTCCGGGCAGACCTTGTAGCGATACGCCGCAGCCTGATCCGTCGAGCTTGCGATAGCTCGGTCGCGCCGGATCGGTCGCTGGACTGTCGCCAGGAAAGTCGGTGAGCAGGTCGAGCATCGGCAAGTGACCGTGCGGACCGCTTAGGTAGAACATCGACGGGCAGCCACGCTCGACATCGACGCGATTGGCGCGGGCTTCGTCGCCAGCCAGTCGCAGCACCTGTCCCAGCAGCGCCGCCAGAAGCTGCTGACTTTCCGCCGGCAGTCGTCCACGCGCCTGCCAGATGGCGTAGAGCCGCTCACGCAGGGCTTCATCGTCCGCCGCGCCGGTGCCGAGCGCGCCATGAATGAGCAGCCGATGCATCGCCAGCTCTGCCACCGCCGGAGCCCACGCATCTTCGGTTCGCTGCGCCTTCACATGCTGTTCCAAAAACGCGACAAACAGCTCGTGCGCTTTGCGAGACTGACCGTTTTGCTGCGCCGCCAGCGCCGCGCCCAGGTACGTCAGGCTGTCTTTTTCACCGAGCGCCAGCGCCTTTTGCAGGTGCGTCTCGGCTTCTTCGCTGTCTCCCGAGACGAGCAGCAGCAGGCCCAGCTCGCGCAGGAGCGACGCCGGAGGCTGCTTGACCTGGCTGGCCTTGGTGCGCAGCGCGACCACTTGATCGCCGAGCGGCGGATCACTGCGATAACGGTCGCTGACCGCAACCTGAGACGATGGACCACAGCCGACGATCAGCGCCAGCGTCAGGGAAGACAGGATCTTGTTACTCACGGCCCACCACAAGCTCTTGAGAGAGCGCGCTATCGACTTCGGAAAGGAAGGTACGGAACGCCGGGTAGTCGCTGGCACTGATGCGATGACGATCGATGCGCAGCTCGGACTTGGCTTTGACAGCGATGCCGGTCTTGCCGGGCTGCTGCTCGATGGTGAGCGTAAAGCGACCAAACGGAGACTCGACGGTCTTGGGCTCGGGCAGCCGGTGAACCGCAAACCGCGCCGGAAGCTGAACGGTCACTTCATCTTGGTTTTGCCAGGCATAGCCGAGCACCAGATCGTAGTGACGACTCGACAGCCGAGCGTAGCTGCGCAGCAGATCCGGCTCTCGACCGAGCGGTCGCATCGTCAGTGATCCTTGCGTACCACTTGGCGGTCGCGCCCACTTGGGCACTTGCAGCTCACCGCGCAGCGTCACCGGCTGCTCTAGCTCGAGCACACCGGGCAGCTCCACCGACAGCGCCTGCGCACCGGGGAAGTAGTCGTTCCAGGTCTTTTCGTAGCGCTCTTTTTGCGACGACGGATTTTGGAAGTGATCGCGCATGCGGTGCGCTCCTTGACCGCTCACCGAGAGCTGCTCGCTTACCTTGGCGCGACCGGCTTCATCGAGCTGCACCGACAGAACCCGCCGCGTCACGCTCTGATGCGACGGCAGAACCGGCGTGGTCGCCATATGACCTTTGCCATTCCACGGCGCGCGCGAGTCGGACACCACCAGCACCAAGATGTCCTGATCCATCATCGGCAGCTCCATCGAGCCCGAAAACTCAGCGGTGCCATCGAGATACAGGTTGTACTTGGGCACAAAGACGATCGCGTGGTTGAACACCGACAGCGACGCGGGCTCTGCATCGATGCTGCCCAGCTTGGTCGTTCGCGCCAGCGCCATCGAGCTATCGATCCCGACCTCTTTGAGCATGACGTGGAGCAGCGCCGCTTTGTCTTTGCAGTCGCCAAACTTGCGTTCCCAGACCTGCGCGACCTTGTAGGGCTGGTAGCCGTGGATGCCAAACTCCAGACCGACGTAGCGCGTGCGCCGGACCACTTCGTTGTAGAGCGCGCGAATCCGTCCCAGCTCATCCGACGGCGGAATATGAGCGACGACCGCTTGCGCTGCGCGACTGATGTCCGCCGACGGAGCCAGCGACTCGGCAATCAGACCGCGATACCAGACGGCGACATCTTCCCAGGTCTTGTACGTCGAGACATGGATATAGGCCGACAGCTCTGCGTAGCCTGGTCGTCCCGCGTCGTCGTGAATCATCGGCAGGTTGCGTGCCACAAAGCGCGTGATGTGATCCTTGCCGCGCGTCTCGTCGGTGCGTTCCAGCGTCGCATCGCGCGGAATCCGAGGCTGATTGAAGTACAGCGGCCTGCGTCGCAGATCTTCTTCCGGCAGCGTCAGCACATAGCGCGCTTCCAGCACCGGAATGCCTTCTTGCAGATACTGCACGTCGCCAAAGTAGTCGGAAAACAGGTTGCGTCGTCCGACGTCGGATCGCACGTATTCGACGACGAGCACATCGCCGGGACGCAGGCTGTCAAAGCGAATCGTGAGCGCGTGCAGGTCGTAATAGAGTCCATACCAAGGCTCTGATGCGTCGCTTTCGCTCTGTGAGACGCTCTCGACCACTTCGCCGCTTGGACGAATCACCTTCGCGGTCTTGACCTGCACCGACTGCGTATCGGGTGTGTAGCTGACGCCGACCTCGTCGTATTCGCGGCCTCCGTTTTCGTCCAAGATCTCGACGACGCGCTGGTTGTATTCCTCGGACAGACCGTTGGTGTGAATCCGCACCACCTTCTGATCGAGCAGCACCCGCGCCGTATCGCCCGCTTTCACCGGAGGCCGTGGCTTCTTGAGCAGCGTCTCGACATCGACTTGGAACTGACGCTGAAGGTCTTGCGCCGATCGCGTCGCCGGATCGAGCACTTGCACGTACTCGCGCAGCGTCGGATTTTGCGGTTTCAGCTCCAGCGCTCGCCGGTACGAGGCCACCGCCAGCTCGATGCGTCCCAGTCGCTGAAGCAGCCGTCCGCGTCGCTCATACCACTCGGCGTCACCGACGAGCTGAACCATCGCTCCGCTTACCAGCACCAGCGCTTCTTCATATCGTCCCGCGCCTTCCAAGATGTCCAGCCGCTCGCGCAGCGGATGATGCGCATCGGGCTTCACCTTCTGAAGTCGCTCGATGAGCTGAAGCGCTTCGTCCATCTTTCCCGCCGCACGTCGACGCGAGATCAGATAGCGCAGCGCTTCATCGTCGTCGGGCTGTTCTTTGAGGATGACCGCATACGCCGACTCCGCTTCTGCCTGTCGTCCCAGCCGCGCCAGCACATCGGCGTAGGCTTGCAGCATCTGCATCGACGGGAACGTATCTTTGAGCGACGCAATTCGCTTGTAACCCGAGCTGGGCATGCCGCGACTTTGGGCAATCCGCGCCAGCCCAAGCTGCGCTGTATACAGGCTGGGAACCAGTCGCTCGGCTTCGGCAAAGGCCTGCTCGGCCAAAAGCAGCCGCGAGCCTTGTTCCAGCATCGTTCCGTGCTCCACCAGCAAGAGCGCGCGCTCGACCGGCTCGTCACTGCCCGGCAGCGCCAGACCCGCTTCAATCGCCATTCGCTGCTGGTTGTCGTCCTCGGTTGCGTCCGCCAGCAGGCGATAACCACGACGGCTTGGCTGAAGCGAGATCGCTTCCTTGAGCACCGACTCTGCCTCGCGCTGCTCGGGATCGACCGGCTGAACGTGATGCAAAAACAGACCGAGATCCGAAAGCGCTGCACTCCGCACCGCTTTGTTTGCCGTCGGACCACTTGGCACCCGCGCGCGCAAGGCCACAAGCAGGCTCTGCGGCTTCGGTCCTTGCATCGGCACAGCAGCGGGAATCGGCCAGCTTTCTTGCGGTGGCGTCGCACGCTGCACAAGTCCTGTCAGCGCTCGTCCATCCGGCGAGGTCAGCCGCAGCACAAACGCCCAGCGCCCGCTCTGCGACGATACCTTCACCAAGATCCGATTCCAGCCCGGCTGAAGCTGCGCAAGGCCCGCTTCCTGATCGATGTGCAGCTTGCGATAGACATCGCTGTCAATCACCGCCGCGCCTTGGTTGACAAACACCTTGACCGCGCCGGTTGCGCCGACTCGCACCGCCACCGCTTGCTTGCTCGGGCTCTTTACGAAGGTCTGCGCGTACGCTGTGCCTTCGGTTTCCGGGCGCAGCCAGGCATCGAGCGGAATCGCGCCATCGCTGGCCACCTGCGCTTCGGGAATCACGCGCCACGACACCGGAAGTGCCGGGCTTTTGCCGGGATAGCGCAGCGAGCCACTCGGCGCGGTCCCTTCCTGCTCGGGCGGATACGCGACCTTGTGGCCTTTGCGACCGTCGTTGTCAAACGGTCCCACCACCGCAAACGAGGTCAACAGCCCAAGCTGCTGTCGCACATCTTGAATGCCCGCATCATCACCGACGTGACGACGCAGGATTTGGTCGTGCCACAGCGCTTCGGCGCGCACCAGCTCCGACAGCGCGGGCTGCGGCTTGGTCATCTGCGACAGCACGGTGCGCAGGCGGGCTCGGTCGGTGACTTCGTCCCAGCGCGTCGACAGACCCAGCACCGGAATCACCGCTGCTGCCGATCCTGGACGCGCAAGCTCGGCGGCAAAGCGCTTCTGCCGATCGGTGACATCTTGGTCAAACGGGCTCTGGGCCTGGGCCGCTGCCAGAGAGAGGAGCTGGACTACGACGGCAATGAGGCCAAAAAATCGCATAGACACTCGCTCGTTGGGTCTATTGAGGACGCAAGGACCCAGGAAAGGTACCGGGCAGGCCTGACTTGGGTCGCACATCATCGTGTGAGCGCCGCAGCAGCATCACCGCCACAGCCAGAAGCGCACCGACCAGGGCAGCAAGCAGCACCGTCACGGCAAAGGCACGCCAGCTTACCAGCACGGAACCGGGTGGAAAATCTCCACCCAGGGAAGATCGAGAAGACCGCGCTCCACCCGACTCGGTGCTGGGGACGGTCTCGTAAGGTGTTCCATCGGACGGCGTGCTGATGGTCTCTGCCGGAGTCGGTTCCCCCGGCGGAGACAGCGCTTTTTCCAGCTCGCCAATCAGGACCGCAATCGTCGCCGGTCGCTCGGACGGATCGGACGACAGCGCGCGGTTCATCACATCCACCAGCGCTTGGTTCGAGTCGCGAATGATCGACCAGTTGTCGCCCAGCTCCAGCAGGCTGCGCATCACCCGCGTCAGTCCAAACACATCGGTCCGAATGTCCGGCGGACGCGCGACGTGCAGCTCGGGCGCCACCAGATCCATCTGTCCGACGTTGCCAAGCTGAAGCAAAAACGGCTCTCGCGGCAGTCCGACGCCCAGCCCGACATCGCACAGCCGAACGCCATCGGTCTTGAGCAGCACCGAGTCAAGCCGCACATCGCCGTGACAGCGTCCTTGCTCATGCAAAAACGTCAGCGCTTCGGCCAGCTGATCGATGATCTGAAGCACATCGGCGAGCGGCAGCCCTTCTTTTTGCCGAAACGCCGCCATTCGATCGAGCAGCACACCCTGACCGCCTTGGCCAAGCTGCGCCACTTCGACCACCATCACCGTCGCTTGCTCGGGGAGCGCGCGGACATCGACGACCTGCGACAGGAACGGATGCGTCAGGTCTTTAAACGGCTGAAGGTGACGCAGCAGCTTGTCCACCGCGCCGGATGTCTCGACCAGCTCGGGTCGCACCATTTTGAGCAGCAGGTCCGGCTCTGGTACTTCGCCCCGCTCTTCCGCCGCTTGCTGCGCTTCGACCGTACACGCCAAAAAGCCGACCCACAGCGCGGCCTCACCGCTCTTGGTCAGCACGTAGTACTTTTCGCAGATGACGTCGCCGCGACGGAATAGCGGGGCTGCCATGCGTTAGCTCCGTCCGGTGTGGCCGAAGCCACCTGCGCCGCGCGCGGTGTCATCCAGCGCGGACACTTCGACGGGATGCGCCCGAACCACCGGGCAGATCACCAGCTGCGCAATGCGGTCGCCGTGATGAATTTGCACCGGCTGCGCCGACAGGTTGATGAGGATCACCGAGACATCGCCTCGATAGTCGCTGTCGATGGTTCCCGGGCCGTTTAGCACCGTCACGCCTTCTTTGAGCGCCCAGCCCGAGCGTGCCCGCACCTGGCCTTCATAGCCCGACGGAATCGCCAGTCGCAGACCTGTCGGAACCAGCCGTCGCTCCAGCGGAGCCAGCGTCAGCGTCTCGCCTTCACCCAAGCACGCCGACAGATCCATGCCCGCTGCCTCGGCGGTCTGATAGGCCGGCAGCTTGGCGAAAGGCTTCATCTTGACCACCGCAAGCAGCGGCGCGTCGGCACAGTGCGAGGCCGTGCCCACCGAAGAAGTCGGCTCAGTCGGAGCTATCTGGGACGCGCGTGTAGACAAGGGAAACTCCTTTGTATGTTAACCGCAAACCGGCCATTTCTAGCGGATGTCGCAGCCCAAGTGCAGCTTCCCGCGCAAGATTCCCCAGGTCTTGTGTGGCGGATCGGCTGCTCGGGCACGGCTCGTCGCTTACTTGGTGTCGTCCCCGTCTTTGATGAGCAGCGCATCGAGCGGATAAGGCCGGTCGAGGTAGCAGTCATCGGCAATCGTCTTCATCAGCTCATCGTCGTTTTGACCAAAGCGCTGAAGGCTCTCGCTGATTCGCTGCGCCGCTTTGCCACAGAACGCCGCACACAGTCGAAGCTGACGCTCGGCGCTGTCGATCTGTCCGGCGGCTTCGATGTGACCTCGACGACCGCGAGCGTGACGGGCATCGCGCTCGGTCAGTGCCAGCGACGTTCGCGCCACACACGCACACATCGCATACAGATCCATCGCGACATCCGCCACCCGCTTTTGGACGTACTGCATCTCGGGAAGCTGCGGACCGTGCCGACGCACCACGCGATCCACTTCTTTGGCAAAAGACTCCGTCGCGTCTTCGATGAGCACCGCTTCGCGCTTCAGCTGCGGATGATGCCGCGACAGGATCGCGCGTCCATACGCCGCCGTGCGCACCTTTTCGATGAGCGAGTCCACCACCAAGCCGTAGCCACGCAGCGGACGCTTGAGCACATCCGACAGCCGCCCGACCTGCTCTCCCGGTTCGCGCATGCCCGTCAGCGCAATGTAGGCGCGCAGCACTTCATGCGTGCCGGGGAAAACCAGATACGTCTGGCTGTCGCGCAGCAGTCGCTCATACGGATAGGCATCGAGCAGTCCCATCGATCCCGCCAGCCGCATCGACGCCACCGAGGCTGCATGCAGCGTCTCCGCCGCCATCACCTTGCAAAACGCTGCCTCCAGCGACGTATCAAGCTCCAGATCCGGGCGCTTGTGGGACAGGTCGTAGAGCCCCGTGGTGAGATACAGCACCGACTCACTTGCGTAGAGATCCACCGCCGTGCGCGCCACTTGATCTTTGACCATCCCGAGCGTGCCAATGACGCGCCCGAACTGTCGCCGACTGGTGGCTTGCTGGACTTGCAGGCGCAGCAGCTCACAGGTCGTTCCGATACACGCTGACGCGGCGAGCAGTCGTCCTTGCTGGCGTGTCTCCATCGCGACCTTGAAGCCGCCGCCGATGCTGCCGAGCACTCGATCGACCGGCACAAAGACATCTTCCAAGTACACCGCTGGCGTCGAGCTGCCACGATGTCCAAGCTTGGGCTCGCGTCCGCCGATCACCACACCCGCATCCGTCTTGCGATCGACGATGAAGCCGGTGATGCGGTCGATGTCCGCGCCGTCGCGATGCACCGTGGTCTGCGCAAAGACGATCAGCACGTCGGCTAGCTCGCCGTTGTGGACCCAGACTTTGGTGCCGCGTAGCCGATAGCCGCCTTCACACGGCGTCGCGCGGGTGCGAATGGCGGCAGCGTCACTGCCCGCCAGCGGCTCGGTCATGGCAAACGCGCCCAGGCTCTCTCCGCTGCACAGCCGAGGCAGATAGCGCTGCTTCTGCGCCGTCGTACCAAAGCGGTCGATCGCTTGCAGCGCAAAGCCCAGGTGAACCGCCAGCAGCATCGCCACCGAGCTATCAAACGACCCGAGCAAGTCGAGCACTCGACAGGTGGCCGACACCGACAGCCCCGCGCCACCGAGCGCCGGGTCAATCATCAGCCCGAACAGCCCCAGCTTGCGCAGTCCCGCGACTACGTCTGGCGGAATCTCGGCTTCTTGGTCAATCCGACGCGGATCGATGTGCTGCTTGGCAAAGGCCCGCAGCTCGTCGAGCAGCTTGTGGAGGCGTCGCTGCTCACTGTGACCGGGCTGGGGATAGGGAAAGACAAGCTCTTCGCGCAAGTCGCCCAGAAACAGGCTCTTGCCAAAGCTTAGCGACCTTTTCTGACTCACCTTGGGAAGATACCGCGCAGTCCGCCGCGCCGGAAAGCGGGTTTCTTGGCATCTTTCCGGGCCGAAGCTATGCTCCCCGCACTGACCTGCATTCGACGGAGGTGTCTGATGGTTCGCTCTCGCCTTGGCCTGCTTGCTGCTTGTGGTCTCTTTGCGGGGACGCAAGCCCTTGTCTCGTGTGATCCACCAGTGCCCGCCGAGGGTGCTGCTGACATGGCGACATACACCCCGAGGCACCTGAGCACGACGCTGACTTGGTGGGGCGACAACCGCAAGCGGCTCGATGCCTTCATGGACACCTACGGCAAGGGCAGCTCCAGCTACGACGCGAGCAAAAAGCCCATCGCGCTGTTCGACTGGGACAACACCATCATCAAAAATGACGTCGGCGACATCGTGCTGTTCTGGATGCTGAGGATGAACAAGATCTTCCAGCCTCCCGATAAGAACTGGCGACGCACGAGCTTCATCCTAAACCCCGATGCGCTGACCTTGCTCAAAGCGTGCGACAGCTTGGCCAACGCGGGCGAAGTGCTGCCGACGGGCAAGCCCGAAGGCGTCGCGTGTGCCGATGCAATCCTGTCGGTCTACCTCGACAACAAGGGCAAGACGGGGCTGGCTGCCTTTTCGGGCTACAACTACCGACGGATGGAGCCGACCTACGCCTGGGCCGTCCAGCTGCAAGCGGGCTACACCCCGGCTGAGATTGGCCTTCTGTCACGCGACGCCATTGTCGAAGCGCTCGCCGCCAAAGAGGGAGCGACCCAGACCGTCGGCAGCCGCCAAGTGAACGCTTACCTGCGCGTCTACGACCAGATGAAAGACCTCATCGAGTCGATGACCCAGAACGGCTTCGACGTGTGGGTCGTCACCGCCACCAGCGAGCCGGTCGTGCGCGCCTTTGCGTCCAGCGTGTCGCTGCCGTCGGATCGCGTCATCGGTGTGCGGATGGTGCTCGATGCGAGCGGCAAGCAGACCTACAACCTGCAAGGCTGCGGCGATGTCCCCGACGGAAAAAACGACGGCGGCGCCAACTTTGAAGGCAACGAGATCATGACCTACATCGACGGCAAGCGCTGTTGGGTAAACAAGGTCATCTACGGTGACGCCAGCGCTCAGGCTGTAAACCAGCGTCCCGAAGACAAGCGCCACCTGTTCGCCGCTGGAGACTCCAACACCGACGTGGTGTTCGTGCGCGATGCCACCCAGCTCAAGCTCATCGTAAACCGCAACAAAGCGGAGCTGATGTGCAACGCCTACGGCAACTACATGAACCGCTACTTGGTAAACCCGATGTTCATCGACCCGCGTCCGCAGCAGACCGCGCTGTATCCGTGCTCGAGCACCGCGTGCCTAAGCCCCACGGGTGTCGCTGGACCGTGCCTCGACGAAGCCCAGAGCGCCATTCCCGACCAAAAAGACGCCGTCTACCCCACGATGTAGCGCCAGCCAGACCGTGACAAGACCCGGACGTTTCCTTCGAAGCGGCTCGGGGCTTGTGACAGTCCGGAAACAGGCCGTGGCTGAGCATTGCGCGCGGCAGGGCGGGTCGGCTAGAGTCCGCGCCGTCATGACAGCCGATCGCCAATACCAGTCCGTTAGCTATCGTCCCAGTGAGCTTGAACATCGCTACGGTCCGTCGGTGCACATCTTGCGTGACCCGCTGGCGCTGTCGCTTTTGGCCAAGCTCTGCCACCGCGATGTTGTGCAGCCCGAGGTGAGCCGTCTCATCGTCGAGCTGTATCGCATGCTGGTTCACGAAGTGGTCGCTGCGGAGTTTCCTCGGCAGCGCTCGAGCATCCCGACCCGGATGATCCAGTACGTGCCACAGGGCATCTACGACGGAGAAGTCATTGCCGAGCACACCCAAGCGGTGGTGGTGGCGCTGGCGCGAGCGGGCCTTCTTCCCTCGCAGGTCAGCTACGACTTTCTGAACCAGGTGCTGTCGCCGCAGGGCGTTCGGCAGGATCACCTGGCGCTGGGACGGACGCTCGACAAAGAAGGGCATGTGACGGGCGCGGGACTGTACGCGAGCAAGATCGGGGGTCCGGTCGAAGGCGCGATGATGCTGATTCCTGACCCGATGGGCGCGACGGGATCGACCGTGAGCCGCGTGCTGCATCACTATCGCCAAGAAGTGGTCGGTACGCCGGCCAAGGTGCTGGCGGTTCACCTGATCGTGACGCCGGAATACCTACGGCATGTCACCCAAAACCACCCAGAGGTGCAGGTGTACGCGCTGCGGCTCGATCGCGGGCTGTCCGACGCTGATGTGCTCGATACGGTGCCCGGTACGCACTGGGATCGCGAGCGCGGCCTGACCGACCACCAGTACATCGTGCCCGGCGGTGGCGGCCTGGGTGAAGTCCTCAATAACTCGTTTGTGTAAGGAGCGCGCTGTGTCTGAAGTGGAAACCTTTGTCGAGCCGAAGCTGACCCCGCTCTTTACCGAGCAGCAGATTGCCCTGCGCATTCGCGAGCTGGGCCAGCAGATCGCCGCCGAATATGGCAAGCGACCTCTGACGCTGGTGACGGTGCTCAAGGGCAGCTTCATCTTTGCGTCGGACTTGGTGCGGGCGATCTACAACGCGCAGATCTCGCAAGGGCTGCCGGGATCGACGGTGACCTGTGAGTTTTTGGGCCTGTCGAGCTACGGCGATGAGACGATGACGTCGGGCGTGGTGCGGATCACGTCGGATCTGAGCAGCCCGGTCGAAGGCTCGGACATCCTGATCGTGGAAGACATCGTCGATACCGGCCTGACGATGAGCTACCTGCTCGAAAACCTGAAGACGCGGCACCCAGCCTCGATTCGGATCTGTTCGCTGCTTCACAAGCCGAGCCGCACCAAGAAGCAGGTGCCGATTGACTACATCGGCTTTACGATCGACGACCTGTTCGTAGTTGGGTACGGACTGGACTACAAGCAGCGCTACCGCAACCTGCCTTGGATTGGCGTTCTGAGTAGTTAAGCAAAAGCGCCGCAAGGGAAGCTGGGTCGATCTGATAAGATGACACTAGGCTTCCCATGTCGAACCAAGCGCTCCCTCGGGATGCAGCGCTCTGCGCAGACTGCGGTCAAGTCCTCGAAGAGGACATGCCACATATCTGCAAAGGCTCACCGAAGAAGCTTGCGCTCGAAAGCACGCTCGGTCCGGGCGATCATCCAACGATTCCGGGCGAAATTTCTGAGTCCGGCGTCATGGATCCGGCGCACGAGCTGCTCGGCAAGATCATCGGCGAGCGCTACGAGATCCAGTGTGTTCTCGGCCAAGGCGGCATGGGCGTTGTCTATCAGGCGCGCCACATCTCGCTGGAAAAGCTGCTGGCGGTGAAGCTGCTGCTCATCGCGCAGAACGAGGAATACCAGCGGCGCTTCCTGCAAGAGGCGCAGCTCGCGTCGCAGATCAACCATCCCAACACGGTGTTTCTGTCGGACTTCGGCGTGCTGCCTGATGGTCGCTCCTACATCGTCATGGAGCTGCTGCGCGGTCCGACGCTGGCTTCGGTGATCGCTGAAGGCGCGATGGACCCGATGCGCGCGTGCAAGATCGCCGCGCAGATCGCTCACGGACTCCAAGCCGTCCACGACCAGGGAATCATTCATAGGGACCTGAAGCCTGAAAATGTCTTTTTGCTGGATCAGGATGGCAAAAAGGACAACGTCAAGATCGTGGACTTCGGCATTGCGAAGGCGACCAGCGACGCACCGATGGTGCGGAAGCGGAACTCGCAGGACGAAATCAGTGTGGTGTCGGACCTGAAGATCTCGTCGCAGACGATGCCGGGTACGCTGATGGGAACGCCGGCGTACTTGGCGCCGGAGATGGCGCTGGGTCAGGAAGTAGACTTCCGCGTCGACCAGTACGCGCTCGGGGTGATCCTGTTCGAGATGGTGACGGGGCAGCTGCCGTTTGATGCGAGCACGATTGGGCAGATGCTCCAGCATCACATCTCGACGAAGCCGCCGCTTTTGAGCAAGCGGGTTTCGGGAAGTACTCCGTCGCTGGATGCGCTGGTGGCGCGGCTGTTGGCGAAGAAGCCGGAAGAGCGCTTCCCGAACATGCGGGCGGTGGGCGATGCGCTGGAAAAGGAAGTGGAGCTGCGGCTGCTGGCGCGCGGTGACACGGCGCTTCCGGCGCACATTGCCGAGGCGCTGAGCAAGACCCAAGCGGGGACGCACCTCCGCATCGCGGGACGCAAGATTCCGATGTGGGTGATGCTGCCGCTGCTGCTGGTCTTTGTGGTCGCGGGCGGGGCGGCGAGCCTGCTGCTGCTGCGCGAACGACAAGCACAGGTGGCGATTACTCCCGAAGAGCTGGCGGAGCTGCGGCAGCGGGCGCTGTCGGTGGTGCGCGAGTATGCGGGCGGAGACGATGCGGGGCTGCGGGCGGCTTCAGCGACGGCGCTGGCTCAGACGCGCGATCCGAGCCTGCGGGCGGGTCTGGAAGTGCTGCTCGGGGACTCGTCGAGCCCGGTGCGGGTGCAAGCTGCGCTGGCGCTCGGGGCGATGGGCGATCGGCAGGCTGAAGCGGTGCTCAAGACTGCGCTGTCGGGTCCGTCGGATGTACGGCTGGCCGCGGCGATGGCGCTGGCGCTGCTGGGCAATTCCGAAGGACATCAGGTGCTGGTGTCGGCGCTGTCGGCGAAAGAGCCGTCTTTGCAGAAGCAGGCAGCGCTGTATCTGTGCGAGCTGGGCGACGATGCGGCCAAGCCCGTCCTGAGCAGCCTGCACAACCAAAACGGACTGCGGGACGACGAGGACTTCTCGGCGCTACAGTGTCTGTCGCGGCTCGGGGAAGAAGCGGCGCGGGCGGAGCTTTTGGCGAAGAAGGACTCGGGGGCAAGTCGTCGGCAGAAGCTGGAAGCGCTGTTTCGGCTGTCGGAGCTGGGCGATGAAGCGGCGCGGACCGAGCTGCGAAGCTTGGCGGACAAGCGTGGGCAAGAGCAGCTCCTGGCGGCCAATCGGCTGTCGAGCCCGGAAGAGCCGCAGCTGCTGTCGGTGTTTCGTCCGGTCGTGCAAAACGAGTTCGGGGTTCCGGCGGGACGACAGCTCGCGGCGGAAGGCGTCGGCAAGAGCGGGGATCTGCCACAGGTGAAGCTGCTCGGGCCGCTGCTGGATGCGAAGGTGGTGGCGAGCGTGCGTCACGCGGCAGCGGCGGCGATTTTGCGGCTGGCGAGCGGTGATCCGGGGCTGCTGACGACGGCGAGCCTGGGCTGGGCGCAGGCAGAGCTTGCGTCGGGGGCTCCCAAGCGTCGGCTGGCGGCGCTGCAAGTGCTGGGCGATCTGCCGTCGAGCCAAGCGGTGCCGCTGCTGGCGGGGGCGATGCAGGATGGCTCGGTGGATGTGCGGCTGCTTGCGGCGCAGGCGCTGGGGCGACGCAACGAGCGGACGGCGATGACGGTGCTGCTGGAGAGTGTGTCCGACGGCAGCGAAAAAGTGCGCAACACGGCGCTGCTGGCGCTGCTGGAGCTGTCGCAGCGACTGTCGAAGCGGGATGCGAGCGGTCTGCTTCAGCCCGCCGAGGGTGTGCTGCAAGAAATCCTGCGTCGCGGGTCCGAGCTAGAGCAAGCGATTGCGTCGGCGGTGCTGCTGCGGCTGGGGGATCGCAAGCAGCTGGAGCGACTCAAAGCGCTCAAGACGCAGCGCGATCCGGCGATTCGTCACCTGCTGCTGGATGTGCTGGCGGGCGATCGGGACTTTGTGGCGGAGTTTCTGTCCGACGGAACGGACGCGGTGCGACTGCATGCCGCGCGGATCTTGGCGACGGCGGGAGACAAGCGCGCGATTCCGGTGCTCAAGGCGTTTTTTGCCGTCGGTGGCGTCGATGGACTGATGGCGGCTGGGCTGCTGCGTCGCGTCGGTGTGTCGGAACAGGTTCCGCCGGATCTGCTGCGGCTGCTGAGCAGTCGGTCGCTGGAAGAGCGGATCGCGGCGGTGACGGCGCTGCGCTATGTGGATCCGACGATGGCGATGGAGCTGCTTCGTCGGGCGGCGGCGGACCCAAGTGCGGATGTCCGTCGAGCGGTTGCAGAGTCAGCGGCGGCGCTGCCCAAAGGTCCCAAAGGCTTTTACGGCGTGGCGCTGCTGCGAGAGCTGAGCCAAGATCGCGAGTCGACGGTGTGGACGCTGGCTCGTTCGCTGCTTGCACGGCTGTTGACGCCGGAAGATGCGCTGATTGTGGAACCGACGCTGCCGCCTCGGAGAGCGGTGTTTCATTCCGATGCGGGCAAGTCTGCGACGCCGGTGGAGTCAGAGCCTCCGCCCGATAGCGCGACGGGCAAGCTGGTGGTGAGCGCGCAAGGTCCGGTGCTGTTTCAAGTGGGCAAGCGTCCGTGGCAGCAAGCGCCGGCGACGATCGAGCTGTCGGTCGGAAAGCACACGGTATCGACGCTGAGCAGTGAACAGGAAGTGTCGATATCCGTCGGTGGTGAGCCGGCAAAGATTGAGCTAAGCGAGTCTCCGGCGGAAAAGTTTCTGCGAATCGGCATCACGGCGGCCAAGAGCGGCGACAGCAAGAAGGCGCTGACGAACCTCGATCGGGCGCGGGCGACGTGTCAAAAGGATCGCAAGCACAGCCACGATGGACCGTGTTACTCGATCGTGTTCGATGCGTCGTACCACCTGGGACGGATGCACGAGAGCGCGAAGGACTGGCACCTTGCGATGGACGCGTATCAAAAAGCGCTCGAGCAAGGCGAAAAGGTGAAAGGTCGGACGGACCTCAAGAACCAGTTGATCGAGACGACAGGACGACTGCGGGGACGGCTGGGACAGGTGATCGTCAAGTCGCTCGTCAATGGGCGCTGCCAGAGCAAGGTGTACTGGATGATTCCTGCGAAGCACCAAGTCCGCGATGCACAGGGGAAGAGCTACTCGGTCGACCTGCGCGCGGGCGACCAGCGTGAAGTGGGAAGCTGCGACGGAGGTCCGTAGCGATGCGGCACAGCCTTCGTGGTCGCTGTCACGCGGCGGTTTCGCTGTGGCTGGCGGTCTCGCTCGTGAGTCCGTCGGCGATGGCGCGGACGCGCGGTCCGGGGCCGCAGCTTCACAAGCGGAGCCTCGCGGATCAGGAAGTCTCGACGCAGCTTGTCAAAGACGCGCAAAAGGCGCTCGGGGAACAGAACCTCGTCGAAGCGCAGCGACTGCTGACCGACGCGTACATCAAGTGGCCGTCGCCCAACATCCTGTATCACCTGGGCGTCGTGGCGGCGCGGGAAGGTCGGCTGCTCGATGCGCACGATCTGCTGCGTCGCTATGAGTCGGATCCGGCGAGTGCTCCCGACGCGGAGATGAAGGCCGAGATGCAGCGCCTTCTGTCGAAGCAGCGTCCGCCGAGTGGAAAAGTCCTGGTGCTCGGGGACGATGGCGCGATTGTGCGGGTCGATGGTCGTGTCGTGGGCTCGCTGCCGCTGGTGCAGCCGCTGTTGATTCAGCCGGGCGATGCGCACACGATCTCGCTGGAGTTTCCCGAGCAGCAGATTCCCGCGCAGGTGACGATGTCGGCGGGACGCTTTGCGGAGCTGCGGATCAACCGAGCGACGCGTGCGACGCTGATGACGCTGCTGCCCGCGTATGTGGTGCTGACGGAATACTCCGATGTGCCGCAGCCGTCGACGATCAAGCTGGACGAAGCGATCGAGCTGGGCGTGCAAGGCGAAAAGAAGTCGGTGCTGCGCAAAGAGATCGCGCTCAAGTCGGCACCGGAGCTGTCGGGCTGTCTCGATCAGCTCGACTGTCAGGCCAAGCTGGCGGAAAAGACCGAGGTCGATGGCTTGATTCGTCTGACGGTTGAAAACACGACGGCGCGAACGGGTGGTGCTCCGTCGTACAAGCTGACGCTTCAGCTGCTAGACCCGACGGTGGGTGCGATCGCAGGTCAGGCCAGTCGTGAGCTGCCTCCCGAGAGAGCTGCGACGGCAATGACCGAGATGCTGTCTCAGATCATCGGGGATGCCAGCTTGCGTCGTCGAGGAACGCTGAGTGTGCGCTCTGTTCCCGACGGTGCAGAAGTCTACGCAGGCGATCGTCTGCTCGGCAAGACGCCGTTTACGCGGGCGGCGTGGGTCGGACGCTACGATCTGACGTTTCGCAAGCCGGGGTTTGCGCCGGAAAGTGCCAAGACCGAGGTCAAAGACGGCAAGACCAGCGAGCTGGACGTTCGCCTGGCGCCGGGTGTGACGCTGCCGCCGCCACCGCCTCCATCGCGCTTTGACATTGCCTTTACGCCGCGCACGATCGTGCATCCGCGTCCGTTTTGGCGCTGGCTCGTCGGTGGTGCTACGATCGCAGGAGGCCTTGTGCTGGTGGGCTTTGGCGCCAGTGCGATCAGCGTGTCGAGTGCTTGCTCGATCACCGCGCCGTGTATGGGCACCGACGGAACGTCTTATTATCGAGACAGCTCTGCGCTTGGCACTGGCTTTGTCGTATCGGGCCTGCTGGTTTCTGCTGCGGGTGGCGCGCTGATTGCGATTCCCGGATCCAAACAGCAGAGTGACTTGCTCACGATTCTATTTAAGAATCCATCGCCTTAACTCGTTTTGCGATGGATGCTTCTTAACTCCAAGGAGACGACCATGCGTAAGCATATGGCCTTGGCTTCGATGGCCTTGTTGTTTGGCTGTTCTGATCTATGGACCAAGTACACAGTGATCGATCCAAATGCCGCACAAGATGGTGGCGGAACGCTCGCTGATGCCGCAACACCTGGCTGCACGCCTGATCGCGCTTATGTTCAAAATGGCGATACGTTTACAACGTGTTGTTACGTATCTGATTCCGAGCTATCAGGTAACAATGTTTATAAAACGATCAGGGATGCTCAGCAGCAGAACATCGCCAATCCAACGATCATCATTGGCTGTCCAGAGCCGCGCGAGCTGCCGGTGCAGACCTTGGCCTCGAGCACGAACCTGGGTGAAGAGAGCGCGCTTCCGATCATTGACCGAAATGTGACCATCGAAGGAAACAAGTGCTCGCTGAACGCGCTGGGGAAGAACCGTCACTTTTTGGTGAGGCGCAGCGGATCTCTGACGCTGAAGAACATCAAGCTGCTCAATGGCATGGCCGTTTCGAACCCGGCGGCCTCCACCGGCTGGCCGCCATCGATGGCTGACAGCTTGACCTCTACCGACGGAGCTTGTGGTGGTGCGGTGCTGACGTTTGGACCGTTGACGCTGGAAAATAGCATCATCACAGAGAGCAAATCGGTCAATCGTCAAAAAGCGCGTGGCGGTGCAATCTGTATTGCTGGACCTGAGACAGTGTCGAATGTGAAGCTGACGCTGAAAAACTCGCTCTTGTATAACAATGAAGCATCTGTGATTGAAACGATTGCCCCGGCAGAAGGTGCGGCTGCGTATGTATTCAATGCAGGTGTTGAGCTGGTTCATGCCACCATTTTGAAGAATTTGAATACCACCAAAAACAACCAGACACCGCGCTCGGCGGCACTGCAAATATTTAACAGAACAACGAAGCAGACCTTTGTCGCAACAAACTCTCTGGTGATCAACTCGAGCGCGTGGAGCACCAATCCGAACCTTTCGGCAAACTATGCGTTTTCGGCCAAGTGTGTATATGACTCGATCGATAAGCTTGTATACGATGACAAGCTGTGGGATGCCGATTGCAATGCTGGTACGGTTGCTGCGGGATATCGTTCAAGCATATTCACCACAATTCCAATCAATGCGGACTGGCCGCTTCCATCGGGGATGCAGGACCAGATCAGTCCGGGTGGCGCCTGGGATTCGACGATGCGCACCTACAGCGATCTGGCGACGTGCGGGAACGCGGGAATCGATTACTTTGGCAACAAGCGTCCCAGCTCAGGTTGCATGCCGGGAGCGGTAGAGCCGCGTCAGAACTGACGGACGAGGACGAAGGCGCAGGCGGACGCTCGACGAAGACTAGTCCGCCTTCTTGGTGCAGGGCTTTTTGCTCAGCTCGACGACCTTGGCATTCTGCGGATCGACATCCAGGACCAGCTGAAGCTGCTGCTTGGCGTCGGCACAGCGTCCGTTGAAGGTCGCGCTGGTGGCCTTTTCCAAGTGATCTTCGATGTAGCTGGGCAAGATGCGATCGTGCTCACTCTTGGCGAGCGCGCGATAGTACGAGCCCTGCGCCATGTCACGATAGGCCGCCATCGCGGTGTCGTGATCGGTTCCAGCGGCTCCGACGAAGCGCTGATAGTGCTGCTTGGCCTGCTGCTCGCTTTTGGCTTGTTCCAGCTTGAGCCGTGCTTGATCGCGCGTCGCGTCGCTGATCTTGGCAATCGCGAGCACTTCTTGCGCCTTCTTTTCGGCCTGTTCCCAGCGCTGCGAGCCAAGCGCCAAGTCGACTTCCTTGCCGATCTCGGCGGCCTTTTCTTCGGGATTTTTGCCGCATGCCAAAAGCCAAAGCGGCAGCAGTAACGCAATCATCCGTCTGCGGATACGTGGCTGCATAGCTCCTCCACAAACACTGCGGGTATCGGATCATTTTCTTTCCGAAACCGGCCTCGGCTCAAGATGCAACTTCGGACAAAGTGACAGTTTGGATCCAACTGGCCGCAAGGTTTGGCATGCTGACCGAACATGTCCGCCCGCGAGATCACTTTTCTTGGCACCGCCAGCCAGGTTCCGACGCGCCATCGCAACCACAACGGCATCTTTGTGCGCTTTGATACGCTCGGCATCTTGATCGATCCGGGCGAAGGAACGCAGCGTCAGCTCTTGCTGGCTGGGATTGCCGCGACGCAGATCACCCACATCTTGATCACGCACTTTCACGGCGATCACTGCTTAGGGCTGGCTGCGCTGTCGCAGCGGATCTCGCTCGATCGCGTGCCGCATCCCGTCGAGGTCATCTATCCCGCGAGCGGTCAGGTGTTCTTTGAGCGACTGCGCTACGCCTCGATTTACAAAGAACAGGCCGAGCTTGTGCCAAGGCCGCTGGCGCTTTCGCCCGATGCGCCCGATGGACCGATCCTCGCGACGGAGATTCCGTCTGCCAAGGTGAAGATCTGGGCGCGGCCTCTGCATCATCGCGTCGAGTGCTTTGGCTACCGCATCGAAGAGGCCGACGGTCAGCGCATGCTGCCCGACAAGCTTGCGCAGCTTGGCATCAAGGGCGCGGACATCAAGCGACTTCAGACGGACGGGTTTCTGCTGCATCGAGGTCAAACCGTGCAGCTTTCCGACGTGAGCGCGCCGCGAATCGGACAGAAAGTGACGGTGGTGATGGACTCGCGACCGTGTGAAAACGCGGTGCGGCTGGCCGAAGGGGCCGATGTGCTGGTCAGCGAAGCGACGTTTACGCGCGAACATGAGCACGAAGCGCACGAATACGCCCACATGACCGCCGAGCAAGCCGCGCAGATTGCGGAGCGAGCCGGCGTGCGCAAGCTGGTGCTGACCCACTTTTCCCAGCGCTATCAGTCCACCGCCGGGCACATTGCCGAAGCGTCCGCCGTGTTTCCCGATGTGGTGGCTGCCGAAGACTTCAGCAAGGTGTCCGTTCCACCTCGTCGGGATGATCCGTCAGCCTAGCTTGCGACGGAGCACCGCTGCGAAGAAGCCATCGGGTCCGTTTTCAGTCGGCAAGATGCGCAGGCGTTCCCCGTCGCCGAACTGACTGGCGCGCGCTGATCCCAGGATCTCTTTGGCGGAGACGCTGACAAAGTCGGGATGGCTGCGGAGAAAGGCATCGACGATCTCATCGTTTTCGCGACGGAGGATCGTGCAGGTGGCGTAGATCAGCCGTCCGTGCGGGGCCACCAGGCGTGCGCTCGCCGCCAAGATTCGCTGTTGCTTGGCCGTGATCTCGTCGATGTCGGTCTTCGACAGCCGCCAGCGCGCTTCGGGATTGCGACGCAGCACGCCGATTCCCGAGCACGGCGCATCGACCAGCACCCGCTGTGCGCCCGCACCAACGACACGCTCGGGGACAAGATGCAGCAGTCCGTCTTCTTCCAGGCAGCGCGTCTCGACGTTGGTCAGGCCCGCTCGGCGCGCCCGCTGCTTAAGCTCCGACAGCTTTCGCTCGTCGATGTCCAGCGCCAAGATCCGTCCACGATTGCCGAGCATCGCCCCGAGCGCCAGCGTCTTGCCGCCCGCTCCCGCACAGGCATCGACCAGCAGGCTTCCCGGCGGTGGCGCACACAGCTCTGCGACAAGCTGGCTCGCTTCGTCCTGCACTTCGCACAGCCCTTCTTCGTGCAGCGGCAGCGAATAGACGTTCAGGTGCGTATCGAGCACCACGCCCCACGGACCGAGCGGCGTCGGCTCAGCGGCAAGTCCCAGGCTGCGCAGGCGCGTCAGCAGCTCGTCGCGACTGCACTTGAGCAGGTTCGCCCGCAGCGTCAGCCTTGCCCGTCCGTTCTGCGCGCGCAGGATGTCTTGCGCCGTCACAAGCCCAAACTCTGTCGTGAGCAGCGACACCAGCCAGTCGGGATACGACAGCGCTTCACCGATGGCCTTCACCTGCTCTGGCTCTGGAAGCTGCGGCAGCGCGGAAAGACGTGCGGAAAGCTGTGTCTGACGTGATGCAAGCTCGCTGACGACCAGCCCGGACTGCCTGGCAAAGCGATGGATCGCATCGGGAAGCGCCTCGTCTTTGTGCTCGCCCTCGCTCCACTGGTCGACAAGCTGCGCCGCATAGAGCGCTTGGCTGGACGGATTCTTGCCGCCGCACAGTGTTCGCAGCCGACGCAGCTTGCGCAGCATCGCGTGGACTGTATCGCCGACGTAGCGTCGCTCGCGTGAGTGCAGCTTGCGATCCTCGCGCAGGCTCCGACCGATGACCGCACTCGCTGCGAACCAGCCTTTCTGCTGGGCCGTCTGCTGCACTGCGTCAAAGATCGTGACCACGGCTTTGCCCGCTGGACCTTCGGGCTGCATGCCATACGACAGCGCAGCGTCCGTCGAGATTGCTTGGGATGTTGCCGCACTGTTTCCGAAGGCAGAGGCCGCGCGGCTCGGCGGTTCAATATGCTGCGCAGCGTCGAGAAAATCCTTTCCAGCGGACCTATCTCGGCGCGGAGCTTTGGGGTAGATTGGGGTTCTCATGTAAGACCTAGTCGCTGCCGTGTAGCCCGCTTAGTTAACTTCAGAAGACTCACTCGCGGTGGCGCTTTTTAGGCGAAAAAGCCAAGGAACAAACAGCCATGTCAAAAGAAAAATCGTCTGCTACTCCGGTCCCCGCGCCCGCTGCTCCAGCCACGCAGCATCCCAAGGGCAATCTCGGAGCGATCGTGAACAGCCATATCGATCGCGCGGCCAAGGCCATCAACCTGCCCGAAGAGATTGCGCTCATCCTGGGTCAGCCGAAAAACGAGATCATCGTTCACTTCCCGGTGCGGATGGACAACGGCAAGTACCAGATGTTTACGGGCTACCGCGTCCAGCACAACAACATCCTGGGACCGTACAAGGGCGGCATTCGCTATCACCAAGATGTGTGTCTGGAAGAAGTGCGCGGCCTGGCCTCGGCGATGACCTGGAAGAGCGCGCTGCACGACATCCCGTTCGGCGGTGGCAAGGGCGGCGTGCAGTTTGACCCGACCCAGCACAGCATCGGCGAGATCGAGCGCATCACCCGTCGGTTCACCCACGCGCTCGCCAGCTCGATCGGCCCCGAGTACGACATCCCGGCCCCCGACGTTGGCACCAACGGCCAGGTGATGAACTGGCTGATGGACACGTACATGAACATCGCGGGCGCGCTCGACAAGAACGCCATGCGCCGCGTCGTCACCGGCAAGAGCATCACCTCGGGTGGCTCGCTGGGACGTGAAGCCGCCACCGGCCAAGGCTGCGTCCACTGCATCACCGAGTGGGCCAAGGACCGCCGCTTTGACCTCACCGGCAAGACCGTTGCGATTCAGGGCTTTGGCAACGTCGGCTCGTTTACTGCCAAGATCCTGTCGAAGCTCGGCGTGTCCCTGGTCGCGACCGGCGACTACAAGGGCTACATCGCCAACCCCGAAGGTCTGAACCCGCACAAGCTCGCTGAGCACGTTCGCAAGACCGGCTCGGTCGTGGACTACAAGCACTCGAAGGCGATCAGCCGCGAGGAGTTCTTCGCCGTCGAGTGCGACATCCTGGTTCCCGCCGCCCTCGAGCTGGAGATCGGCGAGCAGGAAGCCCGCAACATCAAGGCGCGGCTCATCGTCGAAGGCGCCAACGGTCCGACGTGGCCGGAAGCCGACACCATCCTCAACGAGCGCGGCATCACCGTCGTGCCGGACATCCTGGCCAACTCGGGTGGCGTGACCGTTTCCTACTACGAGTGGCTCCAGAACAAGCGCTCGGAGCGCTGGGATCTCGAGGAAGTGGAAGCCCGCCTAGAGAAGCAGATGAAGCGCAGCTACGGCTGGGTCCGCGACTTCGCCCACGAAAAGCGACTGGATCTGCGCACCGCTGCCTACGCCATTGGACTTGACCGCATTCGTCGTGCCTACGGCGATCGCGGCATCTGGCCGTAACCTGACGCCTTGGCCACTTGCCCAAAGTGGCCGCTCCCGCGCTTTCAGGTCGCTCGCGTGTGAACGGAGTGGCCTGCGGGCGCTGTCTTGGCTTACGTCTTGGGCCGCTGGGCCGACTTCGGACGGAACGCTTTGACGACGCGCTCATCCGTTTCGACATACGGCGCAGAGAGCAGATCCAGACAGTACGGCACCGCCGCAAAGATGCCTGGAACCACCGACTTTCCCGTCTCGTCCTTGACCCCTTCAAGCGTCTCGCGAATCGACTTCGGCTGTCCTGGCAGGTTCAGGATGAGCGCTCCTTTGCGAATCACGCCCACCTGACGCGACAGGATCGCGGTCGGCACAAAGTGCAGGCTGATCTGGCGCATCTGTTCCCCAAAGCCGGGCATCACCTTGTCCGCCACGTTGAGCGTCGCTTCCGGCGTCACATCGCGCGGGGCCGGACCCGTTCCGCCCGTCGTCAGCACCAAGTGACAGCCCGCTTCATCCACCAGCTCGATCAGCGTGCGTTCAATCGTCGCCTGGTCATCGGGAATCAGGCGCGTCTCCAGCTGCCAGGGAGAAGTCAGCGCCGCCGCAAACCACTCGCGCAGCGCCGGGATTCCTTTGTCTTCGTACACTCCCTGCGAGGCGCGGTCGCTGATCGACAGAAGGCCAATCCGCAGGGTCGCTGGGTCTTGTTCGTGCGTGCTCATCGTGGACATCACCAGCAGCGCTCATACCACAGCTTGGCGCAGGGTCGAGCGGTGCGGGGGACAGGATGCGTGGACGGCGGGCGGGCGAAGGTCGTTACGGCAGCGGCAGGCCAGGCTCACACGTTGTGGTCGATTGCAGCGTCGGATTCGGGGTGCCGGGCTTGAGCCCAAACGACCGCATAAACGAACCGTTTACCAGGTAGAGCGTCTTGCGATCTCCGATGCGCGTTCCGAACGCCACGCTGGCAGGACCATCAAGCGGCGCTCCTGTAAACAGCGTGGTGATGGTGCCCGTCGGGCTGATCGATACCAGACCGTCTTGACCATTGATGGCAGCGAAGAGGGTTCCTTCTTCATCCAGCGCGATGCCGTCAATCCCTTGCAGCCGCGTATCGGTGGCCACCACCACCGGAGTTCCCGCGCTGCCATCACACTCGACCGGCACCCGGAGAAGCCGTCCGTAGTCCAGGTTTCCCAGGTACAGGTTGTGCTTGCCTTCGTCAAACGCGATGCCATCGACACCCACCGCGTGAAACAGCAGGTACGGAGCCGCCGCATTCCCATTGAGCAGAGGATGCGACAGCCACACGCTCACCGTCTTGCTGGGCGTAATCTTGTAGACGCGACCGAGGAACGCATCGGTGACAAACAGGTTGCCAGCATCATCGAACACCAGGTCGTTTGGACCACCGCTCGCATCGAGCGTTGCGTACTTGGTCGGAGCGCCCGCCGTGCAGGTCTTCCACACAAACGCACCCGGAATCGTCGGGTCCAGGCTGGTGCTGGCGTTGTAGATGCAGCCGTCCGGGCCGACCTTGACACCCAGCACAAACGCAGAGATCGGCAGCGTCATGAACGTGCTCTCTGTGCCGGTGTACGTTCGCTTGCGGATGGTGTTTCCCACCGAAATGAACGAGTTTCCGAATCGATCAATGGCGATCGATTCTGGACTTTCCCCCGTCGCATAGGTCTTCACCGTGGTGAGACTTGCGCCCGTGGGAGATCCATACGCGCTGAGCGAACCCAGACCCAGCAGAGCTGCCGAAAAGACTGCGGTCGTGACGGTCTTGCGCATGCAAACGCCTCCAGTGCCAGTTGGATACGGACGTTAACTACACAACCCGAACGCTACGACCGCGCTTGCCGACAGGTCAAGCGCTACGTTGTGACAAGCTGGTGGCGCGCCCGGGCTACAGCTTCGCTTCGGATGCTTGCGGCAGCACGTCGACTGCGTGACCGGTTTCTAGCTCGTCAGATGGATTCACGATCAGCTCTTCTCCGATCTTGATGCCGTCGAGAACTTCCAGCTCTTTGCCGAAGTCACGACCGAGCATCACGCGCGTCAGCGTCACCTTGCCGTGATCGACCTTGGCCACCAGCGTGCCTTCCTTTCGTACGATCAGCGCGTTGGCTGGTGCCACCGGATGCTTCTGACCGGGAATCTGCAAGCGAACGTAGACAAACGAACCGGGCAGCACCGCGCCATCCCCTGGAATGTGGACTTCGGCGCGCAGGGTTCGCGACGCTTGCTCCAGCACTCCGCTGGTCAGCGCCACCGCTCCCGCCACGGTCTGACTCGGATTTCGGGGCGAAAAGACCTGCGCCAAAAGGCCCGGCTTGATCTCCGCTGCATACGCATCGGGCACTTCGACAAACACCCGCAGCTTGGCGGTATCGGCGACTTCAAACAGCGCCACGCCACCTGCGCTTGCGGCTCCGACCAGCGCACCGGGATCGGTTCCGCGACGGGTAATCAGGCCATCAAACGGTGCCAAGATTCGCTGATAGCCGCGCAGCACCCGCAGCCGCTGTAGCTCTGCTTGTCGGGTGGCCACCGTGGCCAGTGCCGAGTTCGCGAGCGCGTGCGTATCGTCCACTTGCTGCTGCGACGCAACCCCGGCTGTGAGAAGCTGACGGGTTCGCGCGGCGGTTCCTTCCACCAGGCCGACGTTGGCGCGGGCTTCGGTGAGGCGTGCTTCGGCCAGACGCAGTTCTTCCGTGGTCTCTGGCGCATCGATCTCGGACAGCACCTGACCGGCCTTCACTCGCGTCCCGACATCCACCAGGTTCTGCGCCACAAAGCCGGTCGACTTCGCATACAAAAGCGAGCTTCGGAACGGCACCGCATTGCCCGGTAGCGTCACAGAGACAGTCGGATCACCCGCGCGGACCTTCGCCACCCGGACTCGAGTCGGTTGCTTGACAAGCTGCTGCTGTTCCGCCAGTGCGGATCGCTGCTTGAGCCGAGGCAAGACGCCTGCGGTCAGTGCGGTTCCCAGGGTCAGGCTGACGATGCCGAGTGCTTTCCATTGAACGCTTGTCATTGTGCCTCCAGGACGGCGGCTTGCGCGCTGGCAAGGCCGACAGACGGTTCCATCAAATCGGGATCGGGCTCACTGTCATCGGTGCGTGCAGCAACCAAGCTGTAGACCACCGGCACAAACAGCAGCGTGGCCAGCGTGGCTCCCAGCAGTCCGCCGATGACTGCGCGACCGAGCGCTGCGTTCTGCTCTCCGCCTTCGCCCAGCCCCAGCGACATCGGCATCATTCCGATGAGCATCGCCAGCGCGGTCATCATGACCGGACGCAGCCGAACCCGTCCCGCTTCCAGCGCAGCTTGTCGCGCGCTCATTCCAGACTGTCTCTGTTCGTTGGCGAACGTCACCACCAGGATCGAGTTCGCCGTCGCCACACCAATGCTCATCACCGCGCCCATCAGCGAGGGAATGCTAAACGTCGTACTGGTCGCAAACAGCGACAGCACAATGCCAATCCCCGCGCCCGGCAGCGCCATCAGGATGATGAACGGAATCGACCATGACTGAAAGTTGATGACCATCAGCGCGTAGACGAGCAGCGCTGCGATAGAGAGTCCCAGGCTCAAGCTGGCGAAGCCTTCCTTCATGCTTGCCGCCTGACCGCGCACCGAGATCGTGCTGCCCGCCGGAAGCTGCGCGCGATACTTCTTCACCAGCGCTTCGAGCTGCGTCGTCACTGTGCCCAGATCCGTATCCTGCACGTCCGCTCGCACGTTGTAGGTCGGCTGCACGTTGGTGTGACTGACAAACACCGGCGTGGTCTTGCGCTGAATCGCGGCCAGATCCACAAACAGCTTCTGTCCCGCTTTGCCCGATGGCATCGCCAAGGTCTGAAGGGCATCCAGCGAGTCCACGCGATACTCAGGAACTTGCAGCGCCACCGGATACGCATTGCCGGTCTTGGCATCGGTCCAGAACGTCGGGCTTACCTGACTGGACGACGACACCAGGAGCAGCAGATTCGACGCCACGTCACGCTCTGTCAGCCCCACTTCACTTGCGCGCAAGCGGTCCACATCCATGTGAAGACGCGGCGCGGCTACGATTTGGTGCAGGTGAACATCCACCGCTCCTGGCACTTGGCGCAGATCACTGACCAGCTTCTTGGCGGCAGCATACGTCGCATCGCGCGCCGCTCCCGAGATCTGGACATCAATCGGCGAAGGCAGACCGAAGTTTAGGATCTGCGTCACGATGTCGGCTGGCTGAAAGTAAAACGACAGCTCTGGGAACGTGTGCGGCAGCGTCTTGCGCAGCAGTCGCACCGTGTCTTGGGTCGATCGCGAGCGATGATCACTCAGCGACAGCAGGATCTCTCCATCCGAGGAGCTGACGTTGCTGCTATCGGTGATCGACAGGTTGTATCCACCCGGCATGCCAATCTGATCGAGGATGCTTTCGCGGTCCTGTTCAGGAACCAGCGCGCGAATCTGCTCTTCGACCCGCGAAAACCAGCGCTCTGTCTCTTCAATTCGGGTGCCGGGCGGTGCGGTGACGTGGAGACGGACTTCTCCTGCATCGATGGTTGGGAAGAAGTCCTGTCCCACAAGCGGAGTCAGCCCCGCCGCCGCCGTCACCGACAGTCCGAACACCAACAGGACCACACGCCGATGCTGAAGCGACCAGTCGAGCAGTGCGATGTAGTGACCACGCAGACGCTCAAAGCCTTGGTTGAAGCGGTGATGAACCCGCGCAATCAGTCCGTGTCCGACTTCGCCTTCCTCCTGATGCACTTCGTTGCGCAGAAGGTACTGAACCAGCGTCGGGACAATCGTTCGCGACAGCAGATAGGAAGCCATCACCGAAAAGCCCACCGCCATTCCCATCGGCATGAAGATGAAGCGAGCCGGGCCTTCCAGAAACACCACCGACACGAACACCACGCTGATGCACATCGACGCCACCAGCGCCGGCACTGCAATCTGCTGCGCACCATCGAGGATCGCTTTGGTCAGCCGCTTTCCCATCGCCAGGTTGCGGTGAATGTTTTCGATCTCGACCGTGGCGTCATCGACCAGGATACCGACGGCCAGCGCCAGGCCTCCCAAGGTCATGACGTTGATGGTTGCCCCGAGCGCTCGCATGCACAAAAGCGCGATGATGACCGAAAGAGGAATGCTGATCGCGACGATCAGCGTGCTGCGCAAGCTACCAAGGAACAGCAAGATCATCGCCGCCGTTAGCAGCGCAGCGATGAGCCCTTCGACCAGCAGTCCATCAATCGCGCGCGTGACGAACTTGGACTGATCCGACAGAAGCTCGACAACCAGTCCTTTCGGGGCCGATGCACGAATCACCGGAACCAGCTCTTTGACCCGCGCCGCGACCTCGGTGGTAGAGGCTCCGCTGGTCTTCATCACGCTCAGCACCACCGACCGCTTTCCGTCTCTGCGCGCGATGTTGGTCTGGACCGCGTAGCCATCGTGAACGTAGGCCACATCGCGAACGTAAATCGTTCGGCCCGCGCTGGTCTGAATCGGAATGTCATTGAGCGCTGCGATGGCTTCCGGGCTGCTGTTGAGGCTGATGCGGTATTCCCGCTCTCCGATCTTGGCGGCGCCTGTTGGCAGCGTCAGGTTCTGCGCCGAGATCGCCAGGTTCACGTCTGTCGGTGACAGTCCGTGGGCGCGCAGGGCCGCTAGATCCAGATCCACTGCGATCTGTCGCACCTTGCCGCCCGCTGGGAACGGAAACCGCGAGCCGCGCACCACGCTCAGCATGGTTCGGACCCGCTGGTTGACGTAGTCGAAGATCTCGGACTCGCTCAGCGTGTCGCTGGAAAAGGCGAGCTGCAAGATCGGAACGCTCGACGCGGTGTAGCGCAAGATGATGGGCGGCATGATGCCGGGTGGCATGCGCCGCACGATGGTCTGGGACGCTGCGGTGACTTGGGCCATCGCCGCCGCGACATCGGCCCCCGGCTGCAAAAACACCCGGATGACCGAGACACCATCGAAGCTCTCGCTCTGGATAGACTGGATGTCGCTCACGTTCCCAGCCAGTGAGTACTCACTAAACTGCGTGATCTGCTGCTCCACTTGCTGCGCGGGCAGACCTCCATAGGTCCACACCACGCTGATGACCGGAATATCGACTTCAGGAAGGATGTCGGTCGGGGTCTGCCGGATGGTGTAGATGCCTGCCACAATCAGCAGCAGCGACATCACCACGAACGTATAGGGCCTGCGAAGGGCGAGACGAACGATCCACATAGCGATCTCTCTCTGTTGGCTGTCGTGGCGTTGGGCTTAGAGCACGCACTCTGCTTGCGCCAGCACTGCATCCACCCGTGCTTGCGCCGCCTGAAGCTGCATCACGGCCAGGTTTAGCTCTGCTTGACGGAGTGCGGCCCCTGACGTGACCAGATCCAAGCTGGTGCCGATGCCTTTGCTGTACGCATCACGGGTGCGTCGATCGATGCTGTGAGCCAGATCCCGCTGTGACTGGGCAAAGTCGCGTGACGAGGCTGTCACCGACACCGCTCGATCACGCCGTGCAATGTCCACAAACGCAGCGATCCGCGTCTGCACAAGGGCTTGCTCTGCCTGTCGGGCCTGGGCGCGGGCATCTTGACGGGCTCCGTAGCGCGCTCCGCCATCCCACAGCGGCAGCGACAGCACGGCTTGCACGTTCCACAAGGTGTTCGGATATCCAAAAAACAGGGGCCGATCCGCGCCGCTTAGCTGCGACTGCACGCTCACGGTCGGCGCATGCTGAAGCCAGACATCGGTGACTTGGCGCTGGGCCACGGTCAGGCGCAGGCGAGCCGCTGCCACTTCCGGGCGCTGCTCGACACCGGGGCTGCTGTGGCAGACCTCGGCCACGGCCTGCTCAAAGGCGGACAAGTCCAGGTCGCCAGGGGCTGCGGTGGCGGTCGATACCCCAAGTGCCATCCCCAGCGCCTCCCATGAGCGACGCAGCGCTTCGTCGCCGCTGATGACCAGGGTGCGGGCGCTCACGACGTCTTGTTCGGCGCGCTCGGTGTCCAGCAGCGTGCCGGTGCCAAGCTGATGCCGAAGCTGGGTGAGCGACCAGCGCTCTAGCGCCGCTTGCAGTCCACTGCGGTTGATGAACGCCACTCGCTCTGCCGCAAGCGTGGCCAGCATCGCATCCGCCACCGCCATCACGACGGTTCGCCGCCGGTCTGCCAGCGATGCCTGCGCCGCTTGGACTCCGCGAGCCGCCGTGCCCAGACCATAGAACGCGCGCGGCACCAGCACCGGCTGGCTCAGCGTCACAGACCCGCTGAGCGCTCCGCGTGGCAGCACGTTGCCTGTGGTCGTCCCTCCCGCTGGAACCAGCGACAGAAACTGATAGGTGTACGAGCCACTGGCGCTGAGCGAGGGCAGCACCGCTGACAGGGCGATGCGGGCTTGTCCCCGGGCGCGCTCGACACTGTCCCCCGCGATGAGCAGGTCGGGAGAGTGCGTCCGAAGCTGCGACAGCGCTTCTTGCCATGATCCAAGGACGTGCGGGGCAGTTGGGGGTGGGGCCAGCAGTGGGTCCACGGGCAGGGACGGGGGCGCCCCCGTGCGGGTCTGCCCTGGGGTCTTGGCCTGGGCCGAGGCCGCCGTACCGAGTGCCGCCCAAAGAACCAGCCAGCGCAGCGGACTGCGAGAGGGGCGTCGCTGGTGCGGGGCTGCGTGGTGGATGCCGGGAAGAGGGATTCGCGTGGGCATTTAGTTGACCGTCTAGTCAAGAATGAGGGTGCACAGAGGCCAAAGACGACGCTCGCTCGCTTAGCCTGGGTGGGTCGCTTCCGCGTCTTGGGCTGCGCTGCCCAGGCCGATGAGTGCCAGCCCGGTTCCTTCTAGGTTGCGCAGCAGCTCGGGATCGTCGTGGATGCGTGCCTGCGTGAGCGCCCCTTCAATGAAGGCGAGCAGCGTCTTGGCATGCACCACCGGATCCCCAGCGCGAATCAGACCGACTGCTTTGGCATCCCGCAGCGTGGTCTCTAGATACATTCGGTACATCGTCACCACCGACTGAACCTTGGCGGCGATGACCGGCGCGGCTTGGATGCACTCGCTACCCACCGAGTGGTGAAAGCAGCCGAGCACGCGCCCGTACTTTTGCCGCACCGCAGTCTGGCGCGCAAAGATGTGGGCAAAGTAGTTCTTGAGCCGCTCCAAGGGGGGCAGCGTGGGCGAAAAGACCCGATCCAGATCCACCCGCCGCGTTGCCCAGTGCGCGTCCAGCGCTGCCACCACCAGCTCATCTTTGCTGGCAAAGAAGTGGTAGAAGCTGCCCTTTTTGACGCCTGCGCGCTCGCAGATCGCATCCACTCCGACTGCGCCATAGCTGGCTTTCCAGATCAGATCGATCGCAGACTGCACGAGTCGTTCCCGCGCATCGCTTGTTCGGCCCATGCGCAGAACCATAGTTGACCGATCGTCTTAGGTCAACCACCTGTCCACACAAATCCCTCCAGGTCTTGACCCTGACCACCTGCCGCACGGCCCCGGCTTTTTAGGGTGAAGACCCTGACGGCACCCAACAAACGGAGTCAGGGCAGGGTGAAGACCCTCCCCAAACCGGGCGATGAGCAGATGAAGCAGGGTCCCGACCCTAGTGAAACCGGGCGATGAGCAGATGGAAGAGGGTTCCGACCCTAGTGAAACCGGGCGATGAGCAGATGAAGCAGGGTCCCGACCCTAGTGAAACCGGGCGATGAGCAGATGAAGCAGGGTCCCGACCCTTTCGAAGCGGCGGCTTACCCAGATGGAAGAGGGTTCCGACCCTTCGTGGGGGCCGTGGCTCAAGATGTGACCACGGGATGATCAGATTTGGCCATGTCTTCACGGTGCTTCCGTCGGTTATCCTCCAGCTCTGCGTGTTTGGTTGCGCGACTTGGGGGAAGTCACCATGACCACTTATCGGCTTGTCTGCGTATTGGGTCTTGCTTCTGCGCTGTCGATTGCCTGTAGCCGTGAAACAGCCACCGTTCCGTATGAGGAGCCGCCAAGCCTTGTGCCCAATGCCCAAGGTGTCTACGAGCTTCACTTGGCTCCCACCGAGGTTCAGATTGGCGACAAGCGCTTCTGTCTGCGCGGCTACAACCGATCCATTCCGGGCCCCACCTTGCGCATTGCCGAAGGCACGGATCGCAAGGTCCGCGTCACCCTGTTCAATGACCTGCAGCAGGCTGACTACCGCGAGATCGCCGGGATGGAAGGCTACGCGACCCGCTCGTGCCACGACTTCAACGCCACCAACCTGCATGCACACGGGGCACACGTCCAGCCAAACTACGCCACAGTGGCCGGTGCGCCGCCGTGCTTTGGGGAAGGCTGTGCGCCGGGCTCTCGCTACTATGGGGACAATGTCCTTATCGAAGTTCCCGCCCGCAGCTCGGCCCAGTATCGCTGGGATCTGGATGAAGACGGAGTCCACGAGCCCGGCACCAACTGGTATCACCCCCACATTCACGGCAGCACGTCCATTCAGGTCATAAACGGGGCCCTGGGCGCGCTCATCATCGAGGGTCCGGTGGATCGTCTGCCGGGCATTGCACAGTCCAAAGAGCGTGTGATGGTGATGCATCAGGTGCCGATTGACTCGGAACAGACCACACCGCTGCCGCCGGGAGAGTCGTGCCGGGAACAGACGCTGTCCGTAAACAGCTTCCTGACCGTGACCCAGGACAGCCCGACCCTTATCAACGGCAAGCTGCGGCCCCGGATCGTCACGCCGCCTGGACAGGTCGAGCGCTGGCGGATGATCTACGGAGGCACGCCCGATGAGATGGGCCTCAAGCTGCATCCCTCGCTCGATGATCACTGCGGATCCTGGGACATCCTGCATCCGATCGAGCTGACCCAGATTGCGCGCGACGGTCTGACCCTGCCGCAGTTTTATCGCAGTGACACGGTGTGGGTGTCCTCCGGTTATCGCGTCGATGCGATGGTCAAGATGCCGCAAGAGAAGCAGACCCTGTGTCTGGTCGGGCGGCGCGTTCGGGATCTGACAGGCTCTGTGCTGGCGGTGGTTGATGTCGATCCCGCAGCGGGGAGCCCGACCGAGGTAAACCTTCCCGAAGAGAGCGCAGTCACCGCCCATGCCAAGCCGACCCGCTGGATGGGAACGGTGGAAGGAAAGCAGCAGGAAGTGGCCTGCGACACCGTGAAGACCGCACAGCAGAAGGTGGTGCTGCTGGTTCCGACCCCAGAAGGATCGCCGCCGATTGGGAGTGCGCCATCGCTTTCATCGTGTGATCCGGCGGCCTATCACCACCAGCATGAGGTGGATCCCTCCCTTCCGACCTGTGTCTGTCCCAGTCCCAACATCAGCTGCCGCCGCTTTGATGAGCGACGCGCCTGGGGCTATCGCAGCGATCGGGTGATGACGGTGGGAACGTCGGAAAAGTGGGAAGTCCGCGCCTTTGACGGACACCCCTTTCACGTTCACATCAATCCCTTTTTGGTCTGTCCCACTGGGTCAAACAAAGAGCCGAACTTCGCTCACTGGCGCGACACCTACTGGGTTCAAGCGGAAGACGGCGCGCGCGAGCTGCTGATGCACTACAGCAAGTACACCGGACAGTTTGTGATGCACTGCCACAAGCTCAATCACGAAGACGAAGGGATGATGGAGCTTTTGGAGATCTGCGCACCGGGCGACACCAGCTGCTTGTGTCAAGGCACGGACTCGGGTGGCAAGTGCATCAGCGCGGCGGACTGCAAAGCGGGTGACAAGCGCTGCCAGTTTGCGAAGGCTGCCACCGCTGCGTATCCCCTGCCGCCCGCTCCTGATCCGATGCTGTGCGGGCAGTAACCATCACCACGCGGAACGCGCGCGCAGCATCCGTCGTTTGGGGATGGTGCTTCGCAAAATGATGAGACGCTGGCCCGCCTGCCCGGACTCTGTGGTAGGTTCGGTCCGTGATGAGAACTCTATTTCTTGGCTGTGGACTGGCTTTGGCGCTCGCGGGATGCCCGGAGCAGAGTCCGCCGCCACCCAGTTCATTAGGCCCCGCACCTGCGCAGGCAGCGAACGCCCCTTCGGTGACTGCGGCAAGTCCTGGGGCCAGTCCGGCAAGTCCATCGACGCAAGCGGTCGCGGCGAACCAGGCAGCCCAGGCGACCCAGGCCGCACTGGCGCAGGTCCTGGATGCGGACACGCCGTGCACCTTGGAAACGAAGCTTGTGCCCGGCATTCCTGGCAGTCCGGGGCACCTCATCGCATCGTCGATCAATCCGAACGGCAACAGCGAGCTGGCGCAGCACATGCGAACCATGCAGGCCGAGCTGAAGCTGGCGCGGGCGGCGATTGAGCGCGGTGACAAGGTGGGGCCGCTGTGGCCTCGCTTCCGCAAGATCCGCTGCGCGTGGCCGACGAACCAGGCTGATCGCAACCCGGCGTTCGATGCATCGGCGCAGAGCTATCTACAAGCGGTGAAGGCGCTGGATGCGGCACCAGCTGCCGATTCGGCCAAGGCCTACGATCGGGTGCTGGATGGCTGTCGGTCGTGTCACGAGCAGAGCTGCGGCGGCGCCATCCCAGCGATTGAAGCACTGCGGATGGCGGCACCGGGGAAGAAGTAGCTCGTGAAGACCGCTGCTACGGGTGGTTGAAGGTCAGTCGGAACAGCTGGTAGGCCCGCGTTCCGTTGACGGTGTGCGCGACGATGATGTTGCGCACGAGCGGTGTCGAAAGAGCCCGCCCGATGAGATCCAGCGCAGCGACTGGGATCGCGGGGTTGGCACCTGTGATCGACTGCGGCGAACCAAGCAGATACGCTGCATCGCACGGCTTTGGGCCAGCAGATCACAGCAAGGATAGGTTCCAACACTTGCGCGACGCAGCGACCGATACGCCTCAAACTCAGGCGTGCGCGCCTGATGAGCAGTGGCTCAACCTGCTTGCGTGCCAGCGCCATCGCATCGCGTAGGCTAGGGTCCTGGCTGTGTCCATCGCACTGGAGGATGGAGCGTTGCTGCGGTTCCTTGGCACAAGACCACGTTTGCACCGCTTGATGTGATTCGCGGAAACAGCGCATGTGCACTGACGCTGCTGTCCCTGCGAGTGGGAGACGCAGAGGAAGGTGGCCAGCTTGTGATTGCAGATGCTCCGATGCCTCTGTCTGGGAGCTATCCGCTGGTTCCTACTGCCTTTCGGAAGACGCCTGCTTCACCGATCGGATGTTTTGCGGGGGCGCGGCTCGATCCCGATGCGACGTTTGGACAAGACTTCGTGATTCGTGTCGCATACTCGGATGTACCGACGGTGCTTGGCACCAGTCAGGGATCCAGCTTCAGCACCCAAGTCGCAACGGCAGGAACCAGCGGAGTCCCGGCCCCCAACCACATTCCGCAAGTGGGCGGACTGACCGTGAAGGTCGATGTGAACTACTTGGTGCAGTCGATCAGCGGAGTCATGCGACTGTATGTTGGAACGCAGCCAGGCACTGCCTACGCGATCAGCGCGGCCACGCTGTCTGCCAATCCGTCCTATTCTGAAGTTGCGCAGGCCTTTGCAGGTGCCAAGCAGAAGACCATCGCGGGCGCTCCGCTTGTGATGGATGCCGCAGCGTTTGAGATGCTCAGCGTGGATCTGACCACTCCCGTTCTGCGTACCATCATCTTGGCGGCTGGTCCTGCGGATGCGCGCTCTTTTCAGATCTTGACCGTGACCTTTGTGCATCCTTGACGCGGGATTCCGCTGGGTCTGCACACACGTTCTGGGGCCGTGCGTGATGGGAATCAATCAAGCGGAAGGTAGCGATTCTTCGACGCAGACTCGCTGCCACAGCGGCATCAGCTGATCCACTACATCACGAATGGCGAGCGCCGCTTCCTCCGCACTGCTGAGCAGTAGCGTTTCGGTCTGCTGCTCACAACGTGCAAGCTGATCAAGGACGGACTGGCTCTTGGCGCGCGCTTTGACAAAAGAAAAGAACGCGCGATGCAGCTGGAGCTTTTGCAGATCACGCAGAATCTGCGCACACAACACGTTGTGCGTTCCCTCCCACGCTTCAATCACGATGCTGTCGCGCAGCAGTCTGGGCAGGACAGAGAAGTCTTCGATCGCTCCGTTTCCACCCAAGATCTCGATCGCTTGCCGAATCACATCGGTGCAGCGAATCGCGGTGAAGTACTTGTTCATGTTGACGACCAAGCGGAACACAGCGCGCACGGTGTCATCTGCTTGTCCGAGCGAAATCTGATCGGCCAGCGCAATCAGTCCAAACGTCCCAGCGACGGCATTGCGACGCTCTGTCGTGATCCGAGACAGCGTCCGTTTCACCAGTGGGAAGGACGCAATCTTGTGACCAAAGGCTTCGCGATGGGCTGCGTAGGAAGTGGCTTCAAGCTCTGCGCGACGCATCATTCCGCAGGCCGCAATTGCGTTGTAGACACGACTGGTGTTGAGCACGACTTCGACCACTGCTTTGAAGCCGCTGGCCGGATCGCCCACTGCCCAGGCGAGCGCATCGTGAAAGTCTGCTTCAGCACTGGCCATGCTTCGCGTTCCGAGCTTGTACTTCAGACGTCGAATATGAACCCCATTGGGAGTCCCATCAGCAAGCAGTCTGGGAACCACAAAGGCTCCGAGTCCGGCGGTTCCACTTGGGGCTCCTTCCGGTCGTGCGGTCATCAAGTACAGATCCGCATCGATGACAGAACAGAACCACTTTTCCCCGGAAATGCGCCACGCATCTCCATCGCGACGTGCGATGACAGCATTCTGTCCCACATCCGATCCACCTTGCAGCTCTGTGAGAAACTGCGCGCCATGATAGTGTTGCGGATCGGTGCGATCGGTGTGAAGCAGACCCGGAAGCAGACGCGCTTTGAGCGCTTCATCGCCGCGTGCTTGCACAATCTTGATAAGCCCCGCAGTACACGCGAACGGACACAGATGTCCGCCTTCTCCGTGATGGGCCAGCAGATAGCAGTACGCGAGCTGAATCCTCTCTTGTCCGGGCTGCGCATAGCGAGACATCGCGCCCGTTCGATACGCCAGGCGACCGATCTCTACGTAGCTGGGATGAAAGATGATCTCGTCCATCCGTCGTCCGATCGAGTCATAACGACGCAGCACAGGAAGGTGTTCATCGCGGTTGTTTTCGCGAATCAGGTCATCCAAGATCGTTGCGGACTCTGCTCCAAACGCCGAAAGCTGCGGACGTTCTTTGGCCAGGCTGTCTGCACCCAAGTAGTACGATAGGACGGCTTGCAGATCCGTGTCTGTATCGTAGTAGTTTTGACGCTTGGACTGAATCCAGCTTGCGAGTGTTGCGCGGGCTGCGGCTGGCTGTGCTGCGGCGGACTGGGCGGAAGCGGATTCGTTCGTGCTCATGTCCTGTACCGTATCACAAACGCCAGCGCCGGTTGCACAGACGTAGTCGCTGCGGATCGAACACAGGATGCTGCTGGACCGCTTCTCTGCTTCCGTTACGGACTCTGTTGCTTGACGTAGTGACCGCTGCGACCACCGCTTTTTTCGTCTAGTTCGATGTCTGTGATGCGCATTCCGCGATCGATGGCTTTGCACATGTCATAGAGCGTCAGCGCACAGACAGAGACAGCGGTGAGTGCTTCCATCTCGACGCCGGTTCGATCCATGGCGCTGACCGTTGCGGCAATGTCAATGAATCCGTACGCATCGGAGTCTGTTTGGGCGCTGTGGGTGAGCGAGATCTTGACGGATGTAATCCGCAGCGGATGACACAGCGGAATCAGATCTGCGGTTCGCTTCACCGCTTGGATGGCTGCGATGCGCGCGACTTGCAGTACGTCTCCTTTGGGAATGTTCCCGGAGACAATGCGATCGAGCGTGCTTTTTTGCATGATCACGCGACCACTTGCGCGAGCGGTACGGAGTGTCTCTGGCTTCTCTGTAACCGACACCATGTGAGCGTGACCGTTGGCGTCCAAGTGACTCAAGGAAGGAAGCGTGCTCTCTTTGGGATCTGCGGACATGACGGCGCATGCTAGCATCGCAAGCTATGACGATGGGCAACTGCTTTGGACGCTTGCGGACAGCTGGTCTGTGGATCGCGCTGCTGGCGCTGCCTCTGTCGAGCGGATGTCTGTCTCTGCGGAGTGTGTCTGCCACGGGCGCGGTGGGAACATGGATTGGTGCGCGCGCGCCTGCGACCAAAGATCTGCAGCTGTACTGCGAAGCGGAAAACATCCTTGCGGGCGTTCAGAATCCGGCAACGTGTCAGCTGGAACCGACGCTGCAAGCGATTGAAGAGATCGAGCGCGATTCCAAAGCGCTGACCGAGTATGCGACCGCGCTGCGGAACCTGGCGGACTATAACGATGTGCGGGGTGCGGACCCTGCGCGGGTGCTGGTCTTTAACATGCAGCGGGTGTCGGCGTGGGGCGCGATGCCCGTCGATGCTGCGTCTCTGTCTCTTCAGCAAGGGGCGGCCAGTCTGCTGGCAACGATCACAGAGGAGTGGCGGCGCTACAAGCTGGAACAGATCATCAAGCAGTCGCATCCGCTGGTGATGGCGCTGTGTGAAGGAGTGCTCAGTCGTACGACGCTCCTTGCGGAGTCCGCGCGGCAGATGTCGCAGAGCAGTCTGTCGTTTCGTCGGCGCAACCTGGCAGAGCTAGAGCGAAGTCAGAAGGTGGTGGACCCGGTGATTCGCCAGCAGAGACAGGCGCAGCTTGTGGCGCTGCTTCACTTTGAACACGATCTGCGCGCAAGCTACGAAGCACTTCTGTCGTTTAAAAAAGCGGTGTTGGCGTTTTCGCGCGGACATCAGATCTTGTTTGAGAGCGTGACCTCAAAACGAAGCCTGCGAAGTCACGACAAAGAGATCTTCGAGCAGCTTCGCAAAGAGCTTCCTGCGCTGCTTCAGTAGTTGGAGCGCCTACCTGATTCGGAACGTTTACCTGTCGCTGGAGATCGCGATGTTGCGGTTGCAAGCTCGTGCAATCGCGCCGCTTTGCGCAGGGGGCCGCGTCGATGTGCGAATCGATAGAATGAAGTGGCAGCGCCTGCGTCCGAAAGAGACAATAGAACGCTACACGTTGGTTGGAGGCTCTCATGGACCGTTGTCGCTTGATTCTTGGTGGTGCGCTGCTGCTCGTGTCTGCGGTGGGTAGTGCGCAGGCGCAGCCGATGCGTCGGATGGAACGTGATGCCAGCCGGGGCGATGTCGCTCGGAGCGCGCATCAGCTTCAGGACGATCTTCGCGATCTGCAAAACTTCCGGGCCACGCTGGCCTCGTTTGACATGGCGTGGCAGCGTCGGGATGCCGCTGGGGTGAACGCTGCGCTCCAGAGCTTTGTGTCGCAAGGTCGCGCCGAAGTGGCAGAGCAGCAGCGAGAGACGATGCAAGCGCAGAACGAAGCGCAGCGCTCGAACTGGGAAGCGCGACGGGATCGGACCTGGAAGGACGCGCGGGATGCCCGGGATGACCGTCGGGATGCCCGGGAAGAGCGTCAAGAGCTGCGACAAGAGATTGCGACGCTCAATGATCTGGAGCGTGCCGTCGCTGCGACCTATCAGTGGGGACCAAACACGCCCGCGCTGATGAATGCGCGCCAGGCGATGCAGCGCTTCATTCGATTGGCCGAGCAGGAAGTTCGTCGTTCCCGTCGAGAACTACGGGAAGATCAGCGAGAGCTGCGGGAAGATCAGCGGGCCGTTCGTCGAGGATATGCCCCGCCGCCTCCGGGGTACGTCGCGCCCGCGCCGCAGCCGATGTACGGTCAGCCGCCACCACCTGCTGGCTATGTCGCACCCGCGCCGCAGCCGGTGTACACGCAGCCCGCAGCGGTGGTTCCTACGCCGCCATCGGCTCCACCGACGAGAGCACCAGCCTACAATCCGGCGGGCGCACCGCACGTCCAGCCGCAGCCGGCCCCGCCACCGGGCTATGGACAGCCGGCCCCTCGTCCGGGCGCAGGTCTGTAAGCACAGGCTGGGCGGCGCTCGTCTGAACGAGTGCACACCGTGGCGTTTGCACTCGCAGGTTCCGACGTGCTATGCAAGCGCCCTTCATGCAATCTCCGTCGAACACAGAACAGAAACTGGCGCAAGTCAGCCCGACCCCTGCGATTGAGCGGTCCGGCTTTGTTGCCCTGGTGGGTCGCCCCAACGTCGGAAAATCGACGCTGCTGAACAGCATCTTGGGCGAACACCTCTCGATCGTAAGTCCCAAGCCGCAGACCACGCGCAACCGCATCCTGGGCGTCAAAAACCTGCCGGGCGTTCAGCTCGCGCTCGTCGATACACCGGGTCTACACCTGACCACCGTCAAGGGTCGTACCGCGCTCAACCGCTTCATGGTTGAAGAAGCGCAGCAAGCCGTCGAGGGCGTCGATGCGGTGCTGCTGGTCGTGCAGATGCGCATTCCCGAAGGCAAATCCACCGACGAAGTGATGCCGTCGCTGGCACCCGCTGATGAGCAGATCGCGACGCAGCTGCTCGGGATGGGCAAGCCGCTCGTCGTGGTGATCAACAAGACCGACATTGTGCCGGACAAGCGGATGCTGCTGCCGATGATCGAAGCGCTGTCGCAGAAGCTGCCAGGCGCACCGATTGTTCCGACGAGCGCGCTCAAAGGCGATGGTGTCGAGCGGGTGCTGACCGAGCTGTCCGCCGTGCTACCGACGGGTGGCCCGCTGTTTCCCGAAGATGTCATCACCGATCGTCCCGAGCGCTTCTTGGTAAGCGAGCTGATTCGGGAGCAGGTGTTTTTGGCGACGCAGAAAGAGATCCCGTACGCCGTCGCTGTGACGATCGATCAGTGGCAAGAGCGGATCGCGGATCACGGCAAGCGTCGCGGCGAGCGAATCGGTGTCCAGATCGACGCGACGATTCACGTCGAAAAGCCGGGTCAGAAAAAGATCCTGGTCGGTGAGCGCGGCCAGATGATTCGTTCCGTCGGCAGCTTGGCGCGTCAGCAGATCACAGAGCTGCTCGGCTGCGGCGTCCACTTGGCGCTGTTTGTGCGCGTCGATGAAGACTGGTCGCAGACTCCCGCTGGGCTGCGCAAGATGGGTTACGAGAGCGAGGCGCACCGATGAAAGCCATTCCCAAGCCCATAGTCGATCACTCGCTGCCGGTGGTGGCGCTGGTGGGTCGTCCGAACGTCGGGAAGTCGACGATGTTCAACCGTCTGACGAGCAGTCACTTTGCCATCGTCGAAGATCAGCCGGGCGTGACCCGCGATCGTCGCTATGGAAACTGTGAATACGACGGAAAGCAGTTCCGCGTGGTCGACACCGGCGGCATCGACTTCACGGCGGAAGGAAGCATTGCCGTCGGCATGCGTCGCCAAGCAGAGATGGCGATTGAAGAAGCCGACGTGGTGCTGCTGATCGTGGACGGTCAGCGCGGCCTGCTTCCCGACGACCGAGAGATCTTTGTCAAGCTGCGACGCGCTGGAAAGAAGATCCTGCTGGTCGCGAACAAGATCGACGGGCCTCGTCACGAAAGCCACGTAAACGATATGTATGAGCTGGGCTGCAAAGAGATCTTCGGAGTCTCTGCGGCGCACGGTCGCGGCATGCCGGATCTGCTCGAAGCGATCCTGCAAGAGCTGCCCGCGCCAATAGAAGAAGCCCAGCATGTCGAGCCGCCGCTGAATGACTTCGAGTACGACGATGCGGCGCTGTCGGAAGATGCGCTGGCTGCGATCGATGCGTCTGCGGAGGAGGACGACGAAGCCGAAGAAGAGGGTCCAGACACCGTCAGTGAAGCGGATCTGTCCAAGGATGTGATTCGCATTGCGCTCGTCGGTCGTCCGAATGCTGGAAAGTCGTCGCTCGTAAACTCGCTGTGCGGAGAAGAGCGAATGCTCGTCGATGCGACACCGGGAACCACGCGCGATCCGATCGATACGCCGATTCTGCACGGAGGCCAGCGCTTTTCTCTCATCGATACCGCTGGAATTCGTCGTCGCGTTCGCGTTCATGAGCCAAGTGATCGCATCGCGATGACGATGGCCGAGCGCGCGATTGAACGAGCCGATGTCGCGGTCCTGGTGATCGATGCGAGCGAAGGCATTGGTGAGATGGACGCGCGCATTGCGGGTCTTGTCGCCGACGCGGGTCGCGTGCTGCTGATTGCGCTGAACAAGCGAGATCTGGTGCCCGCCGCGCGCATGAAGGAAATCGAGTCGGAGCTGGATCGCAAGCTTCAGTTTGTGCCGTGGGCGCACCGGATGTGGTGCTCGGCGCACACGCAAAAGGGAGTGCTCAAGATCCTGGATGAAGCGACGCGCTGCTATCGCTCGTTTGCGAGCCGTGTGAAGACGAGCGCGCTCAATCGCTTCTTTGCGGGGATTGTGGAAAAGCATCCGCCTCCTTTGTTTCAAGGGAAGCCGATTCGGCTGTACTACATCACGCAAGCGCAGACGCGACCGCCGACGTTTGTGGTGTCTGTCAACTACACCGAAGGCATGCACTTTTCCTATCGTCGCTACTTGCAGAATCAGCTCCGCGAGACGTTCGGCTTCGTCGGTACGCCCATTCGGCTTTTGGCACGCGCCAAGACCAAGTAGACAATTGAGGAGATGTCACAAACTCTCCGCTTGGTCTCCCTTCTGTGCTTGCTGACGGGCTGTGATGGAATCATGCCAACGAACGTGAATCCGGGAACGGTCTGTCGCAGCGATGATGACTGCGACTCCCAAACCTCACTCCGCGCGTGTGTGGAAGGAGTCTGTGCCGACCCTGGCTGTCCATCGGGAACAGTCTATGTTGGTGCGGGCTCCTTTGCGCGTGGCTGTGATGCGTCCGACGCGGACTGTCCCGCCAGTGCGCAGCCGCTCCACACCGTCCAGATCAATCACGCACTGTGTATCAGCACCACCGAGCTATCTGTCGGTCAGTATCGCGCCTGCGTAGCCGCTGGACGCTGTCCCAAGTCGACTGAGCTACGCTGTACGCTCGATCTGGCAACGTGGACAGAGTCCGCTGGCAATAATGAAGCGCTGCCGATGACGTGTCTTTTGTGGTCAGAAGCAGAGTCCGCCTGTCGCTTCCAAGGGGGCCGACTTCCGACGGAAGCAGAGTGGGAAAAGGCCGCGCGTGGTCGCGATGGGCGTACGTATCCGTGGGGCCGACTTCAGCCGCTCGGTTGTGCAGCCGGCGTAAACTATGCAGGCAGTGGGTGTCTTCTTCAGCCGTGGCCTGCGGTGTCCACCAGTCGACAAGGTGCGCAGCTTTATTCAGCAAGTCGCGCGGTCGACATGGCAGGAAATGTTTGGGAATGGGTGACGGACTACTACTCTGACAGCACGTACCGAGACTGTGCGATGGGCTGTACCGATCCACTCGGACCACTGAGCGGTGTCACCCGCAGCAGGCGCGGCGGCGGTTTTCAGAGCAGCCAGGCCAAAGAGCTGAAGGCCTGGTGGCGGGACTTTCACACCCCAGAGACAGCGCGCAGCGACGGTCAAGGCGCACGCTGTGTCTTTCCTCGCTAGGGACTCCCTTTGGGTTTGGGGGCACTCCTTTTGGCGATCGGGATCGCAGTACGGAGTGCCAAACACAGCGAACAGAGTCGATTCCCAAAGTATCTTGAAGCGTTGTCTGTTCCGCGTGTCTTGGACCACATCGTGACGCGTTTGTAACGAACTACTTTCTGTAGTTTGTGAACCATTTCACATCGTCCGTTTCCGTCGAAAAATCAGTCACTTGGGAGTCCCCAAATCGGACTCCCAAATCGATTCACAAATCACTTGAGCGTGAAACTGATCCTGGTACTATCGAAAGTGGGGCGACGTTCTTCTAAGTAGGAATCGGAGTCCCACGGTTCGCGTTCAGCGACGTTGTTTCCCGAGGGCTCACCGAGTCGGTGAGGTCGGACGGGAAAGCACAGAGTCTGCTTGGCCGTAGTGTGTCTTTGGTGATGGTGTTTTAACAAAGGGGTCTTCCATGTCGAAGCGCTTCGGGAATGTGGCTGCTGTGATGGGATTGACTGTCTCTCTGTTTGCTTCTGCATGCGGCAATGCCGAGGTAGCGGAAGACCTCTCTGCGGATCAACTGGAACAGGAGAGCAAGGGATCCACGCAGCTGTACGACGACTTCCGAAGTGGCTTTTCGGCAACGTCTCCCACCAGCAAGTGGAGCTACTTCACCTTCGGCCCCGCGTTTACAGGCGATGACGGAATCGAAAGCACCAGCAGCCAAGGACTCCGCGTGGTGTCCAAGGGTGTGAATCCTTCCACCGGACAGCCTTCCTTTACCAGCACCGTGGTTCAGGAAACCAGTCAGTCTTCAGTAGGACTTCCCGGCGGTGTCGATCACGTCAAGTGGCTGGTCTACAGCACCAACGTATCCAGCAAGGGATATCCCGGCTTCGATGCAACCACCAGTCGTCAGGTCGGCTGCGAGGCGTGGGTGGGTGGCAATACGTACGGAACCAGCGGTCATCCGTTTGGGAATGCAGTCAGTAATCCCGGTGATGATCTGCGGCTTGCTTCGTTTGCGCTCAACTCGATCGATGTCGAGACCTTCATGGTGTTCGACTTCTTTATGACCAACGAAGGAATCTACGCGTTCTATGAGCGGCTTCCGTTCGGTCGCGGAGAGGTCTTGGGAGACTACGCAGCCTTTTCCTTTGCCAAGCGCGTGGCCGACAACTGTCCGGGAGAGCTTCACAAGCTCGGAATCTCTTACGACAAGGCATCGAACACCGTGCGCTGGGAAGTGGATGGTCGAGAAGTGCAGCGCGTAAGCCGTGTCGGTCTGCCGATCGATCGCAGCAACATGGTGCTCGATCATGGCGGGACGCCGACGGAAGTGTCGCTCAACCAGCTCAACTGCGGAATGGGTCTGTTTACGCTGCTGGATGCCAATACGCTGCATCGCGGCGGACTTGCGAAGCTCTCGGTGGCACCGGGCTTCTACTACAACCCCGCGCAGGGACAGCCCGCACCCGAGACGTTTGTGGATCAAAACAGCGTCGATGGCAGCCGTCTGTTTGGTCAGGGCGCAGAGATCTCGGTCAAGAAGTACAACATCACCCACAAGCCGCGTCTGTAGTCGGACGCTCTGGCAAACAGAGGACTCCTTTCTGCGCGGAGTCTGCGTGGGGTCTGTCCCTGCGCGGATCTCATACAAAGCCGCAAAATCTGGGCGCAGTTCGTGCTGCGGTGGGACTCAGTCTTTTCTTGGATAGGAGCGTGACCCGTGGCCAAGTCCCCATGCCCAGTGACTCGTGAGGAGTTTAAGACCAAAGCCAAGCCCGTCAGCGTATCGGTGGAAGGTGTGCCGCTGACTGCGGAGCCCAAGGAGTTTTCCACCGGCTCGTTTGGCTGGTATCTGTCCGGCAAGGCCACCATTGTGGTGGATGGCAAGCCCGTGCAGGTTCAGGTCGGCGCCAACCTAACGATCATCGGCAGCAAAGAGCTCAAGTAGTCCGCTGCCGACACACGCGCCCCCCGCGCGTCGGACTAGCGCAGACCCGCGCGACGGAGCAGCACCGGCATCTGCTCCGCGCTGTGGGCCCGCAGTCGCTCCACATCCAGTCCCGTCTGCGCCGTTAGCTGACCGTGCTCGACCAGCAGATCTCCTTCCACAAAGACGTGACGGACATCGCTGCCTTGGCTGCCATACACCAGCAGCGACACCGGATCATGAACCGGAAGCTGACCGGGCGCGCCTTGACCGATCACCACCACGTCCGCTCGCTTGCCCACCTGCAGGCTGCCAAGCTGGTCGGCTTGACCGAGCGCCTTGGCTCCACCGAGCGTCGCAATCTCCAGCGCTTGCGCGGCGGGCAGGGCTTCGGGTCCGTGCAGTCCCTTTTGCAGAAGCGACAGAAGCCGTAGCTCTGCGAAGCCATCGAGTCGGTTGTTACACGGCGCACCATCGGCTCCGAGCGCGACGTTCACCTGCGCCGAAAGAAGCTGCACGATCCTGGCAATGCCCGATCCCAGCTTCAGGTTGCTCGACGGACAGTGAGTGACATGCGTGCCGTCTTCGGCCATCACCCGCATCTCATGGTCCGAGACATGAACGCAGTGCGCCAGCACCGTACGCGGACCCGCGATGCCGAGCGCCCGCAGCGCTTCGACGTTGTCTTTGCCCGTCCGCTTGCGAACCAGCTCAATCTCATCGAGCTGCTCACTTGCGTGCGTGTGGATGCCTGGTCCGTCTGGGCTGTGCTGCTGACAGCGATCGGCCACCCCGCGCAGCAGATCATCACTACACGACACCAGAAAGCGCGGCGCGTAGCCGTACCGCAGCTTGCCGCGACCGTGCCAGCGCGCACACAGCTCGTCCGCCTCACGCAGCGACGCCTGGCTGTCTTCTCGCAAGCTTGGCGGCACCGTGTCCGGGTAGTCCATCATCGCTTTGCCGAGCGTTGCGCGGATTCCCGTCGCATAGACCGCTTCGCACAGCGCATCGTGATGACGCACCGTTCCCATGTCGAGCAGCGTCGTCGTTCCCGATAGCAGCAGCTCTGCCACCCCGACTTGGGCCGCAAGCTGGATGTTTCGCTCATCGAGCGCCGCTTCGTACGGCAGCACCCGCTCGCTCAGCCAGCGCAGCAGCGGCAGATCGTCCGCCAGTCCGCGCCCGAGCGTCTGACACAAGTGAATGTGCGCTTGCACCAGTCCCGGCATCACCACGCAGCCCGAGACATCCACAACCGGCACCGACGCCGCCCGAGGATCACTGCCAGCCGCCTGACCCAGCGCAGCAATCCTGCCATCAACGATCAGGAGATCCCCGACCACCACAGGCTGACTGCGATCGACGGTGACGATCGTCCCGCCGCGCAACAGCCAGCTATTTGCCTGCACCATGAACATCCTCTGACTGGGACGCGCTCTCGGTCGTGATGAGCGCGTTTGGACGAAACGCGAGCGGCAGCAGCGTGCTCAGCTTGGTCTTGTGCGCGGGTCCTTCCGGCGACAGCAGCACGATCTCGGCTTCCTCGGCAAACTCGACCAGCGTCTGCCGACACATTCCACACGGCGCGGCGGGCGGCGACAGGTTCGTACAGATCGCGATCGCTTTGATCGATCGTGAGCCAGCCAGCACCGCTTGATACACCGCAGTTCGCTCGGCACAGACGGTCAGGCCGTACGATGCGTTTTCGACGTTGGCTCCGACAAACACCCGTCCGTCATCCGTCAGAAGCGCGGCTCCCACGGGAAACTGCGAATACGGAGCATATGCCAGCGCTTGTGCGGTCCGCGCGCGCTCGGCCAGATCGTGCAGCACCGGCGAAAGCGGCTGTCCTGTGGCGATGTCGCGGATTTCTCGATCCATGGCAGGCTGGGCAGTCGATACAGAGGTCATCGCAACCAAGCTCCTTCGGTCAGCACACGCTGACTAGCTCTGCCATGATACCGTCGAGCAGCTTGATGAAGGTAGCGCGGACGCGGTTTGCCGTCTCCGTGACTTCTTCGTGCGAAAGCGGCTGTCCAGACATGCCTGCGGCCAGGTTGCTCACGCAGCTCATCCCCAGCACCTTTGCGCCCATGTGTCGCGCCACAATCGCTTCTGGCACCGTCGACATCCCGACAAGGTCTGCGCCCAGCCCGCGCAGCATCCGCACTTCCGACGGCGTCTCATACTGCGGCCCGAGCAGCCCTGCGTAGACACCGCTCTTGAGCCGAATCGACAGCTTGGCCGCTACTTGCTCGGCGATGGCGCGCAGCTTGGCGTCGTAGACCTCGGTCATATCGGGAAAGCGCGGGCCCAGACGATCATCGTTGTGACCACGCAGCGGCGAGTCGCCCATCAGGTTCAGGTGGTCGCGCAACAGCACCAGGTCGCCCGCTTCCAGTCCCGCACCGACGCCGCCCGCTGCATTGGTCAGCACCACCGTCTTACAGCCCGCCATGATGAGCGCTCGCACCGGCAGCACCACCGTTTGCAGGCTGTGTCCTTCATAGGTGTGAACGCGACCTTGCATCAGCAGCACTTCGACGCCAGGGCTGGACGCCGTTTTGCCTGCGCGACCATAGACCAGACGACCGGCGTGCCCGACGACACCCGAGCGAGGAAAGCCAATCTCGCCGTAGTCGATGCCTTTGGCGTCCGACAGTGCATCGGCGTAGCTACCAAGACCCGAGCCCAGCACCAGCGCAATCCTCGGGGCCGCACCGGGCGGCAAAAACGCAGCGATTCGCTCGGCGGACTGCTTCACCGCATCAAATCCAGCGCTCGCATCGTGAGAGATCTCAGCTCGGCTCATCGCAGCACATCCAGAATCAGGGGCTTTTCCGTAGGGGGCGTCATCGAAACCTTGTAGGCATTCTGAAGCATCAGGCGCGCGCGCTCACGACGACCTTCCGGCCAGTCCGGCGCACAGGCGAAGTGACACAGCGGCTCGCCAGCTTCGACCAGCTCCCCGACCTTGCGATCGAGGTAGATGTACGCCGCCGGATCAATCGTGTCTTCTTTGCGCTCGCGACCGGCACCCAGCGCCACACCCGCCCAGCCAATCGCCTCTGCATCAATCGCAGAGACGTAGCCAGCTTCCTGCGCCGTGATGAACACCGGATACGGATGAAGGCAGCTCGTCAGCCACGGCTCGTTCGGATCGCGCAGGTCAATCATCGCCCCTTGCATCGCCGCGCAGCGCTGAAGCCGCTGAAGCGCTTCGCCATTTTGGAGCGACTCCATGATCCGCGTATGACCATCTTCTTCGGTTGCCACCACGCCGCCGAGCCGCAGCATCTCGCCACCGAGCACCCGCGTCAGCTCGACCAGATCATCTGGACCCTGACCGCTTAGCACTTGCAGCGTTTCCAGCACTTCCGCCGCGTTGCCGACGTAGCGCCCGAGCGGCTGATCCATGTTGGTCAAAAACGCCGTCACTTGCTTGCCTGCGCGTCGACCAATCGCCACCAGCGTCGATGCCAGCTGATACGCCTCGTCGCGCGTCTTCATAAACGCACCCGAGCCGACCTTCACATCGAGCACCAGTCCATCGATGCCCTCGGCCAGCTTCTTCGACATGATCGACGCGGCGATGAGCGGAATCGACTCTACCGTCGCGGTCACATCACGCAGCGCATACAGCGCTTTGTCGGCGGGCACCAGCGTATCGGTCTGGCCGATCAGCGACAGGCCCGTGCGGCGCAGCACCGTGCGGAAGTCCGCGATCGACAGCCGGGTCGAAAAGCCCGGTATCGACTCCAGCTTGTCCAGCGTTCCGCCCGTGTGACCCAGGCCGCGACCCGAGATCATCGGCACCCGCACCCCACACGCCGCCACCGCCGGGGCCAAGTGCAGCGAGATCTTGTCGCCGATTCCTCCCGTCGAGTGCTTGTCGATCTTCAGCCCCGGCACGTCCGACAGGCTGATCACCTCTCCCGAGCGCAGCATCGCATCGGTCAGCGCCAGCAGCTCGCCTTCCGACATGCCGGAAAAGTAAATCGCCATGAGCAGCGCCGACGCTTGGTAGTCAGGCAGCTTGCCGCTCGCGTAGGCAGAGATGAAAAAGCGAATCTCGTCGTCCGATAGGACGTTGCCGTCGCGCTTTTTGCGGATGATCTCAACGGGGTTATACGTCGCAGCTTGCGTCATCGAACCAGGCTCTGTGGGGGGAAAAGGCCGAGCGCGCGGGGTCGCTCAGGACGGTAGAAGGTGTGGCAGCACGCTCTTGCCGCGTGGCCAGGCGGGCAGGGCGAAGGCATCACACAGCGTCTGCGCTACATCAAAGAAGCCATCCCGTACGCCCAGATCGGCCTGCTGCGCCGACGGAGCGCGCTCCGTAAACGCCAGCAGCGGCACGTCTTCTCGGGTGTGGTCGCTGCCAGGCCAGGTCGGGTCGTTGCCGTGATCGGCGGTGAGCAGCACCAGATCGCGCGGTCCCAGCTTGCTGCGCAGGCTCGGTAAGAAGGCATCGAACTCGGCGAGCGCTCTGCCATAGCCCTGCGGATCGCGACGGTGCCCGTACAGCATGTCGAAGTCGACCAGGTTCACAAAGATGAGCCCCTGCTTTACTTCGTCGAGCGCTTCGAGCGTCAGCCGCAGGCCATCGGTGTTGCCTTCGCTGTGGATGTTGTCGGTGATGCCGTGTCCCGCAAAGATGTCCCAGATCTTGCCAACGCCCACCACCTTGCGACCGCTGTCGGCGATGCGCGATAGTGCGGTGGCTTCCGGTGGTGGCATTGCGTAGTCGCGTCGGTTGTAGGTGCGGCGGAACTTGCCGGGCTCTCCCACAAACGGACGGGCAATCACCCGGCTGATGTTGCGCTCATCGCACAGCGTGCGAGCGATCTCGCAGGCGCGATACAGCTCGTCGAGCGGCACCACGCTCTCATGCGCGGCAATCTGGAACACGCTGTCCGCCGACGTGTAGACGATCAGGTCGCCTGTGCGCAGGTGCTCTGGGCCCAGCTCATCTAGGATCACCGTGCCCGACGCGGGCTTATTGCCCAGCACGCCGCGCCCGGTCTGCGCCGAAAAGCGCTCGATCATGTCGGCGGGGAAGCCGTGCGGATAGGTTGGAAACTCGCTCTGCACGTCCAGGCCCGCTAGCTCCCAGTGGCCCGTCGTGGTGTCTTTCCCGCGTGAGCTTTCCCGCAGCCGACCAAACACGCCGAGCGGCTGGCTGACCCGCTGTAGACCCGGAATCGTGGTGATGTTGCCAAGTCCCAGCGCTTCCAGGTTGGGAAGCTGGAGCCCGCCGAGTCGCTCACCGATGTGCTGGAGCGTGTTTGCCCCGGCGTCGCCATAGCGATCCGCATCGGGTGCCGCGCCGCAGCCACATGAGTCGAGAACGATCAAAACCACGCGCTCAAAGGGCGCGCTCTGCACTGCGTTCATGTCCTTTGTCCTTCCGCTTCCGTCTTCTTAGATTCTGCGCTGACGCATCGCAGCGCGCCTTAGTAGGCGGATGGCTTGCCTGGAGCAGGACTTGGCGTCGAGGGCGCATCTTGACGACGCAGCCACGGACGGCTTGGATGCTTGGGTTTTTCTTCGCTGCTCGGGGTCGCGCAGCCTTTGACGATCGACACCGAGGCGCTGGCCCCAATGCGGCTGGCTCCGGCAGCCTTCATCTTCTGGGCATCGTCACAGGTTCTCACGCCACCTGATGCCTTGACGCCCATGTCGGGACCGACGAGCTTGCGCATGAGCGCGATGTCTTCGACCGTCGCCCCGCCCGGACCAAAGCCCGTCGAGGTCTTCACAAAGTGCGCCCCGGCGACCTTGGACAGCGAGATCGCAATCACCTTTTCTTCTTGGGTGAGCGCCCCTGTCTCGAGGATGACCTTCACCTTGGCCGGACGCGACGCTTCAACCACCTTCTGGATGTCTTCGTGAACGGTGGCGTAGTCGCGGCTCTTGAGCGCGCCTTGGTTTATCACCATGTCGATCTCTTCGGCTCCGCTGCGGACGGCCTCGCGCGCCTCGAAGGCCTTGGCATTGGGCGCCATCGCACCGAGCGGGAAGCCGACCACCGCGCAGACCATCACGCCCGAGCCGCGCAGCAGTCGCTTGGCCAAGGGCACAAAGCCGGTGTTCACGCACACCGATGCAAAGCGGTACTGACGGGCTTCCGCGCACAGCTTTTCGACTTCCGCTGACGTGGCGTCGGCCTTGAGCAAGGTGTGATCGATCATCCCCGCGATGTCGCCCGACGTCTGTCCGGTGCCCATCCCGCTGCCGACTCGGCTTGCCCCTTCGGCGACGATGTTCTGAACGGCCTCGGGTCTGCGGACGGTACACAGTCCACAAGCGGTGCAGTGTTCAGAAGGTCCGTCTTGGCAAGGGGTCTCACGCAGCGGCGGACTGGTTCCCAGCGTGACAAGCGGTGTCGAGCTTCCCAGGCGGGCAGCAACCCGGCGGGCAATCTCGGCGACAAGCTGTTCCATGTGCGGATCGTGGCTAGACATACGTGCCCTGGCTTTACACCGCTTTGTCCGAGGCTGTAAAGCCAAAGAAGTGACGCGCTGCGGCAGTCGGTCCGGGTGATGACGCTGCGTGGGTCGCTTTCGCGCGGACTGGGCCTGGTCTTGTCTGGGCAGAAGTCAGAGGGAACGTGGGCTGCGCCAGGTGGTCTGACAAGCGGAACAGGTAGAACGTGTCAAGAAATGCTGGTGCTGAGATCGCCAGTGGATATTATGCGCCGCATCTACCGATTGAAGCCGCAGTCGGAGCCAGAAAAACACCCCCATGAGACTTCCCTCCGCCAATCCGCTTGCTGGAACCCGCGCACTGGGCGCGCGCTGTCGGCAGCAGCTGTGGGCGCGGCTCGTCAGCTTGGTGGTGCAGGCGGTCAATCAGCGCGGGCTGTGTGCGGTCGAGATGACCATCTTGGCAGAGCTACCCAGTGAAGAAGTCGAGCTGATGCGCAAGCAGTGCTCGTGTCCAAGCTGCTTTGCCCAGCGCGCCAACTGATCGTCTGGCGCACCAGACTCTGTGATGCGGTGGTGTTACGGGCTGCTGCTTGGCTGACGGGGCTGCCACAGCTCGATGCGGTTTCCTTCCGGGTCCATCAGCCAGCCAAAGCGTCCGTTGTCGTCATCGGTGATCTTGTCTTCCACCACTGCCCCCGCAGCCTTCGCCTGGGTGAGCATCGCGTCCAGATCATCGACAACGAAGTTGAGCATGAACGGCTTTTCGCTGGGCGCAAAGTAGGTGGTGTCCTGCGCAAACGGCGACCACACCGTACCTGCACCATCGCTGGTCTTGAGCGATTCCCACGGAAAGAACGCGCCGCCCCAGGCTTCGACGCCTAGTCCGAGCGCATCCCGATACCACGCGGAGAGCGCCTTGGGGTCTACGGCCTTGAAGAAGAATCCACCAATGCCACGTACTCGCTGCATGGGCGGACACTACCAAGCGCGACTCCGCCAGAGCAAGCCGAGATCCGGCTGCGCACAACCGCTGCGCTGGTTTTGCGTTTGCTCGTTTGCATGTAGATGCTGCGCAGTCTTGTCCTTCTACTGTGCAGTCCGGCTGGCTGGGACTGCTCAGTTACGGCGCGACAAACGTCTGACCCGATGCCGAGCACTTGGCCTGCACATCGCTCTGCGTCATCAGCCCAGACTGGGAGAAGTACCACTGGATCAATGTGCCTCCGCCCAGGTTCGGAATCATCGTCATGCAGCCGCCGAGTGCGCCTGTGTGATTGCACAGCGCATCTTGCCAGGCTGCCGCGTTTGTACACGTTCCTTTGTATGTCGAAATAAACTGTGCCGAAGTCGATTCGTAGTCCCGACATTCCTGCGATGCAGGAGAGTTTTTGCGTAGGTCGCAGCTTCCCTTGATCGTCGCGGTCATGTCTGGAGGTGTTGTCATGTCTGCGGCTGTGTCCATGTCTGTTTCACCACCCAGATCTTGGTTGCAGCCAGCGCTCCACACGCACATCGCAAGCACGACTCCGATTCGTAGACTGGTCATCTTCTGTGTCCTCCCCCGGGATTCCGCTTGTCGCCAAGCCCAAGCAGCTGCGCCCACTGCACAGCCATCAGTCTGTCAGTGTGAACGATCTTGTAGCGATCGGGTCAGCGCAGCATCCGCGCGACGATCCCAGGTGCGTGACCACGCGCAACCGTGAATTCGGGCTTCATCGAACGGAAGAGATCAGGTGTATACTGGAGTCCTGTGACCAGAAGCCACCGTTGACCTAGCGCTGTGGCTGCGAAGGATTCGCAGCGGGGGATCGTTACGATGCCGAGCGAGTCATTCCGATCGGCATGTGATCGCAGGATTGTCGCGCGATGCCGTGATGCAGCAGCAGCCGTCCAGCGTACGGACTCCTCCGTGATCTGTCTCTGCGCGACCGCTGATCGCCGACGAGCGCTCTTGTCCGGGCCTTCTTTCGCTGGGACCTATTTATCCAGCGTCCGTCCGTATCACTGCCTTCACTGTGTAACCGTCATGAGGGGGGATGTACTTAGACCATGACAAGCAAAGCCAAATCCAAGTCCAGGTTCCTATATCTCACAACAATGGCCTTTTCTTGCATTGCTGCGGTCGTGGTTGCGTGCAATGACACCGCCACCTCTGGCTCCGATGACTTGGGCGTGGGCACAGGGACGGAAGACCTGAGCGTGCTCATTGGGGGTCCAGATCTCACCCCTGTTCCCGATGGTGCAGTGGTGGTCACTACGCCGGACGGTGGCTCGCGGCTCTGCTATCCCGCAACCTGTCAGGGCAAGACCTATCAGTGCGGCAACTGCATGGATGATGACGGAGACGGTCGGATTGACAGCGAAGATCCAGACTGCTTGGGACCGTGCGACAACAGCGAAAACGGACTCGATCCGGCCATTCCTGGTGGCAACAACACCAAGTGCAAGATGGACTGTTACTTCGACGCGGACACCGGACAGGGCAACGACAACTGCTACTGGGATCACGGCTGCGATCCGACCAAGGTCAATGGCACTCCGTCCCCTGAGACTGCCTGCGCGTACAACGCCACGATGGGTGTTGGTGGCGGCCTGACGTGTACCACGGCGCAGCAGATGCAAGCGGCGACCTGCAAGAGCTACTGCGGACCGCTGACTCCCAATGGCTGCGACTGTTTTGGCTGCTGCTTCCTGGGACCGCAAGCCAAGGTAAACACCGACGGCACCAAGACCGGCGTGTGGCTGGGCTCCTATGACGCGAGCGGCAACTCTACTTGCACCACCAAAGACGTTGCGGACCCGGCCAAGTGCCATCCTTGTCAGATGGTCGCGTCGTGCGAAAAGTCGTGCGGACGTTGTCAGCTCTGCATCGGCAAGGACACCCTTCCCGCAGACTGCTTCCCACCGCCCCCGGACATGGCGGGACAGCCTCCCCGCGACATGGCAGGCCAGGATCTCTCGACCGGCGGAGGGACCAGTGACCCCACGCTGTGCCCGGCCTCTCTGTGTACCAACAACCAGCCCTGCGGTCTGCCGGGCTGCGCGCCGTGCCAAGCGGGCTGGTACTGCTTGACGGGCTGCTGCACGCCACCGCCGGGCTGATCGCTTCTGTCTGCTGCTTGCCTGCTATCAGCCTTCGTACTGCATCCGAATGGGTGAAGAGGGGATCATCGTCCTGATGGTCCCCTGCTGCTGCCAAACTAGAGGGAGAACTTCATGCGACACTATGTATGTCTGGGTCTACTGGTCGGGAGCTTGTGGGGTTGTGGGGACGGCGTCTCATCCGATGAACAAGCGCGCCGGGCCTACCTGGGACTGGATGGCTCGATCGACAAGGCGATTCAGCTCGGCTTTGATGGGTTTAACGCAGCCTCTAGCGCGAACATCAGCCCGCAGACCACGAACGGGACCACCTCGGGCACGCTGACGGTCACAGGACAGGTGGATCAGGGCTCTTCGGCCAACAAGGGCATGCGGCTCTACACCGCCTTTGTGGGCTATTCCGATGATGCCAAGCTGGTCTATGCAACAAACGCGAGCGCGCTGCCGGCGCTCAACATGCAGCTCAAGGGCATTCCGACCGGCACCATGACCGGAACGCTGGTCGGCACGGTGGGCATGACCGGCGATCTGACCGGCGATGTCACCCTGAACCTGTCGTTTACCAGCACGCTGCAAGCAGGTACTGGCACCGCTGTGACGCGCAAGCCCGGCACCACCGTGATCACCGGCACCGCCATCTCGGCGGGCGGCACCTACCAGGTCAACGTCACCCGCTAAGCGCAGCCCCTTGCCGGTTGGCCGGAGGGGCCTCGCTCGTTTTGTCCGCTTCCTTAGTTGTTCGGGGCCCCAGCAGAGATCCAGCCACTGACGGTGTTTTGGTCGGCGGAGGACAGCGGCGCGCCCTTGGGCATGCGGCTTCCCACAAAGCACGGTCCTGCGCCTTGCAGCTTGTGAACCAAGTAGCTCTGGCTGGGGGACGACGCCACGACCCGCTTGGTGGTCGGACACTGTGAGCTGGCGACCCCGACCAGGCTGGCGTAGCTCTTGCCCGTGCTGAGATCGAGTCCCTGCGCAGGACTTGTCCCGGTGTGGCAGCCTCCGCCGCCGCAGCTCTTGGTAAAGATCGGCTGGACCTGGCTGGCAAAGCTCGGTGCTTGGTCTGGACCCTTCGCAACCCATGTGATGCAT
>ERZ724507.10-NODE-10-length-63311-cov-6.288463_pt1 | contig 63311 bp, 50 predicted proteins | sample MGYA00376040_ERZ724507 | MGnify/ENA primary metagenome ERZ724507 (study PRJEB28724, sample SAMN07190883) | activated sludge metagenome | isolation source: activated sludge of sewage treatment plant in Hong Hong | place: Hong Kong | collected 2016-03-17 ...
CGGTCTTTCAGATGGTGGCGTCCTGTTTGTGGGTGAGCGCGGAACGATCCTTCACAGAAATTTTGCGCTGCGGTGGATCTGCGACACGTAGGGACTGCGCGCAAGGAACGCGGAGGGCTGCGTGATCGTTACGGTGTGTAAGGTGTTCCGAACGTCTCGTGCAAAGTGACCAGCACCATCGTCAGAAGCCGGGCGAGCTGATCTTCCCCCTCGACGGCGCTGGCGGCTGCAGGCTGACCGAAGTACGCACGATCGCCGCCTGCTTGAACAAAGGTGGTTGCACCGGCGCGAACGTGGGCCAGAAAGTCACTTGGGTTTTGCGGCAGCGCGCGGGAAATCGCGGTGCGGCACAGCTCGGGACGAGCCACCAGAAGCAGCGATGTCTCATAGCTTCCCGCGTGACAGCTTCCGCTCTTGTATTCGGCGGACAGCGTTCGGGCCCAGCGCTTTGCCGTCTGATCGGGAAATGCCAGCACGGGTCCATGCGCTGCCGTGATCTCTGCGACCAGCTGACGAATTCCTGCGATGTGCGCGGGCTCTAGGTGACTGTTCACGAGCGCGATGCGACGAAAGCCCGCAGCGAGCATCCCAAGGACGACGCCGCGAAGCTGCATCACGGCGGCTTCAGCGGACAGCGACACGGTTCCTGCAAACTCGCTGGCAAAGTGCGTCAGCGCGTAGCTGATTGTCGGCGCAATCACCGAAGCCTGACCGATCCGGTGAAGTGCTGCGTGCGCTCGCTCCGCCAGGCTTTCCGACAGAAACGAATCGGTCCCGAGCGGTAAGTGCGGACCGTGGGCTTCGACAGAGCCCATCGGCAAGAACACCACGGGTTCCAGCGCAAGCAGCTCCGCGGCTTCGGGATAGGTCAGCTCCGTGAGTCGGCAAGGCAGGGCAGCGGGCGCAGACATGGCGCTAGACCACGCTACAGATCACAAACTTGAGGTAGTTTCCGTCGGGGAATCCAGCAGGAAGCGGGAAGTCGGCGGGCAGTCCCAGCTGATCGACGACGCGAACCAGACGACGGGCGCGGGCGGCTCCTTCTCCCAGCTCGTGGATGAGCGATTCCAGCGAGAAGCGATGCGCATTGACCGCACAGCACAGCAGCGCGCCCGAGTCACAGACACGCAGCGCCGAGGTGATGAGCTCGCGGTAGTCACGCTCGACCGAAAACGAGCGCTCACGCGAGTTCGCAAACGCTGGCGGATCGATGATCACCATGTCGAACAGCCGCTTGCGATCAGACATCCGTGCCATCACGGTCAGGGCGTCGGCGGCAATGAACTCGTGAATGTCTTCGGTCAGTCCCGAAAGCTGCAAGTTGCGACGCGCGCGGGCATGGGCTTTGGCTGCGATATCGACGGAAACGACTTCCTTTGCGCCACCGACCGCAGCGGCCAACGACAGCGCGCCGGTGTAGCTAAACAAGTTGAGAACGCGTCGTCCCGAAGCGCGAGCCGTGACAGCGGTGCGACCGTTGCGAAGATCGGGAAACAGGCCCGTACCAAGCGGCGCGGTGACATCGACGCCAAAGCGCATGCTTCCTTCTTGGACTTCGATCTCCAGCGGAGCGACTTCGCCCCAGGCCATCTCGGCTGGCTCACGCGGACCTTCTCCACCGAGCGGACGATAGCGCTTCTGCACGTAAATCGAGCGCGGCGAGTGGACGTCGCGCAGCACCGGAACAAGCTGCTCACTGAGCTTGGCTAGCGACGCGGAAAAGACGTGCATCACCAGATAGTCGCCGTAGCGATCGACCGTGATGCCAGGCAGGAAGTCACCTTCGCCGTGAATCAGTCGATACGCGGTCAGATCTTGCGTAGGCAGCAGCGAGCGACGCATGCGGGCCGCAGCGCGGACCCGACGGTCCAGTGCTCCGTGATCGAGCAGTTCATGCGGATCGCGAGAGAAGGCACGAACCGCAATCGGACCCTCTGCGTCGTAAATTCCGCGTGCAATGAAGTTGCCTTCGGGATCGTACAGATCCACGACATCGCCGGACTCGCTGGAAAGCGGACGACCGATGGTGTCGCGGAAGACCCAGGGATGACCGGCAGACAAACGACGCGCTGCATCAAACGGCAGCCGAACGCTTCCTTTTCGCAGGCGCGGCGCAGGCGCAACGAAAGTGGTGGTACGTCGTCGGGGCTGCGAAGGCGACTCTTCGGGGAGGTCGCCGGAACCATAAGTTGACATGGCGCGCAGCATACGGACCGAAGGTCGCCTTCGCAAGAGGCAGGTATGACCCTGTAGGACCGGGTGAGGCCCCGCGTACATTTGGCTTGAAATGGTTACGCGGCGAAAGGTAAAACCCCCGGCTGGACCCCCTCGCAGGGGGAGAACCATGCCCGCCAAATGAGCGGGAAATTGGAAGGCGCAGCTACGATGTCCACGCAGAGCAAACAGACCCGTTCGGTTCCTCCGCCGCCCCCGCCGGTGGCCGCGCATAGCCGTCCCGGCGTGCGTCGTCAGAGCATGGATGATCTGCTCGACGACTTCATTGTTCGTGCCAATCAGCGAGTCGGCTCCATTCGCAGTCGCCAGTGGGATTTGCTGGTTCCGCTCGAAGAGATCGACGCCTCGCAGTTCATCGAAGACGCGCCGGTTGCGGTTCATGCAGCGCCGGTGGCTCCGGCTACGGTCGAGCCTGCTCCGGTAACGAGTGCTCCGTCGGTCGCTGCGGTGTCCGATGCCGTGGTTGTCGCAGCACATGCAGCGCCCGTGGTGACGCCGAGTGCTGCTTCTGAACCGACGCAAGAATCGGCTCCAGCGGCAACTCCAGTTGCGGCAACTCCAGTTGTGGACGCGGCTCCGGTTGCGGAAGTCGCTCCGGTTGCGGAAGTCGCTCCGGTTGCGGAAGTCGTCAAGCCGACTGAAGTGGCTGAAGAAGCGGCTCCGGTTGAGGCCACGCCGATCGAGCGCAAGCCAGAAGCGCAGAGCCCGCAGCGGTCCGGCAACCAAGGGAAGAAAAAGAACCGCGATCGTCAGCACAACAAGCCGGTGGAGTCGAACGCCGCAGCGGCTGCATCGGAGGAAGCACCTGCGCCGGTCAAGACGGTGGAGGCTCCCGCAGCGGCTGCTGCTGAAGTCGCGGCTCCTGCAAAGAAAGACGAGCCTCGTCGGGTTGAAGCGCCTGCGCGAAGTGAGTCTCGGCCCCGCGCGATGCCGGTCCCCATCGAGCCGCCCGCGCGCTCAGGGAACAAAGGCACGCTGGTTGGTGGCGTCGTCGTTGTCGCGGGCCTTGCCGTCGGAGCGATGTATTTCCTGGGGGGAAATGGATCGAGCAGCACGGTGACTCCGCCTCCCGCTCAGCCGACGCAAGCAGTGGTTCCGCCGCCGGTTAGTCCGTCGCCCGTTCAGCCAGTCGCTCCGGCTGCGCAGGTTCCATCGACGCCGGCGCAAGCTCCAGCGGCGACGGCTCCTGCTACACCGTCTCCGGCTCCAGTGGAGCCTGTGGCTGCCCAGCCAGCGGTGGCCCAGCCCGTCGCTGCTCAGCCGGTCGCTACCCAGCCAGTCGTCGCAAAGCCTGCTGCGGAGCCGGTGGCTGCGAAGCCGTCTGCGGAGCCTTCGGTAGAAAAGAGTGCGCCCGTCGAAGCGGCTGTGACGACCAGTCGTCCGAAGCCGGAAGAGCCTGCGAAGGCGGCTCCTGCGGAACCGACGGCAGCCAAAGAAGTGGAAAAGCCCGCGAAGGCCGAAAAGCCTGCGAAGGCCGAAAAGCCCGCGCCTGCAAAGGCTGAGCCTGTCGCGAAGACGGAAAAGCCCGCGCCTGCAAAGGCTGAGCCCGTTGCGAAGACGGAAAAGCCCGCGAAGGTGGAAAAGCCTGCGAAGGCCGAGCCCGCTGCCAAGGCTGAGCCTGCCGCGAAGCCGGAAAAGACCGAGAAGCAGCCAGCGAAGTCCAAGAAGGACGAGAGCTGGATCGACCCGTTTGCACAGTAACGAGCCACTTGGGAAGCCCGAAGGGAGCAAGATGCGCAAGAAAACTCTCCTCTCAGCCACTGCGGTTGCCCTGCTGGCGATGTCCTTTCCCATCCAGAGCGAATGGCTGGAAGTGATCGGTTGTCGTCAGGCCTCAGCTCAGGAGGAAGATCCTGAGATCACCGCCGAGGCGAAGAAGCACTACAAGCTCGGTCAGGACGCGTACACCGAAGGCAAGTACGACCTGGCGATCAAAGAACTGAAGCGCGCGTACGTGCTCAAGCGCATCCCGGCCATCTTGGTCAACATCGCGATGACCTATCGCAAGACCAAAGACTACGAGATGGCCATCTACTTCTATAAGAAGTTCCTCACGGATGCTCCGGCGGATGACAAGCAGCGTCCGAGCATTGACGTAGCGATTGGCGAAGTGGAAAAAGAGCGCACGGCGGCGAGTCAGCCTCAGCAATTGGCTCCGGCCAAGCCTGCGGTTGAGCTGGCCAAGCCTGCGGTGGAAGCCGCCAAGCCCGCAGTCGAAGCGGTCAAGCAAGCCGAGCCTGCGGTCAAGCCAGCGGTGGAAGCCGCCAAGCCAGCGGTGGAAGCGGCGAAGTCTGTAGCTCCAGCGGGAGATGCTGCGAGCGCGGATCCGGCACAAGCGGCTCAGCAAGTGGCAGCGACGCCAGACAAGGCACAGAGCGACTGGGCTCATACGCCGGTGGATGCGGCGCCTCCGAATCAGCCGGTCGATATTCGCGTGCAGATGCCGGTCATGAAGGGCGTCAAGGTGAAGGTCTACTTCCGCAAGGAAGGTCAGGCGAACTTCGACAGCCTGGAACTGAAGCGCCGAGGCAACGAAAAGGTCGCTCGCATTCCGGGCGATGTCGCGCAGGGCAAGGCGTTTCAGTACTACATCGAAGCCAAAGATCCCGCCGGAACGGTCATCAAGTCGATTGGCAACGAGCTGAGCCCGAACCTGGTGCTGATCGATCCGACGGCGCGTCCGCAGATGATTGGCGCGGAAGTGCAGGGCGATGGCGCCGATGACGATGAGATCGCGAAGCGGACGAAGACGGGTCCGACGCGAGACATTGAAAACGAGCAAGCGACGTTCGACCTGGGCGCGCAGGAAAAAGCGATGGCTCGGCTGCGTCAGCAGATGCGAGACAAAGCGCGCGGTGGTGGCAAGTCGGGTGGCAAGCCGCTCCTGGGTCCGATGGGCTGGGGCGGAGCCGTCGCTGCGGTGCTGGGACTTGGCGGACTGGGCGCGGGAGGCGCGTTCCTGGGTCTGGCTGCGTCGAATGCGCAGCTTGTGAGCGGTGACTCGGCGTGCGAGACCAAGGTCAAGGTAAACGGCGTGGCGCAGTGCCCGCACTTTGGTCCAAATGACGATCCCACGCTGTCGCGAACGCTCAAGCCTGCGACGTCGGACTACGAAGCCAAGGGTCTGATGTACGACAAGGTTGGCATTGCCATGACGACGGTGGGCGGTGTGCTGCTCGCCGGTGGTGGTGCGCTGTTGACCTATGACCTGATCAAGCGCTACGGCAAGGAAAAGCCAGCGGCGCCCAAGACCCGCAAGGTCAAAAAGGTCATCGAAGTCGAGGAGCCCGCCACCTCGTGGTTTGTCGCTCCAGTCGTCAGCCCCGGTAGCGTCGGGGTGGTTTCGCTCTTTAACTACTAGGGCTTGTGGGAGGGTTTCTGATGCGTCTGTCGAAGATTCTGACCGCCGTGGTGCTGCTATCGGCTGCTTGTTATAAGCCGACCTACAGCAGCGACGAAGACATGGGAAAAGCCTTCCGCTGCTACGCAACCGACAAGCCGGCTTGTCCCGGTAGTCTGGTGTGCTGCGTCGGAGCGCTGTGTGGTGATGCGCTGATCGATCCGGTGTCGGGCGGTCCGCTGAAGGGCAATGATGGCAATCCGCTCGAAGGCTCGTGCGTTCCTCCGCGTGCGCCGGAAGATCTGACCGTCACGCCGTCGACGTACTGGGACTTTGGCGTCAAGGGCAGTTACTACACCGGGCTTGCCAACGATCCGCTGCTGACGGGCAAAGACCCGGACACGGGCAAGTGGCGCTGCAAGCGCGATGATCAGAACCCGGACCCGGCGGCAGAGATCAAGCGCATGTTCGAACCAAACGACATGCCGGATCAGGCGGTGAGCCTGAGCAATCCGCTGCCGATCGATCCGACGCCGACGCAAGGAAGCGCGTATGAGATCTGCCCGGATCAGAGCGCTCCGAGTGTGCCGGATGTCGACGTGTTCAAGTTCAAGCTGTCGCAGCCGACCAAGGTGCTGGTGCGCCTGACGTACAAGGTCAGCTACGGAGATCTCGATGTGGCGCTGTTCCGCATCGTGAAAGACGACACGACGGGCGAGATGAAGCCGCAGCGCGTGGTCGCCGATTTGACGGCGGTGGACAATGCCTGCCTCGAAGCGCCGAGCCTGCCGACTGGTCAGTATTACGTTGTGGTGCGCGGTACGAACTCGCCGGAAAAGCCGTCGACGTATTCGATGAACAACTACAACATTCGCGTCTACGGCGTGCAGTCTTCGGGCGAGTCGTGCGTCGCCAAGAAAGACGGCGGAGTGTAGTCTCCGCGCGTTTTCCGCTCGCTTCCCCTTCCAACCAACGACGCCGAGGAAGTTCACTTTCTCGGCGGTGAGAGTGACGACGATGCAGACTTCAGCGCGTCGAGCGATGACGCTTACGCAGAAGATTCTGGCTGCTCATGCAATTGGGCTGCCGAGGCCGTGGGTCCAAGCTGGTGACATCCTCCGCGTGCGGGTGGACTGGACGATTGCCAGTGAGCTTGCGTGGAACGGCATGGACAAGACCTACGATGCGCTGGGTCGTCCGCCGCTGCACAATCCTGAGCGGTTCTTTCTGGCGGTCGATCACACGGTGGATCCGACGACGCTGCGCAGCGATGTGCGAGCGCAGAAGCTGGTGCAGCTGTCGCGAAACTTCGCCAAAGAGCGCAAGCTTCGGCACTTTTACGACGCGAACCAGACGATCCTGCACACCAAGTTCTATCGAGACTTGCTGCTTCCGGGTCAGGTGGTGATTGGCGCGGACTCGCATTCGTCGTCGCATGGTGGACTGGGTGCGTTTGCGATTGGTCTGGGCGGCGCGGACGTGACGGCGGCGATGGTGCTCGGTGAGTCATGGATCGAAGTGCCGGACGCGATCTCGGTGGAATACGAGGGCACGCCGGCGTTCGGTCTGACGGGCAAAGACATCATCCTGCGCACGCTCGGGGAGCTGGGTCGCAATACGGTCGCGATGGAGCGCAGCGTGGAATATCGCGGCTCGGCCGTGTCGTCGCTTTCGACGGACATGCGCTTCACGATCGCGAACATGACGGCAGAGTTTGGTGGCCTAAACGGCATCTTCGAGCCGGATGCAGTGACGGCGGCGTGGCTTGCTCAGCGGACCGATTGCGTCGATGCCTCGGGCTGTCATTTTTTTCGCGCGGACGACGACGCGCCGTACATTGCGCGACACACGATTCGGCTGGACGCGCTGGAGCCGCTCGTTGCGAAGCCGTTTTCTCCGGACAATGTGGTGCCGCTGTCGCAGCACGTTGGCATGCCAGTTCACGGCGTGTTCATCGGAGCCTGTACGACGACGGAAGAAGAGCTGGTGCTGGGCGCACTGGTGCTAGAGCAAGCGCTGCGACGAGGCATTGAGCCAACTGGCACGGGCCGACGTCTGGTGGTTCCGGGCGATCTGTCGATTCAAGGACGGCTCTACGAAGCGGGACTGTGGCGCTTTTACGAACAGGCGGGCTTCCAGATTGATCCGCCGGGCTGCTCGATGTGTCTTGGCGTGGCGAGTCAGCGCGCAGGCAAGGGTGAGACCTGGCTGTCGTCGCAGAATCGCAACTATCCAAACCGCATGGGCGAAGGCTCGCTGGCGTGGCTGGCGTCGGGTCCGGCGGTGGCTGCGGCGTCGCTCGGGATGGCGATTCGCGATCCTCGAGAGCTGATTCAGAGCATCGATCAGGATCGCTTCCAGCGGATTTTGCATCGCACAGACAGTCGGCTGCCCGAAGTGACGGTGAGCGAGCCTTCTGTGGCGGTGGCCAGCGAACACAGCGTCGGACAAAGTGCTGCGGCCAGCGTGCGTTCCTCGACGATCAGCGGGCGAGCGCAGCGCTTTGGCAACCACATCGACACCGACGCGATCATTCCGGGCCAGTTCTGTCACCTGACGGACTTCAAGGAACTGGGTGATCACTGCTTCGAGTTCGTGCGTCCCGGCTTTGCTGAGCGTACGCGCGCGGGTCAAAACATCGTCGTCGCCGAAGAAGGCTGGGGTTCGGGATCGAGTCGTGAGCAAGCGGTGTGGGCGCTCAAAGGTGCGGGCGTGGCGGCGGTGATTGCGAAGAGCTACGCGTTCATCCACAAGCGGAACTTGGTGAACGAAGCGCTGCCGTTCTTGGTGATTTCCGACGAAGAGTTCTATCAGCTCACTGCGGAAGATGATGAGCTGCTCGTCGATGTGAGCGGAACGGTGACGCACGTTCGCTCGGGCAAGACGTTTCATGCCAAGGGCAGCACGCCGCTCATCCTGGCGCTTCAGCGAGAAGGAGGACTGGTTCCGGCCATCTCTCGCAACGGGCCGCAGGTCTTTGGACTGCTGACCGGACAGTAAGCGACTTAGGGGGCGCTGCCTTCCGTCGCGGCCTGTGCATCGGTCGCGGGTCCGTCGTCTTCCATCGAGACCTCACGCGGACGAACATCGCTCAGCAGCTTGTCGGCAGCGGGCGACAGCTTCAGTCCGTCTCGTGGAATCCGGCTGAGCGCGAGCGCCAGGATCGACAGCCGATCACCCGGCGTTGCTCTCTTGTCGACGATGACGCGCCACTGACCTTTGACCTTGCACAGTCCGCCCGAGCCCAGCTCGCCGGTCATCGCTTCGTAGGTCACGCGCACATCCAGCTGCTTGGCCGCTTCTTCTAGCTCTGCGAGCAGCTCTGGAATCTTGGTCCGTGATCCCTCACTCGTCGTCGCTGTCGCAGCCTGTTCGTTGCCGGACTTCGCGTCTTTTTTCTTATCGGACTTCTTATCGAGCTTGGCATCGCGCGTCGATCGACGCAGCGGCGGCTTGGACGGTTTCAACAGAGCCATGGCCGTTAGGGCGTTTTTTGCAGCGCAGAGAGCAGCGCTTCAGGCGGCGTGTATTCGTGGAACCACGCGGTGCGATTGCCGCTGCGATCGAAGACCAGCACCGACGGAAGCGTCTGCGACTGATACTTGTTTTGCAGCGCGGTGTTCTGCTCGGTTTCTTCGGAACAGTCGACACGGAGCAGCACAAAGCGGCTCAGCTCGCGACGGACGGCTTCGTTCGGGAAGGTCTTGAGCTCCATCTGCTTACACGGCAGACACCAGTCGGCCCCGAAGTCGATGAGCAGCGGCTTGCCTTCGCTCTTGGCCTTGGCCAGCGCCTGCACTTCGTCGGTCATCCACTTCAGATCGCCACGCGGAGCCAGCGTCCACGACACGCATCCGTACAGACCGACCACCATCAGCACGACACCGATGCCTTTGCGCACTGCGCGGGTCATTCCGTCGGAAAAGCTGAGCGTCAGACCGCCAATCACGACACCGACCGCGACGAGCGCGACCTGGATGATCAAGAACGTCTGCGAGCTGGAACCCACGCTGCGTAGAAGCGGGCTGATGTTGCGCAGGTAGTAGAGCGCAGCGACGGTCATGATGACGCCGAACACGGCTTTGACTCCGTCCATCCACGCGCCGGACTTGGGCATCTTGAGCGCAAAGCCAGCGATTCCGAAGAACAGCACGCCCATTCCGAGCGCGTAGGTAAACAGCAGCGAGCCTCCAAGCATCACCGAGCGCTGGGTGCTGACAAACACGAGCAGCGCGGCCAGCGGCGGTCCCGTGCAGGGCGCAGCGACGATACCAGCCACAAGACCCATCAGGAACGCGCCAATCGGTCCGCGTCCACCGACTTGGGACAGTCGACCTTGTAGCTCGTTTGGCAGCGACAGCTCAAAGGCACCAAACATCGACGCAGCCATCAGCAAGAAGAACAGCGCAACCGGCACGATGACCCACGGACTGGTCATAAACGAGCCAAACTGACCGCCGAGCAGGCCCACAGCCAGTCCGAGCGTGGTGTAGGTCGCGGCAATGCCTCCGACATAGCAGGCGGCCAGACCCAAGGCTTGGGCGCGCGGGGCTTCGCGGGCTCCGAACAGGCTGATCGTGATGGGAATCAGCGGGTAGACACACGGGGTCAAGCTGGTTGCGAGCCCACCCAAAAACGCGAGCAGGTAAGCCAGGCGCATCGAGCCGCCAGGTGCCGTGATCGCAGAAAGCGCGGTGGACAGGCGCTCTCCCAGGTCGGTTTCCAGCGGAGCCGCCGAAGCAATCGCCGGAATCAGCAGCGCACAAGCCACGAGCAACCGGCGCAAAGTGATGGTGGGCAACATGATGTTCCTAATAACACCGACCCTATGGGCTGACATTCCCGAAATGCGGACGCGTTATGGTTCGACCGGGCTTTTCGGCTCGATCTCGCTGGGGGATGTGATGCCGCCGGTTTCGCTGGGAGCCAAGGCGGACGCGATGGCAGCGGCGGGACTGCGACGATTGGGCTCGCGGGCATCGTACGCACGAATGATGGCAGCGACGAGCGGATGTCGCACGACATCGACTTCGGTGAAGTGAACAAACTCGATGCCGACGATGCCGCTGAGCAGTCGCATCGCTTCGACCAAGCCGCTCTGACCGCGTGTCGGTAGATCGATCTGGGTGATGTCGCCGGTGATGACGGCTTTGCTGTCGTAGCCCAGGCGCGTCAGAAACATCTTCATCTGCTCGCTGGTGGTGTTCTGGGCTTCGTCGAGGATGACAAACGAGTCGTTGAGCGTGCGACCGCGCATAAAGGCCAGCGGTGCGACTTCAATCTGGCCGCGTTCCATCAGGATCTGCGCGCGCTCCATGTCGAGCAGATCGTTGAGCGCGTCGTAGAGCGGTCGCAGATACGGATTCACCTTGTCCTGCATCGTGCCGGGCAAAAAGCCGAGCTTTTCACCAGCCTCGACGGCGGGACGACACAGCACGATGCGTCGCACTTGCTTGTCGAGCAGCGCTTTGACGGCCATCGCCATCGCCAGATAGGTCTTGCCCGTTCCGGCGGGACCGATGCCAAACACCACGTCTTCGCTGCGAATGGCGTCGAGGTAGCGCTGCTGTGCGACGCTCTTTGGAATGACCGGACGGCTGCGGCTGGCGACGACGACGGCGTCTCGCAGGACATCGCTCACCGCCGCATCTTTGTCGTGTCGAATCATCTGGAGCCCGCGCACCACATCGTCGGTGGTCACGGCGCGACCTTGCTGCTGCATGGTGCGAAGCTGCTCGATCAGACGATGTGCCAGCTCGACGCTGTCTTTGGACCCGATGAGAGACAGCTCGTTGCCGCGTGCATGCAGCGACAGACCCAGCTGACGTTCAATGAGCCGCAGGTGGCTGTTGTTTTGTCCATAGAGCGCAACGGCGACGGTGTTGTCAGCAAAAGTAAGCTGCTCGCGCACCAGATCGCTGCTGTGGCTGGGCCGGGGATCGTGACGTCTGTGTTTGTCCATGTCGCGTGTGCGAGGGTGTCGCAAGTGAAAGAACCCAGCTTACAGGGGATAGCCGATTCCGGTCCACAAGCGCGGACCAATGTGCCCTTGGGGCTGGACGTTTCGACGCGTCGCGTCAAGGCTCCCACGCGCAGGTCCACACCACCAAGCAACATGGGCGTCTGCATGACCGAGTGCAAGACCGACCGCCATGCAGGCCACGATGACGCGTCGCAGCATGCCTCTTGGTCGCACCGTGTCTGGCTGAGCCATGCCGAATCTGTAGCAGGTTCAGTCGAGAGCGAACAGGTTGGATCTTCATCCGAAGCGAGCGCGAAATCACCGGGTGCATGGGCTGCGTACGCGGCGGACGGTCGACGCTTGTACGCCGTCTCCGTGTGGTAGGCTGCGGCATGCGCTTTTCCAGCCTGACTGTGACCGCGTTTTCACTGCTCTGTGCGTGTGCTCATTCACATGTTCCGCTGACGGAGCCCGCTCGAATCACCGACCCAGCCAAGGCCGTGACCTGCCAAAAAGGAACCGAGCTGTCGCGCGGCGTGTCGTTTCAGACGTACATCTCGGCGTGGTGTCAGCGTCCCGACGGTGTCAAGCACGGTGAGTTTGTCGATTGGTGGGAAAACGGCAACAAAAAGTCCGCTGGGATGTATCGCGAAGGCCGTCGCGAAGGGGTGTGGACGTTCTTCCGCGAGACAGGTCAAGTGGACTCGCAGATCGAATACCGGGATGGCGTGGCCCTCGGTGCAGGCGGAGTTCCGATGACCACGGTTGATCCTGCTGCTGGCGTGTCCAACGCCCCACCTCCTGCCGAGCCTGGTACTCCCGTCGCCAAGTAACCTCGGTCTTTTGCACGCATCCGCACAGGGAGAGACAGCCGATCATGCCGTCTGATCCAGCCATACGTCGTCCGAACATGGACCTTCCACTGGACGATGTAGAACAGCAGCTCTGCGCGCAAGTCGTCGCACAAGATGCATCGGCGCTGGGACTGCTGCTTCAGCGCTGGCGTCCGTGGCTGCTCGGGCGGGTGCGTCGGAGCCTTGGACCGAGCCAGCCCGCTGGACGCAGACCCTCCGATGTCGTGCAGGAAGCGTGTGTGCTGGCGCTGCGGTTTCTGCCGGACTTTCGCGGTGACAATCGCCATGAGCTGCGTGCGTGGATTGCGTCGATTCTGCAGACCGCGATCATGCAGACCCAGCGGCACAGTCGCGCGATGAAGCGCGCGGATCGACAGACGATTGACATGGACGAGCAGCAGCTGGAACTTCCCACGCCGCGACTGAGTCAGCTTGTGTCCAATCGGCAAGGGTATCGGGAAGTCGTAGCGGAGATCACGCGGCTCCCGAAGCGTCAGCGCGAGGTGCTGTATCTGCGTTTGCTGGAAGAGCGGACGCTGGATGAAATCGCGACGCAGCTCGCGGAATCGGAGCAAGCGGTGGCGAGTCTGCTCAAGCGAGGTCTTGCGACGCTGCGAGTGCGGCTGGATCCACACACGCCGCGCATCAAGCGACGAGCCGCGGGTGACTTGGATGCAGCCCTTCAGGACTATCTACGACGCTCGGATCGTGGACTGAATCCGTCGCCGCGCGCCTTTCTTACGGAGTATGCGGCGCTGGCAAGTGATCTGGCACCGCTGCTGGACTGGCTTCACACGGTGCGCTTGCGGCTGACGGAATCAGAGTCTCGGTAGACCGCTCATCCACTACTTTGCGATGAGCAGCGCAGAGACTTGGCTTTGGCCGGACTGACAGACAAAGCCCCAGCTTCCCAGTTGGAAATGCGACGACGTAACAGAGAGCATTCCCGAACAGATGGGATCATCAGAGGTCAGGTCGGAGTCCAGGTATTCGATGTTGATTCCCGATTGGAGCGCGGTGGCGGTGGCAGCATTGAAGCTGGTGTTCCACGTCGGTGTGTAGCTGTCCTGAATGGTCTGCGTGCAGCTTCGAGATCCGTTGATCGTGAGACAGACTTTGGGGTCTGGTGCCGATAGATCTGCATCCCAGCTGGAACCACTGGAGTTGCGCGAAGCGACGGTCCCAGAGGTAATGCGTATCGTCCACAGTCCGGTCGGATCGATCACGCAGCTACTGCCCTGACAGACAAAGCCACTGCTGCATCCGGGCGAACAGCCGACGGTTCCGCCGCCACCTGTTCCGCCGCCACCTGTTCCTCCACTTCCGGTTCCGGGGCCATCAGTTCCTCCACATCCAGCGATGAGGATCAGGCCCGATAGCAGCATTCCTACGATGTACTTGGTGTTTGTGAACATAGGTCCTCCATGTCTTTGAGGTGTTGTGAGTTCCCTCTGCTTGGGAGGACGCGGGCGCGGATGAGAGCGGGCGCAGAAAATAAAAAAAAGAGAGCGCACGATCTAGCGCAGTGCAAAGAATCGATCTGCGCACTGCTGCGCGCTGGGACGGACCGACGGACGCTTGGCCAGCATGTCGAAGATGATCGACGCCAGGGCTGTAGGAATGCGAAGAGGAAGCGGCGGGGGCGGGCAGACCAAGTGCTGGTACATCAGCACTTGTCGCTTGTCATGAACAAACGGGGGCCGACCACTTGCGAGCTGATACAGGATGACTCCCAGCGCGTACACGTCCGCAGATCCTGTCACGTACTTGGCGGATTCCCACTGCTCTGGCGGCATATACAGATCGGTGCCAAGCAGATCCTCTTCACCGGTTGATATCGGCAGAAAGACTTCGTCTCCGAAGACCTTGGCGAGCCCAAAATCAATGAGGTAGGCGTCGGGAAACGTCCGATCTCTGTTTCGATCGGACGGATGCGCAAACAAGATGTTGTCTGGGCGGAGATCGCGATGAACGATGTGGTGCCGGTGAACCATCGCTAAGGTGCGCGCAAGCTGATGTCCAAGCGACAGAATCCATGCCAGCGCGTCTGGTTTCGTTTCGACATCAAACGCGGACAGATGTTCTGCGAGCGGATCTCCAAGCCGCTGAAGCAGCAGCGCAGGACAGCCATTGGGCAGAATTCCTAGCTCCAGTAGCCTCGGGATTCCTGAAAAGGAAGGATCCTTCTGAAGACTTCGCAAGATCAGTCCTTCGTTGATGCAGCGTGCAGCGAGTCCTGGATCTACGCGATGCTCGGGATGCATCTGCTTAAGGACGGCTGGCGCTCCGGTATCGATCACCGTCACTTCTTCTACGGAACAGAGAGAGCCAACCCAGAGCGTACGGACTCTGTGAAAGCGCTGGGGATCGATTCTGGACAGAGTGGGTGTGTCGTCGAGCGCGGCTGTCATATCGGTGTCGTGTCGCTGGCGAATTCGCTGTGATCGGGAAGGACTCTGTTAGCCGCCACAGTTGTGCTTAAACGGCGTACCGAAGATCCGAACCAAGTGATGCAGCGATTCTTGATGATTGCTTTTTCGATCCAAATCCACTGCGCGCTGCATATCGACGCGTGCTCGCTGGAGCCACTCTGCAAGCTCATTGATGTTCTGATCGATCCAGTCGTGCGTCAGGTTGTTTTCGGGATCAACCGGCTCTACAACCATCCAGGGAGTCTTCGCTGCATGTCGTCGTCCCTTGGGCGGCGGGTAGTCTGAAAAGCGGATGGTCGTGCGTCGTGAGACCACATCATGCAGATGATCAAACCAAGAGAGCAGCGTCTCGCTGTAGGTGGCTTGGACTCCTTTTTGATCGAAGGCATGCGCCGCCATCATTTCAACGAGCAAGCTGGGAATGCCCGGAATGCTGTTCCGATCGTTGTTCATACGGAACTCACGCCACCACTTCAGAAGCCGTACGCACTCATTGAACTTCACGCGACCAGGCTGTTGATTGCTATTGGCGGTTCGCGTTTTGACAAAGCGGTTGTGACGTTCCACGGACGTCAGTCGTCGCGTTCCGTCTCCACGTAGGAGCCACTGATAGTCTCCTTCGTATTCCGGTGCTTGAAGCATCGGTACAAGATCGAAGGACAGCTTGGCTCCCGTAAACTCGATCTTGATCGAGCTCTTGGTTCGGCTCTTGTTGGGAGGACGCTGCGGATACGCGCGATCGGCGTAGCCTTGAAAGCGGTCGAGCAAGCGGCTGATGCGCTGTTCGCTCTCTGTCATGGGATGCAGCACAAACGGAACGTCTACATCTTGTCCTTCGATGTCTGATCCGCCGGTGACATGACGACGCAGACCGGTGTTCTTTGCAAAGGAACCAGCAGCAGGCGTAGACGCAACCTTCAGTCCATCTGCGGCTGCTTGTTTGCGAATATTGTCTCGGATTTCATGGGCTCTCTGCGCCATCGCAGACTCTGTTTCCTGATCCGGCTTGAGCCAATCGACGAAGTGTTCTAGACGACGTTCAATGACCGACTGTAAAACGGGGGGCATGTTGTCGACTCCCTGTTCGCTGTGAGATGCGCCAAGCAAGAGCGCTGGGCGATAGCTTGGATGAAGTTCTCGATCAAACTGATACGTTTGGATCGGAGGATGAACGTTGGGATTGATCTGCATTCCGATGCGGAGCGCGAGTGCTCCAGGAACGGCTGCAAACAGATGCACCACCGTGGTGTTTGGACGTCTGACCGCAATCATGCTGAGCGCATGCTGAACCGCTGCCGCAACTTCTTGTACGTCCGCTTCTGATTGGAGTGCATCTGGAGCTGGATGCTTCACGGCGATATCAATCTCTGCGAGAGGTGACGAGACGATCTCTTTCGTTCGTGCTGGATCAATTTGTACAAACGAAGAGACGCGCATCACCACCGGACCAGATGAGAGACTCACATCGGTTGGGAGTCCGTTCACAAGGACGTCTTGGGTCTGCTCCTGTCTGGGAAAGCTCCAGCGTCCGTGCTTGTGATCGCGCTGATAGACAGACACAGCAACCAGCCCGCTGAGCTGTACGCCCAAGTGAATGGCCAGTGGAACAGGTGCCAGACCAAAGTAGGCAATGCGCGGGGTCGGACTTCGACGCAGCGCTGGCACAACTTCTGCGCGAACCTGCGCGGATTGTTGGGCAGCCCAGCCGGACCAGTCTGGCTCGACCAGTTTGGCACCAAGCTGTCGAATGGGTGCGATGTCGATTCGCTGAACCGGGGGCTGGTGCGCTTCGGTGGCTTGCTCGATCTCGTCATCACGAACCAGTCCCAAGATCGGCTGAGTGATCGCGACATACGGCGCAGCGTTGACTTCGCGCGGGACCGCTGCCTGCAACGCTGCGGCACGGCCTCTGTGCGATCGCACGACGGCAAACATCAGACACGCTGTACCGGTCAACAACACTGCGAGCATCCAGACAGACAGATGCAGTCGGTCTGAAAACAGGGCACGTTTTTTGGGCGATGATGTCCGATCTTCGGAAGGCGCACTGCCGCCGCGAGACAGCAGCGCACTACACACCTTCACCACTTGACGGACATCAGGCCGGGACCGTGGTGTCAGTGCCAACAGAGAAGCGATCAATGCTGTCAGCTCAGCGGGCGCATCGGGTCTACGCCGTCGCAGCTCGGAGATGGCATCCAGCAGATCGCTGCGCTGTGGGCGAACACCGGTTAGCAGTTCCCAGCCAACAATTCCAAGTGCATAGGCATCAATCGCCGGACTTTGATGCTGGGTATCGCGATCCGTCTCGGACTCTGTTCCCAGCTCAGGGGCCCTATACTGTGGCGTTCCGATGCGGGCTCCTGGCTGGGTATCGAGCTCGGTCAGCTGCTCAGGCCAGGGAAGCTTCGCGCGCTCGCTCTCTGACTGGACATACGCCAGGCCAAAGTCGATCAGCTTGAGTGCAGGCATCTGTGGCGAGGGTTCCGCGTCCGACGTCAGCAGCAGATTTTCGGGCTTCACATCGCGGTGAATCACGCCATGCGAGTGTGCATACGCGAGCGCTTCTGCTGCCGACTGAAGGAATCGCAAGACCGATACGATGGCGAGCGGTTCCTTTTGCGTGCAGATTCGCTCACGTAGCGATCCAAACGCGACATGCTCCAACACCAAGTACTCCGTTCCATCGGGCAACGTATCGGCATGAAGCAGTCGGGCGATGCTGGGATGCGCAAGCATTCCGAGCGCTTGTCCTTCGCGTAGAAAGCGACCTCTTTGCTCCGCGTGATTCTGAAGAGGACGAAGAATCTTGATGACAACCAGATGTCCGAGCCGTCGGTGTCTCGCCAGAAATGCCATGCCTTGTCCACCCTGGCCGAGCAGACGCTCCAGACGGTACTCTCCCACGATGATTCCGTCGCGCCATTCACTTGTCATTGGGACTTTCTTGATCTGAATCCGATGGATGCTCAGACCACTCTCACGGACCTTTGCGTCCATGGTACGCCGTTGTAGGAATCGAAAAAAGTTTCGATCGCAGTGACCCGATCGGGGGTGTGGATTCCTCCTTGCTGACAGAGGGCGCGCGGGCTGCGCGCTTTCATCAACAGCCGTAGGAGTCTGCGAATGAATCGGAAGGTTGAGATGAGAAGGCGCACATTTTTTCAGGCGCTGTCTTTGGGAATCGCGGTTCCTCTCGCGATGCGTATGTCCCAGCTTGCGGTGGCTGCTCCGAGTGCAAGACCGCTGCGAATGCTCTTTTTCTACATTCCGCATGGTCTTCCCAACGAACACTTCAACCCCAAAGGAACCAGCGACAACTTCACGTTTACGATGACGGGAGAGAGCGCGTGGGGACCGCTCGAACCGTACAAGCAGTACGTGAACGTGATGCGCGGTTTGGAATACCAAGGCATTAACAATCATCCTGCGATTCGCTGGACGCTCACGGGAAATGAAAATGCAAGCCAGTCGATCGATCGCGCGATTGCGAAAGCACTGGGAACGCAAGCGATTGCGCTCGGAGCGGTTCCCTATCAGACGTACTGGGGATCGGACAATTATCTCATCAAAGATGGAACGTGGATTCGACCGGAAGCGAGTCCGGTGGCTGCGATGGAGCGTCTGTTTCCCAGCGGAACGATGATGTCGTCGGATGCAGCGTTTCGGAAAGCCGCGCTCGGACTGACGGAAAAAGAGCTAGAGATCTTGGTGCAGACCCACAAAGATCTGTCGCGTGAACAGAGCAAGCTAAGCGTTCATTTGGATGCAGTCCGCGCGCTCAAGTCAGGGGGCACAACGGGCGTCAATGCGTGTATGGGACAGCCAAATCTTCCGACGGTGGCTGCGCTCAAAGCAAGCAACGCGAACGTGCTGGAAACAAACAACCTTCCCAAAGTCCTCGATGGTCAGCTGGAGCTGGCTGCGCAAGCGATGATCTGCGGTGCGGCGCGCATCCTGTCGATTCAGAATCTGTGGGCGACCTCGGATGTGAACTTTGGTTTTATGGGAATCTCGAAGAATCATCATGATCCGTCGTCGCATTCCTGGGATGCAGCAGGACGCGCAGAGTACGCGCGGATTCAGCGCTTCTACTATCAGCACCTTGTCGACAAGCTGATCAAGACGCTGGCGCTCACCGATGATCCGCTCGATACCAGCGCGCCAGGACGCAAAGTCTTAGACAACACACTCATCTATGTCTTTAGCGAGATCGCGGATGGAGCGGATCACAACTCGAACAAAGGAACGGTGTGGCTCGACGGAAAACCGTACGTGAGCTACCTTCCTCTGCTCACGATTGGGGGTGGTGCTGGCGCGATCAAGACAGGACGGATCTTTGACTTTGAAAACCGCTCGCATGGCGACTTGCTGTTCACATTGAGCGAGATCGCTGGCGTTCCACAGTCTCAGTTTGGCAAGTCGATCACGGAGGTGAAGGCATGAGCCCGAAGTCTGTCACCCGAACCGCAATTCCCATGGGCCTTGTGGCGATCTATTTGTCTTCCTGCACAAGCAATCCGCCTAGTGATGTGACACCCAGTGATGAAGCGCTGTGCGCAAGTACGGATGTGGGTCCGCCGCTGCTACGTCGACTGACGAACATCGAGCTGGAGAGCACGCTGGGAGACATCTTTCCTGCGATCAAGGGCTCATGGCGCGGTGTGAAGTTGGGCGTCGATCCGGTGTCGCGATCGGGCTTTGCCAACGATGCTGCGGTGCTGCAAGTCAACCAGCAGACTGCGCAAGAGATCTTGGACACAGCGGAAGAGGTTGCGTCCTTGGTGACGACAAGTCCTGCGCTGGATGCGATCCTTCCGTGCGCCAAGACCAGTCCCACGCGCGACTGTGCAGCCTCGTTTGTGACCACGCAAGGACGGCGTCTGTTTCGCCGAACGGTCACGGAATCGGAAAAGGAATCGTACCTTGCGCTGTACGATAGCGTGCTGGCCAAGTCGGACTTTGCGACGGGACTGAAGTGGACATTGGTGTCAATGATTCAGTCTCCGCATGCGCTGTATCGATCGGAAGTAGGAACCCAAGAAGGAGACAGTCGGAAGCTGTCACAGCATGAGCTAGCGACAGAGCTGGCGTACAACTATTCAGGAACGACACCGAGCGCTCAGCTGCTGGACAGAGCCGATCGCGGAGAGCTTTCTTCACCGGAAGTGCTGCAAGCAGAGGCCAAAGCACTGCTGGAAAGTCCGCGCGGTCAGGATGTGGTTCGACAGCTCTTCCGGTACTGGTTCCGATATGAGCGCGCAGCGACGGTAACACGACCCGATGTTGCGAACTACTTTACGGTACGGACCTCGCTGGTGGAAGAGACCAAGCGCTTCATCGATCAGGCGGTGCTGACAGACAGAGGCGGACTGAAGACGCTGCTCACTGCGGACTATACGTTTGTCGATCCAATGCTTGCTACACACTACGGATACGGAAGCTCGACCGGAGGCTTTGTGAGGACGCAGCGACCGCCGCAGTGGGGCGTTGGACTGCTGTCGCAGGGATCGATCTTGGCGGCGCATGCACAGGCTCAAGGATCGTCGCCCACCCAGCGCGGACTGCTGCTGTATGAAAAGCTGTTTTGCAAGCATCGTCCCGATCCGCCACCGAACATTCCAGCGCTTCCTACGACGATGCCGGGCGTGACGACCACGCGTGAGCGCTACGAAAAACAGCATGTGCAGTCTGGCTGCGTGTTCTGTCACAAACAGTTCGATCCAATCGGCTTTGCCTTTGAACACTTCGATGAAGTGGGTCGCTATCGCTCGATGGAAAAGGGACTCCCAATTGATGCTTCGGCGCGGATTGTGAATGCCAGCGATGAGCTGCTGATGACGGCAACCGGACAAGTGGATCTGGCGGAGCAGCTGGCGAGTCGTGATGATGTTCGGGCCTGCGCAGCAGACATGATGGCGACGTATAGCTACGGAATCAGTGACGGACTCCCAAGCTGTTTGGTGCGAAAAGTTCGTCCTGATCTCGGATCGAATGAAGCCAGCTTGACCGACTATCTCCTTCAGCTGACTACGTCTCCGCACTTTACCCGCCGTCGCTAACTGCCGCGATTCCTTTGCGCATCACCGCTGCATCGCTGCGGCGCAACCATGAAGTCCTGTTACAATTCGCTGGGTGTTGCCGCGCGCTCGGCTGTGGATTCTGCTGCTTGGTTTGCTGTTCCTTCCGCGCGTAGCGCTGGCTGATTCTCCGTCGATGGTTGTGCTGTGGATGCAGTCACCTGATGACAGTGAACTGGCCGCACGCATGAGTGGACAGCTTGCGGACTTGCCCGTGCAGCTTCAGACCGTGGGAAGTGAAGACAGTCGTCCGACAGCGGAAGAGAGACTGCTTCGTGCGACGCAGCTGCGGAGCCAGATGAGCGCACTCTGTCTTCTGTATTGGGAGAAGGAATCACGCGGAAGACGACTCCGTATTGTGACAACAGATAGGCTGTTTGAGCGTCTGATCGAGCAGCCAGAGCGTGCGCAGGGACTGTCCGCAGCGATGGAGAGTGCCGCGGTGGTGACACGCGCGGTGGTCCGTACGCTGCTTGCGGGCGAACAACCTGGCGTCAGTCTGGCTGACGTCATGGCGGCACAGCCGGTGCGGCAGATGAATCGGGAAACAGAGCCAACGATTCCTCCTGCAGAAGTGGAACAGACACCGCTTCTGCTTGGACTGGGCTGGCAGGGAGGCGGTGATGGACAGAGTCCGTTTGGCCACCATTCCCTGGGTCTTTCTGTGTCGGTTCCGCTTCATCGCTTTGTGCTGCGACTGGCGCTGTGGGCGGGACTCCCTTCGCTGCTTTCCGACGAACAGTTCACGGTTTCCCTGTCTCGCTATAGCGCGGTAGGGAGTGCGCAAGTGGTGCTCTGGCAGACTCCTTCGCTGCGACTGCTCACCGGACTTGGCGTCAGCGGATCTGTCTTTCATCGAGCCACGGTGTCGGCTGCTGCGGGATATGAACCGACAGCCGATCTGACGATGTTCGGAATCGGAGCTTCGCCCATGGTGTCGCTGTGGATTCGTCCTTCGCGGCGCATTCCGCTGTGGCTTGAGCTGTCTGTCTCGGCGGACGTGCTGCTGCGCCAGCCTCGATTGGGCTACGTCGAGACAAGTGGGTTTGTGGTCTACAAGGAGCTGTGGCCCGTGTGGCCGCTCGGTGGTTTGCAAATTCTGTGGAGTCCACTGACCCGATCGCGGTCCGCGACGCCTCCATCATCGGAACGCGCTTCTGCGCCGAGTTAGGGACGCCGTCCTGTGAGACTGATTGCCACACCAACAAGTGATCCTCCGCTGCTGCCCGTTCCGACGGTGACAAGCGAATCCCTACCGCCAGATCCTCGGATTTTGGCGGCGCAACAGGGCGATCGCAAAGCGCTGGCGTCTCTGCTTGCAGAGCTGCTTCCGCGCATGCGCAACCTCATTCGCTACCTGATACGTGGTGACAGTGACGTAGATGACATCGCGCAAGAGGCGCTGATTGCGATTGTGCGTGGGCTTCCTTCCTATCGTGCGGAAGGAAAGCTGACATCTTGGGCGGATCGCATTGTGGCGCGTACGGCGATCGGCTGGCGTCGGAAAGAACGTCGAATAAAGGACAGAGAGCGTGAGTCGGCAGCGAGTCCTTTGACAAGTGCAGCAGAGCTACCGGATGAGTACACGCTGCGTCGACAAGCGGTGGCTCGTCTAGATCACCTTCCCGATGAACAGAGACAAGCGCTGGTACTTCATCACATGATTGGACTGAGCATTCCTGAAGTGGCTGCACACTTTGCGGTCTCGCAGGAAACGATTCGGAGCAGGCTACGGCTCGCACAAGGAAAGCTGCAAGATCTGGCGCGAACGCAAGATGACTCTGCAAAGACGGAGAACAAATCATGAGCAACCGCAGCTCGACAGAGTCACTTAAGCTGGATCAGCTGCTGCCTCCGCTCGACGATCGGCTTGGTCCTGCAGCGCCCTTGTCCACCGCAGCGCAAGCGGCGCTGATCGAACAAGCACTCGATCGAAGTGCTGCGATTCCGATGCAGCGTATGCGTCGCGGTCTGGCCTTTGGGGGAGCGGCTGCGATCACTTCTGCGATCATCTATGCACTGTTTCGGCGATGGCTGCGTACGTCTAGTAATCCTGTCTCTCCGACGAAAAAGGAAGCAGCTGCGGGCCCCAGTCCGATGTCGGACACCTTGGCAAAGACGGTCGATCCGGGGGTCGATTCCCACGCGGCAGTAGATCGTGAATCAGTCAGTCCAGACACCTCCAGCACGCGTAGCACATCCGCGAAACGGACCAGCTTGCGCAGCACGCAGGACTTGCTGCGGATGGCCAGCGAGCGTCGAAGACAGAAGCGCTTTGCGGAAGCGCTCCAAATCTATCTGCAGATCGTGCAGCAAGATCCAAGCAGCGAAGAGAGCTATGTTGCGAAAGTGGCTGCCGGTGGACTGCTGCTGGAAAAGAAGAAGCAACCGCAGTCCGCCTTGCGGATGTTTCGATCGGCGCTTCGACTTCGTCCGCAAGGAACACTGACCGAAGAAGCACGGATGGGAATCTGTGATGCGCTGGCCCTGCTGTCCGATCGCACGGCGGAAGCGCAAGCCATTCGAGAGTTTTTGGCGCATCACAGCGACTCTCCTGCGAAAGGGAAAATGGAAGCACGGCTTCGTCAAGTCACGGAGCGTCTTGCACGATGAGCAGCAGGCCCTTCACCTTCCGCGCGGCGCGCTGGGTCTTGCTGGTTGCGCTCGCTGATGCTGGATGTTCCGTTGATGATGTCATCGCAACCGTGCGCTGCGCAGGCAGCGTATGTGATGTCCCACTCCCTGGATTCTGTAGTGAACAGGGTCCGATGATTGCGGGCGCGCAAGATGCATCGCTGTGTGGTGGCAAGCTGTTGGCATCGTCTCTGCCCTCTCCGCTCTGTGTCTGTGGAATGCTGAGCGGAGGCGACTTGCAGCTCGACTCCTTTGACAGCGCAGTCGGTCCGTATCAAGCGGGAAGCACAGGTGGTGATGTTGGTGTGGTCGGTGGCATCAGTCCGCAAGGAAGCTGGAACATTGGCGGCGCACTCCGTAGCTCCAGTGCGATGACCGCACAAGTGCTGGGAACGCTCTGGGTTCGCGGTCCGCTTTCTCTCGCTGGTGATCTCAGCGGAGACACGGTTCGGGCCGCAGCCGATGCAGAGATCGGGGGGAACATCTCGCTCGTCAATCTATCGGTCATGGGAACGCTCACAACGCCGATTGGAAGCACGACTTCGGTGACTGGACAGCGTGCGATAAACCAAGCGCGAAGTGCTGCGGTTCAAGTGGCTCCTCCGTGTCCGTGTGACCTCGATCCGTATGTCTCTGGTCCCATGTTGGCGATTCAAGCTGCGAGTCAAACGAGTCGATTGGGACTGGATCAGAACGCACTGGAAGGCTACGCAGGGAGTCCTGTGCTGAGCCTGTCCTGTGGTCGCTACTACTTTCAGCGTGTCTCGGGACTGGGAAGCCTTTCGATTCAGGTCAGTGGTCGCGTAGAGCTGGCAATCGGAGGCGGACTCAGCGTCGGAAATGCGCTGACGATCTCGCTGGCTGAAGGGGCGCAGCTGGATCTGTATGTTCATGGGGATGTAGAAGTCGGAGGCGTGGTCGCGATCGGAGATCCCAGCTCTCCACCGCGTGTCCGTTTCTTTGCAGGCGGAGTCGATAGCATCTCGTTGGCAGGTGGCGGATTCATTGGCGCGGTGCTGATGGGACGTAGGCGCGCCGTTTCGATCAGCTCTCCGCTTGATTTCTACGGAGGTCTGATCGTGGATTCGCTGTCCCTAAACAGCTTGTTCCGTGTCCATTACGACCAGCAGATTCTGAACCTGACTGGAAGCTGTCCTTCCCAATAAGAGTCTGATTCAGCGACGGAAACAGAGCCACAAGCAGAGCCATCAGCAGAGATGGATCTACAAATCAATGGTCAACGACACAATGCCAGTGGGAGACTCGGACTGACTCCCAATCCAGCGCTGAATGATCGGAATTTGAAGCTGAAGCCGAAGCAGCCAGTCACTCCGAATCGCAAGCAGCGCACCGTAGGTCAAGGACAAGAGCGATCCTCCTGTGTTCGGAGCCAGCGCGCCACTCGATAGAACACTCTGCGCGGTCCATGACGCATCCAGTCCATGGCCGATCGCGAAGCTGCGCACGATGGGAAGCTGCACAAAGGCGGTAGCGCCGAGGACACTGCCTCTCCGATAGTCGACATAGCCCGTTCCGGTCAGTCGATAGCTTGCGGATACAAACAGAGATACCGCGTCGCCAAAGTAGTTGTACTGCGCGCCAAACAGCGCGTCCCAAGATCCACTTCCGGGCTGCATATCCGATGGCGCAGGATAGCCACTGCTGTCCGTTCTGCGCGGTCCGGTTGGGGCCTTCATCCCAGCCAGCACACCCACCACGTGACGAGGAGAAAACGATCGATCGCGGAAGATCAGCGCGCGTGCCATCACTTCTAGATCACCGATTCCGTACACCGTACGTGCATCCTGTGCAGGCGTCTTTGTCTGTGCGAAAAAAAACGGAAAGAGCGCTGCAAAGGTCAAAAACGTCGTCGGAGAATACGATCCAGACAGCGCACTGCGAGAGATGACGGTCTGCTCGCTTTCGGAAGGAGACGTGTGAACCCCTGCGCGCTGCTCCAGAGACAAGCGGACACGATGCTTGAACGGCTTTTCCATTCCCATGGCGGTTAGCGTTGGATCTCCACAGCCGCAGGATGCGCATGCGCTTGCAAGGTGCGGCGTAAGCAGCACCGCACTGATGCCAAGTAGTAGGACTCTGGAAGCAGACCGAGCGATCATCACCGCAGCACGCTACAAGGTCCGAGCGGGCGTGGACATGCGGCAAATTGTCACAGCCACAGCGCAGCAAAACCGTGGTAGTTGCCGTCTCATGTCTGCTGATTGCTCCAGTCTGCCTGTGTCCTTGCGCGATCCGGAACCGCCGGAGCCTCGTGCGATCAACTGTGACTGGCTGCTGCGCTTGCGACTCGGATCGCTGCTGGGACAGCTTGCAACGATCGCAACGGTGCAGTGGGGAATGGGAATTCAGCTTCCGCTGCTTCCGCTGTTTGTCCTGATTTCGCTGGCGTTGACAACGACGCTGGGTGCGCTGTACTGGCGACGGAAACAGAGAGCCATTCCCGCACTTCTGCTGCCTGCGCTGATGGTTCATGATGTGCTGCATCTGACCGCGCTGCTATCGCTGACTGGGGGACCGCTCAATCCGTTTGGCTTTCTGTATCTGGTCTTGATTGCGATGGCTGCGGTGTCGATGACGTCACGCTTTACCTGGACGCTCGCGACGCTGTCAGCCGTCTGTTCCGCGCTTCTGTTTGTGTGGAATCGACCCCTTCCGATGTCACATGCAGAGCAGATGCAGCTTCACATTCCCGGAATGTGGGTCGCATTTAGCGTCGCTGCGATCTTCATTGTGTACTTCCTGATGCGTGTGACGCATGCACTGCGAGAGCGTGAACATGAGCTACAAGCGGCGCGAAATCTGGCGCTGCGAAAAGAGAAGCTGGCGTCGCTGGCCACGCTGGCTGCGGGCGCTGCCCATGAGCTGGGATCGCCGCTGTCTACGATCAACTTGGTGGCCAAAGAGCTGCTGCGGAACCTGAGTCCCCATGCGGAAGGACTGCGCGAAGATCTAGAGCTGATTCGCGAATCGGTCGAGCGCTGTCGGTTGGTCCTGACGCAGCTTGCCAGCGACGCAGGACAGCATCCGGGAGAGAGTCTGTCCACACACGCGGTGCCAGACTGGGTGTCTTCCGCGCGACATCCACTGCCGTCTTTTCCTCCGGTGTACGTTCATTTGCGGGGTCCGATTGCGAAGGTACTTCTGACGGGACCAGAGCGGGCGCTGACTCACGCGCTGTCGGCGTTGATCAAGAATGCGCAAGATGCATCGCTGGATGCAGGACGCAGCGTGGATGTCTATGTCCGCGCTGTAGACAGTGCGATCGAGATTCAGGTTGCAGACACCGGAACAGGAATGGATCCAGCGACGCTGGAACATGCGGGGGAGCCGTTTTTTACCACCAAGCAGCCAGGTCGCGGAATGGGCTTGGGACTGTTCCTGTGCCGTGAGGTTGCGGACAGCATGGGCGGATCCCTTCACATTGACTCTGCGAAAGGAAAAGGCACAACCGCGACGCTGCGGCTTCCGATTTCTTCGCAGACAGAGGCCGTAGCATGACAGTCGGATCCAAGACGGAATCGGGCGCTTCGGCGCTGCTGGATTCACAGACCGTGCTGCTTGTGGATGATGACGATCGACTGCGCGAGCGGATGGCAAAAGCACTGCGTGATCGTGGCTACGGAGTCCGAACTGCCGACGGATACGATGCCGCCATCTTGCTCGCAAAAGCAGAGCCTCCTGAGCTGGCTGTGGTGGATCTGAAGATGCCTGGACGGTCAGGACTGGAGCTGGTCCGCGATCTGTCTGCGCTGGATGCAGGCATCCGAATCGTGGTCCTGACTGGCTATGGAAGCATTGCCACCGCCGTCGATGCGGTGCGTCTTGGGGCACTTCAATATCTGACCAAACCGACCGATGCGGATGAGCTGATCGCGGCCTTTGAGCGGGCCGGACAGCCTCCGCTTACCACCACTGCGGTAGAGGTGCAGATTCCCTCTTTGGCCCAAGCAGAGTGGGAACACATCCAGCGCGTGCTCTCGGAAAGTGGTGGGAACATCTCCGAAGCGGCGCGTCGCCTGGGTCTTCATCGTCGCTCTCTTCAGCGCAAGCTGAGCAAGTATCCACCGGGAAAATAGGAGCCCTCTGTTCACCATGAAGACTACGGTTGGGAGCCGATTCGGCGTGCTCCTTTGTCTGTTCCTTTGTCAGTGCAGCGACCTATCCGAAAAAGGTCCAGAGCCCAGCTATGAAGGCTGCGCCACCGACGAAAACTGGATGACGCTTGATGCTGCACTCCGCGACGCAAGTACTGAAGTCCATGTCGCAGAAGCGCCGATCTTCTTAGCGCCCGCAAGTGCTGCGTCGCTTGATGCTGATGTCGCTCCCGTCTTTCGCTTTGCACCCAGTCGCAGCAGTGCAGGGCAGAGCGGAGGCAACGTGAGCTGTCCACAATATCAGCCGCAGCATGTAGCGGGCACAGGCCCTTTGCATCTTCCTGTGGTGACAGGAACGATCTTTGATCTGCATGTCGTGATCGCAGAAGCGGATGTCTATCGGGTGCTGACCACGCGGCAGTTTGCGGGGATTCCGCTCGGAACGTGGCGAACGTGGAGCGGCAAGACGCTGACGGTCACTGTGTACCGAAGCAGCTTGGACAAAAACGAGATCGTGTCTGGTCCCTTCCGGTCCGAGTCGCTGATGGTGTCTGTGAAGTAGTCCGAACCTGCGCGCTGCGACATCTTGTCGCATGGTCACACGCATAGTCCTTGACTAGCGTTGCGATGTTGGACGAAACCTCTGTTTCCAAGGAGCCAAGCCGTGAAGATTCCTTTGCTATCGCTGCTGGTGAGCGGACTGTGTCTTTTTCCTGTGGGCTGTGAACACGCAGCGGAGGATCATGCGGAATCCGAAGATGCGGACTCGCACGATCATCATCATGAAGCAGACATGGCCGGCACTGATCAGTCTTCCTCGCAGCCAGTGATCGTATCGTTTGCGGCGCAGCTTGGACAAAAGGAAGCGCGCTGTGGACAGAAGTACAGCGGCTTAGGAAAGGGCGGATCTGCGACGCTGGAGCTGTCCGATCTTCGCTTCTATGTTCACGATCTGCGACTGGTTGATCAGTCAGGAACGGAAGTGCCGGTGACGCTGACTGCGGACAAGAAGTGGCAGAACCAGAGCGTGGCGCTCATCGACTTTGAAGACAAGAGCGGCGCGTGTACCGGAACAACAGAGACGAACACGGAAGTGCGCGGAACCGTTCCGGCAGGTAGCTACAAGTGGCAAGGACTTCGCTTCCGCTTGGGCGTTCCGTTTGCGCTCAATCATGCGGATGTGGCGAAGGCAGAGTCGCCGCTGAACCTCAGCTCGATGTTCTGGTCGTGGCAGTCCGGCTATAAGTTTTTGCGACTGGAAGGCGAAGTCACAGGCAGTGCCGGACTGGTCGTTCACATCGGCAGCACCGGCTGTCAAAAGGATGCAGCGGGCATCGTCACAAGCTGCCAGAGTCCGAACCGACCGGAGGTCTCTTTGATGGGAATCGATCCGCAAAAGAGCAAGGTGGTGCTCGATCTCGCGAAGCTGCTGGCGGATTCCGATCTGACGCAGAGCAAAGGAACAGAGTGTATGTCGGGACCAGGAAATGCCGACTGCGCACCGCTGTTTTCGGCGCTGGGACTTGCGTATGGAACAAGTCCTGCTGTCACCCAGAAGATCTTTGTCGCCGGACCGTAACGCAACATGATCACTTCCCGATCGCTGCTTGTCTGTCGCGTGCTTGGGAGCCTGCTGATTGGCTCGCTGTGGGGATGTTCTCCGACGGAAACAGAGGAGCCAGGGAGCGCGGAGCTTGCGCCGCTTCCGAAAGGATTCCCAGCGCCACTCATTCCGATTGAGAACCTTCAGAGTGCGGTCAAGGTCGAGCTGGGAAGGCATCTGTTTTATGACAAGCGGATGTCAGGAAACGGAACGCAGTCGTGTGCATCGTGTCACAAGCAAGCGCTGGGATTCACCGACGGTCTGGCGCACTCGGTGGGCTCGACGGGACAGATGCATCCGCGCTCTGCGATGGGACTGACCAATGTGGCGTATGTCTCTGCGCTGACGTGGGCGAATCCGCTGCTGCGCACGCTGGAAGAACAAGCGCTGGGACCGATGTTCGGAGAGCATCCTGTCGAGCTGGGTCTGGCCGGCAAAGAAGACGAACTACTGGCACGTCTTGCGTCGGATGCGCGCTATCCAGCGCTGTTTGCACGGGCCTTTCCTGGGGATGCGCGTCCGATCTCTTTGGCGAACATCACAAGGGCGCTGGCGAGCTTTGAGCGGACGCTGATCTCGGGTCGCTCTGCGTATGATCGATTCCTATATGGCAATGAATCGAGCGCACTTTCCGACGCTGCCAAGCGTGGAATGGATCTGTTCTTTTCCGAAAAGCTGGAGTGTTTTCACTGTCACGGAGGCTTTAACTTTTCGGATGCAACCACATCGGAACAGTCCACGTTTGATGAAACCAACTTCCACATCACCGGCCTGTATAACATCGCAGGAACGGGAGCCTATCCGACGGGAAATCAAGGTCTGTATGAGCTAACCGGAAAGGATCGAGACAGGGGCCGATTCCGGGCGCCAACGCTGCGCAATGTGGCGGTTACGGCTCCGTATATGCATGACGGAAGTGTTGCGACGCTGGAAGATGTGCTGGATCACTACGCACGGGGAGGACGGAACGTCACGGGGGGGCCGAATGCCGGGGATGGCGCACTGCATCCGAACAAGAGCCTGTTTGTCCGTCCGTTTTCGCTCAGCACGCAGGAGCGCTCGGATGTGATCGAGTTCCTCAATGCGCTGACCGATCCGACGTTTTTGCAAGACCCTGCATTTTCGGATCCGTTTGCAAGCAAGTAGCGTCGGTCACAGCAGATCAGCAAACGTCGTATCTGTGAGCGTCTGCTGCTGCTGTTTTTCCAGCTTGGCCAGCACTTGATCGAGCTGATCGGGCTCTGATTCAGATCGCTGATATTGCGAGGGCGTAAAGATGCGCAGCACTTCCACCATGCGGATCGACTCGGGAGGCCGCGCGAGCAGATAACCATCCTCATGTTCGACCACGAAGTTGTGCTTGGCCAGACGAGACAGCACCCGACGCGCAACGCTCTCTGGCAGTCCGTGTCGCTGCGTCAGCTCATCAATTGGAAGGTGTTTTCCGCCGCTCTTGAACTGTCGCGCCACATCGGTCAGGAGCCGCGCCGCAAGCGGTCCACTGATCGTCAGGTGTGTGTCCCGCGCTTCTCCGCTTTCATGAAACTTGAGCTGCCACGGCAGACGCTGTACTGCGCGCGAGACTTCCACGCCCCACAGCACAATCAGCCACCACAGATAGATCGACAGCAGAAACAGCGGCAGCACACCGAGCGCTCCGTAGATCGACTTGTAGCTCGTCGCCACCCAGCTTAGGTAACGACCCAGTCCGAACTTGCTGATCTCTAGGAGTGTTGCCGCCGTTGCGCCCCCGGACAGAGCCGCCTGCCACGACACGCGCAGCGTCGGAATCAAGCGATTCGCGAGCGACAGCACCACCGTCGTAAGCAGCGGAGACAGATAGGGCAGATACACCGCAAATCCACCCCACAGCTTTTCCGTTTGCACAAACGACAGCGTCACCACAAACGGAATCAGCGTAATCCCGGTATAGAACAGCAGGAATCGCTCGATATAGGTTCGCTCGCGATGGGATTCCCAGATGTGATTCCAGATCGACTCGACCGAAAGGAACAGGAAGAATCCGACTCCGAGCGCAGCGACGATACCGAAGCTACCCAGACCTCCTGCTGTGAAGTTCTGGGAAAACGTAGAGAGCCGACCGACCACTTCCGCTTGGGCTTCCTGTGAAGACGGAAACACCTGCTGCACCACCACCGACAGCAGCCGCGAGCCGTCTTCAAGCTGTCCAGAGTACTTGAGCAAGGCCAGTCCGATCGCAACCGACGGAACCAGCGCCAGCGCAGTCTGATACGACAGAGACGACGCCGAAAGCGAGCAGCGATCCTGCCAAAATCCATCCCACGCCATCAAGATGATGCGACGCAGACGCGGACCCAGCGGTGACAGCTTCGACACAAACTCGGGTTGGCTCAGTGACACGCGATCCATTGTCACATGTTTTGCGTGCATCCGGCAGCGCTGCGTTGGCCACTGCGTAGGCGATCGACGGGACTTATTCGGACTCGTGACTGCTGGATGAGCCAGACGTGGCTTCTTTGGCCAGCACTGCATCGACAATGCGCGTCATATCAAGCTTTTGGATGTTGGCGCCGCTCGCTGCCGGAACGATCAAGATCGGCTTGCCCGCGAGCGCTTCTGCAATGCGGAGCTTCACCGCCGTTCGCCCACCTGCACCTGCCATCGCTTTGTTCTGCTTTTCGATCGCTTTGGCCTTCGCGCTGGCTTCAACCAGGATCGCTTTCGCGATGCGCTCATTTTCATACAGGCCACGCTCGGCGGCGATGCGAATCCGCTCGACGCGACCTTTGGCCTCTGCAATCTGCGCCTGCACATCACCGCGCGCTTTTTCAAGCTGCCGCGTCTGCTCCGCTTCCGCCGCTTGCGCTTCGCTCTTGAGCCGCTCTGCATTCTGCTCCGCGATCTTCCGATCGTGAATCACGCGCTCATATTCCGGGTTAAAGCGCTGCTCTCCGGGCATCACTTCCAGGATGAGCACGCCTTCTGCGTTCAGCTCCTCATTGAGCTTTGCTTTCGCTTTGCTCGCTTTTTCGAGCAGTCGCTTGCGATCAAAAAACTCCTCTGAGTGCAGCTCGTTGAACGCATCCCGAACGTAGGCGCGACACGCCGGACGAACCAGCTCTTCTTTGATGATCGCGGTGCTTCTTCCTCCGTGCGTCAGGATCTGCGGCGCTTTGGTGCGATCGATCTGCCACGTCACCGTTACATCAATGCTGATGTCATTTCCGTCGGTGGTTTTCAGCAAAACAGGATCATCTACCCGATCCGAGTTGCGATCCTTGTTGGTCGCCATCTCCAGCTTTTGGATCGTGATGTCGAACGTCGCCCAGTCTGAAAGGAACGGAAAGAATACGTACGTTGCACCGGGCTCATAGACATGCGGATCGATTCCGGCTCCGAAGATCTTGCGCGTGCGAACACCGACCTCTGTGCTCTCGGTGGAATAGGTGCTACAGCCACTCTGTCCGAAGATCATCCACAGCGAACACAGAAGCCCCACAAGTTGTGCGCGCGGGCTCCTTACGCTTGTCTGGTTGCGCATTACTTCACCTCAAACTGCCGGAGCAGATCGCTGATGTTGAGCGGATTGGTGCTGCCCTGTCCCGTCGATGGAACGATGATCACGCGGACTCCCTTCATCAGATCCGCGAGCTTTTGTCCCACCATCGCTTGGGCACCGGCTCCTTCCAGCGCGTGATTTTCCAGCTCTGTTCCTTGCGCTTGCGAGCTCTTGACCAGCAAGTCTCCTTCCGCTGCTTTGGTGCGCTGAAACAGGTTCGCATCCGACAGAAGCTGCGCTACATCACGCGCTCCCTTTTCGCGCTCGACCTGAACCGCTGCTTGTCCCATCGAGATGATCTCACGCTTGCGCGCATCCTCTCGCGCAGCTGCACTCTCTGCACGATTTTTGAAGACCATTTGATCTTGGATTTTTCGCTGCTCAATCTGGTGCTGATACGCTTTGTCATACGAAAACTGTCGAATCAGCAGCTTCACCAGCTCGATGCCTTTGCTGTCAAACTCTGCACGCAGCATGTCCGACGCCAGCTTGGTCTGACGAAGGCGCTTGTCGCCTTGGTAGAACTCCTCTGCGGTCAGCTCTCCGAGCGCTTTTCGCAGTGCGTTGTCTGCGGTCGGAATCACCACAGAGCTTTCATACATCTTGCCCGGACCGATCATCGTGATGACGCGATGTGGATCTTTGATGCGATACAGCACGGTTGCATCGACCGTGACTTTGTAGCTGTCCGCAATCTGGATCACGATTGGATCATGCGTTCGTCCGCTCTGCGTCCGTTCCGGCGACGAGCTCATGTTCAGCGCTTGCAGATCCGTTGGGAAGACGTGAACGCGCTCGTAGTTGGGAATGACCAGGTGCGTTCCGGTGCGCAGCGGCTCTTTGCGAATGCCTGAGTTGCTGCCGAAATAGACCTGTCGCATGCCCACTTCCGCAGGTCCGACGTACACCGTGGTGCAGGAAGACATCCACCATCCGCCGATAAACAGAATCAGTGGAATGCTAAACCAGCGTCTACTGAGCAGATACCTGATGACCCGAAACAGTGTATCCATGCGGACTCCTGAAGAAGAAGAGGAACGGATTCCTCAGTCAATATGAAGCAGTTACGAGGACTCTTTTTTGGTCGCAGCGATCGTCGCTGCTTGTGCAGAAGCGACCTGCGCGGATGCGGCCAGCAGTCGCTTTCCTTCGCGTGAGTCACTGACCGGCGGCAGCGGTAGCGAGCGTCCCAGCTTGTCGAGATCTTCCGCAAGTCCGAACAGCGCCACCTGATGCTTCTGCGCAAGCCACGCGCCATGCAGATCGGGAAGGAAGGGACTCAGAATCGGAGCCAGTGCAGCGAGCGCAAACGGAATCCACTTTTCCCACAGCGGAATGAACGGAGCGCGCACCAAAAAGACACCGAGCAGAAAGAAGCTGATTCCGTACGTAATGCGGTTGTATAGCTCGCGACCTTGCCAGGCGCGACGCGGCGCTTGTTCCTGCTGATTCTGAAGCTTCGCAAGACGCGCATAACGCGGCAGGAGCACCGCCCGCACTTCCCGCTGATACAGTGCAAACTGCGTGTCGAGGGACAGATCTGAATCGCTCTCTTCGACGCGGAACTCACGATACAGCTCGCCAAGCCGCAGGTCGCTCCGCTTCTCCAGAAGCGAAAGCACCTCGGACTCACTGGACTCTGCAGGAATCGCTGGCCGATAGCGCTCCAAATCGGCGACCAGCTCCCCACAGAGCATCCCAAACTCTGTCTCCGCCCGCTTGATCACGACAGTCTGGCCAGATCTTAAACGCGAATGGCGGGTCCGTGTAGGAAAAACGGCTGGATGCGGCGTACGTGCGATCAGTACATCGGACGAGCGCTACTTGTTGCTGCCCAGGCCTGCGGCTTGCTGCTCCAGCTGCGCGGCGCGACGCTGAAGCTGAGACGCCAGCGACTGAAGCTCTGCTTCGGCGCGTGACAGCGCTCCGACTTGCGCGGCGGCATCACCCGAGGCTTCGCTGCGCAGTAGCGCATCCAGCGTCGCAGGGTCCATCGTGGTTCGCAGCGCGCCACTCGGTGCATTGGGGTCCGTCGGAGTCGTCACAGGACCCGAGCCCGTGCCGCCTCCCACCGAGGGTGCAGCGGCTGCATCGGTCTGCTTTTCGTTTCGCCCACCGAACGAGCTACTGCCACGTCGCGAGGTCGCCTGCTCTGCAAACAGATCTTCATCGACGGACTGCGCACGCTGACGAACGCGCTGACGGGTCACGAGTGTCTCGCGTCGATCTTTCAGACGCTTCATCTCTCGCAGCAGCTTATCGGCAGAGTCGCGCAGCAGATCGGCCCGGTCGCGCAGCTCTTGCGGCTCGTCGAGCATCGCGGTCTTTTGCCCCAGCGTCGCACTCGACAAAGCCAGCGCGCGCAGTCGCTCGGGCTCATCGGCATAGAGCTGCTCAGTCAGCGTCGCTCGCTGACGCAGCAGCAGCAGTCGCTTTCCCGCGTCCAGCGTGCCCGACTCTCCCGATAGCAGTCGATCCGTCAGCTGGAGCATTCGCTTTTGCTGCGCAACAAGCTGCTGACTGTGCTTTTGCACAGAGGATGCGCGCTGCGACAGCTCATCGGCACGATCTTTGGCCTGCGCCAGCAGTTCGTTTAAGCGAAGGTCGCGCACCGGACCGGCGGGCTGGGCTTTGAGCTGCTCAATCTGAGCGATCAGCTTCGACTGCTCGGACTCTCGCTGGGACAGCTCGCGCAGGCTCTGGGCTTTGTGCGCTTGGGTCAGCTGTAGCTCGCTCTGCGTCTTGTCCAGCTGCTGCCACAGCGACGGACTTGTCTGCGCAACCTGGGCCAGCGACACCCGCAGCGGAATCGGCATCAGCAGCATCGACACAAGCAGCGCACGCAGCCATGAAAACGATCGCTGCGCTGGGTGCGGAGTGCTGTGTGCGTGTCGCCGATTCATCGATAGAGCCTGTACCGACCTCTTGCAAACCGTGTGCCCAGGCGACCCAAGTCTACGTCGAGTCGTGACCGCATCGTAACGCAAAGTCGCTCGCCTCAGTTTTTTGAGGCGTGTGCTATAACCCGCCGCACATGGCTGACACACTCGACCGAGGCGCAATTGAAGCAATGGTTCGGGAAGCGCTGCGCAAGCACTCTGATCCGCGCGCAGTCGCCGAGCACGTCGCACAGTCGACCTTTACGCAGGGTGGCGAAGTGCTGCTTCAGCCAAGTGTGCTGCCGAATCCCGCGCAGCCTTCGTCGCTGAAGTCGCTGATTGCTTCGACTCCGGCGCGGGTGGCGGTGGGCCGAACCGGAACGCGCTATACCACGTCGACGCTGCTGAAGTTTCGCGCGGATCACGCAGCGGCGAAAGAAGCGGTGCTGTCCGAGGTCAAGAGCGAGCTTCTCGACCGGCTCGGTTTTGTGCAAGTGCGCAGTCAGGCCAAAGACAAGAAGCACTTTTTGCAGCGTCCCGATGCGGGGCGAGCGCTGTCCGACGAAGCGAAGGACGTGATTGCCGCGAAGCTGCCAAAAGGTGCGCAGCTTCAGATCATTTACGGCGACGGACTGTCGGCGGAAGCGATCAACGTCAATGCCGAGCCACTTCAGCAAGCGCTCACTCGGGAGCTTTCGTCGCGAGGCATTGTCGCAAACCCGCCGCTGTTCGTTCACCTGTCGCGCGTCAAGATCATGGATGAAGTCGCGCGGCTCATCGCGTGTGAGAGCTGTCTGTTCATCTGCGGTGAGCGTCCCGGACTGGGCTTTGCGGACAGCTTGTCGGCGTATTACATCTATCGGCCAGCGACGGGCGCAACCGATGCGGATCGAGAAGTGATCTCGAACATCAACCCGCGCGGCTTTCCTCCGGCGCAAGCGGCGGCGCAGATTTCCGACAGCATCGCGCGCATCCTGCGGGACAAAAAGTCCGGCGTCATCCTCGGGTAAAAGGGCAGGGCAATCGCATGGCGCGCTTTTCTCTGTGTCCGGTCAAGCCTTCGGTTCTGTCGGTGCGTACGATTGCCACCGTCGCAGAGCCGCTGGCTCAGCAGCTTGGACTTCCCGACGGTGTTCGCTCGGTTGGGTTTATCACTTGCACAAGCGATGATGCGCTGTACGTGGCGCTCGACGAAGGAACCAAGGCTGCTTCAGTCGAAGTGGTCTATGCCAAGTCGTTTTATGCCGGGGCTGCGCATGCGTCGGGACCTCTGTCGGGAGAAGTGATTGGCTGTTATGCCAGTCATGACATCGACGAGGTGCATCACGCGCTCGAAGCTTGTCAGCGCACACTCCGCGACGAAGCGTGGTTCTATTCGGCGGACGGACATGGACAGCTCTGCTTCTTTCCTCATGTCATCCGCGCGACGGGACGGTATCTGTCGAAGCTGGCTGGTGTCTCTGTCGGCGAGCCGCTTGCGTATCTGATTGCGCCTCCGCTGGAAGCGATGATTGCGATCGATGCGGCGCTGAAAGTGGGCGGTGTCGAGCTGGTCAAGTTCTTTGGTCCTCCGACGGAAACCAACTTCGCGGGCGCATACCTTTCGGGATCCCTTGCTGCGTGTGAAGCGGCAGCGGAAGCGTTTGCAGCGGCAGTCATCGACGTGGCCAAGGCTCCGCTCGCGACTCGTCAGTCGGCGCGTGGTGGTGGTGAGTCGCTGTCAGGCAGACCGCCAGGACCGGGAGAAGGTCGCTTCAAGGTTTTGTCGACGGGACAGCGCCTGCAAAAGAAGCCCGAGCACCTGACGCATCTGCGCGACGATGAGACGCTGGTCGAAAAGAGCCATCCTCGGATGCGACTGCGTGGCAAGCTGGACTTGCTGCAAGGGCTGGTGCTCGATGCGCAGCGCACGGCAGATGAGGAAGGTGCATCGGGACTCGTCGGAGATCTCGAAGAAGTGATGCAGCTTCTGCGCGCAATGGTGGGCTGCGAGGTGATGGAGACGCCGCTTCCCGAGCTGCGTCTGCTCGGCATGACGCAGGCAGAGATTCGGCACGCGTCGCACAACACGCACAAGCTGTACGGCGTTCCGTTCATGTATCCGTCGATTCGTCAGGGTGAGCTGGTCGCGAGGCTGTATCAGTGTCGAGCCACGGCGCGTGAAGCGGAGCTTGTCTGTTACGAAGCGTTTCCGGTTCCTGTTCCGCCCGATCCGCAGCGTCCCGGTGAGCGGGCCGATCTGAAGTCAGCGCTCAACATTTTGTCGTCGGCGCTGTACGTGATGCAGTGCAAGTTTGTGGGCGGTCACTACGGAGTCCGTCGCAAGCCTGGACCGTTAAAAGGCTGGCGACCACCCGCAAAAAATTAGCGCGTTTTGCTAGTGTGCGGGTTGTGAAGACTCCCGCCCAATCGTTGTCGGTGCGCGGTCTGTCGCGCAACCTTGTCGTCGCGCTTGTGTCCTTCAGTTTCGGATCGAGCTGTGTACAGACCACAGCCGAAGATCCGATGCCAGCCGATCCAGATGCGGTGTCGAAAGGACAAGCGCTCTATGTTGAGCACTGCTCTGTCTGTCATGGCACAAGCGGACAAGGAGTCTCTGCTCCCGCTCTGCTTCCGTCGACACAGAGCGCAGAGTCGCTTCGCCAGATCATCACCGAGCGGATGCCCCCCGGCAGTCCGGGCCGCTGTGGTGATTCCTGTGCAAAGTATGTAACGGCCTATCTCAAGGCCGACATGAAAGCGGGATCTCCGACGTGTGCAGAGCGCAGCTTGGGAGTCCGTAGACTGCGACTGCTGACGCGAAAGGAATACCAAAACACCATCACGGATCTGCTTCCACCGCGCAGCACAAGCTGTACGGCTCCGGTGTTTTCGTTCGATCCACAAGGGAAGACGCTTCGCTCTGTTCATGTGGCGGGAAGCTTCAATGGCTGGCCCGGAACGCTGGCTGCAGGCGGCTGGCCGCTGACATATTCTGCGACGGAAAAGCGCTGGAAACTGACGCGAGTCCTGGACCCCGGTTCCTACAGCTACAAGTTTGTGCTGGATGAAAAGGACTGGGTGACAGACTCCAGCAATCCTCGCACGATGCCAGATGGCTTTGGCGGACAGAACTCTGTCCTGACTGTGACCTGTAAGCCGGGGGGAGAGCCGCTTGATCTGACAGCGGATCTGCCTCCCGATGCGCGACCAGAGGGCTACGGATTCGACAATCACTCCGACGCAAGACTTGTCTCGACGTCGCATCTGGAAGGCTTCCGAAAAGGTGCAGAGATCGCCGCCAAACAGATCACGGATCAGCTCTCTTCTGTGCTTCCTTGTGATCCCAGCGGAGGCCGATTGGGAGTCTGTGCAGAGCAGTTCCTACAGACCTTTGGACTGCGTGCGTTCCGTCGACCACTTCGCCCCAGTGAGCTGTCGCGATATACGGCGCTCATCACATCCCAAAAGACGTTTGCGGAAGGAATCTCTGCGGCAGTACAGGCGCTGCTGACGAGTCCCTACTTCCTGTATCGATCCGAGCTGGGAGAGCTACAGTCCGACGGAACGTACAAGCTGACAGGATATGAAGCAGCGAGCGCGCTGTCGTATCTGCTGTGGGGCACGATGCCAGATGATCAGCTCTTTGCGGCAGCGGCGCGCGGGGAGCTGCTGACTCCTGAACAGGTGCGTGAGCAGGCGCAGCGACTGCTGGCCAGCCCGCGAAGTCGCAGCGTGATCGGTGCCTATGGTCTGTCGTATTTGGGCGCGGAAGACATCCTGACCACCAACAAGAGCACCGCGCTGTATCCGGGCTTTTCGGAGTCACTCCGCAGGGCCATGGCAGAAGAGACACAGCGCTTTGTTTCACATGTGGTCTTCGACGGAACGGGCCGCTTGGATGAGCTGTTTTCAGCCGACTATTCCTTTGTGAACGCAGAGCTTGGGACGCTGTACGCAATGAGCGGCGTGTCCGGCAGCGCGCTGGGCAAGCAGTCATACGGATCGACTCCGCGTGCAGGCTGGCTGAGTCACGGCAGCGTGCTTGGCAGCTATGCGCACTCTGATCAAAGCTCGCCCATTCGCAGAGGTCTGTTTGTGCGTCGACAGCTGCTGTGTGAAGAGCTTCCGCCACCGCCTCCCAATGCGGGCGGAGTGCCGCAGGTTGATCCGAACGCGACCACGCGTGAGCGCTTTCGACAACATACCAGCGTTCCATTTTGCAAGAGCTGCCATCAGTACATTGATGATGTCGGCTTTGGCTTTGAGCGCTTCGATGCGATTGGCAGGTGGCGCGAATCGGAAAACGGTCAGCCGATCGATTCCGTCGGTGATTTAAACGATCGGGAAGCGCTGGGATCGCTGACCCATGCGCAGTATGGATCGCTCAAAGCGCTGGGTCAGCTGCTTGCAGAGTCCGAGCGCGCACGCATGTGTTTCGTTCGCAAGACGCTGCGCTACAGCCAAGGGACGCAGGAAGATGTGGGCGAGCACTTCTGCACGCTGTGGCGACTCCAGAATCGCTTTCGTGATAGTGGCTATCGCATCCAAGATCTGCTGCTTGCCATTGTCGAGCGGGAAGGATTCCTGCTGCGCGCTGCGTCCCCTTCTGAACAGCAAGGAGAGTCCCGATGAGCGTGTTTTCTCGACGAGATCTACTTCGTGCTGCGGCGGCTTCCGCGCTGGCCATTCCGCTCGGTGGACTGTATCCGAAGGCGCGACGTGCGCTGGCTGCTCCTTCCGGTGGTGCGCGACGAATCATCTTTTTCTACTTTCCAGATGGCGTAGCCGGTCCGTCGGCAGATGGCAGTCCGAGCCTGTGGCATCTGCAAGGTCCAGAGCGCGGATTTTCCGTCAACGAACAGCTCCAAGGACTGGGGACGCTCAAGGATGAGTGTGTATTCCTAAACGGTCTGTCTTCCGGTCCCACAGACACCGGAAGTCACCCAGGCGGAGCCAAGAAGCTGCTGACTGCTGTCGACGGTGGCAACGGCGAATCGATAGATCAGTATCTGGCCAAGACCGCAGGGTCAGCTGCACTGTTTCGTCATCTGTATTTGGGCGCGATGGCGAATCACAACAGCGCATCAGGAGACAAGCACATCTCTTATCCCAGTGCCGGAGCGAGCGCGACCCCGGAAGACAGTCCGATGCGTGCGTTTGAGCGTCTGTTTGGGAAGACCAATCCGTCGGGAGGAGGCAGTGGGGGAACGACCCAAGATCCGCTGGCTGTCAGTGTGATTGATGCCACGATGAAGGACTTGGAAGAGCTACGCGGACAGCTTGGAACCGTGGAAAAAAAGAAGCTGGATCTGCATGTGGAAGCGCTGCGAGAGGTCGAACGGAGGGTGAAGGGAATTCCAGAAATGATGCCTCCGTCCAAAGCGACGTGCTCGGATCCGCGCATTGATACAACCGGACTCACCGACGCTGTGCTGTACGATCCAGGGAACTTTCCGAAGATCCTGCGCGCGCAGCTGGATCTGATGGTGCAAGCGATGGCGTGTGGGCTCACCAAAGTAGGTGTGGTGCAAGCATCGCATCACACAAGTGAGCTCATCATGAGTCGTTTTCCAGCGACGGAGATGTACGATCCAAAGTTTGACATGCGCAGTCATCAAGCGTCGCACTACGGACCCAGTCAGGACAAAGCGAAGCGCGAGTTCCGCGACTACTTTGCGCAGCGACGCTACTGGGTGCAGCAGTTTGCGTATCTGGTGGATCAGCTCAAGCAGCGGCCCGAAGGCGATGGAACGATGCTGGATTACTCGTTGGTGATCCTGTGTAGCGAGATCTGCGATGGCAATACCCACAGCCATGACAATCTCCCTTTTGTCGTCGCTGGAAAAGCGGGCGGAGCCTTGACCACGGGACGACTCCTTCAGTACGGATACCGGCGACATGGGGATCTGCTGGTCTCCCTTGCGCGTGCGATGAAGCAAGACATCTGGCGCTTTGGAGATTCCAGCGCGGGACCATTACCAGGATTTCTTTCCAGCGGTTTTTAGGTACGATGAACGGCTTATGCGAGCGCGCAAGGAGACGCAGATCGGTAAGCACCGCGTGGTGGTTGAAAAGGACACGGTCAGCGTCTATTGGGATGGACCAAGCAGCGTCGAAGAAGTGCGTGCAATTCAGCAAGTGTACGATGCATGTCTGAACGAGCACGCGCAGCTCTTTAGTGTCTTCTTTGTCGCGCGCGCAGTGCCTCCTTCGCCGGAGGTTCGCAAGATCATGGCGGACTGGCGTAGGGACAAACATGTGTCTGCCAGTGCGGTGATTGGTGCGAGTCTTGCGGTGCGGACCATGGGAGGTCTGTATCTGCGCGCAGCAGAGCTTGTGGGACTGCGCTCGTGGCCGGTTCGATTCTTTGAAGAGGAGTCCGAAGCGTACGAGTTTCTGGATTCGATTCGTCAGAAGAAGAGCTAGTCCACGCAGCGTCTTTTGTCGTTGGTTCTTCGTGTTGTCATCCGGTCAGCACTGCGTAGTGCGCGATTCGATCCAGACACTCTGTTACGCGCGCAGTCACCTGACTGTGAAGGTCCTCTGGAACGGGCACTTTTCCGTCGGATAGCTCGGTGGGAAACTCTCCGGCTGCAACGCGCTGCTTGAGCTGTTCAATGATCTCGGCCTGCGTTGTCTGACCATCACAGCACAGCGCAACCGCACGACCGAAGGGCTCCTCAAAGCGGATGTTGTCGAGCAGCGGCGTGGTGACTTCTTTGTTCGCAGCGATTCGCAAGCGCGCGAGCCGCTCAAGCTTTGGCTTGTCACCGACCTTGAGCGAAAACTCCGCTTGAAACAGGGTTGGCAGAATCACTCCGGCACCGAATCCTGCGAGCAGAAGCTCGGCCACTTCATTTCGCTGATGCAGACGGAATTTCAGATCGAAGCTTGCGGGTGCATCGGTCTGACTCCGCTTGAGTGCAAGCTGAAACAGCGTCTCAAAAGGTATCGCTTGGGGCGCATGCTCTTGCAAGATCACAAGCACCGCTTTGGCAATCGGAATCGAGAGCGTCAGCGTCATTCCGTTGTGCTGAAATGACTCCTCCACGGCTCGCGTTACGTCGGGCTGCGGAGACTTGCTGCGCAGCACGGAAGAGAAGCGAAAGGACTCCATCTGCTCGGGACGCAAGCGACGATCCAGCGCTCTGTTGGCATGACAGATCAGCGTCTGTCGAAACGCATTGCAAGTGATGTAGTCGCGATACTGTTCCATCACCAGCAGATCGCCGGCTTTCAGGAGCGCACTGCGTGTCTCTGGTGACAGTCGCGTATCTTGCATCGCGTGGAAGCGAGACTCTGAAAGAAACTGAAAGCCGTTCGATGAAGCAGCAGTGATGAACTCGTGAAAGTAGAACGGCTGGTTGATGTCTCCCAGATCATCGTGAAGCACGTAGTTGAGCGGAAGTTCGCTCAGCCGAGTGCGCTCTGTTTCCATCGCCTTGCGGTGCAGCGGAAGCTGGGGAGGAGTCGACTGTGCGACGAAGTTAACCATCGCCAGCGCTTGCGCACGCCGACGCTCTGGATCACGAATGTTCTGCGTATGAAAGCGCATCATGTCACGAACCATCATGCGCTGATGCCAGCCGGGATACGCGTTGTAGCTCATGTACACAACGCCGTTCGGGCTCAGTAGCTTGCGACAGATCTCCCAGATCTTGTTCCGTACGGGATTCGGAACCCATGAATAGATTCCGTGCGCAATGATGAAGTCAAAGGGCTGTTCGGAATCGCCAAACGTCATCAGATCCTGATGACGAAGGGACAAGTTTTCGATCCCAAGCTGACGCACTTCTGCTTGTCCGGCTTCGATCTGACGATGCGACAGATCGATTCCCACAAAGGTGGCTTGCGGCATGCTCAGGGCCATCGGAATCAGGTTGCTTCCGTCGCCACAGCCAAGCTCTAGCACGCGACAGGTTTGCAGGGGCGCAGGCACAAGTCCCAGCAGGGTCGCCAGTGTGGCCAGGTGCGCAGGATGTGTCTGATCGTGTCCTCCGCATGGATACGGAAGCTCATCGTACTCTGTCTCTGTGGACGTACGGACATCACTCATCAGCGGATCGCTCCTTGTCCCATCATCGCACGCCATCGCCGCCCTACGAAACGACATTCCTGCTTGATTGTCGGAGTCCACCCGGTTGATGATGGGCTGTGCGCGCTTCCGTTCGCTGGCTGTCGCAGTGGATGCGCTGTAGGCTTACGCAGGCTCTGCTGGGTGTCCGCATGCTGCTTCCGCACGACGTCGCACATGCGGAAGGGACGGGCCCTCGCGTTGTGGTTTCTGCCGTCGGTGATGTTGGATTCCGTCGTCAGGTTGGAATCGATGTGGCGCGCGGGCAGGGCGATCCGTTTTCCCATGTGCGAAGCGTGCTGCAGGCGGCAGATCTGCGCTTTGCCAACCTAGAGTCCGTACTGACCGTGCGTCCGCTTCCTTCTCCCAAGACCTCGCGCACCTATCCAATCATCAAGGGTCCGCCCCAAGGTGCAGAGGCTCTGTCACGAGCAGGATTTGATGTTGTTTCCGTCGCGAACAATCACATCTTCGATTTTTTTGCGCCCGGATTTGATGACACGCTCAAGTCGCTGGCTCGCGTGCAGATCGCAGCGGTAGGCGCAGGAAAAAACGATTCCCAAGCGTATGCTCCGCACATCAGCACCGTGAAAGGAGTCCGCATCGGCTGGCTCGCATACGCATCAGGAGTCAACCGTCCAGCTCACGGAGATGCGGTGGTGGCTCGACGCTGGGGACCGGCTCCGATCGCTGCAGTGCGCAAGCTTCGTTCGCAAGTGGATGTGCTGCTGGTGTCGGTTCACTGGGGACAAGAAGGAAAGCACACGCCGATTCCCAAACAGACACAGTTTGCGCACGCGCTGATCGATGCCGGAGTCGATGTTGTCATCGGACATCATCCGCATGTGCTTCAGTCCGTAGAAGTGTATCGAGATCGTCCGATCTTCTATTCGCTGGGGAACTTTCTGTTTGGGAAACAGCCCAAAGTCCGTCGGATGTCTGCGATCTTGACGATCTCGGTTGGGACTGGATCGCAGCCGATTCACAGTGCGCTGCTGACGCCCGTTTTGATTGATGAAGCGACAGAAGTGCCCATGCTGGCGACTGGGTCCGATGCGGATGAGATCGTAGAAACAGTTCAAAAGATCAGCAGAGGACTTGGTGCGAAGTGGCAGAGGCAACAGGAACAGCTAGAGCTTGTCGGAAGCTGGACCGTGCACACGCAGACCACGCAGAGATAGTCCGGTGACACGCGAGCTGCGCGTAGCAGAACGACTACCGTCCATACAGATTCCCTTGCGGGGCGCCCTTCTTCATCAGTGCAAGGATGTCTGTTGCAAGCTTCACATCGCGATCAAAGCTGGGGTCTGCAAATGCCTTTGCATCGTCGCTGATTCGGGTCACAACCTTTTCCATTTTTGCAATCGCGGCGGCATGATCGATGGCGTACAGCTCTGCTGCGGACTTCATTGCTGATACCAACATGGCAAGCGAAACAGTCTTTCCGACCGATGGTTGCTCGAAGTACATGTTGCGTGCATCCAGGGGTGCACCGGAATAGGCGCTGCTGAGCGAGTCCGTCAGCGCCTGACCGGATGTGCTGGTGTAGGAAAGCTGCGTGTTTGCGCCGATTCCTTTCCAGTTGGTGCCATCGCCACCCAGCTGAAGCAGCAGCGCTCCTTTGCGCTTGCTCAGGAATACAGTGGACACATCGAGCATCGGACCGCTCTGTGAATCGCCAGGGAAGCCATAGTTTGTCGTCACAGAGAAGCCCATCGCTGCTTGTACGTTCAGCTTCAGATCATAGGCAATCGGACTCGCCATCCACGGCCACGAGTCTTGAATCAGCGCATCGACATCGGAGCTCTTGGTCAAGCTAAAGGCATTGGCTCCGCGCAGGTGACTCAGCTGCTGCGTCAGCTCGTTGCTCTGTCCCAGACCGAGTCCAAACAGTGTGATGCCGATTCCTTCACTGGCTCCGCTCTGCAGAATCTTTTGAAAGTCCGTTGCGGCGGTGGCTCCGACGTTGGGCTGTTCATCGGAAAACAGAAAGACGCGAGAATCGGTTGCGACTCCTTTTCGGCGACTTGCAATCTCATAGGCACGGCGCAGACCCGCTTCCATGTTGGTGGAACCCGCAGTCGTGAGCCGCTCGATCGAAGCATAGATCTGCGGATCGTCCCCGGCCACGCTCTCTAGCACGGTGGTGACATTGCTTCCATACGTGACCAAAGATACGCTGTCTCCCGGTGTGAGCTGCGATGCGATCTTGCGCGACAACAGATACGCGAGTCGTCCTGGGGTTGCGTAGTCCGGGTTGTCACTGTGCGCAGAGCTCCATCCCATCGAACCAGAGACATCTACAGTTAGGATTGCATGCAGTGTGTTGCGCTTGTATGTCGCTGGATCGATGCTGGAAGACATTCCGATCTGAAGCCAACCAGCCTGTCTTCCTTCCTCATCAGGAGCGATTCCTACAGCACTCCGTAGACACAGCGCGCGCGAACAGGGGGCTCCGTTGAGTGGCAGATCGTGCTCTGCAAATGCTGCTTCTACCAGCAGGGCACTGGCCGGTGGAACTTGTCCGTTGTCGACGAGCGCTCGTGCGGAAGAGAGATCTTTTACGCCTCCCGGAGTGGCTCCGAAGTCACCACTTGGCGCGGCTCCGCTGAGCGAGGAATAGGAAGAGCAGCCGCTCGCAAGTGACAGAGCAATGCAGGGCGCGATGAATCGGGTCAGGAAGGTCTTTTTCATAGGCGTTCTCCGTGTTGTGTAAGCGCGGACGAGCCAAGCAATTGCAGCAACAGTGCCAAGCGATTCCGTTGCGATTCACCGACGGAAGAGGAGCGATTCCTTACCCGGCAAGGACTGCGACGCAGCAAGATTGGCTGGCAATTTTTGCTGTGCGTGGACGTAGGACGATCCCCTTCCTGCGGATCGCTTACCAATTGTTGGTGCTTTGTGAGAACCTGGGCCAGTTGGCCAGCGTAGTGACCGAGGGTTGTGCGGTCGTGCGGTGCCCCTGGGGCGGGACGGGGCGGATCGAAGCGAGGACTGCTGGACTTGGATGCCGGTGAAAGCGTCGAGCTCAAGCTCTGTTCGTAGTGCGGCTGCGGCGCTGTGGCTGGGCTCGTTGATGGCGGTTCCTGCCGAGGCTCGGCATGCAGGCTCGTCCAAAGAGCCTCAGCTTCGGCGAGCCGCGCGTGAGCTTCGTCAGAAAGTAGAAGCGGCGCTGGGACGGGCGGACTTTGCGCTGGCGCACAAGCTGCTCGACGATGCGTATCGACAGTCGCCGCAGCCGCAGACGCTGTATCTGCTGGGACGGCTGGCGCAGGCGGAAGGACGAGCGCTCGACGCCATGGACCTGCTGCGACGCTTTGTGGCAGAGCCGGGCGCGGACTCGGAAGATCTGCAAGCGGTGGCGCGGAAGCTGGTTGCGCTGCCGAGGCCGCTGTGTGGGGAAGTGGTGATTCACGGCGAGCGAGGAGCCGTTCTGACGGTGGATGATCGTCCCGTCGGTGTGCTTCCGCTGCCGACGCCGCTGCTGTTGTCGCCGGGACCGCACCTGCTTGCGATGAGCCTCGGTACGCGTCGACAAGAAGAGCTGTACAAGGTGATGGCGTCGCGTACTGCCGAGCTGCGCTTTCAGTTTTCGTCGGATGCGGTGGTTGCGACGCTTCAGCCTGCGGTGCTTCTGCTGGTGCAGCCGACGCTGAAGGTGATTGATCAAGGCTCTCCTGAGTCGCTGTCCGACGAAGAGATTCAGGCGCTGGAACAGGCTGTGACGCGGGCTGCGACGGAAAAGCAGCTTGGTGTGCAAGGAAAGACGGCGGCGCTGTCGACGTCGCCACGGCTGTCGGGCTGTCTGTCGGAGCTGCGCTGTCAGCTCTCGCTGGCGGAAGAAAACCAAGCGACGCTGCTGCTTCTTCTTCACGTCGAAGTGAGCCATCGCTGGCGGTCGGGTCGAGAGCTGAAGCTGAAGCTGGAAGCGCTGGATACGTCGGTGACGGAGCGTGCGGCGCAAGCGGTGCGAACGTGCTCGGGCTGTGGTCTCAGTCAAGCAGGCGACGAGACAGCGCTGCTAACGAGCCAGGTGCTGACGGACGCGCTGACGAGGCCGCGTGGGACGATTGTGGTGCGCTCGCAGCCCGAGGGCGCAGAGGTTGTGCTCGACGGACGCACGCTGGGTCTGACGCCGCTGCGACGAACGGTGTGGGCAGGCAGTCACTCGCTGACGCTACGGAAAGAGGGACTGCTGCCAGCGTCGCGTGAGATCTCACTTTCGGCGGGACAGCTTCAGACGGTAGAACAGACGCTGCTCGTCGGAAGCAGTGAGCCACTTCGGCAGATCACGATCGTCGAAGGCGAATCGGAGCGCAGTCCGTCGGGACAGCGTCCTCGCTGGCGGATCTTGGCGGGCGCAAGCTCGGTGATGGCGGGCGCGGTGATGATTGGCTTCGGGCTGTCGGCGCTGGCGGTGAACAGTCGCTGTGTGTCGGGGCTGGGCGACGTGACCACGCAGTGCATGCAGGTCTACGATACGACGGTGCCGGGCTCGACGCTGACGTCGATTGGTGGTGCGGCGCTGCTGACGGGAACGATGCTGCTGGTCTGGCCGCCAGCGCAGGATTTAGCGACGGACTCCACGCTGCGTCGATAGGATCCGATCGCGCGCATCTTCCTCAATCGCTCGCTCGCGACGGTCACGGAGCCGACGCTGCTCACGACGCTCTGCTGCATCATGAAGCTCGGCTGCTTCTCGACGAGCAACGCACAGACGAAGGTGGCGCTGAAGCTCCTCGATCTGCTGACGCTGCGCTGTCGTCTGTTCGATGCGCAGCGCTTCTTCTTTGGTTGCCTGAACGAGCTGATGACGAAGCTGCACGGTGTCGCGCGCATCGTCTTCTAGCCGGACACTCGTTGTGATCGCTCCGACGGACTGGACCAAGCGCAGCGAAGCCTTGGCCAGCTTTTGCTCGCACTGCTGACGCTGCGCTGTGGCTTGCTGCTCGACGAGCTTGGCCACTTCCAGCGCGCTGCGTGCCATTCGCAAGCGTGCCTGCGCGTCCGCCTCTGCCATCCGACGCAGCGAAAGCAGCACATGAGTGACGGGCGGCACCGAAGCCATCGAACGTATCGTAGCGAACTTTGGCTGCGGCGCGGAAGCGACTGCGCGCCTTGGCGGATCAGCGAGACTCGGCGGACAGGCTTGCTGCCGACGCAGCGGCGGCTTCTTCGCTGGCTGCAGCGGCGGCTTCTTCATCCAGTTCGTGCTGCGCTTCTTCGGTCATTTCTTTGAGTCCCAGCTTGGCGCCGGCGCGCAGAAACAGGATGCCCATCGCAAGGTTGCTCACCGTCGAAATTGCCGTCATCGTCAGGCTGTAGGCCACGACGGCAGCGTCTCCGCGCGGGGAAAACTCGGAAAAGAAGTACTTGGCGGCAATCTGCGACGTGCCAAGACCCTGCACACTGATCGGCAGCGACGCGACGGCGAACACCACCGGCAGATAGAGCATCGCAATGTGAACCGGCACGTCGATGTGAAAGCAGCGCAGCGCGACAAAGTGCCAGCTGAGCAGCACGAGCAGGTGCGGAACGCGGATCAGCAGTGCGCGGGCATGTCCTTTGATTCCGGCTTGATACAGCGGCTCCCACAGCTTGTGCGTGACGCGCCACAGCCGTCGCCACAGACGCAGCGCCAGGCGCTCATGCGCGCTCACCGGCGGCGGTCCCGACAGCAAAAAGCGCGGCGGCCACGTCAGCAGCAGCGAATACACGACCAGTCCGGCAAAGAACATCACCAAGATCGGCAGAAGGGCTGCGGCTTTGGCGCCTCCGAGCGCGAGACTTCCCGCCGCAAACATCAGCAGCAGCGCAACCCAAACACCGACGATGAACAGGATGTACGCGCTTGCTCGTGACAGCGGAACTTTCCCGACGCGATGGATGTAGCCGATGATGCCAAGCTGCCCCGCGTGATAGTTGATGACGGCGAGCGTGTAGGTGGCGGCGCGGATGACGTACAGCTCTGTGAAGCGCAGCGACAGGCCAAACCACTTGAAGACGTAATACATCGCCAAGGTGTCCGCCGCGCAGTTGATCAAAACCATCAATCCCGAAAAGGCGAGCAGCGGCAAAAGCGGCGCGTCTTTCGTCATCGTGGCGAGCTCGGAAAGGTTGATGCCGCGAAGGGCCAAAAACAGCGCAGCAGCGGCAATCAGCAGCGGCAGTGCGCGACGAAGCAGGGAACGCATCGCGGGCAACGCTAGCACAGCCATGGCTCGGGATGTGAGCCTCTAAACACAGTGTGTGCATCGCTTTTGGACGGTCGGCAGGCTGGCGTGCGGTTCGCTTGCCTTCGTCAGGGCGTCGGACGCGGAAACATCACATCGAACGGTCCCAGGTATTCGTCCGTCGGCGTCGTCGGCTGCGTCTGTGTTCCGATCGTGATACCAAGCCCAACCACCGTCGCTACGACCGCAACCCCAGCGGTCAGCGTCACCCAAAACCATGCTCGCTTGTGAATCGGCGTTGGCGTCGGCGTCGGTGGACGATTTTGAGCCTGCGCACGCGCCAAGATCACCGTCGCCAGCTCTCGGATGTAGCCTTCGACTTCGGCACGCAGCGGTGTGCTCGGGTCCACTTGCAGATAGCGACGATAAAAGCCGAGCGCAAAGCGATCGTCTCCAGCGCGACGTAGACCTTGCGCAATGTTAAACAGCACGCGCGTCAAATCGGGCCGAGCGACGAGCAGCAGCGCATACGAATCGGCGGACTCGCGAAACTGGCCCGACTGAAAGAGCTGATGACTGCGCTCGACCTCTGATTTGATCGAAAAGTCGTCGGGAAGCGTCACCTGCGCACGATAGCTGTCGATCGGATGCAGCGCATAGGCGAGCGGAGCGCGACCGGATGCAGCCAGCTCTTGGGCGAGCGCGACGGATTCACTTTGTTGGACTGTGTCTTTTTGCGTCGCAGGCTGTGCCAGCGCCGTGGATGAAGCCAGCATCAGAAGCACAATCGTCGTCGCTGATGCTGTCTTTCGCTGGGTCAGCCGCGTTTGGACTGAGTCTTTGATCCTCACCGCCAGCCAGGTCAGCGCGATGAGCCCAAGCAGCAGTGGCATCGCTTCCTTCATCGTCAGCTTTCCCTGCACAGGCTGCGCCAACCGGCTGTAACAGAGCGGAATGTGAACGGCGTACGCAAACAGGGAGCCTCGGCCCAGACGCAGCAAAAAGCCAAACAGCCAAGCCGGTAGTTGCCGTGCGAAAACGAGCGACAGCGACAGCACGGACAGCGACAGCGCAGTGCCTTCACACAGGTTCCAGAGGACGGCGGGATGCGCGCGGGACAGCTTGCCGCCAAGCAGCGCCAGCGTCAGAGCGGTCAGCTCTTTTGCGATCACAGTGAGCGCCAGCATCGCGAGCAGAACCAGCAGGGTTTTGGATTGAGTCCAATCTGTCGGGCGAAGTGTGTAACCCAGCCACAGACCGATCGCGACAAAGACACACAGCGGAAACAGCGGAAAGCGTGTAATCGGGGCGACATCGATCAGCAGACCCAGCGGCGTCGCAAGTGGCAAGGGCAGCGTCGGCAGCAGTCGCGAAAGCAGACCCAGCCCGACACTGACAAGCGCAAGCAGCACAACGCGCGCGGTCAGGTGACTTCGTCCGACGAGAAGCTGCGTACACAGCAGGAGCGACAGCCCAATGCAGTGCAGGATGTCGGCGCGGAGCAGCGTCGCGGGCTGAAGCTGTCCGTCGATGATGGCGTAGACCATGCTGACCAGATAGCCGTAGCCGACGACCTCCAGGGCGCGCTTTGATAACGAAGCACGCAGCGACGCCGGATCTGTGCCAGTTCGCTGCGCAGAAACGGTCTGCATGCCGACGGACAGTCCAGCCAGCAGCAGAAACAGCGGTGCGGGAATGTTGGCAAACAAGCGCGTCAGTCGATACGGCCACTCGGCTTTGTCCACCGTCGTGACCCAGCCATCGAGCGCGTGGGTCTGAATCATCAGCACCACCGCGATGCCGCGCGCCAGATCGATGCCGAGGTTGCGACTCGGACGCGGTGAGGACAGAGGCTGTGGCGCGGAATCCGACATGACAAGCGGTCCTTCGCGCTAGACGCTGATGATGACCTCGCCGCTCAGGCTGTCACCGGGCTCGAGCGTACGCAGACAGACGCCGGTGTTGAGCGCATCCGACGGAGCGCTCCAGGGCTCGACGCACAGAAAGTCTTGCAGCGGACTTTGCCAGAGCACCACCGTCGTAAAAAAGTCGCTCATCTCGATGCGACGCGGAGGCCGTCCCGGAATGTGAATCAGCGACGTCTGCGACTGGAGATCACTCAGGTGAAGATCCACGCTCGGCTGCGTCAGATCGACGTGGCCATTCCACGGTCCGCTTTCGCCGGTGTTGTTGTTAAACGCGTACTGCGCATCGACCTCGACACGAATCCGGTCGCGGTCGTGATCGGGCACAAAGAAGTACGGATGCAGTCCAAAGTGCGTCGGCATCGGCTGTGATCCGGTGTTGGTGATCGAGATCTCCAGCCCGAGCGTGCGAAACCCTGCGCGTCCCAGATCGACCGACATGCGCAGCACAAAGTCGAAGGGAAAGTTCACTTTGCTCGCCGGGCTCGAACGAAACTCCATCGAAACCCGTGCTTGCTCGACGTCCATCACTTCCCAGTTCGCGTGTCGCGCCAGTCCGTGCTGACGCATCGGGAAGCTCTGTCCAAGTGCTTGATAGCGATCGCCGGTGAGCCTTCCCGCAATCGGAAACAGCACCGGAATGCCGCCTCGGACATTCTGTTTGCGATCCAAAAAGGTCTTGCGATCTAGATACAGAATCTCGTCGCCATCGACGGCAAAGCGAGTGATAAGACCGCCGCGACCTGGGGCCAGCTCTGCCACCGCTCGACCCGCACGCAGTCGAAAGAAGTCGATCCCAGACGGATCGCGAACGTGGTCAGTGGTGGGCTGCTTGACGGATGCTCCATCGAACGACATCGCCGTGAGTGTATCAGGCAAGCGCGGTCGGCAAAACGCGTCTTTGTTACCGTCCGCCGCCCCCAGAGCTTGGTATCCTGACAGGTATGTGCGTTTCCATTCGGGCGCTGCGAGGGACGGTCCTGGGACTGACCTGCGTGCTGGGTGTTTCCGTCAGTCCTTTTGCTTCTGCGCAGAGTGCTGCCAGTCCGACGACAGCCTCTTCGCAAGCGACTTCAGCCGGAAGCGCTGCCGCGACCGATTCAGCGACCGCTGGTGGAGAGACTTCTTCGTCGACCGATGCTGACAAAAAAGAGCCCTCTGCGTGGGAATTGGCGCTGGCTGGACGCACGCTGCTCAAGGAAAAAGACGGACCTGGTGCCGTCGCCAAGATCAAAGCAGCGCTCGCGCAAGCGGAAAAAGAAAGCCTGGCTGCCGACGACCAAGCGCTGATGCAGTATCTGCTGTCGCTGGCTGCCATTCGCGCAGGCGACGATGAGCTGGCTCTCTTGGCGATCACCGCAGCGGTTCGACTGGCACCGAAGGAAGCGGACTATCAGCTGGAGCTGGCCAATCAGCTTCTGTCCGCCGAAAAGAACCGCGAAGCCAAGCAGCATGCGGAAGAAGCGCTCCGGCTCGGTTTGTCGTCGGAAGATGATCGCAAAGATGCGCAGAAAGTCGTTCAGCAAGCCAAGAGCGCGATGATTCATGAGCGACTGTCGCTCGACTTCAGCGTCTCTGCTGGCTTTGACTCGAACGTCATCCAAGGCGGTCAGGCTGAGACGATCGGTGGTGTTCCGACGGGAGCACGCCAGAATACCGAGACCACGCAGACGTATCAGACCCAGCTCCGCGAGCGCAACCGCGAGCTGATCGGCGGCCTGGTTCGCGACTATCGCTCGACGATTCTTAGCAACTACAACGAGCCGATTCCCTCGAAGGCAGAGTTCGATGTTCCCGTGACGCTGTCGATGGATCTGGGCGGACGGCTGCTCGGGACTGCTCAGACGGAGCTGTGGGCTGGCTATCGCTTCACGCAGATTGTGATGACGTCGCCCGTCTACAACCACGAAGCGTATTCGCTGCAAGAGCACGTCGTTCCGCTGCGTTTTCAGTGGCAAGCCAAGCGCTGGCTGCTGCTGCGTCCTCGACTGGAAGGCTTCGCGAACTTCACCGGACTGTCGAGCTTTGCGCCGTTCCAAGGCGGACTCACGGCGGTGCTCGACATGCTGTTTATCGAGTCATCGCGCTTTCGAACGCGCGTGATTGGCACCTATCAGCTTCGTCGATCCTTCGATCGCGCCTACGACTATCTGGATGGCAATCGCATCGACGGAAAAGTCAGCCAAGAGCTGCGCATCAATCCCGGTGGAAAAGTCTCTGCGCGTGGTCAGCTTTCCTATCGGTTTCGCGCCGATCTGAGCGGCTTTCTCGACCAGAGCGTCGATCTGCAGGTGCTGTCCCCGAATGGAGCGACCGTCACCGTCGGAAACTACGACTACCGAACGCCGCTTAGCTACTTTGGCCATGAGATCGGTACGCGCTGGCGACTGCTGCTTCCCGCTGGCGTCGATCTGGCACTCGGTGGCAGTGCAGACTTCCGAGGCTATCGCGAAGACACCACCGCAACCTACACCGCTCGTCCGCTCACCGTTCCGTGCGTCGCTGCGATCGGCTGCTCAGGAGGCGGAACCGTGACGATTCCCAAAGATGGCACCAGCACGATCGCTCTGCCTTCGGTTCGTCGTCGCGATGTCTTGGTTGCGCTCGACTTCGGGGTCGCAAAGTCCCTGCCTGCAGGCTTTAGTCTGGACTTGACCTACACATTCCTACGCAACGGATCAAACATTGCGAACGGAATCGACAACCGCAACTACACCAAGCACTCGATCTTGCTAACCACATATTACTCCTTTTAAAGGATTCATATGTGATGCGCAGGTTAAGAAGGATTGCGATCCCAGTCTGACACCACTGTGCGCAGCGCCTGCTTGTCTTCAATGTGCTCGACACCGTCGGGAAGCTTGCCCTTTAGCGCAGAGACCTCGCATCCGTACAGATAGATTCGCTGCGGGGAAAACAGTGATTGAAGCTGCGCCATCGCTCTGCGAACCATGCGTGACCACTTGCGCGCGCCCAGCTTCTTTCGTGCCGCAGAACAAATGCACTGCTGATACGTCTTCGACTTCCGCAGAAGCTGCTGCGAAAGGTCCACATTGGGAATCAGCTTTCCGTCGAAAAACACTGCCACACCCAGCGTCTTTCCAAGCGTCAGAACAAGCTCTGTTCCTTCGCCACGAACCACTCCCAATCCCAGCCACTCTGCTTTGGAACGGACGCGCACAGGACGCTCGAACGCTTGCGCCAGCTCGCGCTGCAAGTCAAAGTCGATCATCGAGCAGCCGAGCCCAGACGAGGCCTGAATCACTCCCTGTTTGACAGCGCCCGGAACGCAGACAGAGATCTGTGTAAACGTGGTGTCAGGAATCAGCTTTTTGATCGCAGCAAGCACAGAAGAAGGCTGGATCGGTCGTTCGATTTCTTGACGCTGACGCTTGCCACTTGGCGTTCCGTTTCCATCGATCAGCAGGCTTCTGATGCTGCGCGCGCCGACATCGATCAGCAGCGTAAACGGAGCGTGTGAGACATCCTCCGCTGGCTGTTCCTGATGTACGGCGGATTCAGACACAGGTGCATCTGAACCTGCTTCTGCGACGTCCCGGAGCGCCACTGCTGCGTCACTGAGCATGGTCATCTTTTCTTCGTAACACGCTTGTCACAAAGTCCGCAAGCAGACCCCGTACCCTACGCTTGTGCGCTTCGTGCTGCGCGCAAAACAGTGTCCGCTGCAGGTGATTTTGCCGTACGCTGTTACGCTGTGATCGCTGCGGGTTCGGCTGTACGGATGCGCGCTTGGATCGGGGGAGCCCTGCTCCTGTGGATGGGCTGTGCGACGCCGCAGCAGCCGGAAGTGCTGCGTGCCGATCCCGTGACAGCGCTTCGTGATGTGCAGCTTGTTCAGAGCGTTCCGGCTGGAACGTCGCTGGCGGATCCGACGCTGCCGAGTACCCAGCGTGTCTGGATTCAGATGATTCGCAGCGCCACCCGCAGCATCGACTGGGCTGCGTTTTACGTGGCCTCTGCTCCCGGGGAAGCGCTCGAGCCGATCTTGCGGGAGCTGGCTTCTGCGGCGGCCAAAGGAGTCCGCGTTCGCTTCCTGATCGATAAGCAGATGGCGAAAAATGATCTGCAGACGCTCGGGTTTTTGGAACGGATGCCGGGCGCGATGGTTCGACTGATTGACTTCAACTTGGTGGCCAGCGGAAATCATCACGCGAAGTACTTTGTTGTCGACGGAAAAGAAGTCTTTCTGGGCAGCCAAAACTTCGACTGGCGGTCGCTGTCGCAGATCCACGAGCTGGGTGTCCGCATCGTTCATCCGCACATCGCAGGACAGCTCGCATTTTTGTTCGAGATGGACTTTGCGCTGGCGCGTGATCGCAACGACACCTTGGAATCCAATCCGCCGGTGATGCCGCGTGGTCCCGCCAAAGACATGGAAGTGGGAGTCTCTCCTCCACAGCTTACACCCGACGGAATCAGGCCCGCTCTGCCGGTGCTGCTTGATGTGATTCGATCGGCGCGCTACGCACTGTCCATTCAGCTGCTTCGCTATTCTGCGCATCAAGGAAGTGAGCAGTGGGACTCTCTGCAAGAAGAGCTACGACAAGCAGCTGCGCGCGGGGTCCGGGTTCAGCTTCTCGTCTCAAACTGGAGCACGCAGAGCCCAGAGATCCAGGATCTGAAAGAGCTGTCGCGCTTTCCCAACATCGAAGTACGGATTGCGACGATTCCCGAAGTTCCCGGACGCTTCATTCCGTACGCGCGGGTGGTTCACAGCAAGTACGCGGTCGCAGATGATCAGATCCTGTGGCTGGGAACCACCAACTGGGAACGCGGAATGTTCATGACCAGCCGCAACGTGGATGTGGTTCTTCGTCGCAGTGAACAAGCCAAGCAAGCAAACAGAGTCTTTCTGCAGCTCTGGAATGCTTCGTACTGCGCACCGATTGATCCGCAAAAAGAGTACGTTCCGCCGCGCGTTCGCTAGTCGCTGTCTACTTGGCCTGTCCCACCGTACAGTAGATTCCTGACTCTGCTCCACGACGATCCAGCGGCATCGCAGAAAAGAACTCTTTGTAGCGCACACTCAGACCGCTGACAGCCTTTCCTGTTGGTGATTTTCCCGACGGTGAGCTGGCTGGAAAGCGAAGCACGCTCTTTCCTTTGGGAATCGATCGACGCAAGGTCGCAAGCGGCTGTCGATGATGATCAAGCAGTGCGAACGTTACATCTTGTAATGCGGATGCTGCATCCAGTTCGATGTTCGGTGACACATCTGGATCGTAGTGAACGGTCAGCGAAAACGTCTCTGTGGGCGCAGAAACCGTGTAGCTCTGAGCCCACGGATCGTGTCTGTCTGCATCGGGAAGCGCTGCCGATGTTTCGTCGCTGAGTCGGGGCATGGCTGGCCCAAAAGATCGCTGTAGCTCAAACGCACGCGCAATCGGTCCGGTCACAATGCGAGGCACGCCACCGACATCGATCACAAAGAGTCCCAAGCGCACCGTAGACACTCCCACATACGATGCTTCGGACAGATTCACAGAGGTGTAGTAATCGGCGATGAACTGACTCTGCGACAGACCTTCTGCATCGCGCTTGCGAAACAGATCAAAGTACCAGCCAGTGTAGGTCGGCGGCCCGCTAGAGCTGCCCGGATGCATCTCTACAACCATTGACAGAAAGCGCTTCTGATCGAGGCTGAGCGGCTTCCCTTGTAGCTCGTCGCGCGCGATGACACCCAGCACTTGCATGATGCGTGACAGCCGCTGAAAGTAGCGGCGTCCGGTGGTCTGATCGGTGCGATCGATCTCTTGCAGGACGCGCTCACCACGCTGTGCATAGGCTGCGAGCGCGTCAAACACCGCAGGAACCGGCTCTACGTAGCCATCGGGAATCTCACAGCCACCCAGCTCGTAGCCCTGTCCTGACAAAAGCACGTAGTTGTGCTTGAGCTGTCCGAACGCTGCCACCGTCGAGTTCATCCGCAGATCTTGATAGGCCTCTTGCTGCATAAAGGATGGACGCACACCCGCTTCAGATGTGGCCAGACCTTGCACCGCAGCCAGCCACGCAGCGTAGAGATCTTGCTGCTGAATATGAATCCTTTGAAAGGACTCATATTGCGATTTGGACACCTCTAGCTGCGTACGGAGCGTCGGAAAGCGCTGAAGTTCGGATGGAAGATAGGACAGTGCGCGCCGATGTCCGAGTCCATACAGAATCGATGCAATCTCTAGGCGATGACGTTCGGGAACCGCATCATGAACCAGCGGACGCAGGCTCATCACATCGATCGGAATGCGGGGACCGAGCAGCGTGGCAATCACCGGAAGTTCCGTCGAGCCTTGCGGCATGTAGTGTACCGCGACCGTTCGCACAAAGCGCTTCCCAATGGCCTGTCGGAGCTTGTCCGTCACGCTCGCATCGCGAAGATCCATGATGCCTGCTTGCGTACGCAGCGCGAGCAGATCCGAGATCGAGACATCTTCCCGCCGACCGGAAAGCAGCGTCCAGCTGCGCTCTACCGATGTCAGCTCTGGCAGTACGCCGCTTCGCTCCACCAGTTCCGCCAAGGCCAGCGCCAACACCACTTCACGCGGAGTCTCACGCGGGTCTGGACTTGCAGAAGGAGCCGAGCTACGCGACGAGCGAGAGACCAGATTTAGCTCCAAGCGAGACAGCCACATTGCCGCCAGGAACAGCGTGGTCAGCTGCGGATCTTCGCGATAGTGACCGCGCACTGTGTACTGCGAAAAGTCGATCATTCGCGCGCGTCCAAACAGCGTCACTTCCCGCAGCTCGGTTCCTGACTTTGCCAGCGCCATCAGCGTGCTGACCTGGGCTTCCGTCTGTGGAAACAGCGCTGCATCCTTGATGTCAAGCAGCCGCGCAGCGACGGTAAGATACAGATCCAGATCATAGGCCGTGTCGCTTGGGATGCGCTGTGTTGCGGTTCCCAAGTGCTTGCGGAGCGTGCTCACAATCGATCGGAGTGTTGGCAGAACCAGCGCTCGCTCGATGTCTGCAATCAGCTGATCGCTGCTCGCATAGACTGCATGAAAGATCGCATCCACAGAGACATACAGCGGAAGCTGTGACTGGTGGATTTCGTGAAACGCCATTGCATAGCTGGGAAACGTCAGCCGGGCGAGCGACGCAAAGCCCAAGGAATACAGCCTCTCACGCTCTGTCGGGCGAAGGGAAAAGCGACGCTCAAAGTGATCGAGTCGCAGCGGTGCTTGCTGGTGATTCCAGCGCAGCGTCTGAGCGGGCAGAGTGGACGACGGCTGAACCGCAGACAGAATCGCTTGCATCGCGCGATCGATGTTCGAGTCTGCGACTTCACAGAGATCGCTCTTGTTCTTCGGAATCGCACGACGCGCGGGCTCTTCCTCTTGTGCTGCGGATGGTCGTCCAATCAGACCCACAAGCAGCGCCGCACACAGAGCCGTTTGACGATTCAGCAACGCAATCTCCCCCGAGACAGTGTGGACAGTATAGCGTGGCGCGGACAGATCCCCTATTGTTTCCGTCGTGACATTTCGTTTCGAGCCTGTGTCTACGACTGTGACCGATGCCTATGAGCGACTGTCTGGTCATCGCGCTGCTCCGCTGTTTCTGACCTGTGAGCATGCGAGCGAGCGACTCCCAACCGGCTATGCGCTGTCTGGTTCTGATCTGCGACTGAGCGGAACCCACTGGGCCTACGACTTGGGGGCGCGCGATCTGGTGATCGAGCTTGCGGCTGCGCTCTGTGCGTCTGCGGTCCTGGCTCGCTTTTCACGACTGCTCATCGATCCGAATCGTGAGGAACACCACCCCGACTTGTTTCGCCAGCATGCCGAAGGACTCCCGATTGGGCTCAATCAGCAGCTCTCTGTTTCAGAACGCCAGCATCGCATCACGCACTACCATCGGCCCTATCATGAAGCGGTCGATGCTGCGCTCAGTGAGTCTGCTGCACCGACGCTGCTGTCGATTCACACCTTTACGCCGATTTATGAAGGACAGGTTCGTCAGGTCGAGCTTGGTGTGCTGTTCGATCGCGATGATGCCGCTGCTGAAGCGCTGATGGCTGCGCTGCGTCAGACCTATCCGCACGTCGCTGCCAACGAGCCCTGGAGCGGAAAGCTGGGACTCATTTATTCCGCCGAGCGGCATGCGCATCGTCACGGTCGTGTCGCGCTAGAGCTAGAAGTCCGTCAGGATCTCGCCACGGATCCAGCCTATCGACAGAAGCTGGTGCAGGTGCTCGCGGACTACTTTCAGCATCAGTAAGCTGGGAATATGAAGCAGATGGAATGCCTCATATTGGGAATATGAAGCAGATGGAATGCCTCATATTGAGAATATGAAGCATGTTGCGTGCTTCTTATCGCGCGGTGCGACGACTGCGCTGGCGACGACGCAGCAGCAGTCCAGACAGGAGCGATGACACAGCAAGCATTCCGCCAGTGCCAGCGGAGGAACCCAGTCCACCGACTTCGCAGCCTCGTCCGCCGCCCGCGATCTGCTCGAAGACCGGGTTGTCGTTTTGCACAGACAGCGTCGCTTGGTTGTTCTTGTCATCGGGATCCACGCTCAGTGCGCTGACCGTGGCAACCAGCGAAAACTCCCGCAGGACTGGCGGTGGCACCAGCGTCACCGAAAGCTGCTGTTCTCCGACGGGAAGGTTCGCCGCCACGCAGTCCAACACCGACGCGCTCTGGGTGCAAGAAAAGCCATCCGCCGACAGCGACAGCTGCGCGTGTTCTGGCGCTTCAATCCGCAGCGTTACGTCATAGGCTGCGCTCTTTCCTTGATTCTTCAGCAGCAGCGGCAGCGTCGCCGGGTTCATCTGGCTCACCGTCTGGGTCGGCTGCGTCCACGCAATCGACAGCTCTGCTTCGGCGCGACACTGACCGAGCTGGCAGCTTCCCAGCTCGCAGACGGTGCCGTTTTCTTGGCTGGCGTCGCTCGGACAGATGGCGATTGTGCCGTCGCAGCGCTCTTCGGCATCGCAGCCATGGACGGCGGATCGGCAGACTGCGCCGCGCGCTTTGCGAACATCGGCGGGACACTGAATGGAGGTTCCGCTGCACGTCTCGGCTTGATCGCAGCTTCCTTGCGCTGCCCGACAGACGGTGCCGCCGCGAACGGGCGCACAGACGCCATCGGCTGCCGCGCCAGCGACGATGCTGCAAGCCTGACAGTCCACGGTGCCACTGCCACAGGCGCTGTTGCAGCAGACGCCATCGACGCAGAAGCCGCTGCCGCACTCGGTGGCTGCAAGACAAGGTTCGCCGTTGCCTTTGCGATCGATGAACGCGTAGGCGGCACCACCGATGGGACGACGCGGCGCTCCGACGAGGAACGTATCGCCATCGACGCTGACTCCGTTTCCAAAAAAGCCGCTCACCACTGGATCTGATGCGGTCAGCTTGTTCGTCTGCGTCCAGCCGGTGCCCGCGCGCGCAAACGAATAGGCCGCGCCCGCGTCTTCGTTCATCGGGAGATCTGCAAACGGCGCACCGACGAGGACTTGCGTGCTGCTTACGGCCACATCGTAGCCAAACCAGTCGTTGCTGACGGCGTCGCTGGCGGTGAGCTTGGCTTGCTGGCTCCAGCCTGCTGCGCCACGGGTGAAGACGTAGGCACTGCCGCTGTTTGGCTTGCCCGTCGCATCCCCGTAGAGCGAGCTGATGACCGCCGTGGTTCCGGTGAGCGCGACTTGACGGCCAAACCAGTCGTTGCTCTGGCCATCTGCGGCGACGAGCTTGGCTTGCTGCACATAGCCCATCGCGCCGCGCTGATACACATACGCTGCGCCTGCGTCGGTCTTGCCTGCGATTTCGGCAAAGTCGGAACCAACCAAGACGTAGTCCCCGGATATCGCAACACCGACTCCAAAGGAATCATTGGCTGCGCCGTCGCTGGCCGCAAGCTTTGCGGTCTGAAACCACATCATTCCACGACGAGAAAAGACATATGCAGCCCCGGCATCTTTGCGCATTCCGACATCGGCACTGCGCGCGCCTGCGACGACATTGTCTCCATCGACGGCGACCGAAAAGCCGAGCTGATCGTCCGCTGCCGCATCGCTCGCAACCAGCTTGCCCGACGGATACCACGTCGTTCCGAAGCGCTGATAGACATACGCTGCGCCCGCGTTGCTTCGTCCGAAGGGATCGGAACCAGGGGCGCCGATGACCAGTGTGTCGCCGGAAAGTGAGACGCGCGCGCCAAAGTTGTCACCGCTGCGTCCATCGGCAGCGACGATCTTGGCCTGCTGGGTCCAGGTTCCTCCGCTGCGAACAAAGACATAGACAGCGCCTGCGTCGGTGCGACCCATGGGCGCGGCAAACGGAGCCGCGACGACAGCCGTGTCTCCGTCGAGCGAGACCGAAGCGCCTTCATAGTCGCCGGCTGCGACATCGGACCCAATCAGTCGCTGCGGGGCCGCCAGCGCAATCAGCGAAGCGGCATCATCCGTCGAGGACTGCGCGGAAAGATCCCACCTCGGCTGAGCGACGTCAGAATGCGCTCGCAGCGGTCCGTGCGCAGCGTCGGCTTGTGCCGTTCCCGATCCAGCAATCACCGACGCGGCTGCTGCCAACGAAGCCAGCTTCTGCAGGGCCGCCGAGCCGCTTGTCCACACAGAACGAACCCACACGTAGGCCTTCATGGGCAACCTGTACCACCAAGCGAGCGCAAACAGACCGACAAAAATTGCCGCGCGCGCGAGGCTCGCTAAAGTCGAGCCTTCAGCCGACGCACATGGACTGCTCAACTTGCTACTACCCGAATGAAGATGAGGCCCGTTTCTGTATTCGCTGCGCGGCGGCGCTTGGCGTGCCCGTGTCGCGCTTACCGACGGAGCCTCCCGCTGCACCCAGCCCCGAAGTGACAGAGCTTATCGCGGGCAGTGGGGATCTTGGCTCGCCGCAGCTGCTTGCGCAGGCGCTGGAAGGATCGAATCCTCGTCGCACGCCAGGGTTTGGAACAGGGCAGGGCAGGGCGTCGAGCGGTCAGACGCTGCTCGGTGGACGCTATCGGCTGCTGAGCTGTCTGGGGTCCGGCGGCTTCGGGGCGGTCTACGAGGCCGAAGAAGTGTCGCTGGGTCTGCGCGTGGCGATCAAGCTGCTCAACCGATCGGCGCTGCAAGATGCGCGGATGCGTCAGCGCTTTTTGCAAGAAGCTCGCATGATTGCCGAGCTGCGCAGCCCGCACATTGTGGTCTTGCATGACTACGCCGTCACCGATAGTGGCGTTCCGTATCTGGTGATGGAGCTTCTGTCGGGAAAGCCGCTTAGTCACGACATGATGATTGGTGTGCTGCCAGCGCGCCGAGCGGTTCACATCATGGCGCAGGTCTGTGGTGCGCTCGGGGATGCGCATGCCTGCGGGATGGTTCACCGCGACATCAAGCCCGACAATGTGCTGCTGCTGGCGCACGCGCCGCCGTTTTCGCCCAATCTTCCGCCGTCGCCGACGCTGGCAGAGCGCGACTTTGTCAAAGTGGTCGATTTTGGCGTGGCTC
>ERZ724507.11-NODE-11-length-63000-cov-8.364683_pt1 | contig 63000 bp, 54 predicted proteins | sample MGYA00376040_ERZ724507 | MGnify/ENA primary metagenome ERZ724507 (study PRJEB28724, sample SAMN07190883) | activated sludge metagenome | isolation source: activated sludge of sewage treatment plant in Hong Hong | place: Hong Kong | collected 2016-03-17 ...
CGGCTCCAGGTACTTGCCCAGCTCACGTCCGGTTCGCCAAAAGCCGTGCTGATAGACAAAGAAGTCGTAGCGAATCGCGTACGGATGACCTTTGCGAACGACACGCACACGATAAAACGGCGTCGGTGTCAGCAGCGCTCGCTTCATCACCCGCTCAGCGTCGCTCATGCTTTCGGTGGGCAGCGTATCGACGCGCGTCACTTCCACATCGTCGTAGTGATGTTCGTAGATGCTGGCCACCAGCTCCGCCGGCATCGGTCCCGACAGCGGCTTGGTCAGCAGGTCATAGCGAGGCCAAAACCTTCGCGCCTTGTCTTCCCCAATCAGCGTCGCCAGCTCTTCTTGCGACATCCGCATCGAGGTCATCATCTCGATCACGCGCTGACGCTCGTCTCGCGTGGCCGCCGTCAGAAGGTCGCTCCACAGCCTCTTGAGCTCTGGTTCACTGCTTCCGTAGGTGCCGGGCTCCAGCGGCTTTTCCAGCAGCAGCTTGGAGCATCCCACCGTCATCACCATCGCCACAGGAACCACATTCCGCCACAGCTTGCTGCCTCTATTCACCGTGTTCTCCGTCTGTGCTTCTGACCAAATTGTGCCTGATTGCCGCTTCGTACGGATAGTAGCGCTCGCCAGCCTGACGAGGCTCTGTCGAAAAAGTGTACATCGCCGCCCTTGCTGTGTTCCGCGCACCTAAGGTATGACATCGGACAAGGCGTGGGGCTGTGGATAACATTGTGGGTAACCCTCTGATCTGGGCAGTGGATGAAGTGGGATCAGCCGCAACCTGTGGAAGACTCGGTCCTTTATCCACAGTGTCCCACACCGCCATCCACAGGCGATGTGCTTGATTTTCAAGGACTTAGGATAGTTTTCCAGAAATCCACAGGCCCGAATACGGATACGAATTGGATCTATAGATCTAGAGATCCAGATCAGGTAGAACCCCTGGCCTCAGATTCAAACAATCGAAAAGGTTGGAGAAACAGATGGAGTTCAGAATCGAGAAGGCTGCGCTTCTCCAAGCGCTGTACTACGCGCAGGGCATCGCTGACAGAAAGTCGACCATGCCCATTTTGGCCAATGTGCTGCTTCGCTCGGATGGGCCAGACCGCATCACCGTGGCAGCCACCGACCTGAACATCACCGTCACCACTGAGCTGCCCTGTGAGGTTACCTCCGAGGGTGGTCTGACCGCTTCAGCCAAGCATCTGCACGACATCGTGAAGTCGCTGCCGAGTGACAAGCTGAGCCTGCGTCGCGCCGACAACAACTACGCGGAGCTGGTGAGCGGCAAAGCCAACTACAAAGTCGTCGGTCTGCCGGATCGTGACTTCCCGAAGCTGCCGCCGCACAAAGATGTCCAGTTTTATCGCGTCGATGGCGCGGTGCTGCGCGACTTGATTGCCAAGACGTTCTTTTCGATTTCCGCCGACGAGACGCGCAGCCACCTAAACGGCGTGCTCCTCGAGTGTGATGGCGATGGAGAGCAAGCGTTTGCTCGTATGGTGTCGACGGACGGACACCGGCTGTCCAAGTGTGAGCGACCGCTGCCCGGTGCGCCGAAGCTGATGCCGGGCGTGGTGATTCCTCGTCGCGGTCTGATGGAACTTCGTCGAGCGCTCGAAGGAAGTGGCGGCAATGTCGAAATCGCCAGCCACAACCAGTACTTTTTCCTGCGCACAGGCGCGACGGTGCTGTCGGTTCGCCTGACGGAAGCGAGCTTCCCTCCGTACGAGCAGGTGATTCCGCGTGATCATCAGCGACGAGTGGTCGTCAAGCGCTCGGAGCTGTTTGATGCGCTCAAGCGTATCGTGCTTGTGGCGTCGGAAAAGACCTGGGGCGTGCGGATGAACATCACGAGCGGCCAGATGCGCATCGAGTCGGACAATCCCGACCTCGGACAAGGCCGTGAAGAGCTGGATGTCGGCTACCAGGGCGTCGACTGCAACATCGGCTTTAACGCCAAGTACATGATTGAGCTGCTGTCGGAAATCGATACGCCGGAAGTGCAGCTTGAGCTAAACGGCGACCTCGATCCGGGTGTGCTGCGTCCGCTCGACGAAAAGCAGGGCGTCGGCAACCAGTATCTCGGCGTCATCATGCCCATGCGCCTGTGAGCGCTTGCTCGTCCGCAGCCTACATACCAGCGACTTTCGCAACCTCCACGAGGTCGCGTACAAGCCGCATCCGCGCGTAAACGTCATCTTCGGCGACAACGGGCAGGGCAAGACCAACCTGCTCGAGTCGATCTTCCTTCTCGCCACCCAGCGTTCGTTTCGTCGCAGCAGGCTCGATGACCTGGTGCGCTTCGGCTGTGAAAAAGCCGAGGTCGTCGCCAGCATCTGTCACGGCGAAGTCGAGCGACGCTTGGCGGTTCAGATCCTGACAAAGCCCAGTCGAAAAGTTGCGCTGTGCGACGGAAAGTCAGCGCGAAACAGCGACTATTTTCAAGGCGTTCACGTCGTGCTGTTTGCGCCCGAAGATCTGCTGTTGCCCAAAGGATCTCCCGAGGAGCGACGACGGTTTCTGGATCGCGCAATCTGGAACACTTGTCCGGGCTATCTCGACGAAGTGAGAACCTACGAGCAGGTGCTCAAGAGCCGCAACGCGGTGCTCAAGAGCATGCTGGCAGCGTCGGGAATGCGGCGTCGGCCAAGTCCAGGGCTTGGCATCGACGGAGAGCTAGCGACCGAGCCGTCGAGCGATGACAGTGAGTCGCTGCTTTCGGTCTATAGCGAGCAGCTTGCGATGGCTGGCGCTCGGCTGATTGACCGTCGTCGCTACTATCTGCGAACGATTGCGCCGCAGGTGGAAGCGACGTTTGACCGAATCAGTCGCAGCGGACTGCGCGCCAGCCTCGAATATCGTCCCAAAGTCAGCAGTCGCGACGTCGAAGTAGCCAGTCACAGCGAGCTTCAGTCGATCCTGTTTGATCAGCTCGAGCGAGACAGAAAGCGGGACCGGATTCGTGGCTTTACCCACAGCGGACCGCACGGCGACGACATGGTCATTGGGCTCGACGGACGAGACGCATCGCTACACGCCAGCCAAGGTCAGGTTCGCGCGCTCGTGCTGGCGCTGAAGATCACGGAAATTCAGCACCTGTTTTGTCTGCACGGTGATCCGCCGGTGCTGCTGCTCGACGATGTATCGAGCGAGCTGGACGCGCAGCGAAACGGCTATCTGTTCGATTTTTTGCGCGCCATGCCGAGTCAGGTGTTCATCACCACGACGAGTCCAGAGCACGTAAAGCTCGACCACGACCGACTCGACGTGCGGATGGATCGCGGTGGGCTGTGCTCGGACGAGCTGGCTTGCTAAGCGTCGCCGTCGAGCCGTCGCGAAATTGGACGAAAGATAGGGAAACATGTGCTACGTTGCGACCTCTTTTGGCGGCCAAGTCGAGTCCGGCTGCCGGGTAAATCGAGGAGCTTTCGTTGTCTGCGACGAATGAAAAGGTCGGAAATCCTGCGGAGAGCGACGTCGCTGCGGGTTCTGCGCCAGCTAAAGACAGCTACACCGGTGAAAACATCCAGGTTCTGAAAGGCCTAGATGCGGTCCGTAAGCGCCCGGGTATGTACATCGGTGACACCGACGACGGAACCGGCCTTCACCACATGGTCTACGAGGTCGTTGATAACTCCGTCGACGAAGCCCTGGCCGGTCACTGCAAAAGCATCGAAGTGACCATCCACGCGGACAACTCGGTGAGGGTCAAGGACGACGGGCGTGGCATGCCGACGGATATGCATCCGACGGAAAATCGGCCAACACCCGAAGTCATCATGACGGTGCTTCACGCCGGTGGAAAGTTCGACAAAAAGAGCTACAAGGTCTCGGGCGGACTTCACGGCGTCGGTGTCTCGGCGGTGAATGCGCTGTCGGAGTGGCTGAAGCTAGAGATTCACCGAAACGGAAAAATTTACCGTCAGGAATACCATCGGGGAGCCCCGGTGACGGCGCTGATCGAGGACGGTACGTCGGACAAGACCGGAACCACGGTGACGTTCAAGGCCGACGCTGAGATCTTCACCACCGTCGAGTATTCCTACGAGACGCTGCATCAGCGGCTTCGCGAGCTGTCGTTTCTGAACCCGCGTCTGCGGATCGTTCTTTTCGACGAGCGTACCGACAAAAGAGCCGACATGTTTTCCGAAGGCGGCATTTCAAGCTTCGTCAAGGACTTGAACGTCGCCAAAGAGCTGGTCATTCCCGAGCCGATCTTTCTGGCGGGCGTGCAGCCTCACCCGGACATTGACGAAGCCGAGGTGGTTGCCGAGGCTGCGATTCAGTGGAACGACAGCTTTTCCGAGAGCGTCATCTGCTTTACGAACAACATTCGGAACCGCGACGGTGGATCTCACCTAACCGGCTTTCGGCAGGCGCTGACGAGAACCATCAACAGCTACGCGACGGCCAACAACCTGCTCAAAGACATGAAAAACGGTCTTTCGGGCGCGGACTTGGCAGAAGGTCTCGTCGCTGTGGTGTCTATCAAGCACCCCGATCCCAAGTTTTCAAACCAGACCAAAGATCGGCTGGTGTCGTCGGAAGTGACGGGAATTGTAAACTCCGTCATCGGTGACAGGCTGGCTGAGTGGCTGGAAGAGCATCCACGCGAAGCACGCGCCATCATCGGCAAGAGCATGCTGGCGGCGCGAGCCCGAGAGGCGGCTCGCAAAGCGCGTGAGATGGTGCAGCGCAAAGGTGCGCTGGAGTCGCTGTCGCTGCCTGGAAAGCTGGCCGACTGTCAGGAACGCGATCCGGCGCTGTGTGAGCTGTTCATCGTCGAGGGTGACTCGGCAGGTGGATCCGCGAAGCAAGGTCGGGACCGTCGTACGCAAGCGATTTTGCCGCTCAAGGGCAAGATCCTAAACGTCGAAAAAGCGCGGCTCGACAAGATGCTGTCGTCGCAGGAAATCGTGACGCTCATCACGGCGCTTGGCTGTGGCGTCGGGGAAAGCAAAGACGTCGCGAAGCTGCGCTATCACCGCATCGTCATCATGACCGACGCCGACGTCGACGGTAGCCACATTCGGACGCTGCTGCTCACGTTCTTTTATCGTCAGTACAAAGAGCTGCTCGACGGATCGCTCGACCGAAAGCACTTCATCTACATCGCGCAGCCGCCGCTTTACAAAGTGAAGAAAGGCAGCCGCGAGGAATACCTGAAGAACGAACAGGCGCTCGAAGAGTACTTGCTTCGCTCGACGGCAGAAGATCTGGTGCTGGAATCGGAAGACGGCAAGCTGCAGCTCACGGGCGACAAGATCAAAGAGCTGTGGCGGCTGGTCGGTCGGTATTCGCGCGCCCTGCAAGCCTGCGACAAGCGCTGGGACAGTCGAATCGTCGAGGCGCTGATCAAGGCGGGCGAGCTGACTCCGTCGTCGAGTATTGCGGATGAAGCGTCGCTGCGAGCGCTGATTGTGAAGGTCGAAGAGCAGCTGCGGAAGCACTTTGAAGAGATCAGCGAGCTGCAAGCGCAGGTTTCCACCGACGGAGAAAACGGTCCAGTGCGGGCGGTGATTCCGGCTCGTTACGGCGGAGCGCGGCGCGAGACGATCATCGATCAAGCGATGCTGTCGTCGTCAGAGTTTGGCGAGCTGTCGCGCATGTCAGAGCGGCTGAAGTATCTGGGCGACGGTCCGTTTGTGTTGGTCGACGGAGTTCATCGTCACAGCCTGTCGCGCATCGCTGAGCTGGCCGACTTGTTCGACAGCATCGGTCGCAAGGGACTCCAGATTCAGCGCTACAAAGGTCTCGGCGAGATGACCGCAGAGCAGCTGTGGGAGACGACGATGGATCCCTCGCGACGAACGCTGCTGGAGGTTCACGTCGACGATCTCATCGAGGCAGAGCGGCTGTTTAGCATGCTGATGGGCGAAGCCGTCGAGCCTCGTCGAGAGTTCATCGAGCAGCACGCGCTTCAAGTTCGCAACCTCGACGTATAGCGCCCGCCCAAAGCATCGAAGTTGGTCATGTCAGCTAGCCCGAGCGCACTCTATCGCTACGCAGAGTCAGAGCTTCCTTCGGTCCACGGCCCGCTTCGGCTGGTCGTGTATCGGTTCATTCCGTTGGACCCTTCGTCGCCGCCGCTGCTGGTTCCGATGCAAGATGAACACATGGCCATCGTCGTCGGAGACATCCACGACGGTGAGCAAGTTCCGTGTCGGGTTCACTCGGAGTGCTGGACGGGCGAGACGCTGGGATCGCTCAAGTGTGACTGTCGCGCGCAGCTCGATGCAGCGCTGGAAAGCATGGTCCACAAAGGACGCGGCGTCGTCGTGTACCTGCGGCAAGAGGGACGCGGCATCGGGCTTGGCAACAAAGTGCGGGCGTACGCGCTCCAAAATGAAGGCAAAGACACCGTCGAAGCCAACACCGAGCTGGGATTTTTGCCCGATCAGCGCAGCTACGAGATTGCGGCGCAGATCCTGCGAGACCTGAAGGTGAAGTCGGTGGCTCTGTATACGAACAATCCCGACAAGCTGCGCGAGCTTCAAGAAGCGGGTGTCACCGTCAGCGAGCGCGTTCCTCACTGGGTGTCGAGCCACGAGTGGAACAGCGAATACCTGGCGGTCAAGCGAGCCAAGCTCGGTCATCAGTCGTAGCGAACTGTCGAAACACCAAGCATCTCTTCATCGAAAAGAACCACACATGACGCAAGCCACGGTTGACGGAGTAAAGAGCGCCCTCAAGGCGGTGAAAGAGCCAGTGCTCGGTCGCGACATCGTTTCGCTCGGCATGGTCAAAAAGATCGAGGTCGAGAAAGACTTCGCGTACATCCAGATCGACTTGCCGACGCCGGTGTATCGGGATCGCCAAGCGCTGGAAAAGAGCGTGCGCGAAGCGGCCTGCAAAGTGCCGGGAATCAGCGATGCGCGCTGTCTGATTGGCGTCAATGTTCCGTCGGGCTCGCGAGGACAAGCGACGCGGCTTCCGTCGGTCAAGAACGTGATCGCGGTGGCAGCAGGCAAAGGCGGCGTTGGCAAATCGACGGTTGCAACCAACTTGGCGGCGTCGCTGCGGCTGCAAGGTGCGCGGGTTGGAATGCTCGATGCGGATGTGTACGGTCCGTCGCTGCCCACGATGCTGGGAGAGCCCGAGGAGCCCGCATCAACCCGCGCGGGCAACAAGATTGGCCCGGCGATCTATTACGGAATGAGCGTGATCTCCGTCGGCTTCTTCACCGAGCGCGACGGAGCGGTGGTGTGGCGCGGACCGATGGTTCACAAGCTGCTTCAGCAGTTCGTCGAAGATGTGGACTGGGGCGAGCTGGACTATCTGATCGTCGATCTTCCGCCGGGAACGGGAGACGCGCAGCTGTCGCTGACGCAGCTATTGCCGCTGACGGGTGTGGTGATTGTCTCGACGCCGCAAGAAGTGGCGCTGATCGACGTGGAAAAAGCGGTCAGCATGTTCAAAAAGCTCGAGGTGCCGATCCTCGGCGTGATTGAGAACATGTCGTATTACATCTGCCCGACGTGTGGACATCACGACGACATCTTCGCGCGCGGTGGTGGAGCGAAGCTGGCCGAGACGCTGGGTGCGCCGTTTTTGGGGGAAGTTCCGCTCGATCGCAAGGTTCGCTACGGCGGTGACATCGGTCGTCCGATTGTGCTCGGTGCGCCCGAGAGCGAGCACGGCAAGATCTTCCTGGAAACCGGTCTGCGCGTCGCGGAAGGTGCGATGAAGGTGGTGCTGTCAGGTCCGCGTCGGCCCGCCGGTCTGGTCCAGGTGAAGTAGCGCTTTTACGTCGTCCGGCACGTCATCCCACGCATCCCAGTCTTTCGCCGCCTGCTGCTCGGAATCGTCGAGCAGTACGGTCTTTACGCGCAGCGTCTGCCACACCTTCTGAAGTCCAAGCTGTCCGTCGGAAAGCGCTCGATCGAGGTGCGGCTTTACCGACGGAGCATAGCGAGCCAAAAACGTCTCGAGCTTGGCGTCGGGCTGCGTCTTGGCTGCGGCCAGATCCGCATCGCGCAAATCAACGGCCAGAAGGCGGCAAAGAACCGCTTTGGACACAAACGGCATGTCACAGCCGAGCGCCAAGACCGGCTCGGCACTCGACGCGGACAGCAGCGCACGCAGGCCACCAAGCGGTCCCGTTCCCGGTGGATCATCAGCCAAAACGGGCAGCGAGAGCGCGCGATACGCTGGATTGTCTCCGACGAGAACAACCTCACACCCAAGGGATGAAGCCAGGTTCGCGAGCGAATCGACGATGGACAGACGCTGACTTCCGACGGGCAAGAGCCCTTTGGGAAAGCCAGCCATGCGCCGCGCTGCACCACCGACGAAGATGCCGCACAGCGGGCGGGTCATGACGATGGCTTGGCCAGCAAGATCGCGCGCGCTTCTTCAATCGTGGCGAGCCGTCGACCGACCGACTGACACAGCGCTGCCGCTTTTTCACACAGCTGCGACGAGCCTTTCGCGAGCACGCCTTTTTCGAGGAAGATGTTGTCCTCGAGCCCGACGCGCACGTTGCCACCGAGTCGCGCCGCCAGCTCGGCCATCGGTAGCTCGTGACGACCGATTCCCGCGACGCCCCACGACGAGCCGGGAAAGTCGCTTTGGAGTCGCGACACGAGCAGCTCCAGGTTTCGCTCGCTCGCCGCCAGCGCGCCACGCACCCCGAGGACAAACTGCACATGCAGCGGACGCAAAACCGCACCCTTGTCGCACAGCTCTCGCAGGATATCGAGGTGGCCGAGGTCGTAGATCTCAATCTCGGCAGTGATGCCCGCTTGGGAAATGCGCTCGGCGATGCCGAAGGTGTCGAGTCGGCGATTGACGAAGATGTCGTCGCCAAAGTTGATGGTTCCGATGTTGAGCGTCGCCATCTCGGGTCGCTCCGCGCCGGTGACACGCAGCGGTCCACAGCGCTCGTCGACGGACATTCCCACCGCGCCGCCCGTCGAGGTCTGGACGATGACATCACAGCGACTGCGAATGGCGGCGATGGCTGAACGAAAGCGCTCGGTGTCTTGGCTGGGACGTCCGGCTTCGTCGCGAACGTGAAGATGAATCACCGTCGCTCCGGCTTTGGCACAGCGCGCCGCTTCGTCACCAATCTCGTCGGGCGTAATCGGCAAGTACGGTGTCTGCTCGCGCGTCGTCTCAGCGCCGACGATGGCTGCGGTCAAGATCAGCGGTCCGGGACGACCAATCGGCTCTCCGGGCAGCGCTGGGCGACGACAACTCTGCGGAACGACGCAGGTTCCACTCGCTTTGCAAACCAAGATCGGCTCGCCGTGAAGCTGTGCGGCGCTCGGCTCGTGTCCCGGCGTCACAAGCGGCGAGATGTACTTGTAGGCGCGAAAGCTCATCTTGAGCGAGGTCTTGCCCCACGCGACGATCTCTCCGACGGCTTCAATGAAGTCTCCCGAGTAGACGGGCGCCAAAAATTCTACCGAGTCATAGGCGCGAAACAGACCTTCGTCTCCGTCGGCGCGAATGCACAGCTCGGTGGCGACATCGCCAAACAGCGAGAGCATCTGTGCTCCGTCGACGAGGTTTCCGCCGTAGTGAGGCTTGGACATCCGAACGACAATGCGAGCTTTCATGTCGCCGCATGTTGGCACAGCTTCACAGCCCACCCAACTTCACGCGGAGAAAATTACAGCAGCGACGACAGAGACTGCGCAAACAGGCCAAGCTGCTCGGGCGGACCGATGGGCTCAGCGACGATCTTGTGAGCAGCCAGCTTCGCAGCGACGGTCGGATGATATCCAGCGGTCAGATAGACGTGACGCACACCCGACTCCCGTGCATAGCGAACCAGTCCCGACAGGCTCAGTCCGTCGGGCAGCGTCAGCAGCATGGTTCCGTCGGGCCGCTTCGGCAGCGGGCTCGACGTCGGCCAAAACACAAGATCTCCCGGCTTGGCGGATCGGGTCGATGCCGTCTGAATCGTCGGAAAGCCCGGCAGCGCCTGACAAAAGCCAAGCGCTCGATGCAGCTCGACGGACAGCTTTACACAAGGCAGCTTGAGCTGGGGAAGCAGCTCGAGAAGCGTCATCAGCGACGAGCAGCGCACGACGAGCGGCACACCAAGAAGACTTGCCTCGGACAGCGACGAAACAATCTGCTGGGCCAGCTGTTCTGTCGACGGCAGCTCGACGTGAGTGGGAGCACTTGGCGCAGCGATCACCAAGCTTTCGGCCTGACGAACTTGCAGCGGCTCGACGAGCGACGACGACCGTTCACTGGGCATGCCCGCGTAAATGACGCGCTCTTCACTCGGTAGCTTGACCCACAACGACGCAGAGCCGGGATCCGAACCGCTCGCGAACAGCTCCAGACGCAGCGTGCCCCAAAAAAAGGGCCGTCGCAGCGGAGACAGAAGCTGCGGACCTTGCGGCGCGCGACCCATTTCCGTCAGAAGCTGGAGCGTCGTCTGCGTACACAGCAGCGTGCCCGCTCGCTTGCGAGACTTTCCAAGCGCCAGTGCCGACGACACAAAGCACAGCTCGGTGGCTCGCAGCGCGTCACACCACAAGGCCGAGCCCGTGATGTGAACACCTTGCCGCCACATCACCGCGTTTGGCGTCTTCGGCGATGACTGCTTGCGCGACGGTTGGGCCACGGACTAGCCCGGACTAGACATCGCATCACCCGGAGACGACATATCGACGGGCTTGCTCAGATCGATCGAAAAGCCGCTCAGGTCAATCACCGGCGGCGGAACCAGATCTTGCGTATACGGACAAGACTCGGTGTTGCCTTTTAAGTGACAGTACCCGTCGTCGCGACACTCATATTCGTCGGGACAGCGCGGCTCGGTGGCGTTGCAGCGATACGCGCAGGCGGGTAGCTCCGGCGAAAAACAGTGCGACAGGCTGACGGCTCCACCACCGAGCGTAAGCGCCAGCATCACGTAGCCGACGCGACGAAACCAAACAGAGGCTTGCGTGGTCATCACAGACCTCCCACAACGGACAGACCGACCGAGCCCGGCGACACCGACGGCAGCAGCAGCACTTGCTTGGCTGGTTCCGACTTGGGCTTGCGCACGAAATCGACGACAAACAGCGTGATGGCGGTTGCTGCTGCGACACCACCGACGGCAAATAGCGAGATCGCAGCGGTGTTGTAGCTGCGGCCTTCGCTCTGGAGCGTCGTGTAGGCCTCGCGCTCGCTGTCGGTATAGACGAGGGGTTGATCGCCGCTGACCAGCGTGGTGCGACGACGAATTTCATCGGCTCGACTCTGTGCGCCCAGCCCGACGACCGCGCCACCTGTGATAAGCGCCACCGCCGATGCAACCGACACCCAGCCTGCCGCCCGTAGCTTGCTCGGAGGCGGCTCCGGCGGCGTAATCAGCGGCTTGTTTGCTTCAGGCTGCGCGGCTTGCGTCTGATCCGGCACGACCGGCTGCTGCGGAGCTGGACTGCTTGGCGTAGGCTGCGCTGGGACCGGAGTCACTGACCCTGGCTGCTGCGGAATCTGGCCGTTTTGAGCCGTTTGCTGTGGAATCTGGCCGTTTTGAGCCGTTTGCGCTGGCGGCAGAGCGGGAGGCTGTCCCGGCTGCGCCACAGCAGTCCCAGGCAGCGCCGGAGGCTGAGCAGGCTGAGCTTGAGTCGGCTGAGCTTGAGTCGGCTGAGCAGGCTGAGCTTGAGTCGGCTGAGCTTGAGTCGGCTGAGCGGGCTTTTGGGCATCCGCTTGGGCGGATTCGATGGCTTTCACGCGCTCTTCGATGGCCGCGCGATCCGGTGCCTGTGGAGCCGCTTGCAAATACGCCTTATAGGCCGTCAGCGCCTTGGCGGTATTTCCAGCGCGCTGCCAAGACTCTCCGATGCTGGCGAGCAGCGTGGCTTCCTTGGTGATGTCAAACGCAGCTTGGTATTCGCGCGCAGCCAGCTCGAACTTCCCGGCGGAAAACGCTTCTTGGGCCGAGTCAAAGTGCTGACCCGCCGCCGCGTAGTCTTGGGCTCTCGCGGACGAAGCCGGAAGCTGCACCGCACCGGCCAAGCAGACAGCCAATGAGACGCTTCCGAGCAGCGGTCGCACAAGTCCCCGGCGGTCTCGTCGCACTTTCCCGGATCGCATGTGTTCTTTGGTCATCGGGCTCGCAATCCTAACCCAGACCCACGGACCATACGCACTCGTTTTGTTGCGAGGCTGGCCTAAGTGGTGATATGCGATCGGCCCAATGCGTACTCGAAATACCTTGTGCTCCGCCGCGTTAGCCGTCGCGGTGGGATGTTCGGCAGCCACGTTTTTTGGCCAAGAGGCGGAAGCAAACCAAGCCCAAGCGGACAGTCGGAAAGGCAAGCCCGACGCTGCTGGACCTCGCGAGATCAAGAGCCGAGAGCTGATGGCCGAGCGCGAAGGCCTGAAGCTGAAGCTGTACGAAAAGTGGCGCGCAGGCAACGAGGAGTCGTGGAAGCAAAACGGCAAGGTGATCTTGCTGGTTCACGGCGCGACGTGGGCGAGTCGCTGCACGTTCGATCCCGACCCGGATCACGGCTACTCGATGATGGAAATGCTGGCCGACGCGGGCTACGACGTGTTCGCGGTGGATCTGCATGGCTACGGACGATCGGAGCGGTCGGACAGCGACTGGACGGACTCGCAGAGCGCGGCCAAAGATGTCGAAGCGGCTGTCGAGTTCATTCGGGCGCTGCGCTGGGTCGAGCGGATTCACCTGTTCGGCTATCAGTGGGGCGCGCAGCCAGCGGCGCTGTTTGCCAGCCAAAAGCCGCACAAAGTCGGTCGTCTGGCGCTGCTCGGGATGCGCTACAAGCTGATCGACAAAGGCGCGAGCGTTCCGCCGGGACCGCTGCGGACGCTGGGACAGCAGGCGAGCTTGCTCAAGCCCGAAGACGGCGACCTGGATCCAGAGTTTGTTCGGCGACGGGCGCAGGTCTGTCGGTCCGAGTCGGCTTCGGCTCCAAACGGAGCGATCATTGACTTGACCAAGCCGAGCCCGGTGGATCCTGGAAAGCTCAAGGTTCCGACGCTGGTGCTGCAAGGTGAGCGCGATGGCTCGCCGGAGCTGACCCAAGATCGACTGACGTTTTTTCAGCAGCTCGCGAGCCCCGGAAAGTGGTTTACGTTCCTTCCTGGCGTCGGAAAGTACGCGCCGATCGAGCGAACGCGGACCAAGTTTGATCAAGTGCTGCTGAGCTTCCTTGACCAAGGTCAGTAGCGATTCGTCCAAGCGCTTGCGCGGTGTCCGTCGGAAGTCAGGCGGACCCTACGCGCGATCGAGGATGGCGATGCACTCGACTTCGGCGGTGTGTGGCATCAGATCAATCGGCTGCACGGTGCGGGGACGGTAGCCGAACGCAGCCAGCTCGACGAGATCGCGTCCCAGCGTCATCGCATCGCACGAGACATAGACGAGCTTCGAGGCGGTCACGGTCCCGAGCAGCGGCACAATCGATCGCGCTCCACCACGCGGCGGATCGAGGACGATGGCATCTGGGCGCAGTCCTTCTTTGAGCAGCTGTGGCAAGGCTTTTTCGACGGCAAGCGGCTTTACGGTCAGGCGTCCCGCAGCGTAATCGGACTCGGACAGCGTGCGCAGGCGGGCAGCGGCGCGAGGCTCTCCTTCGACGGCAGTTACCGGGCCTTGCAGCGACAACAGCGCGCGGGTCAGGTTTCCGCTTCCTGCATACAGCTCCAAGATCGTCGGACGGCTGGTGAGTCCGTGACGGAGCGCGTCGGCAACCCAGCGTGGCAGCTGGCTGTGACCGGGCGCGCTGGCTTGGGCAAATCCGTCGGCACTGGCGGGCAGCGGTCCCAGCTCATCACCGAGATCGATCGTCGCTGCGCCGATGATCTGTTGATCGATGATGGCTCCTGCGATGTGATGCTGGGCGACGAGACGTTCCAGTGCTTTGACGAGCGGCGCACGACTGGTTCGCGGACCGGGCTCGATGGCCAAGTGAACGGCGCGCTCGCTCGGGGTCTTGCCACGATCGATTCCGACGAGACCGGACAAATAACCGCCGGTGCCAATCAGCGCGAGCAGGTGCGTTGCTTTGTGAAACAGCACGTCGGACAGCAGCGGATCGAGCACGGGACAGTCGCTGGTGGGCTGACGCTCGCTTGATCGAGCAGACGCAAACGACAGCTTGAACTGATCTCCGACGGGAATCACACCCAGTCGAGCGCGCAGTCGATAGCCCAGATCGCTCGTCGGTGACAAGATCGGCAGCACCTCGGCCCCCGAGTGACGAACGGCGCGAGACACCCAGCGCGCTTTGGCGTGAAGCTGTTCGGACCTTGTGACATGCATGATCGGACAGCCACCGCAGCGACCGGGAATGGACAGCGGACAGGCGGGCTCTTGACGAAGCAGCGACGGAGTTACAATCGAACGCAGCGAAGCGCGAACGTAGCCTTTGCGTAGCTCATCGAGAGCGACTTCGACTTCTTCTCCGCTGACACCACCGGGAACGAAGACGACGCGACCATCGGCCAGGCGACCGACGGCTTCTCCGCCAGCGGCCAGATCGGTCAGCGTGACTCTGGCACGTAGGCCACTGTACGCAGCAGACGCACCGGGCGAAGCAACAGACGGAAGAACAGCACCAGGACCATCGGACGAAGAAGCAGAGGTAGACAAAGTGGGTGGCATGAAAGGCTAGGCTCGTAAAAAGTGCAAGAGCGGCTTCTACTCAAGGTGCGGGTCGTGTTACGAGCGAAAGAGCCCATGCGACGCTTGGTCTTCGCCAGTCTGCTTCTGCTTGGTGCGCAGCGTGCGCATGCCGAACGTCGCGAGCTGAGCGTCGGGGTTCAGCCGCTGTTTGCCGTCGGATATTTGTCGGATCGGAGCGGCAACGGAGGCGGTGGCAACGCGCACATTCAGCTCGGACTGACCGACGCGGTGTCGATCGTGGCGTTTGGTGGCGCGTCGTATCATCCGCTGCCAGCGAATCCCGACGAAAAGCTGGCGGAAGGAACGCTGCTCGCGTGGCAAGCGAGCGTCGGTGTCTCGTATGCGCTCGACATTGTGCGGATTCAGCCGTTTTTTGAAGCCGCCGTCGGTGTGCTGTCTTTGCAAACGCAGATCGGCAAAGAGCTAACGAGCAGCCTGCAAGCGGGCGTTTCCGTCGGGCTCGGTGCGGACTATCTGCTGAATCGGTACTTTTCCTTCGGGGTCGCGTTCCGTTATCACGGTGTGGTGACGGATCTTTCGAACATTCCGCTGTATCTGACGGTTGGTCCTCGAGCGCAGGTGCGCTTCTGGTTGTAAGCGATGGCGGGACAAGTTGCGGACTTGCAGCGACGGAAGCTGCGACGACTGATGACGCTGGTGGCGATCTTTGCCTACGGACCGAGCGCGCTGCTCATCACGATTGGCGTGCTGATCTTGGTGTTTGGACACGCGACCAAAGACGTGGTGTTCGGCATCATGACGCTGAGCCTGACGGTGACGCTGCTGGGCGGAGTGGCGCTGACGATCGTCTATGTCCGACGGGAATCAAGCGTTGCGCAGCTTCAGACCGAGTTCGTCAACAAGGTGTCGCACGATCTGCGTACGCCGCTCACTTCGATTCGGCTGTTCGTCGAGACGCTGCAAGCCAAGCGCGTGCAAGATCCCGAAAAAGTGCAGCAGATCCTCGATATCGTCGCGACGGAGACCAAGCGCTTGTCAGAGATGGTCGAGCGGCTGCTCGGCTGGGCGCGAATGGAAGCGGGACGACGGATCTATCGGCTGGAAAATGAGTCTCCGTCGGATGTCGTCGATGCGGCGCTGCGTGCGTTCGAGCCGCAGGTGCTGTCTTACGATCCGGCGCAGATTCGCTTGGAAAAACAGATCAGCGACGATCTCCCCAAAGTGCGCGTCGATCGGGCGGCGATGAGCGAAGCGCTGCTCAACCTGCTGCAAAACGCGTTTCACTACACCGGAGAAAGCAAGGTGATCTCGGTGCGCTGTCAGCGTCGCGGTCCGCAGGTTGTGATCAGCGTGTCCGACAACGGTCCGGGCATTCCCAAGAACGAACAGCGACGTGTGTTTGAAAAGTTCTATCGCCTGACACGACCGGAGCAGCCGCTTCAGCCGCCGGGAACGGGGCTCGGACTGTCGATGGTGCAGCACATTGTGGCAGCGCACGACGGATCGGTGACGGTGGACAGCGAGCCTGGTCATGGCGCAACCTTTACCGTGCTGCTGCCTGCGGTGCCGTAGTCTCGACGAAAGAACACGGGAATGGGTGAGACGATCCTGCTGGTCGAAGACGATGTATCGATTCGCAAGGCGCTTCAGCTCAACTTGCAGCTGGAAGGCTACGAAGTGCTGTGCGCCGAAGACGGGGAAATCGGGCGCAGGCTGTCGGAAAGCGAGCACACCGATCTGATTGTCGTCGATCTGATGCTGCCTCGGCTGTCGGGTCTGGATCTGATTCGCGAGCTACGTCAGCGTCGGGCCGAGCTGCCGATCTTGGTGCTGTCGGCCAAGGATCAAGAAGCCGATAAGGTGATGGCGCTGTCGCTCGGGGCCGATGACTACATGACCAAGCCGTTTGGGCTGGCGGAGCTTCTGGCGCGGGTGCGAGCGCTGCTGCGTCGAGGTCGCTTGCATCGCAGCCTGTCGAGCACGCCGAGCAGTCCGGGCAACAAAGCGTCGTCGCGAATCTATCTGGATGTGCCGGGACGAAGGCTGCTCGTCGAAGGTCAAGATGTCGAAACGACCGCCAAAGAGTTCGATCTGCTGCGGCTGTTTATGTCTCATCCCGGGCAAGTGCTGACGAGAGATCAGATCATGCAGCGAATCTGGGGCGGCGAGCACTTCACGCTGCGAACCATCGACAACTTCGTGGTGCGACTGCGCAGCAAGATCGAGACAAATCCCGACACGCCGCTTCATCTGGAAACGGTGCGCGGCGTCGGCTATCGCTTCAATCCGTAAGTCGCGTGACCGAAGAATCCGCCCAGCAGTCGGCGGCTGTGGCTCGTTTATCGAAAAGTAATTCTGTAGCCAAAGCTGCAAAATCTAGCTGGAATGTGGCAACATAGGTTCCACTCGGCAGTGTGTCCGAGCCTCCTGTGATGCGTCACCCATGCCGTAGACAATCATCCGCGGTCTTCCGTGAGGCGCTGCGCCTTGGATCGCTGCTGCTGCTCCTGCTTGTGGCGGGTCGAGCACGGGCGGATCAGCCTCCGCTGGTTGCGACGGCACCGTTCGATGGTCGCGAGCAGCTTCATCCGCCGAAAAAGCCGATCGAGCCGAGCTTTACCGCGAGCGTGGTCTACGAAGCGCTGGAGTCCAAGAGCGCCGGTCGACCGTATCGCTTGCTCGCGCCGGATCTGTGGACGGGCATGGCGCGGGTCAAGCACCAAGGTCAGACCGCCGATGTGCCGGGCATGGCACGACTCCTGGGCGCGCGGCTGGTGCTGTCGGGCTATGTGGAAGCGACTGGCAGCAAAAAAGGCAAGCCGTATCGGCTGTTTATCTGGGTGTATTCGGCAGATGGTGTGCAGCTTGGCAAGCGGTCGTTTGACCTGGATCGCAGCCTGCTTCAGCCCGCCGCGTTTGCCGACAAAGCAGCGGCGATTCAGCAGCTGATTGAGCAAGCGCTGCCGCAGACCATATCGGGTGGTCATGAGGTCGCGGTGTCGCCGACTTCGCTGTCACCCGCGCACAGCGTGGCAAGTCCGACGGCAGCTGCGTCGCCAAGTCCTGCGCAAGCCGAACCTGTCGAAGAGCTTCCGACGGTGATGAAGCCGGGATCTGCGCTGGCTCCGCCGGTGGTGGGATCGAACCTGCCGCAGCGCACGGGCCAGATCACGCAGTACGAAGACAGCGAAGAAGTGCAGTTTGATCCGAACAAGCCGAGGCAGTCGCTGGTGCCGCTCAGTCCCGAAGCGCGCGACATGCTGGAGCGGCGGCCTCCGTGGCAGTCGGCGCTGGAGCTGGGCGCGGGCTACGTCTACAGCACGCGGCTGTTGCAAAACGAAGGCTCGGATCTGCGCTTTGGACGGTCGGGAACGCACGGCATGGTGCTGCTCGGAGAGCTTCATCCGCTGGCGCTGCTGCCGTCGTCGGGCGCGTGGCTGTCGGGCCTGGGACTGCGCGCGCAGGTGGTGCTGCCGTTTTGGTCAGACATTGCGCATGTGCGGGAACCGGGACAGCCTCCGTCGGGAACGTACACCGCGAGCGAGCTGCGCTACGACGTGGCACTGCGGGCGCACGTCAATCCGTGGAACCTGGAGCGACGGCCCGATGTGGCGCTGGAGCTTCTATACGGCGAGCACTCGTTTCAGACCGCTGCCAAGAGCAACATCGACTATCTGCGGATTCCTCCCGCGAGCTATCGCTACGTCGGTGGCGCGCTGCACGTTCGCTTGTTTTTGACACGACGCTTTTCCATCGCGGCGGGTGGCACGCTGGCCAAGCACCTGAGCCTGGGACTTCAGACGCGGCCCGGCATCGACGACGGCAGCATGACCGCAGCGCGCGACAAGAACGGCTTTTTGTCGTACGGACCCGGCAGCGGCTATCAGTGGCGCGTCGAGGCCACGACGCAGGTCAACGTCTATCGAGGGCTCACGCTCGGGGCGCGCTTCTTTTTCGAGCAAAACCGTCTGTCGTTCGAGGGAAACGGCAACATCCTGACCACCAGCGCGCAGCCCGTTACGTCGGCCAAAGACGAATACCTCGGCGTGATGGCAACCGTTGGCTACACCTACCAGCCGCGCCTGTTTCGCTAGCGTTCCACGACGTTCCACGACGTTCCACGGCCCGGCTACCGCGTTCCACGACGTTCCACGGCCACATTGCGACGTTCCACGGACGTTCCACGGCCACATTGCGACGTTCCACGACGTTCCACGGTGACTGCGCTTACATTTCGTTAAAGATGCTCATATTTGTTAGTTAGAAAGCAAAAAATGTTTGATGAGTGATATAGTTACGCTCCATGACGGTCTCTTCACTGCGCGCGCTGGTCGTCGACGACTCCGCCACAATTCGTAACTTCGTCACCGCCACATTGGAACACGCTGGATACGAAGTCTCGACCGCCAAGAGCGGGCTTGAGGCGCTCAAGATCCTGCCGACCGCGTCGTTCCACTTGGTTGTGACCGACGTGAACATGCCGGACATCAACGGGCTGGATCTGGTGCGCTTTGTTCGCAACAGCGCCACGCACAAGAGCACGCCGCTTATCATCATCAGCACCGACGGAAGAGAGCGTGACCGCGACCGTGGCATGGCACTGGGTGCGTCGGCCTACTTGGTCAAGCCGTTTCCACCGGAGACACTGATTGAGCTGGCCAAGAAGGTCACAGCGCCGGGAGCCAACGTCGCGCCGCAGATGGTGACTCCGGTCAAGAAGTCCTAGCTTCGCGTCGCCGCCGGACATTCGGTGGCTGACCCAGGTGGTGAAGAGACGAAGATGGCCGAGCAGGGCAGCGACAAAGTACGGGACGAGTTCCTGTCTGAATCGCAGGAGATCGTCGAGCAGCTCAACCGAGACTTGCTCGCGGTCGCTGATGCGTGCTTGGGCCGTGATCCGTCGACGGAAGGCATTCGCGTCGATCCTGACCTGATCAACAGCGCGTTCCGAGCGGTTCACTCGCTCAAGGGCCTGGCGGGTCTGTCGGGCGTCGAGCGGATGCTGCACATGTCGCATCACGTCGAGAACCTGCTCGATTCGCTGCGACTTGGGAAAGTACTGCTGACGCCGCATGTGCTCGATCTGCTGTTCGAGGCGATTGAGCACTATCAGCTGATCTGCGCCGAGGTGGCGGACCACAGCCTGCAAGCCGCGTCGCAGCCGAGCGCAATCGTTGATGACTTCGTGGCTCGCGTCAATCGCGCCGCCAATCCAGCGGCCAAAGCGCCCGCGAAGAGCACCGCCGAGCCGAGTCCGATTGACTTCGAGCTAGAGCCGGGGCTTGTGTCGGCGCTGACGGAATACGAAGAGCATCGGCTCAAAGAGAACATCCGCACCGGCAAGAACCTGTATCGAATCCTGGGCTCGTTTCCGCTCTTGTCGATTGATGTCGAGCTGGAAAACATCAAGTCGGCGCTAAAGCCCGTCGGTGAAGTGATTGCGATTGTGCCGGGCTCGTCGGGAACGGATCCAGAGCGAATCGATCTCGAGGTGCTGCTCGGGTCGCCGCATAACTCGTCGGCGATCGTCGGTGCGGTGGGAAATGCGCCGGCCAAAGTGCTGCAAGTGACCAAGCGAGGCGCGCCCGCAAGTGGGATGTCGCTGAGCCCAGAGCACTCGGGATCGTTCACTGCGCCTGGCGTACCGAATCGGTCGGCATCGTCGCTGCGCAATGGCACGGGATCGGTTCCGCAGCCGCAGCAGGTTCAGGTTGCGCCGCAGCCGGTCAAAGAAGTGATCCCGGCAGACAGCGACGCGGAAGCCGAAGTGGGCGGCGGCAGGCAAGAGCCGGGACACACGCTCAAGAGCGTTTCTCAGACGGTGCGCGTCGACATCCGCAAGCTGGACGTGCTGATGAACATCGTCGGTGAGCTGGCGCTGACGCGATCGGGCATGCAAGCGGTTCACGACGAGCTGCGACGCGATCGAGTGCGAGCAGAGCTGGCGCGGGCGCTGCAGGATGAGCTGCGTGCGCTCACTCGGAAGCTCGACGAGCTACAAGCGGGCATCTTGGCGGTGCGCATGGTTCCGCTTCAGCAGGTCTTCGACAAGCTGTCGCGGGTGGTCCGTCGGATGTCGCGGGAAGCGATTGGCAAAGACATTCACTTTGTGGTGTCCGGCGGTGACACCAAGCTGGACAAGCTGATCATCGAGGAGCTGTCCGATCCGCTGATGCACCTGATTCGCAACGCGATCGATCACGGCATCGAGGATCAGCAGCTTCGGCTCGCACGCGGCAAGCCAGCAGCGGGAACGGTGGCGATCAACGCGGAGCAGCGCGGCAACCACGTCGTGCTGGAGATTGAAGACGACGGCAACGGCATCGACACGCAAGCGCTGGTGCAGCGCGCCGTCGCACGCGGACAGATCAGCGAAGAGCAAGCGCGAGACATGACGCGCGCGGAAATCTACGAGCTGATGTTTCTGCCCGGTCTGTCGACGCGAGCGGTGGCCGACGAGACTTCGGGTCGCGGCGTCGGAATGGATGTCGTCAAGACCAACATCTCGCGAATGGCCGGCATCATCGAAGTGGACTCGGAGCCGGGACACGGCACGCGACTGACGATAACGCTGCCGATTACGCTCGCGATCATTCAGGCGCTGGTGATTCGGGCGGCGGGGCGCTCGTATGCGATTCCGCTCAACTCGGTGATGGAAAGCTTGATGCTCGACTACAAGCAGATCCGCACGATCGAGCGTCGCGAGGTGATCACGCTGCGCGATCAGACGCTGCCGCTGGTTCGTCTGGAAGACATCTTTTCGCTACAGCGTCCGCCAGAGATGGCAGAACCGACGCACGGCTATGTGGTGGTCGTCGCGCTGGCGCAGAATCGCTTGGGTCTGCTCGTCGATGATCTGGTCGGACAGCAAGACATCGTCATCAAGTCGCTCGGCAAGACGCTGCAAGGGATTCCGGGCATTGCCGGTGCGACGGAGCTGGGTGGTCAGCAGACCGCGCTGGTTCTCGACGTGCGAGCGGTGGCGGAAGAAGCGATGCCGCGTATCTCGGAGGTGGCGTAGTGGCACAGCCAAGCGGCCAAGGCTCCTTCGAGCAAAACAGTCGTCATCCGACGGGCGAGCTGCGTCTGGCGCGTGATGTCCTGACGTTCCATGTTTCCGAAGAGGAATACGGAATCGGCATCGAGCACATTCGCGAGATCATCAAGCATCGCGTCGTCACCGAGGTTCCGCGTGTGCCGGGCTTCGTCGCGGGCATCATCGCGGTGCGTGGGCTGGTGATGCCGGTGCTCGATCTTCGTCAGCGACTGCGGATGCGATCGATCGGGGTGTCGCAGAAGTCGCGGATCTTGATCGTCAGTCGTCCGTCGACGGGAAATGAGAGCGTGGCCGAGGAAGAGCGCGAGCGCTTCGGTCTGATCGTCGATCGCGTCAGTGAAGTGGTGCGGATTCACGAATCAGACATCGAGCCACCGACGGTATTAACCGGCAAAGAGTCCGATTTTGTCGAAGGCATTGGTCGCATCCGCAGCGAAGTCGATGAGTCCGCTCGTCGAGAAATGCGGGTCGGTCCGGGGATGATCACCACCGAGCCACAGCGCATCATCATCTTGCTCGACTTGGTCAAGGTGCTGTCGTTTGAGGTCATGCGTTCCGGGAGGATGTTATGAGCCGGGGACGACCGCTGCGCGGGGGCTTTGGTCAAAGTGGCAAGGCCACCGAGCGTGACAAGGCGCGCGATGAGATCGTGCAGCTCTGTGGTTTCCGCATTGGCGACGAGGAATACGCGCTCGACATCATGCGGATCAAAGAAATCATCAACCCGCTGCAGATCACGCGGGTTCCCAGGGCAGCGGCCTTCATTGAAGGTGTCGTCGAGCTGCGTGGAACGATCTTGCCGGTCGTTGACATGCGCAAGCGCTTCGAGCTGCCGCCGCTCACAGCGGAGCAGATGGAAGACTACGCGGTCCGTCGAGCACGCAAATACCTGATTGTCCCGATCGAGGGTCGCTTGGTCGGAATGATCGTGGATCGCGTGTCCGATGTGCTGCGTGTCTCTCGGGAAGCGATTCGGCCACCGCCGCTGCTCACGCAGAATGATAACGCCCGGTACTTCGCGGGTGTCTGTCACCATCGGGGACGCATCCTGATGGTGTTGGACCTCGACGCCATTTTGACGAGTTCAGAGAGAATCAGCTTGGCGGGGCTCAACCAGGCCGCCAAGGGAGCGTAAGCATGACCGTACACAATTCCGCTTATGACCTGGCACAGCTTGCCGCCGTCTTTCGGGATGGTGAAGAAGAAGACCGTCTGTCGACCGTCCAGAAGCTGTCGCAAGAGCCCGAGGATCTCGGTGAGCGCAGAGCGGTGCTGGCGCTCCTTATCGAGGTCATGGGCGACGACAGCTGGCAGGTTCGCAAGGAGGCGGTAAACGTCGTTCTCCAGTGGCCTGATGTGACGCTGCTCGCGAGCACACTGGTCGATGCGATGAGCGAGCCGGACAACATCGGGCGTCGCAATGCGGTCATCGAAGGCGTGATGAGGCTCGGGCCGATCTGCATCGATCCGCTGCTGACCGCGCTTTCGCACAAGCCAGAGCATCGCAAGGTGCTGGTCGACGTGCTGGGAACGTACGGTGACACGCGCGTGATACCGGCGCTGGGTCAGGCACTTCTCGACGAAGATGCCAACGTCCGTGCGGCAGCGATGGAACAGCTTGCGTCGTTTTCGAGCGAAGAAGTGGTTCCGGCGCTGCGAGCGGCCCTGCGCAGCCCGGACATGCTGGTGGCGCTGGCGGCGCTCGACGGACTGAATCGTCAACACATCGTGCTGCCCGTCGCTGAAGTTCTGCCGCTGCGGGAAGCGGTGGCGCTGCGTCCGGCGATGATGACGTCGCTCGGGTACAGCAAAGACGCGGCGGCGGTGCCGGTGCTGATCGACGGACTGCTCGACAAAGCCCGAGGCGCTCGCGAGGCTGCGCTGGTTGCTCTGTATCGGCTGTATCAGCAGCTCAACGACGCGGGCAAAAAGCAGGTGATTGAATCGGCCAAGCGTCTGGATGAAATGGCGGTTCGTTCGTCGCTGCGAGCGCTGCTGGAGGCAACTCCGCCGGTTCGTCAGGCGACGGCTGCGCTGCTCGGCTGGACGGGACGACGGGAAATGCTGCGTCCGCTGGTGCTGGCGCTCGGCGATGCGGATCGCAACGTCGGAGAAACGACCGGCCAAGCGATCCTGCAAATGGGCGTCGAAGCGATCTCGGTGCTGTGTGACATGCTGCCGACGCTCGATCCGCGCAGTCGCGCCAGTGCGTTTCACTTTTTCAATCGGCACGCGACGGAAATCACCGACGAAGGACTTCGCGGGCGGATTCGTTCGCTGCTTGGCTACGGAACCCAGGACAAAAACGCCGCCACCGCGCAGGCTGCCGAGCAAGCACTGGCTGCGTTTCCCAAGGTCGCACAGGACTAACCGATGCCTTCGCCGACAACCGGCGCGATCGGGCTCGTTCCGCAGGCGTTTGAGCTGCTGCAACAGCTCATCTGCGCGCGCTTTGGGCTGGTCTACACCATCGAGACGGCCTATCTCATCGAGCGACGGCTCCAGCAGCGTCTGGAAGCGCATGGGCTGACGTCGTTTCTCGACTATTACCATCTCCTGACCGATCCGGCTCAGCCGGAGTCCCGACGAGAGCGCGAGCTGCAAGAGATCTTCGAGCTGCTGTCGACGCGCGAGACCTACTTTTTCCGTGAGTCGTATCAGCTGGATGCGTTTCGCGAGGTGCTGCTGCCTCAGCTTCAGAAACGACGTCCGCGCGGCAATCAGCTGAGCGTCTGGTCAGCGGGCTGTGCGAGCGGCGAAGAGCCGTATTCCATCGCCGTCGAGATCATCGAAAGCGGTCTGTTCGACGGCTGGAACGTGCGCGTCGTCGGTTCCGATCTATCGGTGCAAGCGCTGCAAGCGGCGGTGCAAGGCATCTACGGTCCGTCGTCGTTCCGTCAGACCGATCCAGTTCGTCACAGCCGCTACTTTCGTCCGCTCACGGGACGCTGGCAGATCAACGAATCGGTTCGTCGGATGTGTACGTTTGTCCGTCAGAACTTGGTCGAAGATGACTTCAGTGCCGTCGGTGGACCGTTTGACGCGATCTTCTGTCGCAACGTGATCATTTACTTTGACCGCGCCGGACGCAATCGCCTGATCGAGCGCCTGTCCGACAAGCTGGCACCCGGTGGCTACCTGTTCTTGGGTCACGCCGAGTCGCTGCTCGACGGAAATACGCCGCTTGGGATTGCGCACCTGGGACGCGAGCTGGTCTATCGGAAGCCATCATGACGGTGGGAAGGCCGCTCAAAGTCGTCATCATTGATGATCAGCCGGTGATTCGTCAGGCGATTGTCGGGCTGCTCCACGGCGAAGCGGACTTTCAGATTGTCGGTCAAGCGGGCGACGGGGAAGAAGGGCTCAAGGTCGTGTTTGCGACGCAGCCCGATGTGATCACGCTCGATTTGGAGATGCCCAGGCTCGACGGCTTTGCGTTTCTGCGACTGCTGATGGCGAAGCAGCCTCGGCCCGTGGTGATTGTGTCGAGCCACGCGACCCGAGAGAGCGTGTTTCGCGCGCTGGAGCTGGGCGCGGTCGAGTTCGTCGCCAAGCCGTCGCGGATTTCGTCGCAGAGTGATCTGGCTCCGGTGCGCGAAGATCTGCTGCGCAAGCTGCGAACGGTGACTCGGCTGAGCATTCGTTCCATCGCCGAGCGGATGCGGCTGCAAGGGCAGGGCGTTCGACTGCGGACGCGATCGTCGGAAGATCTGCTGGCGGGAATACGGATTCCGACGGAGCCCAGCACGACGCAGATTCCTCGCTATGTGGTTTGTATCGGAGCTTCGACGGGAGGTCCGCCCGCGATCGCGACGCTGCTACAAGCGCTGGAACCGAAGCTGCCGATCTCGGTGCTGATTACGCAGCACATGCCGCACAAGTTCACCGCTGCGTTTGTCGATCGGCTGCGGCGGACGACGATGTGGCCGGTCAGCGAAGCATCGCCCGAGCTTCCCGTGGTGTCCGGTGAAGTGCTGGTTGCTCCGGCGAGTCACTCGCTGTGCGTGTATCGCGATGGCAACCAGCTGCGGATTTTGCCGCCCGGACAGGTCAGCGAGCCCGCAGCCGGCTACGTTCCTTCGATCGATCGGATGTTTGCGGCAGCGGCTGAAGCGATGGGCAAGTCGGTGGTCGGTGTGATCTTGTCGGGCATGTCAGGCGATGGCGTAGAGGGTGTGCGGGCGGTCTACAAAGCAGGTGGACGTGTGCTGGTCGAGTCTCCGCAGTCCGCCGTGATGCCGAGCATGCCGGAAGAAGCGATTGCGACCGGCGCGGTTCACGATGTTGGTCCGCTGCCCAGGCTGGCCAGCTTGATCATCCGCCAAGTGCTCAGCCGTCCGATGTAGTGTGGGTGCATGGCGGTGCTGCTGGCTGTGCTCGCGGGTTACTTGTGCGGCTCGATTCCGTTTGGGCTGTTGATCGCGCACGTTCGCAAGGTCGATCTGCGACAAGTGGGCTCGGGAAACATCGGAGCGACCAACGCAGCGCGCGCGCTCGGCAAAGGGTTTGGCGTGCTGGTGCTGGTGCTGGATGCGCTCAAAGCCACGGTGCCGATCCTTGTGACGCAGCGCGTGTTTGCCGGTCATCCCGATGCGGAGTGGATTGTCGTCGCGGTCGCAGCGGCGGCGTTTATTGGGCATCTTTTGCCGGTGTTTGCGCGCTTTGCCGGGGGAAAAGGTGTCGCTACGGCGCTCGGCTGCTTTGTGGCGATTGCTCCGATTCCGGCGCTGCTTGGGGGAGCAACCTGGCTGGTCCTGTTTGCGCTGACGCGGATTTCGTCGGTCGGATCGCTCGGTGCGGTGCTGACGTTTCCGCTGTGGCTGTATCTGTTTTCAGCGACGCGCCCGGTCTATGCGCTCAGCGGCCTGTTTCTGGGCTTGATCCTGCTGCGGCATCGCGGAAACATCGCGCGCCTGTGGAACCGGCAAGAGCAGAAGCTGTAACGACCAAAAAGCGCGTGCAGTCCGCTTGGCCGGTGCAGCCTTCGCTGGCTGGCGCGCTTTTTTCGGTGCTGGAGCTGTCGCTGCTGCTGCTGAGCGTGCGCTACCTGGCGGGCATCGGGCTGCGCGCGGTGGTGCTGGCGGTTGGGCTGTGGCTGGTGATGGAAGTGCTGTGGCTCCAGCTGGGCAAGCGACTGGCGAGCGACGATTCATCCGCCGATCCGCGTGGAGGTCCGCCGCTGCTGCGTGCGTTCTTTTATCGATCGCTGCTGCTGGCTGGCTTTGCGTCGCTGCTGTCGCTGCTGCTCACGCGGTTAGGGCTCATCGTTGAGCCGCTGCTGTTGCCGTCGATCGGGCTGTCGATAGGACCGCTTTTGTCGGCGCTGCATGTGCTTCAGCTTCACAGCGGCTCGGCGGGTCACGGTTCGCTTGGGGCGGGACCGCTTGGTGTGCGACGGGCGGATCCGGTGATCTGGTTTCGCCAGCGGCTGCTGCGGCGCTCGGGGACGGTGCTGCTCGCGGGGCTTGTGACGACGGCGCAGCTCTTGACGCTGCTGACGGTCTTGATCCTGTTGTGGCTGGAGCCGCAAGGCTGGCTGTTTTGGCGGGTGTTTGCGCCGGTGCTGCTGCTCGGGGAATGGCTGTGGCTGTCGTCGGCAATGGCGCTTCTGCATGGCATCGAGACGCCGCTGGTTCCGCTGTCGCTTGGGCTGTCGTCGCTGCGCGTGTCTTTTGCCGAGCGTGAGTCGGCGTGGCTGCGCGTCGTGCATCGGCTGCTGCTTTTGCCGTCTCGGCTGGCGATGGCGCATGCGCTGGTGACGTACGTAGGGCTGGGGCTGGCGATGCTGTGGCTCGTGCAGCAAGGACTTCTGACGGTGCGGCAAGGTCTGTCGCTGTTGGGTGTCGCGCTGATTGGGGAAAGCACGGCGGTGCTGTGGCTGGGACTGCTCACACGACGGAGCCTGCGTCCGCTGTTTCCCCCCGCGAGTCAGCACCTGTCGCTGTCGGCGTTGGAAGCGCTGCGTCCGCCGCCGCTGTCGGTGCAGGTTCTGCTGTTGCTGAGCACGGTGCTCCTCGGGCTGACGTTTCTGTGGGCACCCGTGGAGCTGCCGGTGCTGCTGCTGCTTGGCTCGCTCGGCTGTTTGGTGCTGGTGCTGACGGCGCTCGGGCTGTCGCTTTTGCATCGCAAGCTGCTTGGACGAACGTGGATCGCGACGCCACTGCCCGAAGGAGATCCGGCGCAGCAGCTCGCGGCGTGGCTGTCTGAAGCGGAACACAGCGTGCTTGGACGGGCGCTTCTGTCGCTGAAAGAAGAGCTGCACATGCGGCTGTCTTCGGCGGTGGAGGCGCAGGCGCTGCTACACAGCGAGGTCGAGCAGCAGACGCTGGAGCTTCGCACGCAGCGAGAGGAGCTTCAAAAAGCGCTCAGCTCGCTGGAAAAGACGCAGTCGCAGCTGCTGCAATCGGAGCGTCTTGCGTCGGTGGGACGGCTGATTGCCAATGTCACGCACGAAATCAACAACCCGGTGAACGCGGTGCTCAACAGCGGGGAGCCGCTCGATGCGCTTCTGCTGGATGCGACGGAGAAGCTGCGCGCGGGACAGACGCTGTCGGTGGATGAAGTCCACGAGCTGCTCGACGACAGTGCCGCGATGCTGAAGGTGATGGAACGTGGTGCCGAGCGTACGCGGGCCATTGCCGTGGGGCTGCATCGCTATTCCGCCGAAGGAGAGCGCGCGAGCGACGAAGTGGATCTGCTGCGCTGTCTGGAAGATGCGCTGCAGCTTTTGCCAGGCCTGTCGGAGCTACGGATGGTGCGTGCGCTCTCGCCACTGCCGCCGGTGCGAGGTCACGCGGGACAGCTTCAGCAGGTGCTGGCCAACTTGCTCGACAATGCGCGGTTTGCGATGACGCAGCGCGCGGATGTAGATCCGACGCTGACGCTGCGCAGTCGAGTGCTCGATGGTGAAGTGGTGCTGGAAGTGGCGGACAACGGCATCGGGATGAGCGAAGAAGTCAGGCGGCGTCTGTTTGAGCCGTTCTTTACGACCAAAGACATCGCGCATGGCACCGGGCTTGGGCTGGCGATTGCTCACGGCATCATTCGTCAGCATCACGGACGGATTGTGGTGTCGTCGCAGCCAGGGCAGGGCAGCACGTTTGCGCTGCATCTGCCGCTTGCGTCGCGAGAGCCAGAAGCGCGCTAGGCGTCGTTGGAAAAGTCGATGACGTTGCCGGGTGCGGGGCTGTCTTCGGATGACGCGATGACCTTGCTCGACAGCGAGCGCTCGACCCAGCTGCGTCCCAGGATCAGCCCCAGCGGCGAGACGAGCACAATCAGCCAGTAGTAAAACCACATCGTGCCGGTGCGCAGCGAGCCTTGCAGCGGACAGTACTGCGACAGAAACCAGCCCGAATACAGGCTGGTGAGCAGCTTGGTCAAAAACCACGGAAGCTGCGCGACGCCCATGTACAGCCCGGTCTTCCCCGGCGGAGCAATCTCGGCGGCGTACTGCAAAAAGCGCGGCTGCCACAGCGACTCTCCGAGCGAGCAGATCAGCATAAACGCGACCAGCGCACTTGGACTGGGTCCAAACGCGAGCAGCACGGTCGGCATGCCCATCACCGCCGTACCCAGGATCATCATCGAATAGACGTTGCGCTTCGCCGTCGCTGCCGCCAAAAGCGGGGTCAGCAAAAACACCAGCAGCGGGTTGAGGTTGGAAAACGTCTCGAAGTTTTCACTGACCCACGGCCAGGGACGGAACGCGCGCTCGATGTACTGCGGCATCGTCAGCCACTGATGCGCAAACAGCGTCTGCACCGGAATCAGCACGAAGATAAAGAAGCTGAACTTGGCGTCGAACAGCGGATGTTCTTTGAGCCAGGTCACAAGGCGGGTCTTTTTGCTTTCGTGGGCGACGACGGCTTGCTTGGCATCGCTCAGCGCGCGGGCCACCAGCTCTTGCTCGGTGTCGACCGGACGAGCCTTGCGCGGCAGATAGCGAACCATAAAGACCAGGCCAATCAGCGTGATGACCGCGTAAAACCAGAACACGCCGGTGATTCCGTTCGGAGGCAGCGCGCTCTTGGTGGCGGCGCGAATCCGAGGCGACAGAAGCCCCGACACAAACGCTCCCAGGTTTTGCAGCGCGTAGAGCATCGCGTAGCTCATCGGCGCGGCTTTGGCGCTGGACAGCTCTTTGACCGCTGCGTAGGTCGCGGGCTGAAACGCTCCGTAGCCAATGATGATGATCACCATCGCGGCCAGGTTGGTCAGCATCAGCCCGTTCCACAGACCCGGCGCAAGTCCCGCCGTTTCCGCCACCGCCATCAGCGTGCGTCCAGCGAGCAGCACGACCATCGACCAGATCAGCGATCGGCGCACGCCCCAGCGATCGCTCGTCGATCCGAGCAGAAACATCGCGAAGGTGATGCCGCCGGTCAGAAAGCCGGTGAGGAGTCCCGCCCAGACATCACCGAGCGCCACGTTCTGCGCCAAGTACGTTCCAAGCAGCGTCAGCATGCCCAGATACGACAGCCCGTCGACGAAGTACGGAACAAACGTCCCGAGCGACAGCCCGGTGTTGACCCGAAACAGATCGCGAAACGGCTGGATCAGCTCGTCGATGGCGGCGCCAAGTGGGCTCTTGGGTGGAAGCTCGGGATTTGACTCGTCGGGAGACAGGGATGGCGCTGGCTGCATGGGTCCGGTTTCGGCGCATTATGGTCCAAACCCCGGATCGCACAGAGAAATTTGACAGAATCTTATGTGTGTGCTCTGCGCAAGGACTGCACCACCAGGCCGCGCTGACCGTCGACAAGTAGAGCCTGGCCCGACGCAATCACCTGCGTTCCAATGCGCGTTCCGAGCACAGCGGGAATGCCTCGCTCGCGCGCCAAGATCGCACCGTGGCTGAGCGCTCCGCCCGAGTCTGTCACCACCGCGAGCGCACCCCACACCGCTGGAGCCCACGACGGAAGCAGCGTCGGCAGCACCAAGATCGTCTCGGGCGTAAGCTGCTTCATCACCGACGCCAAGGTCTGATTCGGATCGTCGAGGCTTGGCACCACCAGCGCGACGCCCGCGACCACACCTGCGCCTGTGCCGGTTCCAGACAGCGTCTGGCCGTCGGGCAAGGTCCACTCGGGACGACCCAAGGCGATGCGTCCCGGCGGAATCTTTCGCTTGGCTTGGATTCGCAGGGATCGCTCATGCTCCGCCAGCGTCGACAGGTTGGTCGGGTCGGGACGGTCCGCGTGCTGTAGCAGATCGGTCCGCGACGATGTGTGCCACGGAAGATCAAAGATCAGCGTCGGATGGTCGATTCGTCCCGTCTGATGCAGTCGCGCGCCCAGCCCGAGTAGCGCCCAGCGAACCAGTCGCTGCGCCCGAAAGAACAGCAGATCATCGTCTTCCGCGACGACCATGGCATCCCGAACCAGCGGCAGCAGCGACTTGAGCGCTTCTTTGGCCAGCCTCGGCAGTCGATCGAGCAGCTTCTGGAGCGCATCGTGATAGTGCGCCAGCGACAGCGCGTGGGAAATGCTCGGGGTCGACGGAAGGCGAGCCAGATGCTGCGCGTATTCGCGGACCGCGTGTGGCTGTTCGTCGTCGCAGGGGCTCAGCACATCCCAGCAGCTGGAAAACGCACCAAAGCGGGCCAAAAAGCGACGCAGCGACTCGGGCGGACAGCCGTCGCGACCGAGCTGCCACAGAAGGCTCACGCGATCGGTCTGCGCTCCACCGATGCCCGACAACAGCGCGCCGTGTGCAGACAGCGGCTCACCGAGCTGACTGTGCAGCAGCGCATCGAGCTGCGCGCGCGCGTGCTTGATCGCCGGTCCGAGCTGCCCGACGTACTGACGGTAGATGCTGCGATAGACGTGGATCGCGTCCGGCAGCGTCAGCTCACAGCGACTTGGATCGGCCAGCAGCTCGTCGGACAGCGCGCCATCGTTGGCCAAGATGCGACGCTCCAGCGGAATCAAGAGCGCTTCACACGTCGGCAAGATCGAGCTGTGGAACGTCTCGCGGGTGTGACAGACGCTGGTCGTCGGACGCTTGCTATTCGGATCGACGGCCCAGTACAGATAACCGCAGACCGCGCGCTGACGCAGCCACGGCACCAGATCGGCGACCACATCGACCAGACCTTGCTGTGCCGACGACAGCGGATCGGGATTGTGTTCCTGATCGAGCACATACGTCAGCGCAGTGTCCGTCGGCAGCACAAAGTCTTCATCGTCACGTTGCGCGGGCGCAGGACGCGCTTGTAAAAAGACGAACTGTCCCGACGCAGTGACGGCATATTCCGCGTACATGGCGACGGGAGCTGTTGATTCCTTGGTCAGTAGCTCGAAAAGCACGGTAGCACCGACGGAAAGTGGACTGTGTTCCGCTGCTGCATAGCGAGTGACCGTCACATCGGACCACTCGGGAGTCTCGGCATCGCGTTCCTCGCAGCGAAGGTCGCCGTGCTGGCTGCGATACAAGACACCCAGACGCATAGCAGCAACCTGTGGCTGAATCAGCACAGCGACGGGAACTGGACCACCCAGTGCGACGGAAACCAGGTCACTTGAGCCACTTTGGCGAACGGCTTCGATGGCGCTTTGCACATCATGAGCCGACACGTTGGTGACGCTGTGAAACAGTCCGGCGGCGCTCTGTCCGGCGCGATCTTCGGCTTGCGCGGACGATCGAACCACAAAGCGCTGGGCATCAGGATCGAGCTTCGACAGCGCAGCGACGAGCACGTCTTGGCTTGGCAGCGGATCGTCGGCAAGCAGCACAAGTCCGTCGGGAACCGTCACACCAAGCGCGCGAGCCTGGGCCAGTCGCATCGCTTTCGGACCCGCTTCCGCAAGCGCTGTGCAGTCGCCAAGAGCCAGCATCGAGCGTGGTTATTCTTCGTCGCTGTTTGACGATGAAAGACGCTGTAGAACCGCCATGTCTTCGAGCGTCGTCACATCACCGACGGCTTTTCCGGTGGTGGCAATCTCTCGCAGCAGCCGTCGCATGATCTTGCCCGATCGGGTCTTGGGCAGCGCTTCGGTGAAGCGGATCTCGTCGGGACGCGCGATTGCACCGATGTCGTGGACGACGTGTTCTTTGAGCTTGCTGGCTGTCTCGGGGCTCTGGCTGTGACCGCTGCGCAGGGTGACGAAGGCGACGATGGCTTGGCCTTTGAGATCATCGGGACGACCGACGACAGCGGCTTCAGCGACATGCGGATGACCGACGAGCGCGCTTTCGACTTCAGCGGTGCCGATGCGATGTCCGGCGACGTTGAGCACATCATCGACGCGACCCATGACCCACAGATAGCCGTCTTCGTCGAAGCGAGCGCCGTCTCCGGTGAAGTAGACCGGGCGTCCGTCCACTTTGATGTCTCCGAAGTAGGTCTTGCGATAGCGCTCGGGATCGCCCCAGACGGTGCGAAGCTGTCCAGGCCACGGTCGCGTGACGACCAAGTAGCCACCTTCGTTGCGGTTACAGCGGCTGCCATCTTTGTGAACGATCTCGACGGCGATGCCAGGAAGCGGCTGGGTGCAAGAGCCGGGCTTGGCGACGGTGGCTCCGGGCAGAGGCGCGACCATGATGCCGCCCGTTTCGGTCTGCCACCAGGTATCGACGATCGGGCAGCGACCGCGACCGATGTGCTCGTGATACCACAGCCAGGCGGCGGGATTGATGGGCTCACCGACGGTACCGAGCAGACGCAGCGTGCTCAGACGATGGCTGTGCGGATGGCTTTCGCCCCAGCGCATAAAGGAACGAATCGCCGTCGGTGCGGTGTAGAAGATGGTGACGCCCCACTTGTCGATGATTTCCCAGAAGCGACCCTTGTGCGGAGCGTCGGGAGCGCCTTCATACATGACGACGGTGGCACCGTGGATAAGCGGTCCGTAGACGATGTACGAGTGGCCGGTGATCCAGCCGACATCGGCGGTGCAAAAGTAGGTGTCCTCGTCGCGCAGGTCGAAGACGTACTTGGTGGTATAGGCAACGTGGGTGCCGTAGCCGCCCGTCGAGTGAACGACGCCTTTGGGCTTGCCGGTGGTTCCCGAGGTGTAAAGGATGAACAGCGGATGCTCTGACGGAACCGAGACGGCATCACAGAGCGCGTGCTCGGCGCGAACCAGATCGGCCCAGAAGTGATCGCGACCCGGATGCATCGAGATGTCTTGTCCGGTACGGCTGACGACGACAACGTGACGGACATCGGGACAGTGCTTGAGCGCTTCATCGACGTTGTGCTTGAGCGGAACGACCTTGCCGCGTCGGTATCCTCCGTCGGCAGTGAGCACCGCAACCGCGCCCGCGTCGTTGATGCGATCGCGAATCGCTTCGGATGAAAAGCCGCCGAAGATGACCGAGTGCGTTGCGCCAATGCGAGCGCACGCCAGCAGCGCGATCACCAGCTCAGGAATCATCGGCATGTAGATGACCACGCGGTCGCCGGTCTTGACGCCGAGTCGCAGCAGCGCGGCGGCGGCGCGACACACTTCGCGGTGTAGCTCGAAGTAGGTGAGGACGCGGTGATCGCCGGGCTCTCCTTCCCAGATCAGCGCGGCTTTGTTGCGTCGGGCTGTGCTCAGGTGACGATCGAGACAGCTCTCGGTGATGTTTAGCTCACCGTCGGAAAACCAGCGAATGAAGGGATGCTCGCTCTGATCGAGCGCTTCTGTCGGCGGTGTCTGCCAGTGCAGCAGCTTGGACTGCTGAAGCCAGAAGCCATCGGGGTCGGCACTTGCGGCGTCTCGCAGCGCGCTCAAACCTTCACTATCCAGGTGGGCCTGCGATACGAAGCTTCCCGACGGTGGAAACGTACGCTTTTCAGACAGGACAGGGTCGCTGGTTTTCATGATTGTCACCCAATGGTCACTCTATCCCATGCGGTAGGTCCGCTGGCACCATCTTCGGCGGTCCATCTTCGGCTATCCTGAAGCGAGCCAATGGTCGGCGCGTTTTCGCATCACAACCCGCTGGGATGGCCTGATGGACTGCGGGCGCGGCTCTTGCGGCTGCTCGGGAGCGTGGGCGTGCAGCTGGTGCGCAGTCCCGAGCTGCGTGTGGCTGTGCGCGGAAGTGTGGCGATCTTGGTTGCGCTGGCGGGTTCGCTGTGTGTGCCGCTGTGGATCTTGGCTGTGGGTCCGCTGTTTCTTGGGGTTCCGCACCTGCTCGCCGATGTGCGCTATCTGGTGGCGCGGCCCGGACATCAGCGCTCGCTCAAGCTGGCGGTCGGCGTTGGGCTGCCGCTTGTGATCTGTGGACTGGGCGCGGGGATGCCAGCGGGGCTTTTGGCACTGCTTGGTGCGCTGTTGCTTGGGGAAGGTCGGACGCTGCGCAAGGTCATCGGCGTGGGGCTGGTGCTGCTGGTGGCCGCGACGTGGTTTGTCGATCGCAGCTTCTATGTTCACGAGCTGCTCTTGGCGCACCTGCACAATCCCATCGGCGTGCTGCTGTGGTTTCTGTGGCGGCCTCGGCATGAACGGCTGCACTTCATCCCGCTCGGGTTGTACCTGGCGTGCGGGCTGCTGCTTGGGCTGGGACTTGTGGGACCGCTGGGACAGGCGCTGCTGCGCTGGCCCGATCCGACCGTTGATGCCTTGGACTATCTGCGCGACGCGCTCGCTCCTGGGCTGTCCGAGGCCTTGGGCACGCGCCTTTTGCTGCTGTACTGCTTTGCGCAGATGGTTCACTACTCGGTGTGGCTCCAGCTCGTGCCGGATGAAGACCGCGACCGGCCTACGCCGCGAACCTTTCGCCAGAGCCTGGTTGCGCTGCGGGACGATCTATCGGGACCGCTGCTGATCGGTGCGGGGCTCTTGCTCATCGGCTTTGTGGTCTGGAGCTTCTTTTCTGTATGGGACGCGCGGGTCGCCTACTTTCGGCTGGCCGCGTTTCATGGCTACCTTGAGCTGTGTGCGCTCGGTCTGTGGTTTGTGGCGGGGCACGTTCCAAGGCCTGTGCGACCGCTGCGGCTTTCCAAGCACGGGCTGCTGCCTACGATGTAAGTGCTGCGAACCACACCGTGCTCGCCGGGGCGCTGCGAGCTGTCGGTCTTTTCGCCACCGAGCCGATGTACGGGCGCGTATGCTGGCCGCAGCAAAGGAGGCTCATCGATGCGCAGAAACTCTCTGGCGGTGATCTGTGGCTTCATCCTGGTGACGGTCGGTCCCGCTGCGGTCGGATCGGCGTATGCGGAAGGCGATGCGGAAGCGGCGCCCAGTCCACTGGAGATCCATCGACTCCCGAGCGAAGCGGACGTTCCCGCGCAGCCTCAGCAAGCGCCGAGGCCCCCGGTGCGGACGATTCGACTCGATGCCAGCGCTGGGTCGGCCAAGGTGACGCCGGTCAAAGCGCTGCTGCCTGCCGATTATCGACCCGCTGGACAGTCGGTCCCGCAGCCTGGTGGAACGGCGACCGATGGATCGAGTGCGGCCAAAGATCCGGTTTCTACCAAAGCGCCAACCAAGAAGAGCGGAAAGCAGCCGGTGGCAGAAGCGTCGGTGCGCAAGCGGATTCCCTTGGCTCCGACCGAAGCGGACCTGCGAAGAGAGCGTGCCATCCGAGACGGTGGACCCGATGCGCCCGCGCCCGACAATCGATCGACCGGCGACCGGCTGGCGGATCAAGCGACGCGCATTCCCACCCAGCGTAGGTCTTGGCCGACGACCGTGACCAACACGGCGGGGCCGACGTCTCCAGCGGGACCGGGCAGCGCCCAAGACCGCAAAGGCACCATGATCGAAGCCAGCGGCCCGCAGCAAGGTGTCATCCGCAACCGCTGGTAGCGTCGCGTACAATCGAAGCGGGAGGACTGTGGACCATGTCCGTAGCGACGCTGCGCTTCATCACGCTGCCGATCAGCCACTACTGCGAAAAGGTGCGCTGGGTGCTCGATCGACAGCAGGTTCCGTATGTCGAAGAAGGTCACGCGCCGATGCTGCATGCGGCGTATACGCTGCCGCTCACCGGGGGAACGTCGCGGTCGGTGCCGATCCTGGTCGATGAACGCCAGACCCCGCGCAAGGTGCTGTCCGATTCGACCGACTGCCTGCGCTACCTGGCGGAACACCACGGCGCGACGTGGCTGTATGCGCACCCGGAAGCGTCCGGGATCGAAGAAGAGCTGGATCAAAAGCTGGGACCGGCGGCGCGACGGTTTGCGTACTTTTACCTGCTGCCTCGGGCGGACTTGACCGAGCCGCTGCTGTTTGGACGGGCTCCGAGCTGGGAAGCGCGGCTGACGCGCCCGCTGTTTCCGCTGATTCGCCGGATGATGGCCAAGTCGATGCGGATTGATGCCGCTGGGGCCGAGCGCTCGCGACAGGTGCTGCGGGAGCAGCTTGCCAAGCTGAGTGAGCGGCTGTCCGATGGTCGCAAGTACCTGTGTGGCGATGCGCTGTCGGCTGCTGATGTGACGCTCGGGGCACTGGCTGCGCCGATCATCTGGCCCGCTGGCTACGCGCAGGTGGCGATGCCCAAGCTGTCGGAGCTACCGGATCCGCTGCGCGCCGAGATTGAAGCGCTGCGGAAGACGCCTGCCGGTCAGCTCGTCCTGCGCCTGTACGCGCAAGACCGTCGCACGGCCTGACTCCATTCGATGGGCGTGGCGAGCGAGGCTTAGAAGGGCTTGCCGCCGACTTGGAAGAACGCGGACCAGCCGGGCGCGGGCGTCGGAGTGACTTCCAGCGTGGGCGCCAGGTCGTAGAACGGGTCCGGGTAGTAGTAGCGCTGGTTGAGCACGTTGTAGAAGTTCAGGCTCGTCCACAGCCGGTTCTTGAAGAAGCGCGCGCGCACGCCCAGGTTCAGGATCGCTTGCGGCGGCAGCTTGTCGAACGTCAGGTCGGAAAAGTTCGCGACCGTGGTGCCATCGGCCAAAGACAGGCTGCGGAAGCGGTTTGGATCGTCGTACGAACCCACGACTTGCAGCGTGCCGTTGGTATCGAGCCAGCCCGGAATCACGGACAGCACCCAGCCGAGGTTGAAGCTGTGCTGCGGCATGCTGCGCAGGATGCCTCGGTCGTTGGTGGTGATGTGCAGGAAGGTGTAGTTGGCCGATAGCGTGTGATCGCCGACGTACAGACGCGCTGCCGATTCCACCGAGTGAATCACCCGGTGTGAGTTCACTTCGTCGCCCTTGGCTACGCCCGTGACGTCGGTGCGCCGGTTGGTGTAGCTACCGTTCGAGATGACGATGAGCCCGCGCAGGTCGGTGTAGGCGTAGTCGACACGAAGCTGGAGCGCTCGGATGGGACCGATGTTGCGCAGCAGCTTGGCGTTCCATTCACCCTGGAAGGCTTGGCTGGTTTCGTTCGAGAGCTGATGGCTGCCGCTAAACTGCACCGCTGCGCCGTTTGAGTCGGTGTTGTTGAACACCGGCGGACGGAATCCCGAGGCGTAGTTCGCCTTGAGGTGCATGTCGCGATAGAAGTTCCACACGAGCGACGCGCTCCCGAGCAGCACGCCGTTGCCGCCAATGTTGCCGCCGTTGTATTCCGCTTTGCCGAAGCCGCCTTGCAGACGCACGCCCGCATCCAGCGTCAGGCTCGACACCGGGCGGAACGTGTCCGATACGTACAAGGCCGTGACCAAGCGGTTGGTCGCAAACAGAAACGGCACCGGACACTGCGGCTGATAGACCGGCGAGCTGAGCCCTGGCTGCGACAGCGGACAGCTAATCGGCAGGCTCTCGGGGGTGGACAGCGGGAAGCGCACGGTCGGCTCGGGCACCCAGTCGTAGAACAGATCGCCGCCCCACAGCAGGCGGTTGCGCAGCGGCAGCGTGGCATCGCCATCGACCGTCAGGCCCAAGCGATAGGAGCGAATCTCGGTATTAAACGACGTGCCGTTTGGATTGCGGGCCGAGCCTGGTAGCAGCACGGCATCGAGGTCGCGGATGAACTCGATGGCGTAGCTTTTGACATCCAGTCCGAGCCGGTCCTTGAGAAACCGTCCTTTGTACTGGAGCGTCACGAACCGATCGAAGACCTGAAGGTGGTTGCGAACTGGCTCGCCAGCGGGTCCATTGGTCGCCGTGTCCCAGCGTCCGCTCGTCGGGCTGTTGGCAAACGACAGCGACGTGTTCATCAGCGCAAACGGCATCGAGTACGACAGCGTCACCGGCCCGTACGAGATCTTTCCGTCTACGTTGACGATGAACGAGCGCTCCGGGTTGGTGTCGGCGAACACCGAGTACAAGTGCGGACCGACCGGCGACGGAGCCGAGTTGCGAGACAGCGTGCTAAGGACGTTGTAGCGCGACCCGAGATAGGTCTCGTAGCTGACGTGCTGGACGATGCTGAGCTTGGGGCCTTTTTTGAAGCGGAAGCTCTTGCCAAACAGCGCGTAGGCCCGGAAGTCCTGCGGAGAGCCGGGACCGTCGCCGTAGCCCGCGCTCATTTCCAGGCCGTTGATGTCGTCGGCGTCTTTGCTGATCAGGTTGACGATGCCCAAAAACGAGTTGGCGCCCCACAGCACGCCGCCCGGTCCCGTCACCACTTCGATGCTCTTGATCGTCTCCAGCGGCAGCGAGCGGTGATACGTCCCGGTGTTGGTGGTGGGCTCGAACATCGAGACACCGTCGCGGAGCAGCAGCGCCGCCTGCGCGGTTCCTCTCACGAGCGGCATCGAGATCAAGTTGCCGCCGTTGGTGCTCTGGATCCAGCCTGGGATGTTTTCCAGAACCTGGGTGATGTTGCGATAGCCGCGCGCTTGGATTTCGTCGGAACGAATGACCGTAACGATCGAGGGCGCTTCCTGAACCGTCGTGACCTGCTTGGCCGCCGAGAGCACGCGGTCCGCAATGTCGATATCGGTGGCAGGTGCGCTCTTGTCCCCTTCGCTTTTGGCCGAGGTGGCTTCTACCGGCTCGGGATCGGGCAACAGCACGTCATAGGTTGGATCCAGCGCCGATGAGCCTCGTCGCGCGGGCAGCGGCACGTCTTGCGCCAGTACCCACGATGGCAGACCCAAGCAAAACAGGCCGACAAGGACAGACTTTTTCACAGCAGCCCTCCCGCGCGGGGAAGCAGCGAGTACGCCATGCCGAACATCACGCGTCCTGCGGCGTTGCGTGGGTTGTCGATGAGCAGTCCGCCGCCGCCCGAAACGGAAAACCGCAGCTTTTCCGTTGGCAAAAAGTACAGCGAACCGAGCGCGCTGGCCGTCGCAGACACTGCATCACCGCTCACCGGAATTGTGCCGACGCTTTCCAGACCCAGCCCAATCAGCCGATGCAGTCGCACCGTCAGTGCGCCGCCCCAGGTCAGCTCGTGGCCGGTCGCAAAGCGAAGGGGTGGACTTGCCGCTTGGGCCGTCGTGGGATTGGGTTCGTACAGCTCACTGCCTGGGCGAACGATCGCGCCGAAGCTTCCCAAGATGTGCAGCCGACCCAGCAGCACACCGAGCAGCAGCTTGGGACGAAACGTGACGTTCTTTTCACCCAGAAACGAGCTCTGATCGCCGATGGGAACCGTTAGCTCCAGCAGCGTGCCGATCTCGAAGTACTTGCCACCGTAAAAGCGCGCTTTGACCGCCAGCCGAGGATCGCGCACACCGGCCCCGCTGATCGAAACGTTCTGACGCGGCTGTCCGGTATACATTCCGCTCGGGACCGTCGAACCCATCGTCGCTGAGCCCGTCGGAAGCACCGTCACACTCGGCTCTCCGATGGCGTTTTGATCGTAGTAGTTCACCCCGACGGGAACCATCGCCGACAGCGACAGAAAGTCCCACAGGCCCAGATAGAACCCGAGGTCGAGCGTGACTTGGTGTTCGATGACCGAAAACGGCGCTTCTTCGCGGTTGAGGTTCACATCGTTGAGCAGGAGCTTGAGCGGCTTGCCTGCCCAGCCGACGTTCGCCGTCATGCCAAACTCAAACTGCTGCGGCGTCTGCGCGCGATCGACGATCTGAAGCCCGTAGGCATCCATCGACGGTGGCGTCATCACCACATCAAAGCTGCGATCCGCGTGCGCTGTCGAAAGACCGCTGACTGTCGCTCCGAGCGCACAGGCAAGCGCGAGTGCGTGGTGCCTCATTGCAGCCTCTCGTCAAGCTGGGTAAGCACCGACGCCGAGCCGACCACCGCCGTAAACGTGGCAGGCAGTCCGACGCCGCTGGTGTTGGCGAGCATCACGAACTTGATCGCGCCGCGACCCGCCGACGCATCCGCGAGTCGCTTGCCTTGAATCACCGGGTAGTAGATTCCCCCGGCGGCTTTCGGATCGTCGGGCTCGATGCGGATCTGAAGCTCGGTCAGATCCTTCATGTTCGACGGCACCGAAAAGGTAATGCCCGAGTAGTTCTGCGTCGGAAGATCCGTTGCTGCCGTACCCGCTCCCGTCTGATAGAGCAGCGTTCCAAACAAGACGCCCGACAGCGGCTTGGTGTACTGCTTCGGGTTTCCGACGTACCAGAACGGATGGCTGGCCTGTCCGCTTCCGTCTCCGTCGCGATAGGTCTTGCACACGCTCAAGCGCTTTGCGGACTCGGCATCGTCTTCGGCGCTGGTTGGCGTGATGGCTTGAAGCTGAGTGCCTCGCTTGGGCTCGCTGGCGACGCTGGGATGATGCTGCACCAAGACCAGCATCGTCGTCGCTGCTCGACCTTTCACCATTAGGTTCGGATCGCTGTTTGTCGCCGGAAACGGAGTCAGCTTCGACACCACCTTGCCGGTCTGTAGCAGCAGCTGATCGCGCGCCGTCAGCGTGACATCGGACAGCGACTCGTCATCCGCCGTGCGCTGCGCCTTTTGGGTGTAGATCTGCGCGCCGCAGGTGTTCGACGACAGGCTGCCTTTGTCACCACAGCCGCCGTCATCGTGATCCAGGCCTCGGATCGCACAAGGCTCGCTGGGATCGACGACGGGAAGCACCTGAAAGCCGGTGAAGTCCTTGGGATCGCTGCTTCCGACGTTGGCGACGATGCGCTCGGGGTTCGGGCTGCCTGCGTAGTAGGCGTACATCTCGACGTGATGGCCCGCAAACGGCAAGGTCGGCACGACGGGAGGCGGCGTACAGCCAGTTGGCACACCCGTCGCCACACAAGGCTGCGGGGGCAGCGGCCAGGCAATCGACATCGCGATGACCGAGCCTGAGAAGGTATCGCAACTACCCGCCAAAGCCGGCAGCAATGCGAACAGATAGGACAGCTTCCGCGACGGGACTAACACATTAGAAGCGTATCGAGCGGGCTTTCAATCTGTCAATCAATTCATCTTATTCGTCATCATCTTCGTCGGTTTCGTCGGTCACTCCGCCTTGTACGGCAAGCAGCGCCCACTCTCGCTTGCCGCCCGTCAGCTTGGTTCCGCAGTACTGGCAGGTGACGGCATCCGATCCGGCCAGCGGACCACCACACTCGGGACAATCGAGCGATGACAGACCCGTGCGACTCTTCGCCGTGGCCGACCGAGCCAGCGCAAAGACGTGCGTGAAGTGTTCTGGCTCTTTGCCCTGGACCGACGCGCTCCACATGATCTCGACGTAGGCGTAGTCCTGTTCGCCGCCCGTCAGCACCGATTCCAGCTCGGCGCTGCCAACTGCAACCTGCGACAGCTTGGCCGCTTGCAGCGACAGATCGGCCTGCTCGCTTTGTGAAGTCGGCGGACTGACGCAGAAGCGATGCAGCTTGTCGCTCTTTTGCGTCGCTTTCGCTTCGATCCACTTCCAGAAGATCACCGAGGCGCGATCCTCGATTTCCTGACGACTGACCGACGGATCACGCTCGCGCAGCTCTTCCAGGCCAGCGATGTCTCCGACGGCGGGATCAGCGCGCCACTCTTCGGGCTGGGTGATCTCGGCCAAGACCCAGTCGTGCTCACCCGAGTTTACGAGCGCTTTGCAGTACTCACACTTGACGACCTCGCCGAGCGGCAGATCCGCACCGCAGCTTGGACACTTGCCTTCGAGCGCCGGAATGCCCTTCTTGCTGTGCTTGCCGCGTCGTCGCACAAACGACCAGACCTCGTGATACTGGCTCAGCTCCGCTTTCTTGGTCTGCGACAGTGCGTCACTTTGCGACAGGTTGATGCCGACATCGCGATCACGCGCTTCGCCAACGATCTTGATGTGAACCGTATCCCACTGCGCGTCGGCCACCGCCGCCAGGATGTCCGCCGATACCACGCGCCAGTCGGCCATCATGTTGCGCAGACCCTGCGATCGCAGTAGCTCCAGCTGCGTCGAAAAGCGCACGTACACACCGTCGGAAATCACCCGACGCGCCGAGCCCATGTTCCCTGCGAGCCACGCTTCATTGACCTTGGCGACGACGGTCTTGGTCCGCGACAGAAACGCCATCGGCTCGAAGTCGGGATCGTGCGTCCGCAGCTCTGCAAGGCCCGCGCTGGCCAACGAGTCATCGACGGACAGCTTGGCGCGCTCTTGCTTCTGTTTGCTGTTTCGACTCGCCAGCCAGATGAGCAGCACGATGACCGCGAAGATGAAGATCGGGATGAACCAGCCGCTTGAGGAAGAGCCACCGCTCGAATAGACCACCGTCGAGCTACCCGAGCCATACGACGAGCTACCCGAGCCATACGACGAGCTTCCTGAGCCGTACGAGCGACTCGACGAGCCCGACGAGTAGCCGCTGGAGCTTGGGCTGGAATACGAGCGGCTTGAGCCAGAGCTAGAGCCGGAATAGCTGCGTGAGCTACTCGACGAGCTTCGAGACGAAGAGCGATAGCTCTGACCGCCGCCGGGACGGGCCGACGCCCGATCGAATGCGAACCAGAACACCAAAAGCGCAGAGAGCAGCCAGACCGCACAGCGTCGCAGCATACGTAGCATCCTAGCTTGTCTCGCGTGTGTCGTCACGAAGCGCGCAAGCAAACCTGGCAGCGCAGGCTGTCAGGAAAACAGGCGAAAACAGGCGAAAACGAGCGAAAACAGGCGAATGAGGGAAAACGAGGGCGAGAAACGAGGCGGGCTTATTCGGCTTGTTTGAACTGGTTGCCGTTCTGAACGATGCCTTCGCGCTGGCAGACGTAGATCAGGTACTGCCGCGCGGCGTTGTCCAGCTTGCGATACGCGTCGCCGACCAGCTTCAGGTCTTTGTTGCGGCAAGCGGCTGCGCCGATGATGCGCCACGCTCGGTTGGTGCTGACCTTGGCGACCGAGCGAGCGAGGCTGATGGCCTTGTCGTAGTTGCCGTTGACGAACTCGGACTGCGCTTCGGTCAGGACCTGCTCTGGATCAGCGCCCGACGGAGCCGCTTCGACCTTTTCGGCCTTCTCAGGCTTTTCGGCCTTCTCAGGCTTTTCGGTCTTTTCCGGCTTGTCACCGTCGGCAACCTTGGTCTTGTCCTTGTCTTTGTCCTTGCGGTGATGATCTTTGCCACCGCTCGGCTCACTGCTCGTCGACGAACCGCCGCCACCGCCACACGACTGATCCTTGGCGGCCAGTGCGCGAACATGCTTGGGCTCGACATCGAGCACGGCTTGAACCTGCGACCGCGCTTCGGGACAGTTGCCAGCTGCACGGGCATCCGACGCAGCCTTGAGGTGGCTTTCGACAAACAGCGGGAAGATCTTGTCGTAGTCTTCCTTCGCGCTCTTTTGATAGACCGAGTCCTCGGGAATTTCGCGATAGGTCTTGAGCGCAGCGTCGTAGTTGCCACTTCCAGCGGCCCCGGCGAAGCGATCGTAGATCTGCTTGTTCTTCGACTCTTTTTCCGCGATCGCGCGCTTCGACTGAGCCGCGTCACGGGTACGAATGTTGATGGCGCTGTTGCTGACGATACGGCCCGTCTTATCGAGCACGTCTTGCCAGCGCTTGTTTTGCAGATCGCCCTCGACGTCGATGAGCGCCTTGGCCGCTTCCGCGTCGACATCAACCTTCGGCGACTGCGTCAGGAACCAGTACGCACCACCACCGACAGCCGCGAGCAGAATCAGCGTCAGCAGAATCGGAACGATGGGCGTGCTGCGCTGGTCGCGATCGACGATCATTGCGTCGATCTGTTCCTTCGGGATGTCTTGTCCCGGCGGCACGAACACCAAGCGAACGTGGCCTAAGTCGATCTTGTCGCCCTTGCGCAGCTCGACCTTGCCGTATTCCTCGCCATTGACACGCACGCCGTTGGCGCTCTGCATGTCCATGATCTGGAACTTGTCGCCTTCGCGAACGATCTTGGCGTGATGCCGCGAGATCGAGCGATGGTTTAGCACCACATCGTTGTCGTCGGTGCGGCCAATGACAACCGTCGCTTTTTCCAGCAGGAACTCTTGGCGAGCGAAGTTCGTCGAAACAACAATCAGACGCGCGGGCTTTTCGGGAACCTTGACGACCGGCGCAGAGACGGGCTGCGGCAGCGTCGCTTGTGGAGCCTGCACCGCGCTGTTCATCAGCGTCGGCTCGGCGCGGTTCATGGGCGTGGTCTGCTGCGCTTGACCGGGAACTTGGACCTTGGCCGCGCCCTTGTCGAGCTTGACCGAGACCTGATAGTCACCGATCTGGAGACGATCGCCATCACCGACGGCAACCTTCCCCTGAATGCGGTCACCGTTGACCTTGATGCCGTTATAGCTTGTCAGGTCTTCGATGAAGAGCCCATTACCCTGGCGGGTGATTCGCGCGTGACGCCGTGAGACGTTGCGCTCCGTCAGACGAATCGTATTCCCTTCCTTCCGTCCGACGGTGATCTCGTCGCGGATGATGGGGACTTCCGTCGTCTTGCCCTCGTCGTCCTCGATAATGAGCTTATACATGACCCGCGTTTCGACGCATATTTAGCCTTTTAGGGCTTTTGCGATTTTAGGACCCAACTTTTTATGGGTCAAGCACGCCATTCCATATCGACTGACGAAGAGTTCTTGAGCAAAGCAAAACTTCGTCTCGCGATATTGGCCTACTTGTGCCCGATTCAGCTGTCGTGCCGCACTTCTGGCTGATGCGATGGCTTGCGTGGCAGCCACTGCGGACCGGCACAGAGCGTGACTCTGCGTCGGATACCGCATCGGGCTTGCCACCGTATTTCGCATCGCCTGAGCCTGCACGAGAGCTACTCCACCTTGGTGTCGTTGCGCAGCGCACGGTCGCCCACCGGTCGCTGTGGCTGTTCTGTCGCGGCAGATCCTTTCGATCCCGGATGACTGCTTTCCGGGCGCGGACCGCGATGAAGGAGCCTGGTCGCAAACAGATGCCACGCTTTCAAATAATCGTAAGCGGTTCGGAGCTGAAAGTCCTCACCTTGTGGCGTTCGCTGCGCGATGACGGAATAGCCCGGCGGAGGCCCCGCTTCCTGCCCTGGTTTTTGCCGATTCTTGAGGTGCCCTTGGAGGTCGCGTTCCTTCTGCGAAGGCTCGTCTTTGACCACCGATTTTCCGTCGGACAGTCGAACTTGATCGACCACCACGTCCGGCGTGATGCCCTTTTCCTGAATCGATCGTCCCGACGGTGTGTAATAGCGAGCAATGGTCAGCTTGAGCGCGCTTCCGTCTTCCAGCTCGACGATGGTCTGGACCGAGCCTTTGCCGTACGTCTGCGTGCCCATCACCAGCGCGCGACCGTGATCTTGCAGGGCTCCCGCGACGATCTCTGCCGCTGAAGCCGAGCCGCCGTTGACCAAGCAGATGATCGGAAAGCTGGTGCGTGTGCCTTCGGGTCTGGCGCGTTCCTCGTCGAGGATTCGACCGCCACGGCCTTCAGTGCGAACGATCAGCCCGTGTTCAATGAAGATGTCGGCGAGCCGCACCGCTTGATCGAGCAGTCCGCCCGGATTGTTGCGCAGATCGAGGACCAGCCCGCTCAGCTTGCCGCCGGACTCGCGCTCCATCGTCGCAAGCTGTAGCTCGACTTCGCGATCCAAGTTGTCGGTAAACTGCTTGACGCGCAGCACGCCGTAGCCGGGCTCAAGCAGAAAGCCTTCGACGCTGCGAATGCGGATGATGTCGCGCACCATCACGAAGCTGCGAGGCTCTTTCCAGCCGCTGCGCTGCACCGTCAGCGACACCTGCGCACCCCGCTTGCCGCGCATCTTTTGGATATAGTCCATCATCTGGCGGGTCGGCTGGTCGTCGATGCGTAGGACTTGGTCCCCCGCAAGCAGGCCCGCGCGCGAAGCAGGTGTTCCATCGATCACCGAAACGATCGTCAGCATGCCGTCGCGCTGATCGACCTCGATGCCGATCCCGGAAAACTGACCGCTCGTGTCGTTTTTCATCTCGCGATACTGCTCGGGACGAAGAAACGTCGTGTGTGGATCGAGCGAGTCGAGCATTCCTTTGATGGCGCCGTAGAGCAGCTCGTCTTGATCGACGTCTTCGACGTACTGGCTTTCGACGTAGGAAAGCACCCGCGAAAACATCGCCAGCTTCGACGGCGACATCGGCTTACGTGGCGCTGCGTGCCCAAGCCCCAGCGCGGAAAGCCCGGCGGTCACGATCAGCGTGAGCGCAGGAAGGGAGAAACGGCGACCTGAACCCTTGCGACAGATCCCCCGCTCTGCCTCTCGTGAAAGCCCGGTAACCACCAAGGTCAATATAGCCTAACCATTCACTTTACCGCAAACCCAACTTTTCCGAGGGAGAACGCTGCCCACATCCGCGCAGGTCAGACGAGCAGCGCTGGCCACTTGGGTTCCGACGGACAGAGCCAGCGACGACGACGACGGTGTTCAGGGCGTGTTCACATCGCCACATTCGGCGCTATTGCTCGTCGTCGGGCGAAGCCGGTGACGCAACGGGATTGGGTGGAAGTTCCAGCGGCGTTGTCTCACGTCCGTACAGCTTGTAGGCAAACAGCGACGAGCAGAGCACAAACGCCGAGACGCAGTACAAGAGCCACAGCCACAGCGCTTGCGACGCAATCTGTCGTCGCGGTCTTTTGTGCAGCACCGACAAGGCCAGCGTCAGCCCAAGCGTCAGCAGTGCAGCGACGGACAGCGCAAACAGCGAGCGTCCGAAATAGTCCATCACGATCACCGCGTCGGGACCAGCGGGCGACAGCGTCCAGCGACGACCGAGCGGCAGATACATCGGCACTGGCAGCGACACTACGCCGGTTAGGAAGAACAGCAGCGACGTCAGTGTCGAAAATACGCTGGCAGTAAGGGCGGTGCGACGGATCGACGACATCACGCGCCTCTCACCGACGTAACGACGATTCCAGCGACGACGTTTCCGACGGTTACGAGCGCGGTTCCAATCGCCATCACTGCATACAGTGCGAGGACTGCGCGATCGCTCGTCGGGTCGTCGATGGCTGATGCAGCGTCGGAATCACTGGCTTGGGCATCGGTCGCGCGAGCTCGTTCATCGCGTGCAGGCTCGCTGGGCGATGGCTGGGCTGATCGGCGTTCGCATGTGGCACGCGACAGTGCGCTCGCGAGCAAGAGCGCTCCGACGGCAAGCGGCAGACCAATCGTCGCGACGTTTTCTTTCCAGTCAAACAGGTTGGCCGCCCACGGTGCGTGTCGATCCAGAAACAGCGCCCGAATCAGCACGCGATAGCGAGGATAGAGCAGCGCACCCGCCAGCGTCGTCGCCAGATACGCACACAGCGTCGTCAGTGCATAGATCCGCAGCAGCCCAAAGCGAACCTGTTTCCGTCGCAGAAGCTGAATCGAAAGCAGCGCTTGGTGAACGCTCGATCCCGACAGAACGATCGCGCCGAGCGTGTGCAGCACGACGAGCAGTGGACCCCACGTCTGCAAAAAGAGCGACGGCACAGCCGGACTATAGCGCCATTTGTGCGGGCCTTGCAGACCTTGCGCTGTCCGTATCTCGGACGAGATCCGTAGCTCGGACGCGGACTTGCGCTACGGATCGATGGCTTCCGTCGCTGAGCATCGATGTATGCGCTGGCACACAAGCTGCTTTGAAGTCCCTTTGCTGTCGCGAGCCGATGCGCTCTAGGAGCGCGGAAAGAGAGGACGTTTGCGATGAACACATCTGCTCAGCTGTCTGCCGGTACGCAAGGAACCAAGAGCCAGCGATTGCCCGATCGGGACGTGACGGAAAGTCCGCCAGCGCGTCCGTCGTGGAAGGCCGTGTACTCCGTCGTGGAGCGTAGCAAAAACCGTCGCAGCTGGGTTCGGATTGGGACGGCGTTTCAGAACCGCGATGGCTCGCTGACGATTCGACTCGATGCGGTTCCGCTGTCGGGTCAACTGCAAGTGCGCGAGCCGTTTGCGTCGGGACCGCGAGAGGTCGATGACGAGCCGCTGCTGATGGAGAAGCCAGCGACGGAAGGCTCCTAGCGGGCGGTGTTTCGAGGGAAACGGGAACACAGGGAAACGGGAACACAGGGAAACGGGAACACAGGAAAGAGAGACGAACATGAAGCGATATAAGGCGTTTTTGGCATGTGCGGTGGCTGCTCTCACGATGGGAGCGATGACGGTGCGAGCGGACAGTCCGACGCGATCGGCGGTGACACAAGCAGCGGGGGCGACGAGCACGCCCGGCAGTGGAGCGGGGGTCGTCAACATCAATGAAGCCACGGCAGATCAGCTCGAGCGCTTGCCGGGCATCGGTCCGAGTCGCGCGCAGGCGATCGTTCAGTTTCGCAAGACGCATCCGTTTAAGCGGCTCGAGGAGCTTCAGCGCGTCAAAGGGCTGGGCAAAAAGAGCTGGAATCGGCTGCGTCCGATGATTGCGCTGACGGGACCGACGACGCTGAGCGGATCGGTGCACTAGCGGCGCGTGGCCGATGCGGAAGGCGCGGGACGGTTAGTTCAGCTGCGTGCAGACCGACAGACCACTCTGCGGCGCTTTGCTGTCGTCACATGAGATCAGCTTGAGCGCGAGCGGATCGGTTCCGGTTCGACTCGGAAGCCCGGCAATGAGCATCGTCATCACGGCACCCGACGGAATGTTCACGTTGGAATTGACCGTGATGAGATCGCTCGTCATGGCCGTGGGTTTCACCGAAGCAGCGCCAGCGGTCTGAGGCGCAGTCGATACGTAGGTCATGCCACTGCTGCGTCCCAAGTCTCCGCTGACAGCGTCGGTGAGCAGCGCTTTGTAGCCGGTGCCGGTTCCGAATCCGAAGTCTGCGGTGGGAACATCCGGCGATGCGTTGATAAAGCGCAGCCGAACTTGGCCTCCCTGCGGCGTCAGATCGTCTTCAAACAGGTTGAGCTTCACGGTTCCAATGCGCGTCTGATCGCCAAACGGCACCAGCGTGTAGCTTCGTCCTGCGCCGATCGTTGGCAGTCCCAGATCGGGCAGTCCTCCATACGCCACCGCACAGTCGGTCCGGGTTCCTGGAACGGCGCGAACGGTATAACTGCCGGCTGTCAGCGTCACATATTGACCCATGTTCAGGTACGACACGCCGCCCGTTCGCTGGGCCAGCGTGCGCAGGATCGGACCGGTAAAGCTCGACTCGCCTTGGGCCTTGATGCAGAGATCGACCGGAGCGGCTCCCGCGACGAAGTTTCCAAAGCGTAGCTGCGCGGTTGTGATCGGCACCACCATGTCGGGCATGACGTTGACACCGCTGTCGACCGCGACGATCTCCGTCGGTGCAGGCGTGCAGCCAGACGAGATCAGGACGGACAGCGTCGCAGCAAGGCCGATTCCAGAAGCGGTCAGTCGTACGCGGAGCATGGGTCCTCCCTATTCGGTGATGCCGAGGAGCGCATCGAGTGAGTCAGCATCGAACGCAAGCGCCGTAAGCTCTTCGCACATCGCAACCCACTCGGAGACAGACGACTCGGCAAGCTGTGCGGTCGTTTCAAAGAACAAGAATACGGGTCCAACGGGTAGGTTACAGCTTTGGATGCGAGAGCCTCGACGCTGCTGGGCCAGCTTTTGCTGATACTGGGTTCGCAGCGCAGCCAGATCATTGACGCTACCGCGCGGGGCCGGACGTAGCCACACGCCGATGCGGGCTTTGCACGCTGGGTTGTCGTTTTGGGCGACGGTGACACCGAAAGACCAGCCGTCTTTGGCCGCGACCAGTTCTTTGTACGGTGCGTCGGTGATTTCGCTGACTTGGAAGCCAGCCGGAGCCCATTGTTGACGAACGTGGTTGGCGAAAGCGTGTGCATCAAGCGTGTTCATGGATGACGTCCCCTGGCGTTGCGTAGAAAGCGGTGAGCGTCTCTTATCGTAGCCAAGTTCGCGTCTCCGCAGGGAGAGACGCTTTGACTTTGGACCTGCACGATTCCAAGCGTCGTCAGAGTCCGTTGCTAAGATGCCTGCCCATGCTGTCGTACTTGCGAATCAGCAACTTTGCGATCATCGAAGAAGTCGAGCTGACCCTCGGGCCGGGACTGACGGTGCTGAGCGGCGAAACGGGCGCGGGAAAGTCGCTCATCTTGGATGCGGTGGCGCTTCTGCGTGGCGGTCGAGCCAGCGCGGAGGTCATTCGCAGCGGAGCAGATGAAGCGCGTATCGAAGCGCTGTTTGTACCGGAGCCGGGAAGTGCAGCCTGTGCGGCGCTGACGGAGCGACTCGTGCGTCTTGGGATCGATACAGCGGGACTTGCCGAAGACGGTCTGGTGGTTCGGCGCGTGATCGGTCGAGGCGGACGCAATCGCATTCACATCCAAGGACAGCTTTCGACCGCAGCTGCGCTGGCAGAGGTCTGTAGCGGACTCATTGATGTGAGCGGTCAGCACGATCACCAGAGCTTGCTTGATGTGGGAAGTCACTTGGGGCTGCTCGATCGGTTCGGTGTGCCGGTTGCGCTGCGTGACGAGATGAGCCAAGCGTTTGACTCGCTGTCGGTCGCGAGTCGTGAGCTGCAAGAAGCGTCGCTCGATGAGCGCAGTCGCAGTGAGCGGGAAGAGTTTCTGCGCTTTCAGCTATCAGAGCTGGATCAGGCCGATCCCAAGCCTGGTGAAGATGAGTCGCTGCGCAACGAGCAAAAGCGGCTGCGATCGGTGGAAAAGCTGGCGCAAGCGGGACGACGAAGCGAAGCGCGACTGTATAGCGGCGAAGACAGCGTGCTCGATGGACTGTCGTCGGTGGTGCGTGAGCTGCGCGAGGTGGCGACGATTGATCCCGAGCTGGCTGAGATCACCACACGGGTGAGCGAAGCGCAGGTTCTGCTGAGCGACGCGACGCACGATCTGCGGCGGTATGTGGACTCGCTGTCGGCGGATCCAGAGCGGCTTTCGATGATCGAAGATCGGCTCCATTTGCTGTCGCGACTTTTGCGCAAGCACGGGCCGGACATGGCGTCGCTTGTGAAGAAGCGCGATGAGATGCAGCGTGAGCTGTCGAAGCTGGTCGGTCATGAAGAGCGACGAAGTTCGGCCAGTCGTGCGGTGGAGCTTGCGCAAAAGCAAGCGGTCCAAGTGGCAGAGCGACTGAGCGCAGCGCGGCAGCGAGCAGGACTCACCTTGTCAGAAAAGGTGGAAAAAGAGCTGCTGGATCTGGCGATGGACGGGGCAAAGCTTGTGCCTCAGCTCGGCGCGCGGGCGGCGAGTCGTGGTGATGATCCCTCGCTGGTCGTGGCAAGCGCGGACGGTGAGCTGCGGCGGCTGTCTCGTGATGGGTTCGATCGCTGCGAGCTGTTGTTTTCAGCCAACCGAGGCGAGACACCAAGGCCGCTTCAGCGAATCGCGTCGGGTGGAGAGCTGTCGCGGGTGATGCTCGCGCTGCGCAGCGTGCTGGGACAGGCCGATCACGTCGCAACCTGCGTGTTCGACGAGGTCGATTCTGGCGTCGGTGGTGCAACCGGAGATCGGGTCGGTCGCAAGATCCGTAGCTTGGCGGAAGGAAAGCAGGTGCTGTGCATTACTCACCTGGCGCAGATTGCGGCGTATGGTCACAAACACCTGCGTGTCGAAAAGTTGCTGAGCGACGGGCGAACGGTGACAAACGTGCGAGTGCTCGGCAAGAGCGAGCGACGGGACGAGATTGCTCGCATGATCGGTGGGGCGCGACTGACCGACAAGAGCCGAGCGCATGCCGATGAGCTGCTCAGTCAGGCGCAAGGTGGACCGCTTTCGCGCGTGCCGCGAGGCAAGAGCACCGCAGTGTCGGCGGACGTGCGCTAAAAACGCTCGCACCGGACCTAAGTTATAGTGGGTCGTATGCCAAGCAGTCTGCCAAGTCATTTGGTAGGTCGCAGCGTGCTGGGGATTGGGCTTTGGGCCGCGCTGTGGGGAGTTGAAGTGGGAAGCCCGTCCGTCGCTGCTGCGAACGAACCAACTCGCGGTGTGCCTTATCCGCCGCTTCGGAATGCCATGCAGCGTGCCAGCTGGCTGGGCGCAGCTGGTGATTCGGCGAGCGCTGCGACGGGTGCTTCGGCCAGCTTGCCTTCGCCTGCTCAGCCCGTGGAAGCAGTTGCGTCGCCGAGTACTCCGTCACCGTCGGGACCAAGCGGATCTGGCTTGCTTGGGGCCACCTTGGCGGACTCGCGCTGGTGTGGCATTGAGCCTCCGTCGTCACAGCCAGAGCCGATGGTGTCGTGCAAGCTGACGACGCTGCCGTGTGGTCCAGTCAGCCCAGATCGCATTTTTAGCAACAGTGGCGAAGAAACCGACGATCTGGACGGCGACGGGCTGCGCGATCTGGTGGTCGGTGGCCGCGTGAGCGTGCAGTCCAAAGAGGTGTTTGCGGCGATCTATCGAGGCAGCGACAGCGGCTACATGCTGGCGGACTTTCGCGTCGTGCCTGCTCGTGCGGAGCCGACGTTTGCGAGCGTGCTGCTGACGGAAAGTGGCAAGCCTCCGGTGCTGCGCGACGGACACGATCTGGTTGAAAGCAACGGTCGAAGCTACAGCGTGGCGAGGCTGCGTCGGTTTGATGGACAGCGCTTTCGGACGCTGCTGACGTTCTGTGCGCACCGAAGCGAGCCGTCGAGTGGACTGCCGGGCGGCGTGCGACAAGGGCTCAATCGGGTGGACTTTATCGACGTCGACAAAGATGGCAGCAAGGAAGTGGTGATCCAAGGGCTGCTGGCTCCGACGGTGTTTCGGTTTAACGACGGTGGTCTGTTGCTGATGGAAGATCGCGGCTTGACGCGGACCTTTCGCGAGTCGGGCCCTGAGTCGGTGCGAGCGCGCGCGCTGCGGGATGAGGCGGAAAAGCTGATCGATGCCGGGGAAGTGCGACGAGCCGCCGAGGTGTATCAGCGAGCGTTCTTGAGCATGCCGTATGACCTTGAGCTGGGACAGGCCGCAGCGGATGCGCAGGTGCGAGGTGGTCTGTCGGAGCGCGCCTTGGAGATGCTGACGCGGCTTCGGTTTCAAGATCCCGAGCGTGGCAGCATCGCCTGTACGCTGGCGGCGACGTATCGATCGATGAGAAATCCCGTCGGAGAGCTGCCTGCGCTGCGGGCCTGTGTCGAAAAAGAGACGGACGAAGCGCGAAGGCGACCGGCGATGAATCGGCTGCGAGAGCTGCAAGGACTGAGCCCTCTGCCTGCGACTCCGTCGGGACCGGCGATCTCTCCGTCGCAGCAAGCGATCGTCGATGAAGCGCTGGGCTCGCCGTAAGCAAGACGGATCGTCCCGTCGGAAAAGACGGTTACACGGATGACTTTTCGTCGGTGACTGCGTCTTCGTTGCGCTGCGCGAAGTAGTCACGAAGAAAGCACGCGATCGGTCCGGCGTCGTCGCGCAGTCGATGCGGCTCGTCGGGAACTTCGATGAGATCACGCGTGGGATCAAAGCCGAGCTGTCGGAGCCGCTGATTTCTCTCGAAGTAGCGACGATCGCTGATTGCGCCGTGAAACAGGTGAGACAGCTCGCCAGAGACGAAGCCCAGACCGGACACGCCAAGCGATTCAGCGACGGATTGTAGACGCGCGCTCCAGCGTTCGAAGTGTCGCAGGTGCGGCGAGTGATCCCCGAGCAGGCGCGTGACACAAGTTGCCGTCGGATGTCCGACAAAGGCATGCGCCATCACATGATCCGCGCTTCCGACGATACAGGCATCGTAAAGTCCTACGGCTTCGAGCACCGATCGATGCGTCGCCCATGCGTAGCCCGTGTGTCCGTGCGCATCGAAGCGTCCGACGGACAGCGCGTCTGGCTGCTCGGTGATCGTTGCGACAAAGCCTCGGGTGCGAACTGGCAGGTCATCTGGACGCTGAGGCGACGGAAGCTGCACGACATCTGAAAACAGCTGCACCGCGAGATGTCGATCGAGCAGCGTCTGCGCGTGCTCGGGCCAGTCGAGACGCTGAAACAGCACATCGGCGTCGATCCAGGCAACGAAGTGACACGAACGTGGCAGTTTTGAGATCGCCAAGTTGATGAGCCGCTCTTTGTGCCACAGCGCGTCGTGGGCTCGAAGCGGAAGCACATCGGGCGACGGTGGAAGCTCAAACGGCTGGTCAGCGAGCGCGCACTCGACGGTCAGACACGGCAGATCGCCGAGCGCAGTTCGGAAGCGACGGTAGTTTTCTCGTCGAGAGCGATAGCCTGCTGGGTTGAAATAGGTCGTCACGACCCACAGCGCGTCGCGCTTTGTCATGCCGTGTGATCTTGGCGGATGCGGAACTTCGCGTCACTGCCGTTCGCTGGGCGCTTGGCTTGCGGGAATGTCAGCGACGGAATCGATCGGACGATTGAGCTTTGCGAGCAGTTTCGGGATGCTTTCATCATGCAAAGTTGTGTCCGCTGGCTTCGTCTGGGGATCGCGGCCTGGCTGCTGCTGCTGGCTGGGATCGTTCCGTGTGCACAGGGATCGGAAAAAGCGTCGGCGGTGCAGCAGGCTGCCGCTGCGCTGTCCGGGTCCAGTGAAAGTGAAGATGAAAAAGAAGCAGAGAGCGATCAGGACACGCCTCGACGAGCGATCGAGCGGTTTTTGGCGCAAGCGCACAGCGGCGACTACTTCAAAGCAGCGGAAGCGATTCAGGTCAGCTCGACCGATGTCAGCGACGGAGCCGACAAAGCACGCAAGCTGGCGGCAGTGCTGGAGAGGCGGCTGCGGCTCGGGCCAGATGAGCTGGCGAAGATCTCGGACTTGCCGACGGGAAATCAGAGCGATGGACTGAAGAATCAGGAAGTGATCGGGCGGATTGACATGCCGCTCGGGTCGGAGACGGTGCGACTTCAGCGATCGGGAACACCGGGCTCGCGACGTTGGATGTTTTCGCCAGCGACGGTGCAGCGAATCGATGCGTGGTACGAGCGACTGGAAGATCACTTCGTATTGGAGACGCTGCCGGATGCGCTGCTCGGACGAGGACCGCTTGGGCTGCTGTATTGGCAGTGGCTGGCGCTGCCGCTGCTGATTGTGCTGAGCGCGCTCGGTGGTGTGTCGGTGACGGTGATGTCGCGGCCTCTGCTGCGCAAGCTGCTGGGTCAGCGCGAGCTGTGGCTGGCGATGCTGGAACGTCAGCGCGAGCCGCTGTGGCTGTTCTTTTCGTCGCTGCTGCTGCTGCTGCTGCTGCCGATTCTGTTTTTGACTCCGTCGGTGGCGCAGCCGGTGCGGGCGCTCAACCTGATCACGATCGAGATCACGCTGTGCTGGATTGCTTGGCGCGTGGCGGACGTGCTGACGACGCGCGCGCGGCTGTTGGAGTGGCTGGAGTCGCGGCCCGGTCTGCGTGGAGTGCTGCCGCTGATTCGCCAGCTCATCGGGATTGCCCTGACGGCGGTGGCGGCGGCGCTGGCTCTGTCGGAAATGGGACTGTCGTTGACCAGCGTGATGGCGAGCTTGGGACTCGGCGGCTTGGCGGTGGCTCTGGCGGCGAAAAACACGCTCGAGCACTTCTTTGGCAGCGTCACGCTGAGCATCGATCAGTCGATTCGCGTCGGGGATCAGATTCGCATCGGTGACGTGAACGGCACGATCGAACAGATTGGTATGCGCTCGACGAGGATTCGCACCGCCGATCGCAGCATCGTCACGATTCCCAACGGCAAGGTCGCTGACATGCAGATCGAGACAATTGCCGCGCGGGACCGCACCCGTTTTTTCCTGACGCTCGGCGTCGTGTATGCGCTCAAGCCCGCCGGAATGCGCAGCCTGCGTGACGCGCTTATCAAGTGCGTGCGCAGCCATCCCAAGGTCTGGCCCGATGTCGTGCGCGTTCACTTTACCGGGCTCACCGACGCGGCGATCACGATCGAAGTGACCGCGTGGTTTCAAGTCACCGAGCAGGACCAGTTTCTCGAAGCCCGTCAGGACCTGCTGCTACAGATCTTGGATGTGATTGAGGCGTTTGGAGCCACACCGGCCTTTGCCAAAGCCCTCGCGCAGCCTGCTTCTCGTTAAAATTTTGGATTCTGCAAAACGAGAAATTGACTTCCCAAGCAGGAGTTGCGACGCTTTGGTGCCATGACACCCTGCGCGGACTCTTTGCCCATGTCTCACCCTCAGCTACACACCCTGTTTCCACTGGTTGAGCCGTACCGAACCGGGATGCTCCGTGTCTCTTCGCTGCACGAGCTGTATTTCGAGGAGAGTGGCAATCCAAACGGTCAGCCCGTGCTGTTTATCCACGGCGGTCCAGGCAGCGGAACCGAACCGAATCAGCGACGGTTCTTCGATCCGAAACACTATCGGATCGTGCTGTTCGATCAGCGCGGTGCGGGGCGCAGTCGTCCGCATGCCTGCATCGAAGAAAACACGACCTGGGATCTGGTGGAAGACATCGAGAAGATTCGTAAGCATCTTCACATTGATCGCTGGGTGGTGTTCGGCGGCTCGTGGGGCAGTACGCTCGCGCTCGCTTATGCCGAGACGTACCCGAGTCAGGTGAGCGGGCTCATCGTTCGCGGCATCTGCGTGCTCAACAAGAGCGAGCTGGACTGGTTTTTCCGTCGCGGAGCCAACGTCGTCTATCCCGATGCGTGGGAAGCGTTTCGCGACTTCATCCCGGAAGAAGAGCGCGGCGACCTGCTGACGGCGTATCACCGACGGCTCCACAGCGGCGACTTGGTGCTTCAGCAAAAAGCGGCGGTGGCATTTGCGCGCTGGGAAGCGTGCTGCAGTCGGCTGCTGCCCGATGCGTCGGTGGTTGTTCGCTTTGCCGAGGGAAGCTTTGCGCACGCGCTGTCTCGGATTGAGACGCACTACTTCATGAACGCGGGCTTCTTTACGCACGACGGACAGCTTCTGACCGAAGCGCACAAGCTCGCGGGCATTCCGACGGTGATCATTCAAGGTCGCTACGACATGGTCTGTCCGATGGAAACCGCGTGGGCGCTGCATCGCGCGCTGCCCGAAGCCGAGTTCTATGTCGTCGACGACGCGGGACACTCTGCGACGGAGACTGGCATCACGCATCGGCTGATCGAAGCGACCGAAAAGATGAAGCGCCTGCACGTTCCTGCTGCGCGCTAAGCCCGTCTGCGGCGCGGTCTGCGCTGGCTGCTCGACTCACACGCTTTCCCGCACAGCTTTGGTGTCTCGCGCTGTTACGATGATCTGGTGAGCGGATCGGCGCGTCGACGCAACCTCGTCATCCTGTTCCTTTTGTACTTTGCGCAAGGCCTGCCGTTTGGCTTTCAAAAAGAGCTGTCTGCGTTTCTGCGCCAAGCAGGAATGTCGCTGACGAAGATCACGCTCGCGCGAGGTCTGTCGCTGCCGTGGCTGCTCAAAGCGCTGTGGGCACCGCTCGTCGATCGCTATGGATCGGCGTCGTTTGGGCGACGGAAATCCTGGATTGTGCCGCTTCAGCTTCTTTTGTGCGCGTCGTTTGTGTGCGCCGCGTTCTTTCCGCCGGAAGTGAGCCTGCCGACGCTCATCGGGCTCATCATCGTGATGAACTTTTTGACCGCGACGCAGGACATTGCCGTCGATGGTCTGGCGGTCGATCTGTTCAAAGGCAAAGAGCTGGGCTCGGCCAACGTCGCGCAGGTTGTCGGCTACAAGATCGGCATGCTGGTCGGCGGCGGCATCTTGCTACGAGCGTCGGCGAGCATCGGCTGGCGCGGCATGCTGTTTGCCATCGCGGCGATGATCGCGACGGTGATCGGATCGGTGCTGCTGCTTCGCGAGCCGCTGCAGCAAGGTCGCGTCGCGCAGGTTCGTCAGCACCTATCGGATGTCGTCGTGACGCTGGGCAAGCAGCTTCGTTCTCCGTCGGGAATGTGGCTACTGCTGTTTATTGGAACGTACAAGATTGGCGAAACGCTCGTCGACGCGCTGTACACGCCGTTTCTGATCGACATGGGCTATAAGCCGTCGCAGATTGGCGGCTGGATTGGCATCTGGGGCATGGTTGCTTCGACGCTGGGTTCGCTGTGCGGAGGCATCTTGGCCGGGCGGCTGCCGATGCTGTGGGCGGTGGCGCTGACCAGCGTGCTGCGCGTCGTGGCGATGGGCGGAGAGTGCTATCTGACGTTTTTGACGCCGCCGCAGCCCGTCGACATCATCGTCGTGTCGATCTGTGAGCACTTCGCAGGCGGCGCGCTGACGACGGCGATGTTTGCGTTCATGATGCTGCGCGTCGATGCCGCGATTGGCGCCAGTCACTACACCGTGCTCGCCAGCATCGAAGTGCTTGGCAAGCTGCCGACGGGACTTGTCGCTGGCTACGTTGCCACCAAGCTGGGCTATCAAAAGACGTTTTTCCTCGGGACGGCGCTGTCTGCGCTGTTCTTGCTGCTGCTGGTTCCGCTACGTCTTGCGCCGCCGCCGATCGAGAGAGCTTCTGACGACGCCAGTCCGCCTGCATCGTAAGCATCGCGTGCGACGCACCTAGTCCTTGACGTGCGACGGAGCGAGTTGTAACGATGCCCGCCTTCTCAACCTTGGCAAACGTGGAGGCGAACATGGCAACGCGGCTTTCCAGCAGTCGGAACATCCTTCCTTTTCTGTGCCTGAGCGGCATGGTCCTAAGCTGTGGCGGCGACGGTGGTACGACGGATCCGATGACGATGGATCAGACTCCGAAGGTCAATCCGTTCGCAGCCAAGCCAGAGTGCACGGGCGACAAGGTTGACTTCAAAAAGGGTCAGCGCAGCTTGGTTGTCAGCAACCTCGAGATCGCGGCGGGCAACCAAGGCATTGATCTCGACGGAGACGGCAAGCCAGACAACAAGCTCGGCGCGGTGTCGTCGCTGGCCAATCCAGAGCTGGAAGGCACGTTCAAAGAAAAGCACGACGTGATGATCCCGATGGAGTTCTTCGGATCGACGTCGGGCGACTCGCAGTGCACCAAGTTCGCGATGTACCTGGGGCAGTTTCTCAAGGATCGCGATGGCGACGGCAAAGACAGCTCGTGGGAGACGGAAAAGAACGGCACGTCGAAGGGCGACTGCAACGACTACGACAAGAACGTCGCCGCCGGAAAGCCGGAAGTCGCGGGCAATCGCATGGATGACGACTGCGATGGCTTTGCCGACAACCCGACGCAGAAGACGCCCGCGAGTGATGCCTCTGCGAAGATGGACCTCGACGGCGATGGTGTGACGGTGGCCGAAGGTGACTGCGACGATCGTGCGACCTCGCCGATGATTCCGACCGATGAAGGGATGACGCCGCTCGCGAAGCTTCGTCACCCGGCCAAGATGGCGATGAGCATTGCCGCCGGAGTCGAGCGCTGTGACGGTGTGGACTACAACTGCGACGGCATTCCTGACAACGCGGCGCAGTGCAATCCGTTTGCCGATGCCAACGTCAAGATCGACGTGCAGAAGGTGGCGCTCGATGCGCAGAGCCAGCCGGTCCTGTCGTTCAAAAACGGCACGGTGAAGGGCAACAAGCTGTCGGCGGGTCCGTCGGTGTTCCGCGTGGCGGTGCCGATCTCGGATCAGTCGTTGGAGCTGGAGCTTTCGGGCGCTCGCGTCGAAGGAACGTTCCGCAACGTCGGCAACCTGACGTATCTGGACAACGCGATGCTCGGTGGCGTGCTGCAAGCGGTCAGCCTGGCGCGACTCGACAAGCTGGAAGTGAGCGGATTCCTCAAGCCGCCGCAGTCGCTGTTTGACGCGGTGTTCGCAAACGGAGCGCTTGCCGAAGTGCTGCGCCTGAAGAAAGACGCCGCCGGTCACTATCTGCCCGACATGGATGTCGACGGCGATGGCATCGAGACGTTCTGGGCCGCTGATCCCGAAAAGACGCCAGCGCTCGTCGATGTCTGCAAAGACGGCGACGGCACGATCATCAAGAACGGCGACACCTCGGTGCCCAATGACGATCCGAAGAAGCGCTGCGTGTTCGCCAAGGACAGCAAGGGCAACTATCGCTTCGTCGATGGCATCTCGGCGGCGCTCAAGTTCAGCGCGGTCCCTGCCAAGCTGGGCGAAGTCGTTGATACGATGGTCGGCAAGTAGTCGAACCGAGCGAGGCCACAGATTCCCATGAGCAAGCGTCACAACGTCAAAGCCCACATCACCGGCAACATCTGGAAGATCACCACCACCGTCGGCGCAGAAGTCAGCGAAGGCGACACCTTGGTGATCATGGAATCGATGAAGATGGAAATGCCGGTCGAGTCGGAAGTCTCTGGCCGCGTCGTCGAGATCCCCGCCAAAGAAGGCACGCCAGCGCAAGAAGGTCAGATCCTCGTCATCATCGAGGAATAGCGCGCGTCCGTGTCCTTTCCCGTCTTTCAGGCGGCGTGCGCCGTCATCATCGTGCTCACCTTGGCGGCCATGGCGCGGCGTGTTCCGTGGGGCACGCTGCTCCGTGACTACTTCGCGCTGGCACTCGCTGGCTACCTTGGCGAACAGAGCTGCATCGTTCTGTATCACTACTATCGCTACTCGACGGCGTGGAGCCTGCGCGTAGGCGATGTGCCGCTGCTGGTGCCGCTCATCTGGCCGCTCGTGGTGATGTCGGCGCGCAGTGTGGCTGCTGCGCTGTGGCCAGGCATCCGTGACGAGGTACAGCGCGCGGTGGTGGTTGCTGCGATCGTGGCGTTTGATGCGTCGCTGGTAGAAGTGGTCGCGGTGCGCGCCGGGCTGTGGTCGTGGGCTGAGCCGGGACACCTCGGCGTGCCAGTGATTGGCATCTTGGGCTGGGGTTACTTTGCGGGCGCGGCGGACTACGTGCTGGGACAGACCCACCGACTGCGGCACCTGCTGCTGCTCGCGTTTGCGCCGCTTGTGACGCACCTTCTCCTCGTTGGATCGTGGTGGGCGCTGTTTCGGCACTCGCTGCGCGCCGACCTGGGCAAGAGCGGGCTCGATACGATGATGGCGCTCGGGATGCTGGCGTTTGCGCTGGTGCTGCGTGCGCGTCGCCGAGGTCACACGATCCCGTTTGCGGTTGCGCTGCCTCGGATGATTGCTGCGTCGCTGTTTGTGGTGCTGCTCGTTACCGTCGCTGCCCACGACAGCCGCTACTGGCTGCACACCTGCGCGATCGCGCTGCCGTATCTGGTTGCCACGTCGTTTCGTCCCGAGCGCCCGCTTCCATCCCGCTAGCGCAGATAAATGTTCGTCGGCAGCCCCGCCGCTTGCCAGATCGCCGTTCCCACCAAAAACAGCACAAGCTGCGCGCTACCCAGGTGCGTCAGCCACAGACAGTCCGCGCTCGATAGCCCACGTCGCAGCCGAGGCCGATAAAACACAAACTGACCGAGCGGTGCCGCGCCCATCAGCAGCTCGCGCAGCCCGAGTGTTCCCAGCGCCACCCCGACGATCAGCGTCAGCGCCGATGCGGCCAGCAGCCCGACGAGGATCTGCTCGGCTCGCACGGGACCATGCACCACCGGATAGGTCGGCACCGACAGCAGCTTGTCGCCTTCGAGGTCGCGAAAGTCGTACAGGATCTCGTACGTCGTCTCGAACAGCACAAAGAACACGGCCAGCGTCACGATCGCGGGCCAGCCAAGCTTTTCGTGTCCCGCCGTCTGAATCGGATAGACAAAGCAGGTCAGCACAAACAGCACCGACGAGCCGAAGTTTTTAAAGAAGTACATTTCCTTCAGCCGCGACAGCCCGCTTGGCGTCGGCACCACCTTGTAGTTGTAGGCCAGCCCGATGAGCTGCACGAGCACTCGCCACAGCGTAAGCTGCGGCCAGACTGCGTGCGTCGCCACAAACGATCCAATCAGCAGCCCGATCGACAGCCCGAGCAGCCCTTTTTTCTGCGCAGCGACCCGCGCGGTACCCGGAACATGGTTGTGCGTGTCTTCGGCCACATCGGTGATGCGGTTGAGCAGGTTGATCAAAAACCAGTCGAGCCCGACCAAGAGCGACAGCCCGATCAGGTAGCGACCCGATAGCAGCCAGCCAAACATCACCATCGCGGTCATCGCCACGATCACGATGTGATAGCGAGCAATCCACAGCCATTCCGACAGCGCACCTTGTTTCGCTTCCACGGTCTGTTTGTACCGCGGCAGGAGCGACTTGACGGGCAAATCGCAAGCGATTCCGGTGGCCTAGGACTGCGGTCTTTTCCGTCTCCTGAGCCGTCCGCTACGCTGATTGTATGAACAAACCGATCTTGGCAGCGTGCGCAGGCGTCACCTTTGGTCTGTTTTTGGGCGGCATCATCGTTAGCGGCAGCTTGAGCGGAAGCTCCAGCGGTCGCTCCTGTTGTCGGCGGACGGCGACCGATACCCGGACGATGCAGACCGAGCGCGTGACGATGCAG
>ERZ724507.13-NODE-13-length-62079-cov-6.738666_pt1 | contig 62079 bp, 50 predicted proteins | sample MGYA00376040_ERZ724507 | MGnify/ENA primary metagenome ERZ724507 (study PRJEB28724, sample SAMN07190883) | activated sludge metagenome | isolation source: activated sludge of sewage treatment plant in Hong Hong | place: Hong Kong | collected 2016-03-17 ...
TCACGCTCCTGATCGTGATCCTGGTCCTGAGGGTCTTCCGGAGCTTCCTGCACGAGCAGGGGATCCGGCTCGGGGACTTCCTCCGCTCGTCGGTCGTCGTCCTCCTCTTCGCGGTCCTCGTGGTCCTCGGCGTGCACCTCGACCAGGTCTTCGCGCTCGCCGGCAAGGTCGTCCCCCCGGCCGCGGACGTGGCGCGATACCTCGGCAAGGCGCCGCTCTACGACTTCCTCTCGAAGTACAGCATTGCCCGGCTCGCGATCGACCTCGTCGCGCTCGGGCTCTTCCTCCTGACGCTCCGGCGGTCGCGGCCGAAGAACCCGGACATCCTCGCCGCGCAGGAAGCGTTCCGCTCCCGGGACTACGGGAGGGCCGGCGACCTCTTCCTGAAGGCGGGAGACGCCGAGGAGGCCAAGCGGGCCTTCCGGAAGGGGAAGCTGCTCGCCCGCCTCGCCCCGACGCCACCAGCGACAGCGAAACCAGCGACAGACAAAGCAAGACGGTGCCACTGTCGAACAGCCGCGCGCCCAGCAACAGTCCGCACAGCAAGTAACCAATCAGCGCCAGCATCGCCGCCGGTCGCGCCAGCAGCCCAAGTCCCAAGCACAGCCCCAGCACCAGCAGCCCGGTACACGTTGCCACGCTCCAGAACATCGGGTAGCGCAGGACCAGCTCCGCCAGCTGCGCCTGCACCGGCACCGCGTGTTCTCCGCTGCGAACCGATTCCAGGTGTCGCATCACGAGCGGCTGCTGAAGCCAGCCCGCCGCGATCTGCTGCATCGCTTGCGCCAGCATGAACTGACCGGCTCCAACCCGCAGCGGAACAAGCACCGCAACCTTTGCATCCCACATCCAGCGAGGACACTAGCACAAAAACTTGGCAGGCCCGGCCATACACCGTAGGTATTTGTCCTACATCAAGGAACCGACATGCCGAACCCACAGCGGATCAAGCTTCCTCTTCGGTCTTCTACTCCCACGCTGATGATGATGGCGTCGCGGCGGCCAGCTACAGCCTCGGCGGCGCTCGACACACTGCTTCAGCGCGCCCGGCAGCTCTGCAACGAAGGCGTCGAGCCAAAGCTCCCGCTCGATCGCTGTCTGATGGCGCTCGGTCCGGTGCTGACGTTTGTGGCCAGTGAGCCAGCGCTGCATGCCGAAGTGGCGCTGTCGCGAGAGACCTGTGGTGCCGTGCTGCGCATCGCCGAAGAGCTGCAAGGCAAGACGCCGCTCGCCGCCAAGCTGCGCGATCCGCTGTGTGTCATGGCGCCGCAGTCGGCCCGACATGGAGAGACGCTGCGAACCAGTGCGCTGCTGCTTGAAGCGTATCGCGACGCGGTGCGGCGGGTGCTCAAAGGTCCACAAAACGCCGGTCTGCGCGCGGAGTTTGGGCTCGGTAACTCGCTGTCTTTGTCCGATGGCAAGCAGATCGCGGAAGGCATCGCACGGTTTCTGCTCGCAGCGCAGCGCTTTCCCGAGCACATCGTCGCGGCGGGACTTGCGCCCTCGCAGCTTATCGGCCTCGGCGCGCAAGAGCGGGTCCTACGAGCCCTGGAAGCCGACGCGGAGCGACAGTCCACCGCGCAAGACTCTCGCTATCGTCAGCGCGTGCTGCACTTGGCGCTCGAATACTTTTTGGAACGATTCCAAGCCGCGCTGCACCTGCACCTGTCGCCCAAGCACAGCCGACTCAGCGAAGGTCTGTCGCTTTTGCCCAGCCACACAGAGCGTCCGCTGTCCCGTCCGCCCCGATCCGGGCTGTCGAGCTGCCAAGTGACCGAAAGCGGTCGCTTGGTCTTTTCCTAAGCCCAGCGGGTTTCGCCGGTGCGCTTAGCTGGCGTGCGCGGCGTGACTCGGTGACAGAAGCGGCCACGAGATGCGAAAGCGCGTCCCGACACCAGGTCGGCTCTCGACGTGGATCTGACCGCCCATCTCTTCGACGATCTGCTTCGAGATGGCGAGTCCCAGTCCCGTGCCCTTCTTCTTCGTCGTAAAGAACGGATCGAAGATGTGCGCGAGGTTGCCGGGCTCAATGCCGACGCCGTTGTCCGCCACTTCGACGATCGCGCGACCGTCTTTTTCGTCGAGCGCGAGCTTGACCTCGTTGCGTTCCATCGGACGATCCGGCAGCGCTTGCAGCGCGTTTAGCACCAAGTTCAGCAGCACCTGTCCGACGCGCGTCGCCGATCCGTAAATCCGAGGCTTGGCCGACTGCGCAATCAAAAGCCGCGCCCGATGCGTCGCTTCCGATCGCGTCAGCCGCAGCACCGAGTGCAGAACGTGTGACAGATCGACCGGCTCGCGATCACCGGGCTCACTGCGCGACGACAACAGGATGCTATCGGCAATGTCGATGAGTCGCTGCGCACCTTCTTCCGCGTCAATCAGCGCCGCTTCCACTTCCTGCATCGAGCCGCCGCCCGGCTTCCCCGCTTGCGCGCTCAGCGCTTCATGCAGCGCTCGTCGCGCAAACTGCACATTGGCCGATACGATCGATAACGGTGTTCGCAGCTCGTGACCGATGCTCGCCGTCAGCACACCCAGCGCATAGAGCCGCTCGCTCTGCGCGATGCGAATTTGCAGCTCTTGCACCGTGACTTTCAGACGATAGCGCTCGACCGCATCTCGCAGCGTCACGAGCAGCTCTTCGGCATTCCACGGCTTGTGCAGATAGCGACTGACGTGGCCACGGTTGATCGCCGCAATCGCCGCCTGCAAGTCGGAATACGCCGTCACCAGCATGCGCACGATGTCGGGATGACTGGCTTGCACGCGCTCGCACAGGTCGATTCCGCTCATCCCAGGCATGCGCTGATCGGCCATCAGCACCGCGATGTCCGGGTTTTGCACAATCAGCTGGAGCGCTTCGTCCCCGCTCTTGGCCACGACCACTTCATAGGTCGGCTCAGCGATGGCCCGGAAAGCCAGCAGGTTTGCGCGATCGTCGTCCACATACAGGACCACAGCGCGACGCTCACCGCTCTGCGTAGGCTTTTGGCTCTTCATGCCGCCGCTCCTTGCTTGCCACTGGTACTGCTCTGCGCGATCGGACCCGACACCGGCAGATCGACGATAAAGGCGGCACCTCGACCTTGCACGCTCCCGACGCGCAGTGAGCCGCCATGCGCTTCAATGATCTGACGCGATAGATACAGTCCCAAGCCGGTTCCTTCACCGGGAGCTCTCGTCGTAAAGAACGGATCAAAGATCCGCTCACGGTTTTCAATCGGCACGCCCGGACCTTCGTCGTGCACCACCAGCGACAGCGTGTCGCGATCCGTCTCTGACAGCGTCAGCGAAATTCGTCCACCTTGCGGGCTGGCGCGCACCGCGTTGTCGAGCAGGTTCAGAAACACCTGATTGAGCTGCCGAGGCCGCGCGACGATGAGCCGCTCGGTCCGAAAGTCGCGAATGATCTGAATCGACGATCCACGCAGCCGATCCGCCAGCAGTCGCAGCGTTGTATCGAGCCCTTTTTGCACATCGAACAGCGACAGACCTTCGCCATCGGCGGGTCGGGCATGCTCGGTCAGCGCGGTCGTGATCTCGGAAATCCGTCCCACGCACTCTTCCATCATGTCGAGGATCTCTGCGACCAGCGCCGGGCTCATCTCGTCTCGCTTGCGCAGCGCCGCCGCCCCCGTGTTGATGGCATTGAGCGGGTTTTTGATCTCATGCGCGACCCCCGCAGCCAGCGTGCCCACCGCCGCAAGCCGCGCCGCATTGGCCACCTGCGCCGTCAGCCGTCGCAGCTTGAGCTGAACCGCCACCCGCATCAGCAGCTCTCGCGGGCTAAACGGCTTGACCAAGTAGTCGTCGGCACCGTGGCTGAAGCCTTCGATCGTTTCATCGATGCCACTGCGCGCGGTCAGCAGGATCACCGGCAGCGTTCGCGTTCGCAGATCGCGCTTCACTTGCTGACACAGCTCAATGCCGGACATCTGCGGCATCATCACGTCGGCCAGCACCAAGTCGGGCATCCGCTCGTGAATGCTATCAAGCGCCGCTTTGCCATCGCAGGCGACGGTGACGCTGTAATACGGCGCGAGCAGCTCTTGCAGGAACTTGCGCAGATCGACGTTGTCTTCGGCGATAAGGACGTGTGCGCGGCTGAAGCCTCCGCCCGTCGCCAGCACCGGAATCGCTTGGCTGGAGTTGCCTTTGAGCGACGGCTCCAGACGAGGATCGAGCGCACCATCGACGTGAACCAGCGCTTGCTGGGCGCTACCGGGACGAAGCAGATCCAGCTGCGGACTCGACGGAGGCTGCGATGGAGAGTCAATCAGCTCATCACGCAGGTGTTCGTTGCCGAGCTTGAGCCGCACCGTAAACGTCGCACCTTCACCGGGCCGACTCTTCACCGACACCGACCCACCGTGTAGCTCGACCAGCTCTTTGACCAGCGCGAGCCCGATGCCCGCGCCACCTTGCTTGCGACCCGCGGACTCGACGCGACGGAAGCGCTCGAAAATAAAGGGCTGCTCGCTTTCGGGAATGCCTTGGCCACTGTCGCGAATATCGATCTCGACCGCGCCGGACAGATAGCGAAGCTCGACGTGAATCAGGCCGCCACGCTCGGTAAACTTCAGCGAGTTCCCCAGCAAGTTGGTCAGCACGACTTCCAGCTTTTCGCTATCACCCATCAGCGAGCTGGGTCCATCACCGTCGGGAACAGACAGCTCTAGCTTGATGCCCATGCTGTCCGCCGCCGGTTGAAACGCAGCGACCACGCTTTGCAGAAGCTGCGCCATGTCCAAGTTGATGACCCGCAGCCGAAGCTGTCCCGCTTCGAGACGCGCCAGATCGAGCAGTCCATCAATCAGCCGATGCAGCCGCAGACCGTTGCGCAGCACCACTTGCAGCGCGTTGCGATGAACATCGGGAAGTCCGTGACGCGACAGCATCTCCTCGATCGGCGCGGTGATAAGCGCCAGCGGCGTCCGCAGCTCGTGAGAGATGTTGGTAAAAAACTGATTCTTCAGTCGATCCAGCTCTTGGATGCGCTCGATCGAGGTCTGAAGCTCCGCGCTCGTTCGCGACAGCGCCGACTTGGCTTCCCACTCGCGGTGCGCTTGGTTGTAACGCATCGCGTTGGCCGCGACGGCAATGATGCTGGTCAGCACCAAAAAGTAGAGGTTGTTGAAAAACGGTCCGTACAGGTTCGGGTGTCCCCACAAGGCGGGCCCAAGCCACAGCAGCAGAACCATCGCACAGACACCCAGCGCTTGCCGCGCGCTCCACACGTAGACCAGACCCGCGCCCAAGATGCACAGGTTCAGTCCCGCGTAATACGGAGAGCTGGACGCCGATCCGAGTCGCAGGATCATCAGCTCGATGGCGCCCGTGCAGGCCAAGATCACAAGCGAGATCAGGATGTAGCTGTGACGACGCAAGCTGCGCAGCCGCGACAGACCGAGCACGCCAAGCGAGATCGCCGCAGCGAGCATACGCAGCACCAAAAACTCGCCGACAAACTGACGATTGGTAAGCAGATCGAGCAAAAATCCCGCTGGCATCAGCACCGCGCAGAGGATGCAGGTCAGCCGTACCGCCGCGTAGTTATAGTCTTGAAGGTAGGACTTAAAGTCAGCGGTCATTTCTGAAGGGAGAGAAAGAGGTTCACGCCGAGCGGCTCTGACTCGACACGAACCTGCGCAGGAGCGGGCCGCAGAAGCTTGGCTTTGTCGAGCAGCTGTTGGCGGTTGCGATGAATCAGGAACCACTCCGCAAAGTACTCCATGAAGTAGCGAGTGGGATTGGATTGATCGACATTGCCAATCAGAAGCTGGCCACCTTCTTCGGCGCCTTCATACAGAGCAGAGAGCAGCGCCACAAAGCTACGATCCGATAGGTAATCAAAAAGTCCCGCACTGTAGATAAGCTGTCGCGCGCCCATGGTGTGACCGAGCCGACCGCCGCACAGCAGCCGACGAACGGACTCGCGCACGAAGTGAATCTGCGCCCCGGTCTTTTCCGCCAGCGGAATCAGTCGTCGCTCGCAGTAGCTGATCGCGCGAACGTCTTGATCAATCAGCATCACATCGAGCATCGGACCCAGGTGCGGCTCTTGCTCTAGCAGGTGTTCAATTTCACGCGCGGGACCACTGCCCACCGATGCAATGCGTGTCCGACCTTTGCCCGCAGCGGAATAGGTGCGCACCGCTTGGCGGATCTTGTCCTGCAAAAACGAGATGCGGTTGATGTTGGCGCGCGCCGCGACCTCGCTTGTGGTGCACATGTGCAGCACCTTGCCAAACAGGCTGCCACCTTCCGCACTCGTCGGACGATAGAGCATGTTCATCATCTCGTAGTCGCCCGCGTAGCCAAGCGGCTTCTTCAGCGCTCGCTTCACAAACGGAGCCTGGCTAAACAGCTCCCCAAGATGATGCTGCGCGTAGGCGCGATGTGCAGCGTGTTCATCGTCGCTCAGCCCGCCGAGCATTCCGCCCATCTGATGACTTGCGGTCTGCACTCGCTGGATGATGCGCGGCCCGACTTCGCCCAGGTACTGCGCGCAGATCTGATCGTGCGTGTACAGATCCTCGCTCTCGAGCGCTGCTTCTTCCTGATCGAGAAACGACCGCATCCGCTCCAGGTAGTTGCGCAGATCCGACACCCACTCTTTGAACGCGGGCAGGATGCGACTGGCATCGGCGACTCGCTCAGCCTGATCGCAGCGCGCCGCAAAGCGATAGCGCGTCTGACGTTCGTAGAGCAGCGGCAGATCCACCACCCCTTTTTTGATCTGAAGCCCGATGACCAGGTCTTCGCCGTCCACTTGAACGTGACGAACGACCGAGTCGCTGTGACAGATCACCTCGCCACTTTGCAGCGAGACGTGAACCGAGAGCAGCCAGTCATCGACCTCGATCGTTCCCTGTCGCAGCGCGCCCGGCAGACGAACGCACAAGCCACCCATCGACAGGTTTTCGACCAGCCCGCTGAGCACTTGAAAGCGCGGATGCCACGCTGTGCAAGCGATCGGCCCGACGCCAAACTCGCTGGCCAGGTGACGTAACGCGCGTAACTTATGGCTCGTGCGGACGGCCCTCTCCTCTTGCGCCACGGCGAGCACGGTCATGTCTAAAGCCCCAAAAGCTGCGTAAGTTGGTTGATATCGAGCGGCTTACGGAGGCATGCAGTGGCCCCCGCCTTCTTGAAGGCAGATTCAAGGATGTCGTCGAGGCGACCTGTCAGTGCAATGATCGCGATCTCCGACGTGGCGGGATTTTGGCGAATTTGGCGACAGACTTCGACGCCGTCCATTCCTGGCATCATCGCGTCGAGCAGCACCGCATCAGGACGATCGGTGCCGATCTTCAGAAGACCTTCGACGGGGCCTTCTGCCATCTCGACGTCAAGTTCAGGAAAGTTTTGCTTGAGCTGCCGCTTGGTCGATCGCAAAAACGTCGCATCGTCGTCGATGAGAAGCATGCGCCGAGCCTGAGGCAGCAGCGACCGGGGAACCGGCATCTGGTGATTGCGCAGAAACTCGACGAGGACCGCTGGCTCGACGCGCCGATGCCCGCCCGGCGTTCGGAACGCTGGCAACAGCCCCTTGTCGATCCACGACAGCACCGTGGAGGGGCTCACCCCGATGAGATCTGCGACTGCGTGCGAAGTAAGGAATGCGTTACTGACCGCCATTACGCAACAAACCGCCCTTTCTGATCCTGCCCGTCTGTTCCAAGCGGTGTCAAGGTGATGGCCGAGGACGGCGCAGCAAGTCTCGGGAGAAGCTTTGGCGACAACTTTGACCGCCACATTAGCCTGCGCATCGAAATGCTCAAATTTCCGTCAGCACAAAGCGCGCTGGCGATCGCCATCCCACTTTGCGTCCACGCGCAGCACCATCTACCTCCACGGACATAGAGTAAAACCAAGGGCCATGAGCTGGCTCCTTTTGTTCTTCGGCATCGTCCTTGAGGTCTGCGGCACCACCTGCATGAAGTTCTCGAACGGCTTTACGCGCATCGCGCCGTCCGTCGCCATGATCCTGTTTTACATGTCGAGCCTGGGCCTTCTGACCCTCGCGCTCCGTCACATTCCGCTCAACGTTGCCTATGCCATCTGGTCGGGAATGGGCACGCTGCTCGTCGTCATCTTGGGCGTGGTGTTCTTCCACGAAACCACGTCGATTCCGAAGATGGCGTCGATCCTGCTCATCATCTTGGGCGTGATTGGCGTGCGCCTTTCGGGCTCGTAACGCTTGGGCTCGTAAGCTCGACTACGCTCCGACGCTGCGCAGCGAATCCAGCGCTTCTTTGGTATCGACATCGATCGTCACTGCATCGTCGGGCATTGGCACCAGGCACACGCGATCGACAAAGCGCTTTTGCAGCTCCCGCGCGCCCAGGTCTCCCGACAGCTCTTTCATCATCGGAAAGTAGCGCGCCGCCCACAGCACCGGGTTGCCGCGACGCCCGGCAAACGTCGGCACGATGATCTCGCGTCCGTCGGAAGGCTCAAACGCACCGAGCAGCGACTCGATGTGCTCGCGACGAACCTTCGGCATATCGCCCAGACAGATGAGCGCACCGTCGATGCTGCTATCCAGCTGCGCAAGTCCGACGCGCAGCGACGAGCTAAGTCCATCGGCAAACTGTGGATTGTCCACAAACACCACCTGACGACCGGACAGCGCGGCCCGCACATTTTCCGACTGATGGCCCGTCACCACGACGATCGGACGCACACCAGTCTGAAGCAGCTCATCGACGGTGTGACAGACGAGCGGCTTTCCATCGAGCCGCTCCAGCAGCTTGTTGCTCGCGCCCATCCGCTGCGAGCGTCCCGCCGCCAGCACCACCGCCGCCACCGAAGGAGGAAGCACTGGCTGCGCTCGCGGCGTCGGTCGCCACGGACCTTCATGCAAAAGCCCACCGACGCCCAGATCCATCACATCGTCCGCCGTCACGTCCAGCCCGGCGCACAGCCGCTCCAGCACGAAGTCAAACCCGGACCGTCGCAGCGATCGCGCACAGCCCGGCACCCCGAGGACGCGCGTCTGTCCGACTCGACCCATCAGCAGCAAGTTGCCCGGATCGACCGGCATGCCCAGGTGAATGACCGTTCCGCCAAGCTGCTCGATCGCCGACGGAATGACATCGCGCCGATCGACGATCGCCGACGCACCCAAGATCAGCACGGGATCGCAGCCCGCCGCACACAGCGAAGCCAGCGCCGACGCAATCGCTGACTCAGTGTGAGCCGTTCGGATCTCGTCGCTCACCACGCTGCCCACGCGATCGGCCCGAACCCGCTGCGCCGCCGCCGCGCGATCCAACATGCTGTCGGGCAGGCCCTTTGTCATCGTCAGAATCAGACCCATTCGCCGAGCCTCAAACGGCAGCACGCGAATCAGTCGTTCCGTCGCCGCAAGCGAAGCTCTCGCCAGCGCGTCCGCCTGACGAAGCAGCGCGCCTGGCACCGCAAACGGAATGATCTTGATCGTCGCCAGCATGTCATCACGTCGCACCACCGAATGAAGAGGCAGCGTCGCCAGCGTCAGATCCGGTGACAGCCGATTGAGCGCACGCACCCGCTCGGCATCGATCGCCAGAAGGCCCGCATGCTCCGCAAACAGGTTGCAGCGTCCGGTCGCTGCGTCGGCTCGACGAACGCCCTCGCCGCGAACCGACTCCGCCAGCGCAGAGGCTGCTTCATCTTCGTCGCAGTCCTCTGGCTCAAGCTGCGCAGCCCACACCGTCTGAAGTCCGTCGGCACAAAGCGTCTTCACATCCAGCGCGCTCAGTCGCCGACCTTTCTTGAACACTTCACCGCTGGACAGACGCAGCGTGTGCGCCAAAATCAGCCCTTCTGTCGTCGCAAGCTGACCAAACTTCATGGACTTTCTCGACGAAGCACACCAATCAGCTGCGCCAGGATGGACACCGCGATCTCCGCCGGGGAACGCGCGCCAATCCGCAGCCCAATCGGACCGTGAATGCGTGCCAGCGCTGCGTCGGAAAAGCCCTGTTCGCTCAGTCGCTTCAGTCGGGATGCGTGGGTCTTACCGCTGCCGAGTGCTCCGATATAAAATGCCTCGCTGCGCAGCGCGATCGCCAGCGGCGGCTCGTCGAGCTTGGGATCGTGCGTCAGCGTCAAAAGCGCAGTCCGGCGATCGATGCCCAGCTTGGCAAGCGCGGGCTCTGGCCATTCTTTGCAGAGCGTCACCGACGGAAAGCGCGCTTCCGTCGCAAAAGCCGTTCGCGGATCGATGATCGTCACATCGAAATCACACTGCGACGCCATCTGCGAAAGCGGCTGCGCGGTGTGAACGGCCCCGACGATGAGCAGTCGCAGCGCAGGCTGAAGTGACCACAGAAAAAAGCGCTGTCCGTCGGGAAGATCCAGATCCGTCGCACCATCTCGGGAAAACGCATCACGACACGCGGTCAGAAGTGGCTCGGCGATCGACGGAATCGACGCAGCATCCTCGGGACGCTGCAAAACCTGACGCTGTCCCGTCGAAAGCGAGGTCACAACGACGAGCGACTGACGAGCAGACAGCGCAACGAGCAGACGCTGAAGCTGCTCGGGCTCGGCACGCTCGACCCAGACTTCGACGCGACCGCCACAGGCCAGCCCGACTTCCCACGCCATGTCTTGCGTCACACCGAACGACAGAAGCTGCGGAATGCCGTCGGACATCGTCTTCTGCGCGGCGGTGATGACTGCGCCTTCGATGCAGCCGCCCGACACCGACCCAGCGAAGTCGCCGCTGTCGGAAATGACGAGCAAGCTGCCTGCCTGCCGAGGCGACGATCCCCAGGTCTTGACGACGGTGGCAATCGCGACGCGGTGACCGGACTGGCAGTAAGAAAGACCTATCGACAGAAGCTGGGCGGACTCGTGTGGCATGGCGTGCTGTCCTCGCAGCGCAGCTTAGGCAATCGCCCGCGCGCGTGTCCATCACCGACCGAGACCGTCCAGCCGCCGCGCTTTCATGCAATAGTGCGCGCCATGATCGCAGCGCCCGTCGCTCTGCATGCTCGACGCGCAGACTTTCCAGCCCTGTGCCGCCCGGTAAACGGTCTGCCGCTGATTTATCTCGATCACGCAGCGACGAGCCAAAAGCCACAGGTGGTGCTTGATGCGCTGATGACGGCCTACGTCGAGCGCTGTGCCAACGTCCATCGCGGCGTGTATGCACTGAGCGAAGCAGCGACGCGCGACTTTGAAGCGGTTCGTCACAAGGTCTGTTCGCTGATTGATGCGCCCGATCCGCGCGGTGTGGTGTTTACCAAAGGCACGACCGAGTCGCTGAACCTGCTCGCGCACAGCCTCGGACAGCGCTTCGTGCAGCCAGGCGATGAAGTGCTGGTGACGCAGCTCGAACATCACAGCAACGTTGTGCCCTGGCAGGTGATGGCCAAGCAGCGCGGAGCCACGTTGGTGGTCGCGCCGGTCGATGCACAGGGAACGCTGTCTCTCGATGCGCTGTCCCGCAAGCTGTCCCCCAAGACCAAGATCATCGCGTGTACGCACGCTTCGAATGTGACGGGCGCGCTGATGGATGTGCGCAGCATCTGTCAGCTGGGAAGACAAGTCGGCGCACTCACCGTGATCGACGGAGCGCAAGCGATTCCGCATCTTCCTGTCTCTGTGCAAGAGCTGGGCTGCGACTTCTACTGTTTTTCCGCGCACAAGCTGCTGGGACCGTTTGGCGTCGGCGTGCTGTGGGGACGGACAGCGATTCTGGATACGATGCCTCCGTGGCAGACCGGCGGTGCCATGGTGCTGTCTGTTCGCGAAACAGAGAGTGACTATCAGCCGATTCCGCAGCGCTTTGAAGCAGGAACCCAAGCGGTCGCAGAGGTGATCGCACTCGGAGCTGCGATTGATTATCTGCAAGGAATCGGTCTGCCAGAGATCGCAAAACAGGAAGACGCGCTGCTACAACAAGCGAAGCAGTGTCTGCGAAAGGTTCCGGGTCTGCGGCTGCTCGGTTCGGAGGGTCCGAGTGTGCCCGTGATCTCGTTTGTTCTCGACGGAGTTCATCCGCACGATGTCGCAACCGCGCTCTCCGCAGAAGGAATCGCGGTGCGGGCAGGACTTCACTGTGCAGAGCCTCTGTTTTCCGCGCTGGGAGTCCGTGGCAGCGTGCGAATCTCTCTGTCTTTTGTAAACACGATCGAAGAAATTGAGCGTCTCTGTACGTCTCTGGTTCAGATAGGAGTGCTGTTCCGATGAACGCAGCGCTGGCGAACCTGTATCAGGAAGTGATCCTGACGCACCACCGGAAGCCGCATCACTTTGGTCCGCTGCCCGACGCCACGCATCACGTCCGGCTGGTAAATCCACTGTGCGGAGATGAAGTCACGATCTCTGCATCCATTCATCACGATGCAATCGCTGCATGTCACTTTGAAGGACACGGCTGCGCACTGTGTCGCGCCTCTGCATCGCTTTTGACTGTCTCTGTTCGTGGTCAATCGATGCAGCAAGCGCGCGCGCTCGGACAGACTCTGCTGAACTTTTTGCAGCACGAAACAGACGCCCAAGAACCGGAAGGAATCGGCGATCTGATCGCGCTCAGCGGAGTCCGTGAGCATCCATCACGCCGTCGCTGCGCAACACTCCCTTGGGAAGCGCTGCTGCATCTGCTGGATGACTGCGCGTAACTTGCACTTAGTACGAAAGCTGAATGCCAAGCTGAAGCCGCAGCGGCTGCTGACGTGCGCGAACCTGACCGTAGCTCGGAACATCGCGCACTTCGATCTCAGTGGGTGCATCTAGGTTAAACACGTTGAACAGATCCGCGCTGATCTGAAGATGCACTTTCTGAAGCAGCGAATGTAGATCGTACGCAATGCGTAGATCTGTGGTCAGCACCGACGGAGTTCGCACTTCCGCAATCGACGAGACATCGTTCGGATTCTGTCCCGGATCGGTTCCGCTCGGTGATCTCCGATTGGTGTAGTCGCCTTCGTTCTGATTAAAGAAGCGCTTGGTGCGTGGAGCCCCACTTTGGAAGTTTAGGAATGCGCCCGCTAGGAATCCTTTGTAGCTGTACGATGCGCGGAGCTTCAGGTTGTGGCGACGGTCTTCTGGCAAAAAGCCATCGTAAAAATGAGTCATCCTGGGGTTGTAATATTGTCCCAGCGCTTGACTCCCAGACACCTGCGCGAACTGCTCTGCACCGGGTCCGTACAGAAACGACAGCGTGTAGGCAACCGCCAGATCCCACTCCTGACGCGGTCGCGACTCGAAGATGAAGTCGATTCCGTGATACGTGCGCCAGTTTTCATCGGGCCTTGAATACTGAAAGATCTGACGAGGAATCCCATCGACGTGATCGACAACGCGCGTTCCGGTTGGATCCCAGATCTGGTTTACTTCGAGGCTGTCCCAGATGTTGCTGACCTTTTTGTAGGTGTAGTCCACGCTCGCCACAGAGTTTTCTAGGATCTCTCTGCGCAGCGACAGCGTCACTTCATCGGTGTGCGGTGTGTTTCCGCGCGGATCGAGCTTGAATCCTTCCGCGCCACCGGAAGTTCGCAGCGGCACAAAGTCCTTCTTGTCTGTATCCCAGCGCAGCGTCGTCGACGTCGGCGTGATGTCTGCATACGCAGCCGCAAGCAGAGACAGCACTTCGTTGGATCGTCCATAGTACGCCGTAAACAGCGTCTTTCCGTCTTGCGTCAGATCCAGAAGGATTCCGATGCGCGGACCGAATCCGAACAGGCTGCTCACCTCTTGTCCCAAGCTGTTTTGCGTTCGTCCGTAGTCGAAGCGGAAGCCTGGATTGATGCGCAAAAACGATGTGATCTGCCAGCGATCTTGCGCAAACGCACCGACGGAAAATCCAACCTGAGAGTTGGAAAACGCGGGCGAGTCCGTTCGCAGGTTGCAGCCTTGGGTCTGTCCGATCTCTGGAAGACACAGACCGCGCTCTCCAGGTCCGCCTCCGATGTCGCTGTAAGACGTTCCGCCCGGAACCGACTGATCGAAGGAGTGATAGATCACGCGCGACTGAATGCCAAACTTCGCTTCATGTCGTCCGAGCAGCTTTCCGCGCACCGACACCGACGGATCAAACTGGAACGTATAGCGCTTGTCAAACGTCAGCGAGCCGCCTTGATACCAGTAGGTTCCATCGTCTCCGTTGTAGTGCTGTGGACGATCTGGATCGTAGGATTCATTGGCTGCAGAAAAGCGTCCCATCCCGCGATACGCAGACGCATCGACCGTTCCGAAGTAACCCTGTGGACCGACATCCACCGTCGAGTACTGCACTCCGGCTTGCAGGTTGGTGTTCACCTTTTCGCTGTGGAAGTAATCCCACTGCACGATCGAAAAGACACCCCCTTGGCGCTGATAATCTTCCGCAATGCCCAAGCGCAAGTTGTCTTGGTTGATGTTCTGAAAGGAGGCCGGATCAGCGGACACAGACAGCGTCAAGCGATGCTTTGCCGACGGTGCATAGGTCAACTTCAACCGCGTTAGGAATCGATCCGACAGCTGCGAAGGAGCCTGCACTCCCAGCGTAGGACCAAGCGGTTGGGAGGACTCCCTTCGCAGGTATTCAAACGACAGATTCACCCACAGCTTGTTCTTTGCAATCGGTCCACCGACGTTCACTGTCGTCTGATAACCCGACTGCGGAGGCCGCGCGATGCGCAGAAACGGACGACTCCCTTGATAGACCTGCGTCCCAAACTGCTGACCCACCGACAGCGCTTGGTGATTCACATACTGCGATGCGCTCACCTTCCATTCGTTGCTGCCTGCGGTGGTGACAAGGTTTATCGTCCCACCGAGCGAGTTGTACTGCGCTTCAGCGCCGCCGGTCATCACTTCGATGGATTCCACCGAGTCGAAGTTGATGTTGGCGGAAAAGGTATTCGTCACCGGATCGGTGATGTCCAGTCCGTCCACCAAGTAGCGATTGTGGGAATCCATCGCGCCCTTGATGTTGGGATTGCCTCCTCCCGACACACCAGCGACCTGCTGCACGATGTCTTGATACCGTCGCGAGGTTGCAATCCGCGCCTGCTGATCCGCCGACAGAACCGTTCCCGTTTGGGTGGTATCCGGTCGCGTCATCTTGCGCTCTTCGACGATCACTTTGGTCGCTTCGCTCAGCTCTTCAATGCTCCACGCGATGCTCAGCGGAAACGACTCGCCTTGACGAATGACGACTCTGCGACGAAGCGGCTTGGCGCCTTCATACGACAGCTCGACATCGTAGGAACCGGGCGGCAAAGAGACGACTTGATAGCTGCCATCCTCGTCGGTCAGCACGCGCCGAGGTCCGCCAATCAAGCTCTTGCCACTCACCGAAATGCGCGCGCCAGGAAGCGGCGCCGATGAAGCCTTATCGGTGACGACTCCGTAGAGACGACCATCTTGTTCGCCCACCGCCGATGCAGACAGCGGAGCCAACAGAGCGAGCGGAACAAACCACAGGGAATGCGTTCTGCGCATGATGCTTACCGGGACTCTGCGGGAGGTTGCGGGCAATACACGACTTCTCCGGTGTCGGTGATGCGAAGCGGGTCCACTTCCGCGATCGACTTTTCAAAGCCGAGCAGCGGATCGTGCGGCTCGAACGAATAGACACGACAGATCGGCGAATAACCTGTCTCACCGCGACGGAATTCCAACAGATCGAAGCCCTCTCCCAGCGAGCCTGGCACCAGCATCCCGGACTCTGTGTCCAGCACCCGCGACGGATACAGCAGTCGCTGCGTCGCCATCTGGGTCGTTCCCGGCGGCGAAAGCGGCGCAATCGGAATCACACCTCCGTCGAGATAACCCGTCAAATACTGATTGAACCAGCCAAAGCGCTGCGGTCCAAGCTGCGTGGTCTTGTCGAGCACTCCGCCAGGAAACAGCACCTCTGCCGCCGGATCGATCAGGATCCACAGCAGATAGCGTCCGCTCGGTCGTCCCGTCGTCGAAAGCCCAACAGAGCCTTCCGGTGGCGGCACGCGCTGCAGCGACACATCATCGCGTCCCACCAGATCTTCTTCGCTCTTCGAGTCCTGACACGGATTGCGCAGCGACGACACCGCGACTTCACGCACCACAGGCACATACGTGGTCTGGCCCGGCGGATCGCTTTCCGTCGGCAGCGCCGTAAAGATGTTGCCTTGGCGATCCTGACGAAGCGCATCTTTGCGACGAGCTTCCTGATCATAGACATAGTCCGGTGGCGCCACACAGCGCGCGCTGTCCTGTCCGTCGGGCGTCTGCGTCGGATCAAAGTGATAGCCGAGCGGCAGCGAAACCTTCGACAGATCGAGCGGATCGCTCGCTTTGGCCTGCTCGCCGTGTAGACGGAGCGGGTAGTACGCGACGGTCTGGCCTCGTGAATAAGCCGTCACATACTGAAATCGACCGCTGCCAGGACGCTTGGGATCGCCACCTTCCCCCAGATACGGCGCGGGAAAGCGAACAGGATCGACGGCACCAGCGCTGTAGGAACCGCTCCGTCGCTCGAACGGATTGCAGGCCAGCCCAGTCAGCAACGGAAGAATCACAAGCGCGCCGAAACAGAATCGGCTCGTCGAGGGGACACGCATCAGAGACTCCACTCACTTCGAACCCAAACGGGGCACAGACGGATAAGCGGCCAGAACATAGAGTGATGGCCACCGTCTATCAAGGACGAATTCCGTCTTCAGAAAGCTCTGATATCCTGAGCCTTATGGCTTCGAGGTTCCGACGGCTTGTTGCGCAGATCGCTTTGTGTGGTGTGGGTGCCATGGGCATTCTTCACACGGGGCTGGCTGCCGAGGACAAAAGCCCTGCAAAAGCGCCCACTCCAGCGGCACCAGCGGCGCGCGACGGTGGTGTAAGAGATGGATCGTCCCCCAGCGCTTCGCCGAGCCGTGATGGTGGAATCACAGGCGACGGAGGCATTCCCCAAGCCGATCAAGGGCTTGGCGATGGCGGGCAAGATCTCAGCGTCGTCGATCTGACGCCACCACCACCGCCGCTGGATCCCGAGATCAAAGCCAAGCTCGAAGCGCTCGAGGCCCAAAACGATCTGTTCCTGGACCAAATCGGCAACCGTCAGACCGTTCTAAAAAACGCGATCATCTCCGTCGGAAGCACGCTGGCCGGAGGCAGCACACCCACCGCCACCAGCGTCAAAGAGCTATTCCGCGCCACCGGCGAGATGGTCGTCTCCCAAGTGCTCAAGCACGAAGGCTCGGTCTATTCCGTCAACTACACGGGCGACGGAAAGCGACTGGTTACCGCCAGCTCCGATGGAACCGCGCGCATCTACGACACAGCGACGTGGCAAGTCGTGCAGACGCTGCAAGGACACACGCAGGAAGTCACCCACGCAGCCTTTTCCAGCGACGGAAAACGTGTCGTCACCGCCAGCGCCGATCGCACCGCTAAAGTGTGGGATGCGCTCACCGGCAAGTGTTTGCTGACGCTGACCGGCCACACCCAAGAGGTCAACGTCGCCGCGTTCTCTCGCGATGGAAGCCGCGTCGTCACCGCAGGCGGAGACAACCAAGCCCGCATCTGGGACGCACGCTCTGGACGCTCGATGGTGACACTCAGCGGTCACTCGGGTCCGGTGCTGTATGTCGCCATCTCTCCCGACGGAAGCCGCGTCGTCACAGCAAGCGCCGACGACACCGCGCGCATCTGGGACGCCTACGGCGGACGCTGCATCTTCATTCTGACCGGCCACAACGAAGACGTCACCTCGGCGATCTTTTCCCCGAACGGCAGCCGTGTGCTCACCGCCGGACGAGACAAAAAAGCGATCATCTGGGAAACAGCGACGGGAAGAAATCATCTCAACATCTTCGATCCCGACGACGGCATTCGCACCGCCAGCTATTCCGCCGATGGACTTCGCGTCCTGACTTCGTCGACAAACCGGATCGCTCGCGTCTGGGATGCCATCTCGGGTCGCGCGCTCTACGTACTCAAAGGACATACGCAAGACATTCGCGCTGCCGTTTTTTCACCCGATATGGCGAAGGTTGCAACCGCGTCGTCAGACGGAAATGTCCGTGTCTGGGATGTGCGCAGCGGTCGCTACGGTCAGATCTTCCAGAGCAAGTTCGAGCTGAACAGCGCGACGTTTTCTCCCGACGGAGGCCGCGTCGTCACGACCCACATCGATCACAACGCCCTGTTGTGGAACGCCAAGACCGAGCGCAGCATGGCGCTTCTCTCGGGCCACACCGCCGAGGTCAACTGGGGCACTTTTTCCCCCAACGGCCAGCGCATCGCCACCGCGTCCAACGACAAGACCGCGCGCGTCTGGGACGGCATGTCTGGGCGTCCCGTCGGAACACTGCTCGGTCATCAGGGACAGGTGTTCCAGGTCGCGTACTCTCCCGACGGAACCAAGCTGTGTACAGCCAGCGCCGATCGCACCGCCAAGCTGTGGAACACCATGAATCTACAGCCCGTCGCGACGCTCTCGGGACACACCGGAGAAGTTCGTTCCTGCGCATTTTCGCCCGATGGAAGTCGCTTGGTCACAGCCAGCAGCGACGGAAACAGTCGCGTGTGGGACATCTCCAGCGGACAGACACTGCTGACGCTGCAAGGTCACAATCAAGACGTGCTGGCAGCCACGTATTCCCCCGGTGGAGTTCGCATTGCAACCGCATCTGCCGACGGAAACGTCATGGTGTGGGATGCACGAACCGGCCAAGCGCAGTGGAACCTACAAGGTCATAGCAGCGTCGTTCGCTCCGTCGGATTTTCCCCGGACAGCAGCCTACTTGCATCGAGCGGCGACGATCACATGGCGCGAATCTGGGAAGTGAAAACCGGCAAGCTGCTCCTCACCCTCGAAGACAAAGCGGGCGGAGTCCGCAGCGTTCAGTTCACCCCCGACGGAACGCGGGTCATCTTGGCGGGTGGCGACGGAACAGCGCGAATCTTGCTAGCCAGCGTCGATGGACTGCTCGGATTTGGCTGCCGGGTCCTGCGCGGCACCGACCTGTATCCCGAGGTCACGAGCTACTGCGACCGCTTCCCCGACAGCAAATAATCCCGGTCGAGTCCGATTTTCCAGCGATTTTCCCGTCGCAGCGTGCATTGTCGAAGCTACGGCTTGTGTCGGGCCAAGGTTTGACGATAGCTTCTCTGCGGTATCTGCCTCGCCGAAGGTCAGGCCAGCGTAAGCCATGCCGAGCACCAAGCCCAAGCCCCAGTCGCAGCCACCCTCGCACGAGCCGCCGCTTCTTGTCGAAGCGCCGCTCTCGCCACCCGTCGCAGAGCCAGATGCGATCGTCATCCGAGGAGCCACCGAGCACAACCTACAGATCGACTACCTGGAAGTGCCGAAGAAGCGACTGGTGGTCTTTACCGGCGTGTCAGGCTCGGGAAAGTCGTCGCTGGCGTTCGACACGATTTACGCCGAAGGACAGCGTCGCTACGTCGAGTCGCTGTCGGCCTATGCGAGGCAGTTTCTCGGCCAGCTTGATAAGCCCAAGTACGAGTCGCTGCGCGGACTCTCTCCGACGATAGCGATCGAACAAAAGACCGCGTCGTCGAATCCTCGCTCGACGGTGGGAACGGTTACAGAGATCTACGACTATCTGCGGGTTCTGTGGGCTCGCGTCGGAACCCAGCACTGTCCGCAGTGTGGCAAGCGCGTCGCAGCGATGTCCGCCGCCGAGATGGCGACGCAGCTTCTGCGACAGCCGCCCGGAACGCAAGTGATGCTGATGGCACCGGTTGCCGAGGCACGCAAAGGTGCCCACAGCGAAGCGCTTGAGCGGGCCAAAAAGCAAGGCTACAGCCGCGCGCGCATCGACGGTCAGATCGTTCGGCTGGAAGAAATTCCGACGCTGTCGAAGAAGCACAAGCACACAATTCACATCGTCACCGATCGGATCACAATCAGCGACGATGCTGAGACGGCAAGACGCCTGGCCGACTCACTCGAAGGAACGCTCAAGCTCGGCGACGGAATGGTCTTGGTTTCGCGCGAAGGCGGCGGACGCGATACCGAAGAGATCTTGCTGTCGGAAAAGCGCGCGTGTCCAAGCTGTAGCCTCGCCTTTCCAGAGCTGGTTCCGCAGTCGTTTTCGTTCAATACGCCCGTCGGAATGTGCCCGGAATGCACTGGACTTGGCACGCGGATGGAAATGGATCCGCAGCTGGTCATTCCCGACACCCGCAAGTCGATTCGCGGCGGCGCGATCGAGCCATGGGCGACGTCGATGGAGCGCGGCGACGGCCTGGTGGTCAGCATCGTCCGCAGCCTGTCCGAGGAGTTTGGCATCGATCTCGACAAGCCGTGGCGCGAGCTTAGCAAAGAACAGCACAAGCTCATCCTCTACGGCGCGGGCGATCGTCGCGTCGAGGTGAAGTGGGAAGGCCGTCACGGCAGCAGCCAATGGGCGATGCGCTTCGAGGGTGTCCTTAACACGCTGATGCGTCGCTACAAGCAGACCGTCAGCGAGCAGATGCGCGAGTACTACGAAAAGTTTTTGCGCGAAAGCCACTGCAACGCCTGTGGTGGTGGACGACTGCGGCCTGAGTCGCGCTCGGTGTTTCTGCTGTCTCCCGACGATGCGCCGCCCAAGTACAGCATGCCGGATGTCGTCAGCATGACCGTCGGAGAAGCGGCTCAGCTCTTCGATACGCTGCCGCTCGAAGGATCACGCGCCATCATTGCCCAAGAGCTGCTCAAGGAAATTCGGGCGCGGCTTGGCTTTCTGCTCAGCGTCGGACTTGACTATCTGACCCTGCATCGCTCGGCGGCCACACTCTCGGGCGGAGAAGCGCAGCGCATTCGCTTGGCGTCGCAGCTTGGCTCGGAGCTGTCGGGAGTTCTCTACGTTCTCGACGAGCCATCGATCGGTCTGCATCAGCGCGACAACAACCGCTTGATCGACACGCTGCGCCGTCTGCGCGATCAAGGAAACTCGGTGCTGATCGTCGAGCATGACGCGGACACGATGCGCGCTGCCGACTGGGTGGTCGACTTCGGTCCCGGCGCTGGACGATACGGTGGCAAGGTGGTGTTTTCGGGCACACCGCAGCGACTGATGATGGCCGAAGGCTCCGTGACGGGCGATTACCTGTCGGGCCGACGCAGCATCGAAGTCCCAACCAGCCGTCGCAAGCCGCAAGGCTTCCTCGAAATTCAGGGCGCACGCGCGCACAACCTGAAAAACATCTCGGTGAAGCTGCCGCTCGGGACGTTCAGCGCCATCACGGGTGTGTCGGGAGCCGGTAAGTCGTCGCTCATCAACGGCATCCTGCGGCCCGCGCTGTCCCAAGAACTTCACGACAGCCGCGCCCCGATCGGAGAGCACGATCGCATCATCGGGCTCGACCAGCTCGACAAGCTGATCGCGATCGATCAGCAGCCGATCGGACGCACGCCGCGATCCAATCCAGCGACGTACACCAAAGCGTTCGATCACATTCGCGCCCTGTTTGCAGAGCTTCCCGAGGCGCGCACCTACGGCTACAAGCCCGGTCGCTTTTCGTTCAACGTCAAAGGCGGTCGCTGTGAGGCCTGCGAAGGCGACGGCTTAAAGCGCGTCGAGATGCACTTTCTCGCCGACGTGTTCGTCCCGTGTGAGGTCTGCAAAGGCCGACGCTACAACGAAGCGACGCTGCGCGTGCGCTATCGCGACAAGAGCATTGCCGATGTGCTCGACCTGCCGATTCTCGAAGCGAAAGAGCTGTTTGCGACGCATCCGCAGCTGCGACCAATCCTGGAGACGCTGTGCGATGTCGGTCTCGGCTACTTATCGCTTGGACAGCCAGCGACGACGCTATCGGGTGGTGAAGCGCAGCGCGTCAAGCTCGCCAAAGAGCTGTGCCGTCGAGATACCGGACGAACGCTCTATCTGCTCGACGAACCGACGACGGGACTTCACTTCGAAGACATTCATCGCCTCCTCGGTGTCTTGTATCGTCTCGTCGAAGCGGGCAACAGCGTCCTTGTCATCGAACACAACCTCGACGTCATCAAGTGCGCCGACTGGGTCATCGATCTCGGTCCCGAAGGTGGCGAGCGCGGCGGTCGCATCATCGCCGAAGGTCCGCCCGAGCTGATTGCCGACACCGCCGAGAGCTTCACCGGCCAGCATCTTCGCCCGCTGCTGCCAACCCGCTAACGAGAGCCCTGTGCGACTCGGAATCATCGTCAATCCCCGAGCTCGCCGCGCCGGTCGAGCCGGTTTTTCCTCGCAGCTTGAAGCCATTTGCAAAGCCACGCCTGGGCTCACGGTGCATCTGCGGCAAACCCACAGTCCGGCAGAGCTTGACGAGGCCATGCGCGCGCTGGCCGATCGCGGCATCGACATCTTGGCGCCCTGCGGCGGCGATGGAACGCTCACGGCAACCCTAACGGCGGCGTATCGCGTCTTCGGCACGCAGCTTCCCAGCTGGCTTCCGCTCGCCGGTGGAACCATGAACACGATCGCGCGCAACCTCGGTGCCCAGGCGCAGCCCGCAAAGCGACTTGCCCAGATGTGTCGATCGCTTGCGCGCGGGGAGTGGCACGCCCAACCACAAGCTACCATTTTGGTACACAGCGACGGAGAAGTTCCGCTAAACCTGGCAACGCTCAGACCCAGCGACAAGGCACGTCCCGCTCGCAGCGAGCGCATTGGCTTTCTGTGCAGCGCAGCGATGGGCGCACGTTTTTTGGCCGCGTACAGCGCCAGCCCGCATCGAGGTCTTCTGTCGGCGTCGCTCTTGGCCATGCGAACGATTGCCTCATCGCTGATTCCCGGCGGTGGCCCGCTCGCACGATGGCTGTTTACGCCGCTCGCTGCGCAGCTCTGCGTCGATGGAGCCGTGCAGCCCGATCCGACCTATCGACTGCTGATCGCATCGACCGTGCCGGACGTTGGACTCGGGATGCGAGTGCCCTGGCAAGCCGGATCGGTCAGCGATCGCTTTCACCTGATCGCATCCAGCCTGTCGACGGTGAAAAATGCGATCCAAGTGCCGCGTATGCTGCGCGGTCTGCCACTGTGCGGTCAGCCTCACCTGGATGTTCTGGCGAAGCAGACCTCACTCGTCTTCACACAGCCCGAGCCCATCGTGCTCGATGGTGAGCTGTTCTGCGCACAGCGGCTCGATCTACACATCGGACCGACGCTGCGCGTCATTTCCCCCGGAGTGGCACCTCAGGGAATCGAACCCCGAACCTTGCGCGTATGAAGCGCCTGCTCTAACCAGTTGAGCTAAGGTGCCGAAAGACGTCTCAGTGAGACGTGAAAAGCTTCTATCAAAACCGCGCGCCTTCTGTCAATCGCCACGGCGTCTTTTTTCTAAATCGGACGCTCGTTGATGACCGCGCGAACGATCGAGGTCAGTCCGTCGAGTCCCAAGCTCTTCTGAACGACCGCGCGAACGCCAAACTGTCGGAGCAGCGCTCGATCGCCTCGGCTTGATCGCGTCGAAAGCACAACCACCGGCAGGTTCTGCGTCGCTGGCATTCCGCGCAGCGTGGCACAGACCTCGACCGCATTGAGCCGAGGCAGCGACAGATCCATGATCACCAAGCCGACGGACAGCTTTTCGGCTTCTTGGACCACTTGCTCTCCGTCGCTCACCATCACAACTTCCGCGTCTGGAGCCGCCGCTTCCACACAGCTTCGCAGCTGATCGAGCACCAGCGGATCTTCGTCGGCCACCAGCACCCGCTGTGGTGCTTTGCGCAGTGTCTGACGATGCGCACCGATGAGCGCCGCCATCAGCTCATCGCAGGTCTGGAACCGAGCACTTGGATCGCGCGCAATGCCTTTCAAGATCGCGCGATCGAGCACTTCCGGCAGATCGGGCCGAAACACCGACGGAGGCATCGGATCCTCTTCTTGGTGTTTGCGCAGCACATCCGCCACTTCGCCGCTCGGGAACGGGAGCTTGCCAGCGATCAGCTCGTAGATGCTCATCCCCAGCGCGTACACGTCACAGCGACGGGCTTCTTCGGGGGTTCGCGGACGCTGCCGGATCTGCTCCGGTGCCAAATAGTCCGGTGTACCAATGATGTGCGTCCCGGAGCCTCGTGAGTCGGTGCTCTTGGCCAGACCGAAGTCCATCAAGATCGCGCGCGGTCCCGGCGCCACCATCACGTTGGCTGGCTTGATGTCGCGGTGAATGATTCCGGCGGCATGGACGACTTGAACCGCTCGACAGAGCTGCAGCGCCAGGCTGATCGCCAAGTCGAGTGGGATCGCATCGTGAACCCGAACGGCCTGTACCAAGTAGTACGCCAGCGTCGGACCGACGATGTATTCCATGACCATGTACGGGATGCCTCGGTGTTCACCGAGCGTGTGGACATGGACGACGTTTTCATGACGCACTGCGGCAAGCAGGCGAGCTTCTCGACGGAACAGCGCAGCCTGGCCAGGATGAACTGCGTGCTCAGGAAGCAGCACTTTCACCGCAACCTGACGCTCTAGCGCCAAGTCCTCGGCGAGATACACCGCGCCCATGGCACCCCGACCGATCTCGCGTACCAGGCGATAGTTCTCGGCGAGAACTTCGCCAATGCGCGGAGCTCGATCTTGAGCTTTTCCGGCCGCACCGTCTGCTGCCTTCGTAGGCGGCTGCTTGGGATTCGATGGAGGCATGGTCTCCGAGGGATCTGCTTCGCAAGTCGCTTCAGCGACGGGCTCCATCAGTCTAGCCAAGCTGGCCCTTGTTACACAACAAAAACATGTTAAGCCAAATTACCTTTTAAATACGAATCCATACCAACCATGACCTATGGTCAGTTAAAAAAGCTCGATCTTCGTCGGTGATTCTTATTCACAAAGGTTTTAGAATCAGATCGCATCTTGTATTTCGCATTACCGAAAATTGATCAGAAACACTTACTCCGACCCAGGTGCCCGACGCCTTCCACAGGAGAGGATGTCGCAGCAGCACCGGTCACGGCTCAGGGAGCGATCCGATGAACCATCACCTATCGTCGAGACCAACGGCTAGCTCGATCCTAGGTCTTGCCTGTGTGACTGTACTTGGCGCGCTCAGCGCGGGCTGCGCACCGCCGGTTATTCAAAAGCCAGGCACGGGCAACACCACCGACAGCACCGAGCCTCTCGACGGACGAGGTCTGTTTGAGTATCGAGTCAAAAGCGAGCTAGTCGGCAGCTGCTCATGCCACGGAGCGGGCGTGAGCGGCTTTGATGCCTTCCTTAAGACAGGAAGCGAGTACGAGTCGGTCACAGCCTACCGAGGCGGCATGATGGTGCCGTCGTCGGCGGATCAGAGCCCGCTGCTGACCAAAGGAGCGCACGCAGGTCCTGCGCTGACGCCCGATCAGCACTCGATCGTAAAGGGCTGGCTGGATGTCGAAGCGGTAGAACGAGGCCAGGGCGGCAGCAGCCCGACCACGCCAGCCGTTCCATTCATCGTCGGTGACTACTACATCAGCTTGCGGCAGCTCACCAACGATCCGCTCGCACGCATCACCTTTTCTATGGAGCTGGTATCAGGCCGGACGTTCCGTCTGACCAAGCTCGCGCTCACGGCGGGTCCAAGCGGAGGCGTCAAGATCAAGCATCCGCGGCTCGTGTACATCACCGCAGGTGGTGCTGCACTGGAACCGAGTGACGCACTGTCCACCATCGATTTGACAGCGGAAGCGGGTAAGACCGTACAGATCGGCGCTGGTGCAATCCTTCTGCCAAACGTCCCAGCCTCCAGCTCGCTGGTCGCGTTTGTGTTTGAAGTCATCCAGATCGTAAACCCGATGCCCGTCAGCGTGGCGTGTAAGGCCGTCAACCTGTTTACGCCACCTGTCAGCACCACGCTCGCAACGTGTGCATCGCTTTGTCACAGTTCGGTCGGTACGCGCGCAGAGGCCAGCCGTGCGCTTCGAGCATTCCCGATGGATGCAGCCCTGAAGACCGACCAAACGGGCCTTGCAAACCTCTGCGTAGACGCTCTGGGACGCATCAACGTCACGACGCCAGCAAGCAGCATTCTGGTCCAGTACGTACAACCCACGTCATTGGGAGGTATGGCGAGTCATCCGTTCAAGCTGGATGACACCACAACCTTTAACAACTTTAAGGCTGCGGTCGGAACCTGGGCCGCAGCAGAGAAGTAGGTACTTGAGAGTCACCCTAACCGCTCCGACGCGGTGCCGGGAGCGAAGAGCTTGACGGATTTGAGCGCTCCGAAACGGGCGCTTTTTGGCGGTCTTTGTGACGGTGCCCGTCAAGCACCCAGCAGACACCGAATAGGAACTAACGAATCGAGAGGGATCATGACAGTGAGCTCCATCAAAAAAACGATTGTGCTTGGGCTCTTTGCCGTTCTACCTGCATGCAGCGGCGGTGCCACATCCACCGACACCTCTGCCGATCCAACGGGCGGATTCCGCGCCACGCTGCCTCCGAGCGTTGCGGACTCCGACAAGTTGGCTCTGCAAGATACCAAGATCGACTACATGCTTGCGCTCCGCTCGGCGGCGCTCAAGCTGACCGGCAACTACCCGACGCTGGCCGAGATCAAGCAGCTACAGAGCGCCTCGGATCAGACGGCGGTGTACAGCCAGCTTATCGACAACTACATCAACCGTCCGACGTTCAACCAGCAGATCCTGCAGTTCTGGCGTGACACGTTCAAGATGGGCGGCATGCTGCCCGTCAGCACGCCGTCGGGCATGGTCAACGTCAACCTGGAAGTGGCCCCGACCTTCGCGGCGTACCTCATCGCCAAGGGCGAGAACTTCACCAAGCTGGTCAACGGCACGACGGGCACCTGCCAGACCTACAACCCGGCGACGGACACCTTCACGCAGGCCACCTGCGCCAACACCAGCGCGGTCGGTATCCTCACCGACCAGGGCGTTCAGGCGCAGTTCTTCTCGGCGCTCGCCTTCCGTCGCGTTCGCTGGTTCCAGGAAGCCCTGCTCTGCTCGCGCTTCCCGGCGGAAACCAACGGTGCCAAGGTCCAGTACACTGGCGGCGTCTACAACTCGCCGTGGGATATGAAGAGCGTCTCGGGTGCAGTGAACGACCCGAAGGCACTGGTGGACTTCCAGGACACCAGCTCGCTCATCTGCGCCAACTGCCACTCGACGATGAACCACCAGGCTCCGCTGTTCGCCAACTTCGGAGCGACGGGTATGTACGTTGCGGGTGCAATCCAGGTTCAGACCCCGGTCGCCGGCAACCCGACCAGCAAGCTGGTGGACTGGATTCCGGTTAACGAGCCACTGTCGTACCGCTTCGGCAAGCCGACGCCGACCCTCAAGGACTTCGGCGACGCGATGGCTTCGGACCCGGCGTTCAAGTCGTGCATGGCCACTCGGCTGTGGAACTGGGCGATGTCGCGCGGTGACGTGGTCGTCGACCAAGCGACGCTGACCCCTGACTTTGAGGCCCAGCTGACGCAGCAGATCGATGCGAACAACTGGAACCTCAAGGAATACATCCGGGGCGTGTTCAAGAACCCGAACTTCATCCGGTACTAGGACCAAAGAGAAGAGGAGAAGCGACATGAAAAGCAATTCTGGTTTCTTCGTCCGTCTGGGCCTGGTAGCGATGCTGGGCCTTGTGGGCTGCCAAAATCAGTCAACGACGCCCGATCCGGTTCAGGACCCGACGACTCCGACCGACCCAACGACGCCGGGCACCACGACGGCGGGTAGCGACAAGTCGTTTGATCACGATGACATCCTGGGCAATATCGGCGACGTGTTTGCCGATGGTCGTCAGGTGACTCCGACGGACGGTCAGCGTATGCACGTCTGCGGCAAGATCACGTACGCCACCCTTGGACGCATCCTGACGGCGCGCGGCATTGCCACTGGCAACACGGCTGCGGACTCGGCGGGTCTGCTCTTTACGACGGGCGCGAACATCATGGGTGTCGCCAACTATCCGGCGCGCGTTGCAGAGACGGATCGCAACTCGACCGGTGGTCTGACGCGCATCTTCGACATGTTCCTGGCCGCAGCGGAAGAGCTGGTTCCGGCAACTGGTACGGATCGTATCGGTACCGGCACGGCATGCCCTGGTGCGACGCTGTTCGACGCGAGCAACAACTGCAACGCCGATGGCTTTGCCTGCTTGCTCGGTGCTCCGCTGACTGCGACGCAGCTTAGCGAGTGCAGCGCCGGCGTGAAGCGAATCGCGGCTCTCACGAGCAACGACTTCGTCCGCGCCAAGAGAATGGCCGTCGCCACCATCGCTTCGTCTAACTTTCTGTGCGACTAGGAGGGGGGAACCATATGAAACGCGATTTTCCTTTGCGGGGAGCCTCCCGCCGAGACTTCATCAAGGGTGTGTTTGCCGCCAGCGCCGCGCTTGGTCTTGGCCCGACGCGTGCGATTGAGATGCTCGACGAGATTGGTGGCAGCGCACTCGCGGCTGGCGCCATCAACGCCAACCGCGCGGTCCACATCATCGGCGGCGACGGTGGTGGTGCGTGGTTCACGCTGGTGTGGCCGGTTCCCGGCACCATCACGGAGCTGGCGACCAACTCCACCGTTCCGTTCGACGACATGAACAAGGCCGGCAAGATCACCTCGGGCGCGCTCGAGGACCGCTCGCTGTATCACCGCAAGGTGAACGGCAGCCCGCTGTGGTCTAACTTCGGCGACAAGAAGCTCGTCACGGCGATGCTCTGCGGTACCAACATCGGCCACGAGACTTCCCCGAAGATGGCTGGCAACAGCAACACCATCCCGACGGGCACGATCGGATCGTTCGCGGCCTCGGCAGCCATCCAGACGACGGTGACCTCGCTCGTTCCGGTCATCGGCATCAACCGCAACGGCATTGCGATGCCGTACGGCGCAGCCACGGGCGCTCCCTCGCCTGCGGCGGTTCCGGACTCGAACGCGATGATCAACCTGTTCTCCAGCTCGGCCTCGAAGCTGATGGCGCGTCTGTCGGACCCGAACAACGCCAAGCTCTATGAGGAGTACTACAAGGCATTCCTCGGCCTGGTGAAGACCGTCGACCGTGCGACCTATCAGCGTGCCTACGAGGACTCTCGCGTCGCGATCTCGCTCGTGTCGCAGAACCTCGGCAGCGTGCTCAGCCCGGCAGCCGGTCAGGTCGACACCTGGTGCGGTCCGGCGGCCATCGACGCCAACGTCAAGGCCCTGGCCAACAACCTGATCGTCGCCGCCAACGCCTTCAAGAAGGGCCTGTGCTCGCAGGTCATGATGCCGGCCTTCAACGACGACCCGCACTTCGTGTGGGCGGACCGTACGCGCGTGAGTCGTATCGCAGACGGTATCGCGCTGGTGTTCCAGTCGTTCATGGACTACCTGAACAGCATTCCCGATCCGGTTGATCAGTCGAAGAAGCTGGCGGACAACATCGTGATGACCGTCTCGGCGGACCTCATGAAGGGACCGTACAGCAACGCCAACTCCGACTGGACCGACGCGACGCCGGGTGCATCCAACTGGATGTACGTGATGTCGAACGGTTACATGAAGCCGGGCTGGTTTGGTCAGGTCAACCGCAACGGCAAGATGAACTACGACCCGGACACCGGCAAGCTCTACGCCCCGGCGCAGTTCGCCGACAGCATGGTCACGCCGGGCGCGCTCGGTGCCCTGCTGTACGCCGTCAGCCGTGGCAACGAGCGTCGCGTCCGTGACTTCACGACCGCGTCGTACCGCTCGATGGTCAACGTCGTCCTGTAACCCACCCCGCGACGCACACTTCGACCCCAATCCCCACGATTGACTCCCAAGCCGCGCAAGTGAGCTTGGGAGTTTCTTGCGCTAGCTCGGCTTGCGGAACAGCGGCCCAATGATGTCTGGCACCGGCGACTGCACCGACTGCAGCTCACCAGGGGCACTGCCACTTGCCGTCTTCGGCGCACTCAGCTGCGGAACCGTCGGCGGAGCAAACAGACAGCGCTGAATCTTGCCCTTCTTGATGACCTCGCGCCCACGACCGCCACGCGCCGTCACCTCGCTTGGGCCCGCGCCAATCTCATGCGCGGCCCCCTTGTCCGTTTCCACCTTGAGCGGCTCTCCAACGGCAAATCCCAGCAGCTTGTCACCGTCGCCCAGCTTGAGCACCTGCACGCCCTTGCCTGGACCTTGCAGCACCGGGACTTCATCGACGCGACACGTCAGCGCGCGACCGAGCTGACTCACCACCGACAGCAGCACATCACCGCGCACAACCTTCACACCCAGCACCGTATCGCCGTCAGCCACCTTCGCAAACAGCCGACCGTTGCGCGTCGATACATCCGAGTGACTTTCCAGCGAAAACCGCATCGCCAGACCGCCCCGCGTCACGGCGACAAGGTGAGCATCGGCAGGCGGACGAACGCGCGGATCGAGTGACAGCGCTGCCACCACCGTCTCACCGTCTTCAAACTTGAACTGCTTGGACAGCGGCTCACCGTAACCCGTCGTCGCCACGATATCCAAGATCCGACAGACGTACGCCGATCCCTTGCTGCTAAAGAACACCACCAGCTCTTTGGTCGATCCAGCCAGCACATGCTGCACTTCGTCGCCTTCACGCACCCGCGTCGAGCTGACGTCGCGAAGCTGACCCACCCGCTTCACCCAGCCATCACGGGTCAGCACGATGTTGCAGTCTTCGTGAGAGATAAACGCCGTCTCATCGAAGGTCGGCTCTTCAGCCGGAACCCCGATCCGCGTCCGCCGCTTGTCCGCCAGCTCATCGCGCAGCGCCGAAAGCTCGCGCCGCACCATGTCCCAGCGCTTGCTGTCGCTCTGGAGCACCGACTCTAGCTGCGCCTTTTCCTTCCGCTTTGCCGCAAGCTCGTCCTGGATCACCAGGATTTCCAGACGCGCCAAGCGATACAGCTTCAGCTCCAAGATCGCTTCCGCTTGCTCGTCGTCTAGCTTGAAGCGCGAGATCAGCTTCTCTTTGGCGTCTGCTTTGCCTTCACTGCGACGGATCATCGCCAAGATCTCGTCGAGCGCATCGTAGACCGTCGCAAAGCCATCCAGGATGTGGATGCGACGGTTCAGCTCACCAAGCTGGTGCGACAGCCTGCGCTTTACGACCTCGAACCGGAAGTCGAGGAAGTAGCGCAGCATGTCCTTCAAGCCCAGCTGTCGCGGCGTCCCGATCTCTGGATTTTCCGTCGGGACCAGGCACGTCATGTTGAACTGCACCGTCGTTGCCAGTGCCGTGTTCTTAAACAAAAACGCCATCACCAGCTGCGGATCTGCGCCTCGCTTTAGCTCAATCACAATCCGCACGTCTGTGGTGGACTCATCCCGGCAGTCCACCACCATCGGCAGCTTCTTTTCTTCAAACAGCTCGCCGATCTTTTCCATGATCGCCGAGCGCACCACCCCGTACGGGATCGAGTTGACGATGATCCGCCGACCTTCCCGACGGTCCACCGGCTCTTCGATGTGGTACGTCGCCCGCAGCTTCAGCGTCCCGTGCCCTGTCTCGTAGACTTCCTGTAGCTCTTGCTTGCTCGTGAGCAGCTCGCCACTCGTCGGAAAGTCTGGACCTTTGACGTAGCGCAACAGTCCTTTGTTATCGAGCTGCGGGTTGTCGATAAGCTCCAGGCAGGCATCGATCACTTCCCCGGCGTTGTGCGGCGGGATCGACGTTGCCATACCGACGGCGATGCCCTGTACGCCGTTCACCAGCAGGTTCGGGAGCTGCGCGGGCAGCACAATCGGCTCGCTCCGCACCCCATCGAAGGTCGGACGCCAGTCGATCGTGCTCTGTCCCAGCTCTTTCAGAAGCAGCAGCGCGGTCGGTCGCAGACGGCACTCGGTGTACCGATACGCGGCAGGTGCGTCTCCATCTTGCGAGCCGAAGTTGCCGTGACCGTCCACCAGCGGGTAGCGCAGCGAAAAGTCCTGCGCCATTCGCACCAGCGCCTCGTACACCGAGGAGTCGCCATGCGGGTGATACTTACCCAGCACGTCACCGACCACCGCCGCACACTTGCGAAACTTGGCGTCGGGAAGCAGCCGCTGGTCGTGATACATCGCGTACAGGATGCGACGCTGAACTGGCTTCAATCCGTCGCGAACGTCGGGCAGCGCACGCGACGTGATGACGGACAAGGCATAGCTTAAATACCGCTTCTGCGTCTCTACATCGAGTGAGACGGGGATCTCTGAAACGCTGGTCATGGTCTGTCTCCGCCCCTCGGGCGGGCGCACAAGGTAGCCGCTCTCTTTCCGAAGCGCAAACTTGCAGCCGACGCCTGCTCCGCCCGACGCAAGAGCCGCCCGCCCCCGCCGCGTACCGGCAAACAGCGTTGAGCTTTTTCGCTAGCCTGGATAACATTTCTAACCATGGCGCTAATCGACAAACCCGAGCGTGCTCGCCAGCTGGCGCGGGCCATTTCGTCTGACCTCACCCTCTACCACGAGAAAGAGATCGTCGAGGGCATCGAGAACGACACCCTCTTTTCCGTCATGCACGACCACATCGAAGAAGGTCGCACCCTCTTCAAAAGCCGCGTGACGCCAGAGATCTACGAGCTCAACCTCTTTGACCGAGCCATCGTTGATGTGATGCTCAAGTCCAAGGGGCATGTAAAGTCTCGGATCTGGTGACATCCGAACAAGACCTTATTGAACTGATCGTTCCCAAGTCTGCCGTCGGTATCCGTCTGGACGTGTACCTGGCGCAGCAGGAACTACCTTTTTCGCGCTCGCAGCTCGCTCGCCGCATTGAAGCGGGGGAAGTGACCCTGGATGGGCGACCTTGTCGTCCGGGACTCAAGCTTCGCGAGGGTCAGCGCCTTCGCTTTCAGCCGTCTCCCCCCACGCTGACGAGCGATCTGCCAGAGCCGATCCCGCTGTCGATCCTCTATGAGGACAAACACCTCATCGTGATCGACAAGCCAGCGGGCATGGTCGTGCATCCCGCCCCCGGCCATGAGACCGGCACCCTGGTAAACGCCCTGCTCTACCACTGCGGATCGCTGCCGCTGCCGCCACCTCGGCTGGCACTCGAAGACGACGGCGATGATGACGCCGAGTCACCCGACCCGGCAGACCCAGCCAAAGAACTGGGGGCTCAGTCGGCCAGTGGCGACGACCTCGGTCAGCTCTCGATCGGTGGCGAGCGGCGACCTGGCATCGTTCATCGGCTCGACGCAGGAACCTCTGGCGTCCTGGTCTGCGCCAAAGACGAACCCACGCTCGTCGGGCTTCAGGTTCAGTTTGCCGCCCACTCGATCGAGCGCCGCTACGTTGCCCTGGTCGATGGCGTCATCCCCGAGCGCGGCACCCTCTCAACCCGCTATGGCCGACATCCCCGCGATCGCAAGCGCTTCACTTCACGCAGCGGCGGCAAAAAGGCCGTGACGCACTACCAAGTGCTGGAACGACTGCCCGGCGCAACCCTGGTCGAGCTGCGGCTAGAGACGGGTCGAACCCACCAGATCCGCGTTCACCTGAGCGAGCATGGCTTCCCGATTCTGGGCGACCCGATCTACGGACGGCCTTCTCGCCAGCGTCATGTTCAGCAGTCGGCGACCTCGCTCGATAGGCAAGCCCTGCACGCCCGGCTGCTTGGCTTTGTTCATCCGATCACCAGCGAGCGCCTGCGGTTTTCATCGCCCCCGCCCGAGGACTTTCTCAGCGTCCTGTCCCTGCTGCGCGGTCGAGAGCAGGGTCCACGCTTGCCCTGGACCGATGCCGAGTCCTGCGCGCAGCCCGTGCCGTGATAGAGTCCGCCGGACATGTCCTCCTCTTCGCCCCCAGTCAGCCACCCATCGACGCCGTCGGTTGAGCCAAGCTGGCAGCCAGATCCCCGGCAAGACAGCGTCCTGTTTGCACCACTTTTGCAGGCCATCGGGGTCCGCCACGGCTTCACCACACGCTGCGGGGGCGTCTCCAGTGGCCGCTTTGCTTCGCTCAACCTGGGCCGCAACTGGGGAGACGACTTACAGGCCGTTGACAGAAACCTCGACCGAGTGGCCCACATCGCCGGGTTTTCCGTCGATCGCTTGACCCAAGTGCGCCAGGTCCACGGCAGCTTGGTACTCCACGTCAGCGCCCCCGAGAGAGCCATACGGGAAGCCGATGGCCTGGCCACGTCACACGACCTGGTGCTGGGGGTGATGTCGGCAGACTGTGTCTCGCTGCTGCTGGCGGATGACGAAGGCCGGGTGGCAGCCGCTCATGCCGGCTGGCGTGGCACCCTGGCCGGAATTGCCACCGAAGCCGTCGCCGCGCTCGCTACTCTGGGGGCCGATGTGCGACGGATCCGGGCCGTCTTGGGGCCATCCATCGGCCCGTGCTGCTTCGAGGTCCAGCGCGATGTCTCGGACCTGTTTGTCGCCCAAGACCCCGACGTCTTGCGTGAGCGATCCGGGCGGCACTACATCGACTTGTGGCGTTACAATCAGAAGTTACTGATGCGCGCAGGACTACCAGATGAGCACATTGCGGCCAGCCCGCCTTGTACTCGCTGCGATGCAGCGCGCTTTTACTCGTTTCGGCGGGATGGGGCCCACATCGGCCAGCACCTCGCGTTCATCGTTGGAGGCTCTTCGTGACACCAGCAGGGAAGTGGCTCACCCTCGGACTCACTGTCACCGTTCTTCTCGGCGGCAGTGGCGGCGGCGCCTACTACTATCACAAGCGCGAGCTGCGACGAGCGGTCGAGACCCAGGAAGCAGCCCTCAAGACCCTGCGTGAGCAGGCCGCCAAAGACCTGTGGAGAAGTCGCGCTCGCTCGCTGCTACTCGAAGGAGCCTTGGCCACCCGCTACGGCAACTACGCCATGGCCTTTGAGCGGCTCATCCGCACCCAAGGCATGGCGGCCCGGCTTGGGACACCGCTAGACGCAGAGTTTATGGAGCTTCAGCAGCTTCTGCTTCAGCAGCGTCCCGATGTCGAGGTCGCGGCGAAGCTGGCGCTGCTGGCCGACAAGATTGAGCCGCCCGCCCCGCTGGGTCCGTCCGATCCGTCGCAGAAGCCCGGAACGACCCCTACGACCAGCAGCCAGATTGGCATCACGTCTGCGAAGCCGACACCGCCGCAGCAAAACCCCCCGCAGCCCGCTGCCGCAGGTACGCCCGCTGCCGCGATGCCCACCGCTGCGCCGCATGCCGCCGCGCCGATCCCCACCGCGCCCCCTGCCGCCGCGCCAAGTCCTGCTGGTGCGGCACCGGGTTCGCCGCTCGCGCTGCCCAAGCGAGGCCAGAGCCCCGAAGCATCGCTCGAAGAAGGCCGCCAAGCCATCGGTCAGGCCAAGGTGCTGCTGCTATCGGGACGTGAAGCCCCCGCAGTGATTGAGTGGCTGGCCCGCGCCCAAGTGGTCTTAGATGACAGCGGCAAGGGCGACCTCGGAGAGCAAGTCACCGTCGCCATCAAGGCCGTCCGCAGCGGCGATGAAGCCAAAGCCCAAAAGACCATCGACGGTCTGCTCGCCAAGCTGCGCGGACAGTAGCTCACCCAGCGCTGTCGCCCTCGCCGCCCTGATTTACGGACTCACAGGCGGGTCCACAGGCGCAGGCTGCGGCTCCGGCAAAGGCTCCGCACCGCTCACGCTCAGCCGCCGCGCACTGGCCTCCCGGTAGCAGTCGATCGGAGCCAGGGCCGACAGCGCCCGCGCCACGGTGGCCGCATCGTCACTGTCAACGGTGGCCGCCACCTTGGTCGTGTACTCGCAAATTCGCTGGCTCAACAGCCGTAGGTGCGTCGACAAGTTCGCGGCGCTGGCCGTCCGCGCCAGGCTGCTCTGCACCATCGTGCGATAGCGCGGAAGCTGTCGCCGGACGTTTTCCAAAAACTCCTGCCCACACAGCGCGGTCAGGTCCTTGTCCAGCTTGTCGTCCGAGATCCGCTGAAGCAGGGCATCCATCGCCGCAAGCTGCTCCACGTAGGTTCGCTGGGTAAACAGCAGTCCTTCGGGAAAGAGCTGCTTGACCAGCTCTTTGGCGCGCTTGGCCTTGGGATAGAAGTCCGCAGGCAGATCCGCGTAGGCCGCCAGTCGCGCCCGCAGCGCAGCCCAGCCGCGATCGCAGAGCGCATCGATGTCCCGCGCGCCGTCTTCAGCAGACGGTCCCAGGGCGCGCTGACGCTCGCTCCACGCGGTCTGGGCAGCCTGACGGACCTTTTCCATGGCCACAGCCGCTTTCTTGACCGAAGTAGGCAGGTCCGACGGACTGGCCTGATACAGCGACTCAGCCAGGGTGATGCCTCCGAGCAGCGTGAAGTTGGGGGTTCGGGTGTACAGGGATGGATCAAATGGTGTGTTTGACATGCACAGCCCCAGGGAGCAGCCCGCATGCCAGCCCGAGCGCCCGTCCGCACAGCCCGTCGTTTACGGTATTTCCCGACGGAATCAGAGCCTTTTTGCCGCCGATTGCCGCCGCCGCCCCGGTCCCCCTTCTGTCCGTATCTCGGACGACGTCCGGCCCACCGGATGAAGCGCCCGCACTGAAGGCCGATTCGCCTACGACTTCACGGGCAGCCCCAGCGCGCGGAAGGTCAACACCATCCCCAGCCGCCAGCGGACCCAGTCGCCCAAGGGTCGCAGCCACACGCAGACTGCGCAACCAGCCGTAAACCAAGGGTCAACACCATCCCCAGCTGGCCACCGACCCACTTGCACCAGGGTCGCGACCTTGCCCCCACTGCCCGTCCTGCCACTTGCGCAAGGTCTGGACCCCCCAGAAGCAGGACGCCGAGCCGATCGGCCAAGGTCTGGACCCTGTCTGCCTGCCCCAGCGCCCAGTTCTGCCGTGGTCCAGACCCGTTACGGGATAGACGAATCGGGGACCAAGACGGTCGGTCGGTGACCGCTCTGGGCTTCGTAGCGGCTGGCAATGCGCCGGGCCGCAGCCAGACCACAGCCTGCCCGCGCCAGCATCACCACCGACCCACCAAAGCCGCCGCCCGTCAGCCGAGCCCCCAGAATGTCCGGGTCTGCATCGCCCAGGCTCACCAGCAGATCGATCGCTGGCACCGAGACCTGATAGTCATCACGCATCGATGCATGCGACTGCTGAAACAGCGCGCCAAGCCGTGGCCCATCCGCCGCACCGAGCGCCGTCACCGACTCTTCCACCCGCGCGTTTTCAGTGACTACATGCCGCACCCGCCGCCCCAGTGGCTCAGGAAGGGACGAAAGCTGCGGCAGCGCCGACCCATCCAGCTCGCGCAGCGACCGCACCCCGAGCAGCGCAGCCGCCTGCTCACACTCGCCACGCCGGGTTCGGTAGTCACCCACCGCGTGGCTATGGACCACGCCAGAGTGAATCACCACAAGCTCTAGCGAAGCGGGCAGCGGCACGGTCTGCATCGCCAGCGAGCGCGTGTCCAAAAACAGCGCCGCCCCCGGTCCACACAGAGAGCAGGCCAGCTGGTCCATGATTCCAACGGGGGCACCGACCAGCTCAACCTCGGCCTTTCGGGCCAGCCGCGCAAGCTCGACATCCGTAAGCGGCAGCGCCAGGGCAATCCGCAGGGCGCGCAGCAAGCTCACCAGCAGCGCTGCGCTGGATGACAGCCCACTGCCGACCGGAACCTGAGACGATATCCGCAGCTTCAGCCCAGACAGCCCCGACCCATAGCCTTGCTGCCGAAGCACCCAAGTGACCCCGCGTACGTAGTCAAGCCAGTCTCCGGTGCGCGCTTCGTCCCCTAGCACGTACGACGCCGTCTTCCCCGACTGGCTCAGCTCATCGCTGTAGACCGTGACCCGGCCATCGCTTGCTTGGCACAGCTCCACGGTGGTTCGCTGCGGAATCGCCGTCGGCAGGACCAGGCCATCGTTGTAGTCGGTGTGCTCGCCAATCAGGTTGACCCGCCCCGGCGCGGAAGCCAAGGTGGTCGCAGGCTCGCCAAAGATCTGCGCAAAGACCGACGGGGGCCGCGCGCCGTGAGCACTCATGGGCTCTCTCCTTCTTCACTGGCACAGAGCGCGCTGCTGACGATCAGCGCCTGGCCGGGACCATACAGCAGCCACACCAAGTCGGCCCGGATGGCCGCAGGAATCTCGGCAAACAGCGCAGGCTGAAACAGCCGCAGCGCAATCACCAAGTCCGACACGAGGAACATCGCACTACCGAGCGCCAGCGGTGCATAGCGACCCTTGCGCAGAAGCAGCCCACTGGCGACTCCCGCCGTGCTGGCAAGCAGCAGCGTATAAGGCAGCGCCGCCCAGGCCAGCGGAAGATCTCCCTTGGGACCGCAGCGAACAACCCCCAGCCAAGCGCCAACACCGATGCCAAGCCAGGTCAGCCACGCCGCCACTTGTCCCGGTCCCAGCCGCCCGCCTTCGGCTTTGAGCAGCCGCAGCATGCCTCGGATGTACTCGATGTGGCCGATCCCAAAGGTCGCCATGCCAAGCGGCACCGAAAACGTCATGCAGAGGTCGCCGACAAAGCCCCAGGTCATGCCCTTGGCAATCTGGTGGCTGTAGTCAGCGGCTGGTCCTTTGCGTCGCGCGCTGCGAATCAGCCACGCCGCAGCCACCAACGTCGCGGACGAAAACAGCGCCATGGGCTTGGGAATCCGACTGCCCCCAGCGGACCCGGCGACCCCCACCGCATAGCTGCCCAGCAGCGATCCACTCCACAGAAGCGACAGCCCAGCCAGCGCAACACGACGGACCTTCGAAAGCATCGGGGCCTCCCTCGGGCAAGCGGTGAAGGGTCATGATACCGCGCCCACTGCGGAAATCCCAAGCCAGCACATACGCCGCCTACCAGCCACCGAGATCCCAGTCCGTCGAAGCGGCGGCAGGCTTGCTGTTGACCCTGCGATTGTGGCAAACAGGGCAGCGCATGGATCTTGCGCCGCTGTGCGTTCCCGTCGAAATCGCCCTCGCTGCTGGGGATGAGCGCTGCTTTCGCCTGGCGCTTGGCATCAGCGAAACCGGACTGCGACTGCGAACGCCGCTGCCTGAAGAGATGTGGACCCGACCGCTGCGCATCCGGCTGACGCTGCCGCCTCCGACCGAGGAGCTGGCCCGACTGTTTGCCGAAGAGTGGGATGGCGGACTTCGGCTGCTGGCTCGCGCGGCAAGTGAAGTGGTCGCCCCCGATACGCCCAGCGAGCAGCGACTGTGGCGACTGCTGGTGTTTCAAAAGCCCGAGTCATCGATGCAGGAAAAGCTGACGCGCTACGTCACGATGCGCAGCGAAGACAGCTAGCGTCAGTCCACCACATCCACCGGGGTTCCCAGCGGCACGGTGTCAAACAAGCGCTGGGCGAACAGCTTGGGGAAGCGCACGCAGCCATGCGACTGCGGAAAGCCTGGCAGCGGACCCGCGTGCATGCCGATGCCGCCAAAGATGCGCATAAAGTACGGCATCGGTGTGCCTCGAAACGTCGCGCCTGGCGGGGCTGGCTGATCGTGGTTGTCGATGTTGGCAAGGAGCACGTCCCCGGCATCGCTCACGTAGTCGCCGTACCGACCCGAGACATACTGCGGCACCTTTTCCAGCACCGAAAAGCTGCCTTTGGGGGTCTTGTGGCTTACGCGACCACTGCAAACGGACGACTGAGCGACGGTTCTGTCGCCGTCCATAAGCTCAGCCTGCTGCCTGCCGAGGTGGATCACGATGCGAGGACGCAGCAGCTCATCTTGGACCGCCCAAAAGAAGTCGCCGCCTTTGTCCAGATCTCCAGCCCGTGCGGTCACGCTCCCCGAAGCAGACTCCGAGCAGCCAGCGGCACCAAGGAACAGCCCAAGCGACCACAGAGAGAGCCGCTGCCGCCACCGACCACTCCGCAGCGACAGCCCAAGTCCAGCCAGCAGCAGCGCCAAAAGACCGCCGCTCGGCCCGGCGTCGGACCGTCCCAGCGGGGCCACCGCACACGCGCCCACGACAAACGGAAGGCCGATCTCGCTGCGCTCACCGACAAAGTGCACCACAGGCTGCTGGTCCAGTAGGGTGCCGCCGACTCGGACCTCGATGGTGGCCCGACTGCCGCGCGGACCCTCCGCCAGCAGCGTGCGCTCATAGCGACCGTGGCCAACGTCCCGTACCTCGCCGAGCCACGCCCCGCGATCGGATGTGATGGACACAGGCAGACCCGGCCCAAGCGGCTGCCCAAGCAGATCGCGCGGCGTCACTGTAACCGTCGTCGTTTCTGCGTAAGGGGCTGCGATATCCTGGCTGACTCCGACGTCAGACATGAGCGCGCTCAGGCCATACAGCTTCTCGCCACGCAGGCGGCCAAAGACGGCTTCGACGTTGAGCTGGCCAAAGCCGCGCCGGGGCCCGTAGCCTCGCGCAAGAGGCTGGCTCGCCGTCGTGCGCAGCAGCTCACGCACTTGGGTGGTCGTCAGCGTAGGGCGTGCTTCCAGCATCAGCGCCACCGCACCCGCCACATGCGGCGCAGCCTGTGAGGTCCCGCGCAGCACACCATGCAGGCCATCATCGGCAATCAGCAGCCCGGGATCGTGCGGCAAGGCAAACGACGAGCGCGGATCGCTCTGAAGCGCTGCGGTCGACAGGGCCGACAAAATGAACTCACCGGGGGCCACGATGTCGGGCGCAAAGCCGCCGCTTCCCAGCGGGCCTCCCGATGAAAAGGTCGCGACCCGACCCAGCTCGCGCTCGAAGACGGCTTCCTTGCCATCGTTTCGCTTCCACGCCAGGCGACTGCGCAGTGCCCCCACGCTGATCGCCGAGGCAGCCGAAGCCGGAATCCCGATATAGCCATCTGGGTCCAAGTGACCGCGCAGCGCGAGGTCCAAGTCCGGGCTCTGATCCACTTGCCACAGGTCATAGCGGCGGGTCTTGCCTTGGATCGACACATGCCAGTCGCCGGGCTTGGGTGGCTCGCTGCCGGTCACGCCGCTAAGATGAATGAGCACGCCGCGCTTGCCGGTCGCCGACTGGTCGCTGGCATCAATGACCGCAGTGCCTTCCCCCTCGAACGTCGCTTTCAGGCTCTGCCCCATGGGGACCTCGAAGCGGCGACCACTTGGCGAGCGCAAGCCAACGGTCAGCTCCGCTGCGCCGCCGACCTTTGGTGGGGCACTGGCGTCGTAATACAGCTCCAGCAGCGCGAAGCTCTTTTCCGCAAGGACATCGAGCCGCGTAACCTTCAGCGTCACCTCGTGAGAGCCCAAGAGCAGTGACGCCCCTGCGTGGATGTCGTAGTCGCCCGAGTTCCCGGATGCCGTGACCAGGACGCGCCCAGGTCGGTCAGCAAACAGCTCATCCAGCGCCACTTCCATGAGGCTGCTGCCGTCGTGTAACCCCCCAGGTCCGCCCAGGCTTAGGTTCACCACCACGGGCTGCTTGTTTTCCTCTGCGCGATCGAGGCAGAAGCGAACTCCGAGCAGGATGTCGACGTCGTCAAACGTCACCTCATCACGGGTGGCCTTGACGATGCACAGGGTCGATTCGGGCGCGATGCCGACATAACGACCAGCGGGAAAGCGAGGACTCGTCGCCAAGCCACTGGATGCAGCGATGCCCGCAACGTGGGTGCCGTGCCCATTTGTGTCGACCTGACGAATCGGAACCGGCGGCTGCATTCCCTTTGATTCGTAGTCGAGCACCTCATCGATGTCCTTGGCGGTGCTGACCTGCATCCCACCATAGTCGGGAAACTCTGGGTGGCGACCGTCGCGCGCCTCGGTACTGCTGAGCAGATAGCCGATGCGGGTCTTGCCCATGGGGTCGCGCAGATCGGCGTGTCGGAAGTCGGCCCCCGTATCCACGATGCCGACCAGCACGCCCTTGCCGCGCGCCAGGTACTTGTCGCTGGCCGCCTGCGCGCCGATCAGGTTGCGGGACTGATCGAGCAGGGGACGCAGGCTGTGCAGGCCATCGATCCGCGTGACCACAGGGGAAGCCAGCAGCCCACGCAGGTCCGCAGCCGACACGCGCACTTCTGCCACCGTGCGGCTGAGCGGCGTCATCGACATCCCCGCAGGCAGCAGCCCGGGTCCAGCAAGGCTCGTCCGAACGAGCAGCCGCAGTCGCCCCGCTTCATCCAGGGCCCGCCGACTAGACAATGGCATGCCAGCCAGATACGCCAGCACCTGGGCACGCGCCTGCGCGGTCAGTCGGCCCGTACCCAGCTGGGCATAGTCACTTCCAGATAGGACCGGAGGTCCCGCCACAGCAGCAGGCGGTGAAGCAAGAGCGGGCGAGACCAGGACCCCAGCGCTGGACGGAGCCGGACGAGGCGCGGCCCCACTTGGCATCGCCACCGAGAGCAGCGAACAGCAGGTCACCTGCGAAGTTAGGCGCATCACCACAGCAGCCAAAGCCGACCTCATGCTTAGCAGAGTGCCCCCAACCGCTGGGGCCCTGTCAACGACCTAGGCGGGCTACCACTCCGTTCCTGTTGCGTCCGTATCAGGCTTCGGGTTATCTGCGAGCGATGTCGATTTATCTGGTCACGGGTGGCTGCGGCTTTATAGGCAGCAACCTCGTCCATGCGCTGGTTGCTCAAGGCGAGCAGGTGCGCATCCTCGATAACCTAGCGACCGGAAGGCACAAAAACGTCGCCAAGCTGCTGTCGGATAGGCCCGGCCAAGTCGAGCTATGGCGCGGTGACATTCTCGACGGTCCGCTGCTGGATCGGGTGATGCGCGACGTAGACTACGTGCTGCACCTTGGGGCGATGCCGTCTGTGATCTGGTCGGTGGAAAACCCGATCCTGTGTGATCGCATAAACTCCGGCGGAACCTTGCAGGTGCTGGAGGCTGCGAGGCGGCAAGGGAAGGTGAAGCGGGTGGTGATTGCCGCATCCTGTGCCGCATACGGGGACTTACGACCTGCCGAGGCCAAGCGCGAAGACCATGAGCTGTCGCCGCAGTCTCCGTATTCCGCCGCCAAGCTGGCAAGCGAGCACCACGGCGTGGTCTACAGCCGCATCTACGGCGTCCCGACGGTGTCGCTGCGCTACTTCAACATCTTCGGTGTTCGGCAAGACCCGACGTCGCAGTATGCGGCGGTGATTCCGAACTTCGTACGCGCGGTGCTGCAAGGCCGTCGCCCCAAGATCTTCGGGGACGGGCTGCAGTCGCGCGACTTCTGTTACATCGACAACGTGGTGTCGGCCAACCTGCTGGCCTGTAGCGCCCGTGCCGAGCAAGTCGCTGGCCAGATCATCAACATCGGCTGCGGAACCTCGGTGACGCTGCTTGAGCTTGTGGCAGAGCTGGGCAAGCTGACGGGCCGCACCATCGAGCCTGAGTTTCTGCCCGCCCGCGAAGGAGAAGTGCGCTACTCCTTGGCGGACATTGGCAAGGCCAAGGCGCTGCTGGGTTATGAGCCACTGGTGCGCTTTCCCGAAGGTCTGGAACGCACCCTGCGCTGGTTTGCCGACCGTGCCGAGGACGCAGCATGAACAGCATGACCGGTTTTGGGGGGGCCAAAGGCGAAGTCCTGGGCCGTCACTTGTCTGTCGAAGTCCGTAGCTTCAACCATCGCTTTCTGGAGGTGAAGCTGCGGCTGCCGTCGGGCCTGGCCGATCCACTGCTCGATCAGCTCTTGCGGGAAGTGGTCCGCAAGAAGGTCCATCGCGGCAGCTTGGTGATCACGGTCAGTGAGAGCGCAGCAAAGACAGCCACCGCCGGGCTACGGCTCGATCGGGAGCTGCTGCGCGCCTACGCCGAGTCGGTCAGCACAGCGGCCCGCGAGCTGGGTCGAACGGACGAGCTGCGCGTGCAGGACGAGCCGCAGCTGCTTCAGTTTGTGCTGTCGCAGCCGGGGGTGCTGATGGCCGGTGACTCGCTAATGAGCGGTGCCGAAGAGTACCTGACCCAGTTTGCGCCGCTGCTGGAGAGCGCGCTGGAGAAGCTCGACAAGAGTCGCGCCCGCGAAGGGGACGCGCTCAAGGCGGATCTGCTCGGGCGGCTTTCGACGATCTCGCGGCTGCGGGAAGAAGTCGCCAAGATGACGGCGCTCACCCCGGAACAGCAGAAGCGACGACTTGGCGAGCGGCTTCAGCGACTGCTGGATGGCCAGGCACCGATCGATCAGCAGCGGCTGGCGCAGGAAGTGGCGCTGTTTGCCGACCGCATCGATGTCAGCGAAGAGCTGACCCGACTGCGTGCGCACCTTGACGAGTTTGTTCGCCTATGCGAAAGCCAAGCGCCTGTCGGTCGACAGCTCGACTTCCTGATGCAAGAGATGAACCGAGAGGCCAACACCTTGACCTCCAAAGCGCAGTCGGCAGAAGTCGCTGCCCGCGTCGTAGCGATGAAGGCGGAGCTAGAGCGACTCCGCGAGCAGGTTCAAAATGTGGAATAGCGGAGTCTCGTCGTGCGACTAGTCAACATCGGATACGGCAACGCAGTGGTCGCCGAGCGAGTCGTGGCGATCGTGAGCCCAGAGTCTGCCCCCATGAAGCGGTTCAAAGAAGAAGCGCGCAAGGCAGGACGGCTGATCGATGGGACGCAAGGGCGGCGAACCCGCTCGATCCTCATCACGGACTCAGACCATATCGTGCTGTCTGCCCTGCAAACCGAGACGGTGGCAGAGCGACTGGAGCGCGGTGGTGTCGGGGCAGCAGGAGCCGGGAGCACCTCGCTATCCGGGGACGCCGAGGTGGGCACGCGCGATGAGGTCTAAGCGATGAGCACGTCGCCGTGCGGCTTGCTGATGGTGGTGTCGTCCCCATCGGGAGCAGGCAAGACCACGCTCTGTCGAAGGCTGCTCACCGAGCACCCAGAGCTTACGTTTTCCGTTTCGTATACGACGCGCCCCGCGCGACCGGGTGAGCGGGACGGCAAAGACTATCACTTCGTCAGCGATGACACCTTCACGCAGATGGTCGAAGCCGGAGCCTTTGCCGAGTGGAACTGGGTGCATGGTCGCCGCTACGGAACCGGCCTAGAGACGGTCCGTCAAGCGCTCGCCCAAGGACGTCGCATCCTGCTCGACATCGACTATCAAGGGGCCGCACGCATCCTCGCGGTGTTTGCCGACTCGGCGCGACTCGTCTTTATCCTGCCTCCGTCGCTCGCAGTGCTAGAGTCGCGGCTGCGTGGACGACAGACCGACAGCGAAGACGTCATCACGACGCGGCTCAACAAAGCGCGCCACGAGGTCGGCCAGTACCCGATGTACCACTACTTGGTGCTAAACCGGGAGTTGGAAGCAGGCTATCGGGAGCTACGCGCCATCTATCAGGCGGAGCTGGCTCGTGCCGAGGGTCGAAGCGCCCCGGAAGACGATGCAGCGCTCGCACACTCCTGTCTGACCACGGAACGCGGCGCACTGGCCGAGCGGCTGCTGCAAGGCGACGAAGCGTAACCCCGTCTCGATTTTCACACCTCGCACTGGTTGAAGACACAAAAGCCATGGCTCTGATTCCTTATCGTGATGTTCCCGAGACCGATCAGCTCAAGCTCGACCCGCCGCTCCTTATCGGTGGTCAGGTTGCCGAGGAGTTTTACTGCGGTGACTTCAGCTGTGACTGTGCAACCGGCCATCTGCGCATCGCTGGCGTTGCAATGTCGGTGGACCTGGGCACGCTGCGGGTCGACTTCCTCGACAACCAAGGGGGCTCGGTGCGGGAGTCGCTGCGCCGAAGCGTCCGCGAGACGCTGGGGAAAGGCGCCATCACGACGCTGCGCAAGCACTACGAAGACGTGCGGGGGTTTGGCAAAAACCTGCACTTTCGCTACGTCGACTGGTCGGGCGTAAAGCCCGGCGAGCTGGTGCTGTGGCAGCATGCCTTCCGCGCCGAAGGCATCCCGCTGTTCACGATGGGAGCCGACGAGTCCGCCGAGGGCCAAGGCGAGTCGAGCGAGCAGCAGCCGTCGCCGAAAGTCACCATCGGCCTACAAGACGCCTACTGCATCGAGCCGAGGTGCGACTGCAAGCGCGTGGTCTGGACGGTGGTGGTCCCACAAGCTGGCAACACCGTGCAGAAGGTCGGCGTGGTGAACTACTCGCTGGTGAAGAAAGAGCCGGCGGTGCTGGAAACAGCCGGTGGCGTCGATCCAAACAGCCTGTTTGTGCTGGTGGCGAACCTTTTGTCGTCTCAGCCGCAGCTTGTGACGATGTATGAAAACCGCTATCGCTTCATGCGAGAGCAGATGTCGCCGCTGCTCGCTGCGCAGCGCCAGATGAAGAGCCAGACCAAGGCACGCCCGGTTGCGACGGCGAATCGCAACGAAGCGTGTCCGTGCGGCAGCGGCAAAAAATACAAGAAGTGCCACGGCGCGAGCTAAGCGCGCGCCAGTGCGAAGGCCCAGCGCGGCCTGCAATCGGAGTCGAGATGTACGTCGAGTTGGTTCGCGAGTACCGCTTTGAAGCGGCTCACTTTCTGCCCAAGGTTCCAGAGGGTCATCGCTGTCGGCGAATGCATGGCCACTCGTTCAAGATTGATGTGGTCATCGGTGGGCAGGCCGATGAAGACACCGGGTTTCTCATCGACTTCTACGATCTGGACCGGGTGGTGCAGCCCGTGATCGACTCGCTCGATCATCGCCTGCTCAATGAAATTGCCGGTCTGGAAAACCCGACAAGCGAGCACCTGGGTCGCTACATCTATGATCGACTGTCGGCGCAGGTTGCTGGGCTGTACTCGGTCACGGTGTGGGAGACGACGGACTCGCGCAGCATCTACTACGGACCGCAGGGTCCGGCGCAGCGCAGGAGCTAGTCATGACCGCAGCGTCTTCGCTTCGGGTGGTCACGCTCAATCTGTGGGGGGAACAAGGGCCACTGGAGCAGAGGCTGCGGCTGTGCATCGACCAGCTTGCCGAGCTTTCACCCGACGTGGTGGCGCTGCAAGAGGTGCGACAGATTCCCGATCGGCTGCCCAATACCGCACAGACGCTGGCAAGCGCCTTGGGTCTGTCGTTTGTGTTTGCACCGGCGACTGACTGGGGTGGCGGAACCGAGGGACTGGCGATCCTGTCGCGGCATCCGATCGGACAGCATCAGCACCACGAGCTACCGCAGGTACGTCCCGACGAGCGCCGGGTGCTGCTGTGGGCCGAAGTGACAACGCCGCACGGACCGGTGCTGGCCGCGACCACGCACCTGCACTACCGGATGACCGATGGCATGGCGCGCGAAGAGCAAGTCGAAGCGGTCGATCGGCTGCTGAAAGAGGCGGCGCAGCGGCTTCCAAGTGGTCCGAAGCTGACCGTGCTGATGGGCGACTTCAATGCGACGCCGGACAGCGATGAGCTGCGCTTTCTACGTGGGCTGCACAGCCTGGCCGGACGGCGGACGTACTTCCAAGATGCGTTCCTGTGCGCAAGCGATGGACCCACCGGCGAAGGCTTTACCTGGTCGCGGCGCAATCCCTACACCCAGCGACTGCGCTTTCTGCAAAACGATCGCAGGCTTGATTACATCTTCGTAAGCCCTCCCAGCCGAGACGGACGTGGCGTGGTCCACTCATGCCGCATCGTGCTCGACCGTCCGAGCCCCGATGGCGTCTTCCCGAGCGATCACTTTGGTCTGTTCGCAGAGCTACAGCTCTGTCCCTTCCCCACCGCCAGCTAGCGCCAAGTGGGTCCGACCATCTGTCTGTGACGAAACGATGACAAACTTGTGATCCCACCACGACAGGGAGCGCGGTTCACTGATGCAGTGACAAGCGCGTCCCTTTCCCTGGCAACCCTCGAAGCCTCTAGCGATCTGCATGCCCTGCTGAGGCGGATCGATCCCGCGACATTCCGAGAGGACATCGAAGCCGATGCCCGCGCGCAGCTCGCTCGCATCGTCGATCGGGTTCGCACGCTGTGTGAGTCCTCGAAGAAGGACAGCAGCAGCACGAACGTGGCGCTCCAGAGCAAGCTGTCCCAGCTGGAAGCGGCGCTGCTTCGGGCGCAGCAGCACGAGTCCGAGTCGGCCCGGGCCTTTTGGGCGACGTTTCAGCGCGAAGTGCATCCAGCCTACGAAGCGCTGGCGGCCTGGCTGCGAAGCTGTGCCCTGCCCGCTCCGAGCCTGCGTCCGACCAACTACAGCCGCAACCTGTTCCATGTCAGCTCGGCGCTCACGGCACTGCTTGTCATTGCGATGGCACCGTCGCAGGCCTACATCATCGCAGCGGCAGCGGCGATCTGTCTGCCCGCGTGGACGCTGGAGTGGGCGCGCCGCAGAAGCCCCAAGCTCAACGAACGACTGATGGCGTTCTTTGGCAAGGTGGCGCACGTTCATGAGCGGCACCGGGTGAACTCTTCGACGTGGTATGGCACCGCGCTGCTTATCTTGGCGCTGACCAGCCAGCCTGCGGTGTCGGCGATTGCGGTGATGGTGCTGGGAGTCGGCGATCCAGTGGCTGCGCTCGTTGGACGACGCTTTGGTCGCACCCGGCTGCGGGCTGGACGTTCTCTCGAAGGAAGCTTGGGTTTTTTCGCTGCGGCAGCCGCCGTGTCCTTTGTGGTTGCGCTGCTGCTTTTGCCTGCGTCGCTCCCTGTGCAAGTGGGAGTCGCCGTGGTCGCCGCACTGACTGGCGCGATCGTCGAGATCTTTTCGACTCACATCGATGACAACCTGACGATTCCGCTGGCGGTGGCGCTGACCGTTTCGGTCACGCTGGCGCTGCTGTAGACGGGACGTCGAGCAGACAGCGCGCGCGACGCTGGCTTAGCGCTCTGCGTAGCGGTGCTGTTCGGCCACGATGCGAGCCAGCCACGCCTTGGGAAGTCCGTAGTCCGGGTTGAGCGCCAGCGACTTTTCAAAGCAGACAATCGCGTTGGCGGTGTCTTCCGCTTGGTAGTAGCAGATGCCCATGTTGCAGAACGTGACCGGATGCTCTCCGAACATGTCCATCGACAGCTGGTTATAGCGCAGCGCCTCTCGCGGACGCTTGAGCGACAGATAGACCCGGCCTAGCTCAAACGGCAGATCGCGTCCAAGCGGATAGAAGTTGGTCCAGGTGTTCTCCAGGCTCATCATCAGCTCGACACGCTGCGTCTCACTGAGGGTGTGCGCGTTGTCCAAGATGATCTTTTCGTAGTCGAAGAACACCTGCGGATCGTAGTGCGACAGGCGCATCAGCTCCATCACACCATCGAGCGGCAGGTTCGGCGCGGTCGTCCGCACGCTGTTGAGCAGGGTGTAAAAGTCGTACGGACCAAAGACATCCATGCTCGACCGGAATGCGGTCATGGTGTCGGCAAACTGCTCTGCCGATCCACCGATGATGTACGCCACGGTCTTGAGGCTCATCTGCCGCTGATTGGTCGCCAGATAGTGTCCACCGAGCGAGCGCACAAGCTGTCCCATCGCGTGATAGTTGGACATCGTGGACAGCGCACCGTGAAACTGCACGTACTGACCGTGGATGTAGAACAGCTCATCTTCGTGGGTGTAGCCCTTGTCCGATGACAGGATAAAGAGCCGATTCCCAGAGATGCGCGACAGCCGCCGGATGGTCCGCATCGCCCCCACTGGGAACACCAGCGTTGTGTCGCTGAGCCGGCCCTGATAGCCAGCCAGGACTTGCTCGATTGCGGCGTCTCCGTAGTAGCCGTCCGGCGAGATGGGCCGCATCTCCCAATCGAGATGGAAGTTCGACATCACCTCGGGATTGACCAGCTCTTCTCCGATCGGCTCACTGTGGCGAGTCGTCACCAGACACTCATTGATCTTGCCGCCTTCGAACCGGAAAAAGTCCTGAAGCAGCGAGTCAAAGATGTAGTTGGCCAGGACAATGATCGGGTTCTTGATCGACTCCTGAGAGAGCAGATCTCCCGACGGATAAAGCCGGATGTGCTCATCGCTTTCCAGGTCGAACAGACCCAAGTTCAGAACACCCTGCTCTACGTAGTCCTGAAACAGCTTCTGCTTGGCCCACGACTTGACGTTCGTCTCTGTGAAGTCGGTCATCACAAAGCGAATGTCCAGGTGTTTGAGCGAAGAGCTGTTCTTGATGGCCAGGAACTTCTTCAGAAACAGATAGGAAAAGCGCCCGTGTCCGGCGGCCAGCTCGACGATGTAGATCGGCTGGGACGGATCGATGCGGCAGCTAAAGCGATCGCTCAGACAGTCACGTACGTACTGCCACACCACCTGTGCATAGGACTGCGCGATGAACGGATTGCTGGTGACATAGGAAGGAACAATCCCAGAGTCCCAGGCGCTGATTCCTCTTTGTTCATAGAAGTCACGCGTGAGCTTCCACATGATCGACTGCGAAAAGCGCTTCCCTTGTTCCAGAACGAACGGGGGTAGCTCGGCAGCCTCGGTGTTGTTGGTGTTCTCCTCACTCATCGCACTCTCCGGGAATCCTTGGGAATGGGTGGTCCGGGGTCTATGGGAACCAATGGTTACAACAGTCGGATCGCCCTATCTTGTCATGGTAAGCGCGGAAAGGTACAGGCAAATTTTGTCTTTCCCTTTGCATGAAAAGCGCAGTGGATCACGAAGGGATTCCGCGACATTCCTACACGGGATCACATCAAACTTTCCGACGGGAACTCGCACAATTCCCATTCACCAAGCAGCGCAGACAGACTGTTTCACGGCGCGCGTAGGAACGACTCCTACAGCATTCCCAGAGGCCTCTACAGAGACACATGTGTGTGGATGTGAAGCAGCGTAAGGAGTCCTCACCAGATCGGCGATTGGCTGCGCATGTGCGGATAGGAAGACCACAAAGTTTCCGTCGGTAAGAGCATTCTAAGTGCGCCAAAGGAATGAACTTCTGATCTCATCGAAAATCTAGATTCAATCGCGATAGACGTTGTAAGGTCTTTGATACGATCGGGACAAAATACCTAGACCAGATGCACAGACCACTACGGAGGGGCCGTGGGGCTTTGCATAGATGAATTCTTGGGGCCAAGGAGAATCCACATGATCCGCTCGACGCTTACACGCGCACTGGCGACCGCTGCTGTCTCTCTCTCTGTTTCGGCATGTACCGCACCGGATCTGGCCGGTACGTGCCCGATTCCTCCTGGTGCAACTCCTACGGAAGCGGCTGCGATTCTGTCGGCCTGCTTCGGCCACATGGACATGCTGCCCGTCAACACCCGCGCCAAGCAGGACGTTGACATTCTGTTCGTGGTCGATAACTCGCCCTCGATGTCGCCGAAGCAGCGGCAGCTGGGTACCGCCATCGACAACTTCATCAAGAAGATCGATATGAGCGGATCGAACTATCACGTCGGTGTCATCAGCACGGACATCGGTGCGCAGCAGGCTCCGAACACGGCATTCCAGCCAGGCAGCCTGAACATTCCGGGCTGCGAAACCTACAAGGGCAACGACGGCGAGCTGCAGAAGCAAGCCTGCTCGAGCCGTGATCAGAGCAAGTGGTCGGTCGACGCCAAGAGCGCCTGCACCACGCTGTGCCCGACGAAGCTGGAGCCAGCCAACGGCGAAGTGTACCTAAAGAAAGAAGACGGTGTCACCAACGCGCCGAACAACGACATCATCGGTACGTTCAAGTGCATCGCGCCGATCGGCGACGTCGGCTGCGGTCTGGAGTCTCCGCTCGAAGCCGCCAAGCGCGCGCTCGACAACCACAGCACGGTGAACGCGGGCTTCCTGCGTCAGAACTCGGTGCTCGCGGTGATCTTCGTGACGGACGAAGACGACTGCTCGGTGCAGATGACTGCGCGTGCGCAGAACAACCCGAACTCGGTGGACTGCACCAAGAGCGGCCAGTCGACGTACAACTGCTGGAAGAACGACTTCCGCTGCTTGGCCAACAACCTCAAGTGCAACGAGACGCTCATCTCGACCGGCGCGAAGACGGGCTGCACGGAAAACAACAACGGCTACCTCGAGTCGATCGACAAGTACGTCCGCTTCTTCTCGAACCTGCGTCCGTCGAACAAGCTGGTGCTCGCGGGCATCTGGACGCCGAGCCTGCTCGACAACCCGAACAGCGACACCACCAAGGTCGGCAAGCTGATTGTCGACTACGACGACACCGTCTGCGTCCCCGGCCCGGGCATCACCTGCTCGACCGAAGCGCTCAACCGTGGCAAGGGAATGAAGGCTGCATGCCTCAACGCCACCGACGCCAACTTCTTCGGCCAGGCGCAGATTCGTCTGTCGTCGTTCATCCGCAAGTTTGACGCTCGCTCGCGCGTGGAGCAGAGCATCTGCGAGCCGCAGAACTACGCGACGGTTCTCGACGTCGTCGCCGATCGCATCACCAACTCGATCTCGGCCAACTGCCTGAGCGGCAAGCCGAAGACCGACACCAACGGCAACCCGATCTGCATCGTCGGTCTGGTCGACGCCAACACGCCGGCAGCGATGCCCGACGTTCAGCTTCCGCTGTGCAGCTCGAAGTGCTGCCAGGCATGGGCGACGGCTGGTTCGGCAACGGCGCCGACGGCCAAGCCGATCCCGAGCGACTCCACGATCGTCGCGGCTTGCTCGGCTGATCCTGACTGCTACTGCGCGGTTCCGAACCCGACCTCGAACGTGGCGTGCAAGGACACGGTGGGTCAGGACACGGCGCTGGCCGGTCTGTGGATCAAGGCCGATCCGCACCAGACCCCGTCGGGCAAGGTTGCCAACTTCATGTGCGCAGTCTCGGTCAAGTAACCGAGTGGCAGAGTCCCGCTAACGATCCGCTCCGTTTGCTCCCAGACTTCCCGTTGGGAGCAAGCGGAGTGACTCCGGACTGACCACCTGTCCCACAAACGCTTGTCCCAACGCAGCCGCCACGCTCCGAAACAGGAGCAGCCGATGTGCGCCCATTCCCACGTAGCTGTCGATTCGCGTCTCTTCGCTGTGCGCTCCATCGAACGACAGCCGTGCGACATAGCGACCCGACAGCCGGTAACGGCGCGCATCCACTTGCAGTTCATCGGCAGCCGCAGTGATTCCCGGCGGCACCACGCTGCGCAGCGAGCGAAGCTGCAAAAGCCACAGCCTTTCGACGCGGTCCGCAGCAGCCAACAGCAGCAGCGCTTGACCTTGAGGACTGTCCAGCAGCAGCACCTGTTGCCACGGTCCAGCGAGTGCCAAGCGACCGGCGCGCGTCACCACGTACTCCACCGAATCGTGCACAATCACCGAGCCTTCGTGCAGTCGTCCCAGCTCATCATCGAGCAGCGCAGACGACGGAAGCGAAGCGCGCGGCCTTTTCCGCGAAACCAGCCACGGCACCGACAGACCGGCCAGACAGCCCAGCAAAAGCAGCGGCAGCGATTCCATCGGTTCCTATTGTGGGGCCGAAGCGACCACGCTGACCACGTCGCATTTGCGCCTACGCACTGTTCTTTGGACGGGCTTACGCGGCTGCACGTCGGAATCCTCGGTGCGGACCTCTCGCAATAGGAGCTTGTCTCATGAAAAAGACCCAGTCCCTGCTTTCTTCTGTGTTCTTGCTGTCTGTCCTTTCGGTGTCGGCATGCAAAGACGATACGACCCCCGGAACGGATGCGACGGACATGGCTGCGCCTGAAGCAGACATGACGCTGCTGCCGGACCTGACCGATCCGCCGGATCTGACAGTGCTGCCACCGGATCTGACCCCAGTGTGCGGCTTTGGCCAGACCTTCAGCGCGGGAAGCTGCACCTGTGATGCGACCCATCCGGTGTCTTGCGCGGGCGCGACGCACTGCTGCGCGGTGACCCAAGCGTGCCTCACACCTGGCCCTCGCGGAGAGACACGCTGCTCCCTTCCCGCCCAAGGTCGAGCACGTCACTTCATGGCGTACGACAAGGTGCGCGACCGCTCGGTAACACGCGGCGGACTCTGTGCGATGAGCGGAGTCGATGTGCTGTGTCAGGATCAGTGGCAGCTGACGCCCGCAACCTGGGATCAACAGACGGTGGCCAACCCGCCAGCCGCGCGCTACGACGGAACGTTCATTTGGGATGACAACGCCAAGGGACTGCTCATGTTTGGCGGTCTGACGATCCTGAACAACACCAACTCACAGACCAATGAGATGTGGCTGTGGGACGGAACGACCTGGACGAAGAAGACGCCGACCACAAGTCCAAGCGCTCGCTACGCACACGGAATGGCGTTTGATGCACTGCGCAAGGTCGCGGTCCTGTTTGGTGGTGTCGCCGTCGGTGGAAACGCAATCGGAGAGACTTGGGAATGGAACAACACCCAGTGGATTCAGCGCACCACCGCCACGGTTCCCAACGTCCGATCCGATCACCGCATGGTCTACGACACCAAGGACAAGCGCATCCTGATGCACGGTGGCTTTGTCGCCGGTCAGTACAGCCGCGAGACTTGGTCTTATGACGGCAGCAACTGGACCCAGCTTCCCGAAGACACGGCGCTTCCCAAGCGCGTCAAGTTCGGCATGGCGTACGACGAAAATCGCCAGGTTACGGTCGTCTTCGGAGGCGAAATCCTCAATGGAACGGCGGCAGCGCTCAGCAACGACACCTGGGAATTTGACGGCACCAAGTGGACGAAAAAGACGCCGGGCACACCGCCAGGAAACCGCGTCTTTCCGGCGATGTTCTACGATGCGGGCCGCAAGCAAGTCCTGCTCTTTGGTGGCGATCCAATCAATGCGGATCAGACCAAGGACTTGTGGGCGTGGGACGGAACCAACTGGACGCAGCTGTACTAACGAAACGGAGCTGTGACTACAGGCGGACTCGTAGCTCGTAGCGACGGTTTTTCGCCTGTTTGGCGGGCGTGTTGTCGGGCTTCACCAGCGGCGATTCCGAACCACGTCCGACCGAGATGATCTCCGAAGCCGGAACCCCCTTGGCAACCAGCTGACTCACGATCGCAGCGGCCCGACGCGCCGACAGATCTTTGTTGTGCTCCGCAGAGCCGCGCGTGTCCGTATGTCCTGACACTTCAAACCGAAAGCCAGAGACGCCCGCGCTCACCAGCTTCTTTTTCGCATCGAGCACCGTGTTGGCCAGCTTCTGCGCTTTGGCATCACAGCCCGGCTCCAGCTGATCGCTGTCTGTCTTGAAGCTGCACTGATTCTTGGCAGCCTCGGCAAGGAGCCGCGAGTTGATCTCTCCTTCCAGCTTTCCGGTGATCGACTTGCCAGCGGACTTTTTGGTCTGCTCTACGGCTTTGTTGCCGACCTGCTTGGCTGCGTCTTGCACCTCTGGCTTGCTCGCGATGTTCTTTACCGTGTCCAAAAATCCATCGGCTCGCGCTTGGCCCACAAACAACAGCGCTGAACAGAGTCCCCACATAAGCCCACTACGCACACGCATCATGCTTGTCCTCCCTATGCAACGGACGCAACCACGCAGCCTTTCATTTTGACGGAGATTCCGATCCATCGAAAGCATCGGAATCGATACAGATCGCCGAAACGTCCACACCCGGAGTCCGCTTCCACGCGCGTCCCACAACGTGCGCAGACAGCAGCTGAGAAGCAGACCTCTCCGCACAGTGACAACAAGCCCTGCAATCCCGCTGACTTCCCGCATCACACGACAATCTGACGCACTGTCTAGCCACACTGCGCGATAATTCACCCAAAGGGGTTGGCCACACAGATGTACGCGCGGAGCGCTGCAACACCACGCAGCGGATCCTGCTCAAAGACGTCGTCTGTCTGCCACATCGTGAGCCAGCGCAAAGGAGTCTTCTGATGTCGTTCTTTGAAGAGCTTACGCCAGACAATGCCGGACAAAGTCCCTACCGAAATGGCTCTGATGGAGAAGCGCAAGGACCGTACGCCTTTGCTTCAGCCAACCGCGATGCACACGGCAACGCTCGAGGCTATTCCACAGGAATCGGTCTCGCGCATGGTCAGTCAGGAGGCGCGTCCTACGACGTACTTTCCGCCAACGCAAACTTTGGTGGCTGGCGTGATGCGGGCGGCGATACAAACGTCGGATTCGGAGCAGACGCGCAGGTTGCGAAGTTCGGAATCGCGCCGGGTGGACCGCTTGGGAACTTCGGCTTTGATGTCGGAGCGCTCGATGCATCGGCCAACGCCAGCTTCAACAAAAACACCGCAGGAATCGGCGCGCAGGCCAACCTGATCGAAGGCTCGGTTTCGCACGGAACAAGTGATCGCAACAGCGCCGATGATCGCTTCATTCGGCTCGGTGGATCGGTCGGTGTCGGTGCAGCTGGTCGCGTTCACTACGGAGACGCGGACGGAGACGGACGACGCGAATACGGATTCGGCTTCGATGCAGGACCGGTGTCGTTTGACTACAAGACGGAAAATCCGATTGGCGACCTGCTCACAATGCCGCTGATGGGAACCAACGTCCTGATGAACGGACTGGGACTGGGACGATATGCGCCCGGATCGATGGTGCAGCGCGGCGTCGAAGGAGCCTGGGACTGGGCCACAAACGGGGGTCCAGGTCGCGCGATGTCCGCTGTCGGAAATGGCCTTTCGACCGTCGGTCGTGGCATCGGAAACGCAGCTTCCGCCGTCGGTAGTGGCATCGTAAACGGTGCTTCCGCTGTTGGTCGTGGCATCGGAAACGCAGCTTCCACCGTCGGTAGCGGCATCGTAAACGGCGCTTCCGCTGTTGGTCGTGGCATCGGAAACGCAGCGTCCGCCGTCGGTAGTGGCATCGTAAACGGTGCTTCCGCTGTTGGTCGCGGCATCGGTAGCGCAGCTTCCGCCGTCGGTAGTGGCATCGCAAACGGCGCTTCCGCTGTCGGTCGCGGCGCGCGCGCGGCCTGGAATGCGGTCACAGGCTGGTAGTTCTCCTCGCGGCATTCCCTCTCATCCCTTGCAGAGACAAACGGCCTTGCTCGGTCTAAAAGAAAAGCTCCGCATCGAAACCCAAGAGATCGCAGGAAGGCTCTACACCAGAGCCTTCATCGGATCGCGCGAACTTCGTCTATCGCACGGTCTGCTCAGCAGTCTACTCAGCTTGTCTTCCGGTCGTCTTCCCGACGAAGCCGGACTGCGAGAGCTGCTGTCCGCAGGTGTCTTGCAGACCGTGGTGTCCGAACAAGATCTGCCGCCCCAGCTCGCGCTCAGTCCTTGTGCAGTGGTCGACTTTTCGCCGCAGCCGCAGCGTCATCGCGGTCGCTTTGTGATTCCTGAAGCGTCTCTGCCCATCAGTCTGTTTATTCCACCTGTGATTCTCGATCCGCTACAGCGACTGGCAGAGCAGCTACGTCTGGCCTACCGTCACATGGTCAACGCCGCGCTGAGCCGTCAGCAGCTTGTCCCCCAAGAGCACGCGCTGCACGTTCTGTTGGCGCTCTGTCAGGAAGCGATTGCGAGCAGTCCCGATCTGTCCCAAGCCATCGAGCTTCAGCGCGATCCCTGTGCGCTTCGTCCCAAGATTCCGCTGCAAACACAGACCCTTCAGTATCCGCTGCGGGTCGTCAAAGTGCTGGCGGACAGACAACAGGAAACCCAAGGGAAAGCGCCCAGCAGCTTGACACTTCGGAATGTCGAAGGGCCCAGCACAGCGTCGGATCAAGCGATGCTACGGAGCTGCGCAGCGCTGCTCCACATGCTCGATCAAGGCTGCCTGACAGAGACGCTGCGACAGCGGATTCCGCAGCTGGATCCAGCCGCGCACATTCTGTTTCACAGCATGATGCAGGAAGGCCTGCTGACAAATCACTCGTCCCGGAGCACGCAGACTGATCTTCCCAGCGGAACCGTGTTGCACCTGGGACACGCGACGCTGCTTGCCAATGTGGGAGGCGCGCACATCCTCATCGATCCGTGGTTTCCCGCTGCAAGTCAGAGCGATTCCGAGCGGCCCCTTTCCTTTGCGCAGCTTCCCAAGCTGACCGCGATCTTCATCACGCATCATCACTGGGATCACGTTCACATTCCGACGCTGATGCGCCTGGATCGCAGCACTCCGATCTACATTCCGAAACAAGATCTGACCAGACCGCTTGTGGCACGAACCGATCTACTGCTTGCGCACTTGGGCTTTGAACACGTTCACACGATCACGCCCGGACAGTCTGTTGCGCTGGGTGAAGATGGCGAAGTGTATGCCGCGCCATTTTACGGAGAAGATCCCACGCAGCTTGGCTATGTCGGCTGCTGTTTTGTCCTACGACATCAGGGACACGCAGCGCTCGTTCACGTTGATAGTGGTCCCAATCTCGCTGGACTGTCGACGGTCACAAGCGGTGTAGGAGCCAAGCTACGAAGTCAGTTTGGCGCACTGTCCCCGGTGTTTGCGACCCGCAGACAAGAGCGCGGGATCATGATCGAACATACGTGGGAATTTCTGCTCGCGTCGCCGGAACGGTGGCTTTTACCCACGGAAAACTGCTGCACCGGCGCACAGTTTCTATCCGATCTCTGTCAGCAGGTAGGAACTCCGCTCCTGGCTCTGTATTCCGAAGGAGGCGCGGACTTTTATCCTGATGGAACCGACTTTCTTCGTCGGAAAAAACCCTCTGCACGGACGCTTCCCCACGAGTTTCTGTGGGAATCACTCCGCACCATCGAAGAAGCCGTTCATCGCGTCGGTGCCCGCATTCACATGTCCGCGCCGTATCACTGTTTCCGCATCGGTGGCGGATATATCGGAACGCAGGCTCCGCAAGGTTCTGCACCGCTCCTGATGGACTGACCGTACACAGAAAAGCGGAGACCGTGCGCTGCGCTTCCCAATCGATTCCTACGTGATTCCCAATCGATTCCTACGTGATTCCCAATCGATTCCTACGTGATTCCTAACGAACGCGGAGCTTGAGTCCAATCGCAACTGCGGCGCAGCACAAGACGACTCCCACTCCGATCAGAAATGCGGCGGTGGCAGCGTCCCCGAGCGCACGTCGTCCAGCTTGGATCTTTCCCAGGCTCCAGATCCACTCAGGACGCACGAGGCCAAAGACCACAAACAGCACACCCACAACCAGCAGCAAGGCAGGCATAGCGATCCGTACGATCGGCGGCAGCGGTTCCATGCGTATCACTATACTTCCGTGCGCTCGATGTAAGTTAGAGAGAAGGAAGTCTGACGATGTCTACCCAGTCCGAATCTTCGTCGTTTTCTCCCCGTGTACTTCTGTCTACATCCAAGGCGACCGCGCGCGTCATCACCGAAGATCAAATCGAGTTTGTCTGCGAAGCCAGTGCCGTCATCGGGCTGTTTCGGTTTCTCGGCGGACTGTGCTTGGGCGGCGCGCTCATCCAATGGACCGCTGCGCTGTTTTCGCAAAAGGGCTCGATCCTGTTTGTCACTGGCAGCTTGCTGATGATCCTCGGCCTCATCTTGCTGAAGCTGGCAACGTGGCAAAAGCGCGGGCACGGACGCTTCGTGCTCGATCGCCGCACAGGTCAGCTGAGCCAGTTTCATGGTCCGACGCTGGTTCATCAGGTTCCGCTGTCGAGCATTCAGAAGATCTTCGCAGTGACGGACTACGGCGACGGAATGCGACCCGACATCTTGCCCGAGCTGCCGCGCTGGTTGGTCTGTCATGCCCAAGGAACGCACGAGCTACGGCTGGGAAAAGGATCCGCCAAGGAACTTGAGCCGACGCTGAAGCTGCTGACAGCCTGGCAACTTCCGGTGCGCACCGAGCCTTAAGTAGCCTGCTGCCCGCGCAGCGCTCCGACGAAGATCGCTGCTGAGCCTGACCAGCCAAGCCACCGCCGCACTCGCTTGATTGTCCTTTATCGCTTCGCTAAGTAGTTAGATTGAATGCAAATTTTGAACAATAAGGACTGTGGCTCATCTGTTTTGTCTCGTGTAAAATCGCCGCATGCGCTCTTTCCGAAAGCCCCTGGCCCTGCTGTCCGTAGTGTCTGCGCTCGTGCTTGCTGGCTGTCCCAAGCCGCCGCCGCCGAAGATGCCGCCCAAGGAAGTTCCGCAGCTTGGAGGCGTCGCAACCAGCGCGGGTGAGCGTGGCGATGTCGTCGCAGACGCGGTCCAGCAAGGCAGCAACATGGCGCGCGTGCTGTTCGACTGCGGTGTGCCGCACAGCCAGGGAGCCGAAGGCAAAGGCGTCCTCAGCTCGGATCTGACCAAGTGCGAGCTGGACTGGGCCAAAAAAGAGCTGATCATCACCGACGGAAGCAGCGCCGACTGTCCGAGCTTTCTGATGAACGTCACGGCCTACAAAGGTCCGGGCACGTACAACACCTCGGCGCTCGGCAAGCTGTCGTTTGGCACCGCGAAGATGCGTCAGGCTGCCTGTAACTGGGACGGCACGATGTGTCTCGACTGGAACGGCGCAAGCGGCCCGCATCCCGAGTCAAGCTGCACCGTGGAGATCAACTCCGACGGCGGACTTCAGTACGGAACCAGCGGCGCAACGATCTCGGGCACCTTCGTTTGTGACGGCTTCCAGAGCACCTGGAAAGGCTGCGCCGGAGCCCCCGCCAAGGTCAGCTGCGTCATCGCTCGAGCCAGCTTCTCGATCGCGGGCTGCAACGTCATCAACAAAGACGACCCGAAGAAGAAGCCGGGCGCCAAGAAGTCCAAGTAGCGGTTGACAGCGGCGAGAAATGGCGCTAAGCGCGCAAGACATGTCGCTGTCCGTCTTTCGGTTGCTCTGCACTGCCCTGCTGGCGTGCCAGGTTGGGTGTCGCAAAGCACCCGTGCCGGCTGCGCCCACACCTTCGGTTTCGATCAGTGCGCAGAACGACCTGCTGCGCGGCGATCGGCTGCTCAAAGCGCTGTCGCTGTCGCATCAGGAAGTCGCGGCTCGGCTGGGTGCGCATCGCATTGAGTCCAAGACGCGCTGGACGATTACCCCGATCCCATCGCCACGCGCCGGACAAGTTCAGCCGGTTGCGCCTGGATTCCGTCTGGGACAGCCCGCGCAGCCATTTGCCGGGGAAGATGCCTACGAAGTTGCGCCGGTGTCGCTGCAAGAGTCGCGCTTTATCGAGCTAGACGGCAGCGGACGGCTTCACCTGGGAAACGAAACCGATCACGGCACCGGAATCGAAGCAGTCACCAACGATCAGCACGTCTTTACCAAGATGCGCTATCAGCCATTTATTCGCTATCGCTCAGAAGGCAGTCAGGTCGAGCGGCTGCGTTCCATTGGCTTTGATACCGGCGCGTCGCTGCTGGAGACGGTCGGACATCGACTCAAGCTGGGCACGCCGAGCAGCGTCGACACCAAAGGTCGTCCGAGCTGGAACGTGGCGCTGCGAATGGCGGACAGCGCGTCGGTGCCGCTGCAATCGCAAGGCTCGGCCTGGCGCGGCGCGGTGAGTGTCGAGTCGATTGAAGGCTCCGCAACGGTTGATCGTGAGCAAGGCGTGCCGCTGGCGGTGGAGCTGACGGTGCGCTTTGTTGCGCCACGTCCGGGAGTTCCCGACGAGCGCGTCCAGGTCGAAGCGACACATGTGATGCAGGTGGTAGCCTTGGGAAGTGAAGCGGTGAAGGTCGCAGTCCCCAGCGAGTTTTCGGAGCCGCCGACTCGGCCTCGTCCGTGGCTCGATCGGCAAGAGCTGCTGGGCGGACTGGTCCCCTCGTTTCGCTAGAACACGGACGAACTACAGAAGGAACCACAGATGGACACAGACGCAAAAGACAGCACCTCGTCGCAGAGCGAGCACAGCCGACTGGTGATGGTGCGCAGTGTCCTGGTGGCGCTGGCCAACGTGCTGCCGCTGCCGGGCATCTCGGAGCTGCTCGTTGACGTGTCGCGCCGAGGGATGATCGAACACCTGGCTCGCGAACACCGGATCGAGCTGGCCGATGGTGCCACCGCGACGCTGCTCGAAGACTCGCCGGAGTTTCAGCGACTTGGAATCTTGTCGTCGCTCAGTCGGCTGGGAACGCTGCTGCGCAAGCAAAAGCAGCTCCGTCGGCTGTTCGCGGGTCTTCAGATCCTAAACGGCCTCGAAGCGGGCTTTCGTGCCTTCGAGGTCGGAACGCTGCTCGATCACTACCTGTCGACCTATCACATGGGCCAGAGCCTGTCGGCAGAGCAAGCGCGCACGGTTCGCAAGACGATGCTGGATTCGTGCCGCGCGACCGAAAAAGAGCTGGTGAGTGACGCAGTGGCCGGGCTGGCGATGGCGGTCGGACAAGCCGCACTGGCGCTTCCAGGCTACGTGTTTACCAAAGTCGCGCGCGGTGGAACGCAGCTCAGCCTGCCTGAGCTTACGGCGGTCACGCAGAGCGCACATAAGCTGCTTTCCGAACTCCGGCTTCAGAACTACGCTAAGAAGTTGACGGAACACTTTGACCGCAAGTGGTCTGGTCCGGCCGTCATCACCGTTAGTCAAAAACCGAACTAGAGGAAGAACGACTTGCCAGCACGCAAGATCTCCGCCCAAGACGACAAATATCGACAGGACGCGCTCGCCGCTGCCCAGGCAGCCATCGACAAAAAAGGCATTGAGCCTGTCCTGATCGATCTCACCCAGTCTGACAGCTACACCGACTACATGCTGATTGTTTCGGCCCAGGCCGATCGGGCGGTTC
>ERZ724507.14-NODE-14-length-61865-cov-15.748002_pt1 | contig 61865 bp, 54 predicted proteins | sample MGYA00376040_ERZ724507 | MGnify/ENA primary metagenome ERZ724507 (study PRJEB28724, sample SAMN07190883) | activated sludge metagenome | isolation source: activated sludge of sewage treatment plant in Hong Hong | place: Hong Kong | collected 2016-03-17 ...
GGCACACAGATCTGCTACGTGAGACCAGGCGGCCTCAGCCCGATTGTCACCCATCTCCGCCATGACCATACCCATCGAGGCTTTTCGTCGATCGGCTCCCAAGCGTTTGGCTTGGTCAAAAGCCCGTTCCGCTTCCGCATAGGCCAGTCGTTGCATCGCAACAATCCCGCGCAACAACCACGCTTCTCCATGGGAGGGTTCATGCGCAAGGAGCTTTGTGAGATGCTGGTCGGCGTCGTGAACCGCACCGGTTTCTAACGCATGCTTGGCTAAGCCGATCCTCGCGTAGGGATCCTCCTCCATGGTCAGAATACGTTCCCAAAACGGAACGGCCAACTTTGGTTGCGCAACCCCGGTGCAGAGCAAGGCCCCCCAACGCAGAATCCAGGCATCGGTTGGCCACTCGTGGACGCGTCGAAGATACTCGGCGACGGCGTCGCTGTCCTGCCGCAATGCCGCACGCTGGATATCCGCCAGCAGGGCGCGCTGAGTGCTGGTCTGCGGATCGTCAATCATCTCCACGGTGTAGCCCAGCATGCCGTCTTTGACGTGAGTGTGGAGCGCATACCCATCTTCAAAATGCAGGAGGTCTTCATCCGCCAGCCACCAACAGGATCCCCAACGCTCATGCAGCCGGCGACTGTTATCCTGCTCGTGGGCCTTGCGCCCAGGGGTTTTGCTTTCCAGATGATACAGCACGCTCCTCGGTTGATAGACGATTCTCCACTGCAGCTTCTTGATCTTCAGGCACAGGTCGACGTCCTCAAATCCATTGCGATAGCCTTCATCGAATCCTTCCGCCTGTTCAAAGACCGTACGCCGGACCAGCATGCAGGCTGCGGTGACACATTGCAGCTCACGCCGGCGCGACACGCAAGCTGCGTGGGCATTCGTCCCGCGATAGATATGGTACGGCAGGAACCACTCTCTCGAGAATGCGACGCCGGCATGTTGAATCGTGCCGTCTTCGAACAGCAGCTTGCTGCCGACGACCGCGACGTCCGCATGGGCGCGAGCCTCTTCCACCAGGGCCGACAGCCATCCCTTGAGCGGAATCGTATCGTTGTTGAGGAACACCAGAAATTCGCCGCGTGCCGCGCGTGCGCCCTGATTGCAGGCCTTCGAAAACCCGAGATTCTGCTCATTGCGGATGACCTGCACGTCGCCGCCCAAGGTCTGAAGGAATGTCTCCACTCCATCGGTCGAGCCATTGTCGACCACCACGACTTCATAACTCACTCCATCCGTCACCTCGGCCAATGCATTGAGGCATTGTTGGGTCAGCACGGCATTGTTCCATACGGGAATTATTACCGAGCAGTCATATGTCGTCTGTGGGCGGCGCCCTTTCAACTCAGCCAGGTGATCTCGCTGCAGTTGGAGCAACTTCGAATGACCGGCCACGGAAGGAAAATATTTTCGATAAATGATGTCGGTGGTCCGGCAGAAGGCCTCGTGATCGCGGCTGGTCATCGACGTGCCGTCGGTTCTCCAGGTGAACTCAGCCGTGGTGCGCGCAATATGGGCAAACGGATAGACACTGCCTAGCCTGATCCAGAGATCCCAGTCTTCATGCACGAAGAGGCTTTCGTCGAACATGCCGACCTCTTCAAGGCAGGCACGTCGATGCATCAGGCACAACACCGGAATATAATTTCTCACCAGAAGCCGCTGGTAGTCGTAGTCATATGCATAGGGTTGATCACGCCCCACCTCCTGTCGCGCTCCTTCTATCCCCTGCTCCTTCACACGCCAGGCATCGGTATAGGCGACTTGATGGGTTCCGCGTTCGAGAAACTCGACCAACGTGCCGAGGTGATCAGGGAGCAAGCGGTCGTCGTCGTCGAGATAGGCGACATAGACTCCCTTTGCGACACGAAGACCGGTGTTGCGAGAGGCCGCAAGGCCGCGATTGCGGTCGTGGTTCACCAGCGTGATCCTGCCTTGTTGGTTCATCTCCGCAATGACAGAATCAACCGGAGTCGTACCGTCATTCACGACAATGATCTCAAAATCCTGATAGCGCTGGCGATTGAGGCTCTCCAGGGCCATGCGCAAAAGCTGCGGGCGGTTATAGGTCGGCACGATCACTGACACCATCGGTTTGCGTGTAAATGGCGTGGACTGTCTGCCGCCGGCCATGTGACGCCGGCAGGCCCAGACTTGATAGATCGGAAGCAGCTGGAGCATGCGGGCGTCATGAGCCGTCGCAGCGGGAATATAGCGTAGCGACGGAACTTCGATGGTGATTCGCTCCAAGCCCAGATGCTGAAAATTGCCTTTAGTCAGTAGATCGCCCAATTGCGCTTCCGTGACCCAATCTTCCACCGGTTGATTCGGCGGGGCGATGCGGCGCCATTCTTCCCAGACATCCCCTCGCGGGGTAGTCAGAATCAGATAGCCGTCGGGGGTGAGCAGACGGGCCAGTTGGTTCACAAACTCGGGCTTTTGCGGATGGGGCACATGTTCGATAACTTCCGAGCAGAGGACGACGTCAAATGGCGCAAAGTCTGGTCTGCTCAGCACGGTGTCCGGCGTGCCGGCTTCGAAGCGAATGTGTGGAAACATCCGGCGCGCGTGTTCCACCACTCCGGCGACTGGTTCGATTCCCTCGCACGTTCCATAAGCAGTAGCCAGATTCGTCAGCCAGCCGCGACCACATCCCACATCGAGAATGCGCAGCGTACGGTTCGGGTCTTCCCGGCTCGTCTCACGAAGCACAAATTCGAGAAATGAGGCAATTTTCGACCAGCGAGCGGCTTCGTCAGGGTTGGGTTCCGGGGTCGACCAGGCCGGTTGATTCACAAAGAGATTCACATAGAACGCATTCTGATCCATGGCTGCCTTGGATGATGGGTGAGGAGCGGACTCCATCGCCTGCTTCTGGTAAGACATCGCAGGAGAAGCGGTTGACAGGATGTGCTGATCGGGCATGCTCGACGGACCCGATGCGCGGACAACGCCGTAATCGGGCTGCTGACCACTGCTAATCCAAATCAACGTGTCTCGCAACCGTCGTTCGGCGCTGTGATACCGACGGATTTTTTCCTGCGCCCGTTGCGCCAACGAATGGGCGAAGGGCCGATCATGCAGGACCCGGTCGATGTGGCTCGCCAAGATTGCCGGCTGATCCTGAGGAAACAGGAGAATGTCGTGTCCCGGCTCAAACAGCCTAAGATTCTGGGGATGGTCGGGAATGTCCCAGGAGATCACTGGGCGACCGGCCGCCATCGCTTCTATGACCCGGCCTCCGTAGAATTTTGCGAGGCTCGGCAAGTTCACGATGGCTGGCCATTGAGCCAGCTGCCCCATCCAGTCGGTGAATTCGGCGAGTCGAATCTGTTGCAACGATCGGGCATATTCTCCGATGGCCTCGTCGGTGACGGCATGGTCTTCCGCCAGGTATTGAGCCGCGACTTGCTGCAATTGCTCGAACAACTGCTGCTTTCTGGTCAGCGGCTGGGCCCCGTTTGCACAATGCAGGCGACCGGTCAGCGACGGCTCACTCATCCAATGCTGCCGTCGCCCATACGGCGTTCCGTGAAAGACGGCCTGTGATTGGGTCGGCGGGCCAACTGGGGGAACGATAAACCGCTCCGGAACCATGGGGGGCCACCAGAGCGTCTTGATGCCACGTGTCGCCAGTTCGGCGGCATCCTGTTCGTCTGGAGCCAGCACGTGGGTGAGATAGGGCAACTGTGCGTCCAGTTTCGCAGGTCGCGACTTCAACTGCGGCGCCCAGGCATAGTCCTCGGCATCGTAATGCAACGACTCCATCAAGACGCCGACACGCACGGGTGCGAGTCCGGCGACCCATTCCAGAATGCGATCATCCAATGGGGTATGAATCAGCCAGAGCCAGACCTGATCGAAGCGTTGCCCCGCCAAGGCCTGTTTCGCATGGTAGACCCATGAGGCGGGAGATGAACAGGGATGTTCTGCGATGGCCGGTACGGTGACACAGTCGATACCGTTGGCCGTCAGTCCTTCCTGTACTCCGAACGCGGCGCTATAGGTCCAGGGCCGAGCGGTGGCCCAGCTTTGAAAATCGAGCTGAATCAACAGCGCGCGCGGCTTCCCGCTCGTGGCAGTCCGACTATGGCGTGAGGGCTCGGACTGTTCGCATGCCGCCTGTGTACCAGGATTCACGGGAACGGTGACGGTTTTACGGCGGTCCTGGCGCCACCGCTGAAAATCGGGGTTGGCCGTGTAGTTGCGGCGAATCAAATGAGCGGGAATTCGCTCCTCCGAACAATGCACCGCCGACATATCGACGCGCTCCCAGCCCGTGCCTAGCTTGCGAACTGCCCAGCAGCCGGCAACCTGAGACACTTCGCCGAACAACTCTCCCACTGCCAGCGTCACGCCCGGGTGATATTCCTGTCCGGAGCGTGGATCACGGATGTAATCCGATTCGATCTGCGTGCGGGCATAGACCTCGTCGATTTCGAAGATCTGTCGCTCCAGGTCGTCTCCGCAGAGCAGGCCTCCGTCTTTGATCAGTGCTGCCGCTGCCCTGATGTCCGTCAACACCGCGGCATACGAGTGATCGCCGTCGACGAAGACCACATCAAAATAGTTGCGTGGCAATGCAGGCAACATCGTCGTACTGGCTCCTCGCAAGGGCAGGATTAGACGCGCATGACCGGCCGTGGTGATGTTGTGCAGGAAGAGGTCGTAGATTGTATCGTTGGCCAAGGCCTCAGACATCTCCCGATACACGGCGGCATCAGGGCGTTTGTTGACATCGAAATACGGTTTCCACGGATCCACACAGACGACGCGCCCGTTGGACTGATGATGACGGGTCAGCGCGTCCGCCCAGGTAATGGCCGATCCTCCAGCCCAGGATCCTACTTCGAGAATCTCGAACGGCGCCGTCCCCCGACGGCTGGTTTCCAGTCGTACCAACTCCTGCATCACGACATGGCGAAGCGGCAGCCCCTGTGAGGCCCACATCACACGACCGAAGTACGGACGCATCTGCTCGCGGCAGAATTGATAGTATTCCGCATCCAGTGGAGAGATTCGATTCGACTCGGTATCCGCCTGCGACATAACGATCCCCTTATGGCTGTGTTTGCCCATCCCGGCGTACCACGTCGGGGTATTCCGGGTTCATCCACCCTTCAGCCGGTTCAATGACCATATTGGCGCGGAATTCCTCGCGCGACAGATAGGGATACATATCCTCGATGGGCGTCTTCCACCCGAAGATCCTCGGCTCGTAGGTGTGAAATTCATGCATGTCCACGTCGCAGACAACCGGCCCGTCGAAGCGAAGCACGTCCTCGATCTTGGCATCCATCTCCGCATGGTTCGTGATCGCCACAGTTTTAATCCCGTAGGCCTGCACGATTTTGAGAAAGTCCGGCGGGTTGTAGCCCTTCGGTCCGCAGGCTTCCGCACGGCCTTGAAAGTTCGTCTCTTGATAGGCCTTGGTGATGCCGTAGATGTGATTGTTCAGGATGAACGTTTTGACTTTGACGCCGTAGTTCACGAAGGTCTGCAGTTCCTGGGGATTCATATTGAACCCCCCGTCACCGATCGTGCAGACGACCCGTCGAGAAGGATCGGCAAACCAGGCTCCCATGGCTCCGGCAAAGGAGAACCCCATGGGAGAATTGCCGTTGTTGGTCAGATTCCGCTGGCCATATTTCGTTTCGAAGGCATGGTTGCTGACGACGATATTGCCGCCGCAGTCACCCACCAGCACGTCTGTCGTTCCCATCTTTTCTGAGAGACGGCGCATGAACGCATAGGGATGCACGCGCTCGCGTTGGGCGAAGAACTCTGGACGCACCGGATCGTAGCGGCGTTTCCATTCCATGACCCGCCCCGTCCAGGCGGAGAAATCCGGCAAAGGTTTGCTGCGTCGATCGAGCGCGATCAACAGGCGCTGTGTAAACACTTTGGCATCGCACAAAATGTTGACGTCGAAGGGCACTTGCTGGAACTTCCGTTGCACCATGGCCGGATCGATCTCGACTAAGTACTTCCTGGCCTGTCGTGCAAAACTCTGCACGTTGCCGCCGGTGATGCGCCCCGAAATGCGGCTTCCGATGGAAAGCAGCAGATCGCTATTCTGAATGCCGAAGTTGCGTCCGGCGCCGCCATAGGTTCCGACCCGGCCGCCGTAGTTCTCGTAGTCGGAGCTGATGACATCCAGCGCGTTCCAGGTCGGAAAGCAGGGAACATTCAATCGTCGTCCCAAGGCCCGCACGTCGTCCTGGGCATCGGCGAGGCGTACGCCCCCTCCGACAAGAAGGACCGGACGCTCGGCCTGTTGCAGGTCGCTGATCAAACGGGCGATCTGCTGATCAACGACCGTCAGGTCGAAGCTGATCGCCGCAGGCGGTTCGAAACCCGTCAGCTGTTTCGCATCGACCATAGCTTTCTGCACGTTGAGAGGAATATCCAACAATACCGGGCCCGGCCGGCCTTCCTGGCACAGCCACAAGGCCTTTTCGAGTTCAAATCGGACGTCTTCCGGATTCAGGATCATCTTGGCGTATTTGGTGACAGGGGCCGCCATGGCGACAATGTCCGTTTCCTGAAACCCGATTTGCCGAATTGAGGGATCGGGGCGAAGAAAACGCGAATTGATCTGCCCCGTGATGAACACGCAGGGAATCGAATCGTAGAAACAATTGCCCATAGCTGTCAGGAGGTTCATGCCGCCGGGACCGCTGGTTGCGATGGCTACGCCGGGAATTCCTTTCACCTTGGCATAGGCTTCAGCGGCAAATCCGCCGGCCTGTTCATGCATGACTGCGACATAGTCCGTGGCCGCGGTGCGCGTAAACGCATCGATCAAATCACCGTTGGCGGCGCCGTATACGACGAACATCTTGTCGATGCCCCGTTCCGCCAATGTATTGATGATGTAATCCGCAACCTTGATCATGAAAGCTCCTTTCCCTGCGTCCATGCTATGCTGCCCGATTGGCTGCCGGCTCGTGATGGCGGCGGCGCACCTGATGCCGGCACATCTCCGCGACGTGAGCGACGACGCGCGGGCCAAACGTTCGTTGCAACATCGCTAGGTACTGTGGATGGCGGAAGTATTCGAGAAATGCGCGATCGCGGAAATCCAGGACTTGGGTGGCGGTGAGACTCTCGGTCGGCAGGGGCATGCATTCGTAGGCATGTTGGGAATACCCGATCCAGCCGGGACCTTCCTCATCGTCTGGCAGCGCCCATTTTTTCTGTTTCGCGAGGCCGTAGAGAGGCGAGCCGGGATAGGCCATGGCGCAGTAGAAATTCGCCCATTCGGTATTCAGCGTGAGAGCCAGGTCCAACGTGGCGCGCATACTTTCCTGTGTATCGTCCGGAAGACCGAAAATGTAGTTTGCCGCCACATGGATGCCGTACGAGCGGATACGATCCACCGCGGCGACGATGTCGCGTTCACCGAAACGTCCCTTTTCAACCCCGTCCCGAACATGCTGGCTTCCGGATTCGATGCCGAGGCCTAACCAGGTGAAGCCCGCGCGCGCCAGTTTCTCCAGGATTTCGTCCTGTACCGTATCGACTCGCGCATAGGCCCAGATATTCAAGTGATAGCCCCGTTCGATGATCCGGTCGCAGATGCCGATGACATGGCGACGGTTCAAGACGAACATCTCATCCGGAATTTTGATGTTCGAAACGCCGTACTCACGGACCAGACGGTCGATCTGGCCGATGACATTGTCCGGGCTCCAGACGCGCAACATCGGGGTGCCGAAGGGCGCATTGATACAACAGAAGGAACAGGTAAACGGGCAGCCCAGGCTCGTCTGAAGAGAGGCGTAGGGCGATCGTGCCTCAGGATTTCCAAAACAATGCCAGTTGTGGGCGCGATACCGGCTCATATCGAGCAGGTCCCACGCTTGTCCCGGGAGGTCACGATCGAGATTCATCAACAGCGGCGCGGGCGCATTGCCGACCGGATTCCCCTGCTCCATGTGCCACAAGCCCGGGACGTCGCGTAGGGAATGTTGCGGCGCCCGCAAGGCGACGACGAGACCGAGAATAGTTGCCGGTCCCTCGCCCTGACAGATATACGTATATGGCTCCTCCAGCAACGTTCGTTTCGGCAACGCTGAAGGATGCGTCCCCATCACCAGGGTGGGAATGTCGGCCAATGTGTTGAGTATCTCGCAGACCTTCCGGCCGGCAGGCATGCACTGCGTCGAGGCCGATGGTTGTTGCCCGTAGATCACGAAGACCGCGAGCCTCGGGGCGGCGGCGGCGATCTGCTCCGCTGTCTGCTGATGATTGAACCCTTGCGCCTCTGCGTCCAGAATGGCGACGGAGCAACCCTGTTGCCGCAGATAGGTGGCGATCAAGCCGGACCAGACAGGCGGCTCGATCGCGGCGAAGTCGCGGCTCAATTCCTGATAGACCTGGACCCGGCTTGGTGGTGTCACGAGCAAGACGTCAAGCGGCTTGGACACGGCAACCTCCCAGTTTTTGTGCAAAGGCCACGGTGCGCGACACCCCTTCCAGGACGTCTTCTTCCTGCCCGCACACGGCCAGTCGAATCCGAGAGGAAAATGTGTCGCCGAAGCAACGTCCCGGCGTCACCGCCGTATGTTCTTCTTCCAGGAGACGCCGGCAAAAGGTCATGTCATCGAGGCCGGTCCCGGTGATGTCGACGAACAGATAAAAGGCCGATTCCGGATGATGGCAGTGCAACAGTCCGGAGTGATTGATACGCTCATGGCAGGTGTCGATCAGCCGACGATTGCGAGCTCGGACTTTGTCCGCATAACCGTCGAGGAGCGCTAACCCGACCACACAGCCTTTTTGAGTAAAGCCCGGCAGGCACGAGTACAGCGTAGAATTGGACAGAGCAAGCTTGGCAATGACGGTCTCGTGCGCCAGGGCATACCCGGTTCGAAATCCGGGAACCGACAGCACCTTGGAAAACGACGAGATGATCACGACATGGCCGAGCTCCGGTGCTGCCAGACTCCTAGGAGCATGGTCGAAGGCCAGATCGGCATAGGTTTCATCGCTGAGCAGCCAGACCCCTGCGTCGCCGCAGCGTGTGACCAGTTCGTCAAGCAACGCCGGGTCATACAGGGCGCCGGTCGGGTTATTCGCATTGTTGACGATGATCGCCCGCGGCTTGGCCGCCAATGCCGAATCAATCGCCGCTCGGGAGAGATGAAAACCGTCGCGCGCCGCAAGCGGAACCGGTATCACCTCAAGCTCGAGGTGGGCGGCTGCCGCCCAATAGGAGGGAAAGGCCGGTGTGAACAACGCCACCCGGTCATCCGGATTGCACGTAATATCCAGAAATTGATGAATGAGCAGATTGGCCGGGCTGATGACGACCTGCGCAGCAGTGATCGATCGGCCGGTCAATGCGGCATACCGATCAGCCAGCGCCATACGTAATTCTGGCAAGCCGGCCATCGGCGCATAACCGACCTGCCTGGCGTCGAGTTCCCGAATCGTCGAGTCAAGAATTTCCGATGGAGGGGCCATGCGCGGATTGCCCAGTTCAAGGTGATAAATCCGGTGCCCCTGGCGTTCCAGCATCTGAGCGCGGTCCATCACGCGAAACATTTCCTGTCCGATCAACTGTTCGCCTCGCGAGGAGAATCGCGGTCGATTCAGAGTCTGTGGAATCGGGCTGTTCGATGGGGTCATCGTGACATCGATCCTTGCGTGTGATGAAGGAGCGAAGTGGAAAAATAGGCCGATGTGTCTTTCCAGGTTTCGCGGAACTGCGCCAATCGCTCGGGAGTGCCGATGTCATAGAGCGGGCTGGCGGTGACGAATCCATACATTTGATGGGTCACGAGACGTGGAAGCAGCTCTCGCTCCAGAGACCAGACCGGCATGTCCGGAAATAACCCGGTGACGGTACGCTCGAACAGGTAAACGCCGGCATTGTGATAACTCGTCGTCCGTGTGCCTGGCTTTTCCACCATGGACAACACGCGGTCGCCCTCCCCCAACGCCACTGCGCCGGTGTCCTCACGTGTCGCGTCATGGGTCACCGCAATCGTCGCACCCGCCTGTTTGCGGGTATGGAAGCGCAGCAGCCGTTGCGGATCGATCTCGCAGAATGAATCACCATTGAGTACAAGAAACGGATTGCTCCGCACCAAGGGCATGGCATGTGCCAGCGCCCCTCCGGTGCCGAGAGGGATAGGATCGCGGACAAACACCGTCTCGTATGGACCTCGATGACGCAGGAACCAGTCCTCAATCATCTCTCCGAAATGACCCGTACTGAAAATGAACCGGCGCGCCCCGTGGCGTAGGAAATGCTCGACCAGCAACGACACGAACGGCCGGCCGTGAATTTCCGCCATCGGTTTGGGACGGTCGGATACGACGGATTGCAGCCGGGTGCCGAAGCCTCCGCACAGAACAATCACATCACAATCGGCGAGGTTCGCCATCAAGCAGCCTTTCCAATGAGCGCGGCCTTCAGCCGGGCCGCGGTCTGAGCGGAGCTCTGGGCCCATACGTCATCCAGCATCAGTTGATCCTCCTGATAAAACACGATCTGCGTGCCCAGTCCTTCAAACTTAAACGGCACCTGAAGCAATCCGGGAAGAGCCAGACGAATCCGCTCATGATCCTCCGGTCTTGCGAAAAGCAGCATGAAGCCGCCGCCGCCGGCGCCCAGAAGTTTTCCGCCGAGGGCCCCCGCCTCCCTTGCTGCCGCATAAATCGCATCGATGGCCGGGGTCGTGATGCGCGACGTCAAACGTCGCTTGAGCATCCAGGCCTCGTGCAGCATGACGCCGAATTCCACCAGGTCGCGCTCGCCGGTCAGAATCGAGACGCCTTCGTCCACCATCTGCAACATGGCGGACAGCTCCGACTGTCGTTGCTTGGTACGGTCGATCTGCTCGCGGGCGACTTCCGACGCAATGCGCGAAAATCCGGTGAAATAAAGTTGGAGATGGTTCTGAAACGCCGCGAGCTTTTCCGGGCGCATGATGATCGGGGCATGTCCGATGTCTCCGTTCTGGGAAAACGTGGCTTTGCACAGCCCGCCATGAGCCGCCAGGACCTGGTCTTGGCAGCCGACGGCTTCACCCAACACATCCTGCTCGACATGAATCGCGGCCTGAGCTAACTGGGCCTTGCTGGGCATAATGTGCTGCAAGGCATACAGCGTATGCAGCAACCCCACAGTGAAGGAGGAACTGGAACCCAGCCCGGTTCGCGCCGGCAAATCACCGTCGTGATGAATTTCCAACCCGTCGTCGATATTGAGGTACTTGAGCACGCCGCGCACCGCCGGATGTTCGATCTCTTGATTGTTGTTCACGAGTTCGATACGCGAATAGGCAATGCGGGTGCGATGTTCAAAGAACGGCGGCAACTGCCGGCAGCTGATGTAGCAATATTTGTCGATGGTCGTCGCGAGCACCGCTCCTCCATGCTCTCGGAACCAGACGGGATAGTCGGTGCCGCCACCGAAAAAGGAGATACGGAACGGCGTTCGGCTGATGATCATCCTCGCCCTCCCTGACGGTTCGCGGACGAGTCACACATTGGCGTATTGCCCCGCTTTGACGACGGTGTAGCACTTGATCAGCTCGCGAATGCCCCGCTCCAACGACCAATCCGGCTTGAACCCGGTGTGCAGCAGTCGTTGATTCGACACGATGTAGTCGCGTTTGTCGGGGTCTTCGCCGATGGGTGCTTCGAATGACACGAACTGCGGGAGCACGCGCTGAATTTCCCGGCAGAGCTCCAACTTCGAGAGATTGGCGTCGTCCAACCCGACGTTGTATGGCCGGTCTTTCATCTCCTCGAAATGATCGATCGCATGCAGGAAGGTGCGCACGACATCGCGAATATGGATGTAGTTCCGCTTGCAATGGCCTTCAAACACGACCACTGCCCGATCGTGCACGGCTCGCCAGACAAAATCGTTGACCAGCAAATCCATGCGCATCCTCGGCGACACGCCGAACACGGTCGCCAGTCGCAGTGTAATGGCGTTGCCGCGATCCAACACGACACGCTCCGCCTTGACCTTTGTTTCGCCATACAGGCTGATAGGACGAAGCGGCGAGTCTTCGGTACACGGCACGCCGGGTTGGCCGATGCCATACCCGCTGTTGGTGACGGGAAAGATCATCCGCTGTCGGGGCGACGAGAGTTTGCAGAGCAGCTGGACGGCCTCGAAATTTACCGTATAGGCCCCTACCCGGTCTCTGTCGCACAGAGGTGCTCCGACTAAAGCGGCGAGCGGAATGATGATGTCGGCCTTGCGCAGCAGGTCTGTCAGCAGTCGTTCATCACGGCAGTCGCCTCGCACGACCTGAAACTTGTCCTCGGCACAGCAATCCATCAGACTGTTCTGCCGGTACAAGAAATTGTCGAGGACGGTGACCGCATATCCTCGGTCGAGCAGTTGTCTGGTCAGCACGGAGCCGAGGTACCCGGCACCACCGGTGATGAGGACTTGTGTCGAACCTGTCGTCATGACTGTACGAGCTCCCTTTGAGTCTGCCGATGTGTCACTCCCCTCCTCATGCAGCTTCCAGGACGATCCGGGAAATATGCAGCACATCCTGGTCGGTCATCGAGGCGTGGTTCGGCAGAAAAAATCCGCAGTGATGGACTCGGTCCGCCACGGGGAAACTGGCCTTCCCGTAACGATTCATCCAGAACGGATGCAGTCCGAGATTGCCGGCCGAGAAAATTCTCGTTTCCACGCCCTCGGCGACCAGTGCCCGGACGATGCGTTTGCGTTGATCAGAGGAATCGGCGAGCAGGCCGAACGAAATACTTGCGACTTTGCTGTGCTGAGGGGGACGTTGTGTGTAAAACCGCTTCCCCAATTGTTCGAGGTACCGATTGTGATTGGCCTGTCGCCGCCCTGTCATCCAATCGAGCTTGCGCAGCTGTTCGATGCCGAGAAAGGCATTGAGATCCGTCGAACGGAGGTTGAATCCCGGCTCGTAAAAGACAAAGGGTGAGTGAAAGTCGTCGATCTGGTATTCGTCGACCAGTTCCTGATGCCGTGCGGACGGCACGTCCTTGCTCCATCCGTGGCTGCGAAGCATCAGCAGGAGATCGGCAAACTGTCGGTCGCTGCACGACACCATGCCGCCCTCGATCGTGGACATCTGGTGGCCGAAGTAGAAGGAGAAACTGGCCATGTCGCCGAAGGTGCCGACTTTCTTGCCTTCATATTCGGCGCCGATCGCCGCACAGGCGTCTTCGAGAAGATAAAACCCATAACGATCTTTCAAGGTTTGCAATTCGCGCATGCGATGGGGAACGCCCAGGACCTGCACCAGCAGGACGGTCTGCGCCTGGTGCCGCTTCAGTAGGTCTTCAAGATGATTCAGGTCGAGTCCGAAGGTGTCCGGGTCTGCCTCGCACATCAACGGCGTGAAGCCGAATTGCATGGCCGGGGCAATCGACGTCACCCACCCGACGCTGGGAACGACAACCTGTGTATTTCGCAGTTTTCCTGAACGCAGCAAGGCGTAATACATGAGCAAGTTGGCGGATGAGCCGGAATTGCAATGTACGGCATGGGGGCGCCCCAACCACTCGGCCCATTGCCGCTCAAAATCCAGCGTGAGCGCCCCCTTGGTGAGGCGTGGATAGGTTTTCAGCCAGTCGATCAACCGGTCGATGTCCTGACGGTCGATCGTGTCCTGCGCAAGGCTCCATCGTGGATTCAACTTGGCACTCTGGGCATGAAGCGTCATGGTGATCGTCCCCTCCGCGTCAAATCAGGCTCAGCCTCGTCACAGGACGAGGGGTGACATGAGGAGACTAATCAAGATGCATGCCATCCCCCGGAGCGGGCGGCACATGCGAAAACAGGGGTGTTTCAGGGGTTCAGAGGAGATCGGCAGAGAAGGCCGGGCAAAAAATTCCCAGTCGCTGGAAGCCGCTGCAGTCTAGGCGGATTCGAAGGAGTGTTTTTGCAGCACGAAAGATTCGAGGGCTTTTCTGACCGATCCGCCCCACCCGCGGTACTCGATGGTTTCTTTTCCATCGAAACGGAATTCCAGCCCCAGGACTGTTCCGTCGGCCTGCATTGACACGTTTCGCACGACTGCCGTCAGATTGTTGACGTGGCCGGTCCCAACGATTTCGAATTCTACGCGCAAGACCAGACCGGGGAAAAAGTCCTGCATCGGCCGCTGCAGACGTATCGCGCATCCCGATGCGCTCAGGTCCGTCAGGAGTCCGCCGATACGCGGTTGATGAGCGGCTTGCGGATCGCGTGAGCCACCGGTCAGCTGCAATACCACCACCGGTTCCTGCGCCACCACCCGTCCATGCTTGCGGAGCGAGACGGCTTCGATCGTCGAAGGAAATGCCAGAAGGAGAAATGGAAACGGCTGCATCAGCGCCTGCAACACCTCAGTGCGGTACCCGATGATACGTCCGGCATGGATATACCGCAGCAGACACGCCGTTCCGGCCGCACAGGGAATCGGTTGCCCGAAATAAAACGGCCATTCACAGATGATCCAACTTCGATGTTTCCAGCCGAGCACCGTAGAGCCATATTGCGCTCCCGTGTCTTCCCCGACCAGACTCAGCTGAAGCGCAAGTCCGACCTCAAGAAACGACGCGGGGTGACGATGCACGATCAGGTCGGTCATTCTTCTGCTCCCCACATGTACGGTACGGCACAGACACACCCTCATCACCGGTATCGGTCGAGACGTGCACAACCTGAAGTGCGCAGGGCGTGTGGCGCTGCCTGTCCGGTAAAGGACCTCCTCAGATCTACCGATATATATTCCGCGACAACTGAACGTACCGATACCGTTTACCGACGACGCCGTCCCTGCGCGGATTCAGCCTGACTCGGATATGGACTCGACTAAACGCATTTCCATTGATCAGCTCACGGTCGGCATGTTTATCGCGGGCCTCGATCAACCCTGGTACCGAACGCCGTTTTTGCTCCACAAATGGCTGGTCACCAACCCCGACGACATCGTTCAACTCAAACGGCACGGCATTCACGTCGTCACCATCGATACGAAGCGCGGACTGGACGTGGGCGCAGCCCCTGCGCCGGAGTCGAGTGCGGCAGTCGTCGAAGAGCAGTCGTCCCCTGCTCCTGCAGAGCCTACGACTCCTCAGAGCAACGAGCCCCCATCTCCAGCCGCGGCGGCTGCGGCGGTGTACCGGCAGGCGATGGAAGCGGTCGAACGCGTCTTCCTCGATATCGAGGCCGGTCAACCACCCAAGATTGTGGCCTTGAAGCCGGTTGTGCGCGACCTGCTGAAGCAGATTATCGAACAGCCGGAAGCGATGATGATTCAGTTCTGTCTGGATAAGATGCGCCGCTTTGACGGCACGCTCGCCAACCACGGTATGGACGTGTGCGTCCTGACGCTCATTCTGGCGGTGGAAAATAAGTGTACGGAAGATGAGATGGAAGCGCTCGGACTGGGCGCGCTCATGCACGATATCGGATTTGTCCGGCTACCGCGGAACCTCTATCGGAAGACCTCCGCGCTCACGGAGCAGGAACAGGTGCTGATGCGGCAACATCCGCAATTGGCGGCCAGTGTATTGGCGCAAGTCGACCGAGTGCCGGAGACGGTCACTAGAATCATTGCCGAACATCACGAATTTCAGGACGGAACCGGCTTTCCCAAACTGGTGAAGGCCGGCGCGATTTCCCCCCTCACTCAACTGATGGCACTGGCGGATGCGTACGATGATCTGGTCACGACCAGATATGGCCGCCCGCCCCTGCTACCCCACGATGCCATTCGACAGCTCTTCGTGCTGGGCGCCAAAGGCCGGTACGATAAGACCCTGGTTGAGGTGGCGATCAAAGTGTTGGGTGTCTATCCCCTGGGAAGTCTCATCAAGCTCAACACCAACGAATGCGCGATGGTGATCGGTCTGAACCATGAAGATCGATTACGGCCGCGAATCCGTATCATCAAGGGTGTCGATGGAGAACGTCAGCACCAGCCCGTGGATATCGATCTTCAACACCAACCGTCCGATCAGCCGACTCGATCCATTCTCCGAGCGCTGGATCCCGGCACGGAACACATAGACCTACCGCAATACCTCGATCTTGCGGTGGGTGGAGCGTCCGTATGAGTCCTCGGTCACAGTCCCCGTTTCCGCATGCGCAACCTCCCGGCGGCCCTGACCTTCCCATTGAAGCACTGTATCTCCTCTGGGATGCCGTGCCTCTGGGGGTCTGTCTTTTGGCAGCCGATTCGCGCGTCATATTCGCAAACCGTACGGCCGCCCGCCTCTTTCAGCGGAAGCCGGAAGACTGCCCGCACCATACCCTCTCCGATCTCCTGGGACAGACGGTCGAACTACACGATTCACTGCGATCGTCGGGTGTGTGGAAAGTGCCGGGAAGTGCGGGTGCCGATTCGATGGGGGCGACCGCGACGAATGACACCGACTCCCCTGCATTTGCCTTGATCGAATGGGAGCAACTACGGGTATCCGGCATCCCGGGTGTCGCCGCACTGCTGACGCTTTGCGATGTGACTCGCGAATGCGAATTGGAAACGGATCGTGACCGGCTCGCCACTGTGGCCGATGAAAGTCCCTACCCGATCGTCGAAATCGATCGGAATGGAAACATCCTCTACGTGAACCCTGCCATGGTGGAGGTGCTCTGTCGGTTCGGATACGACCTGAGCGGCAGACCGGACATTCTTCCGGACAACCTTCCCACTCTGGTTGCCACCTGTTTACTCGAGGGACGGACGCTCCGTTCGCAAGACGTCGTCCGTGGCGAGGTCTGCTACAGTTGGACACTCTGCCCGGTGCCCAGCAATCATCTCGTCCGCGCGTACGGCATCGATCTCACGGAAGTCTACGCCACCCATCGCGCGTTGAACGCCACGGCCGATCATCTTCGAGAAAGTAATCGGCAATTGGATCAGGCATTGCAACAGGCCCAATCGGCGGCGCTGGCGAAATCCTCGTTCATGGCCATGATTACGCATGAACTGCGAACGCCGATGAACGGTGTCATCGGCATGGCGAGCTTGCTCCTGGACACGCCGTTGACGGAAGAACAACGCTCCTTCACACAGACGATCCAACAATGTGGTGAAGCCCAACTGTCGCTGATCAATGATGTGCTCGAATGCAGCAAAATCGAAGCCGGCAAACTGGAACTCGAAAGCCTCGACTTTCACCTGCGTACCACGGTCGAAGACGTCTTGTCTCAATTCGCCGAACGCGCTCAGCGGAAGGGGCTCGAGATCACCGGTCTGGTGCATGCGTCCGTCCCGAATGCCCTTCGAGGCGACCCAGGCCGCCTGCGGCAAGTGCTGACGAATTTCGTAGGGAATGCGGTCAAATTCACCGAACAGGGCGAAGTCACGTTACAGGCCTTTCTGGAAAGCGACACTCCGGCCGGCGTGACGATCAAGTTCGAGGTGACCGACTCCGGCATCGGCATCAGTGAAGAAGTCCAGGGACGACTGTTCCAAGCCTTTGCGCAAGCCGACAGCTCCACCACGCGTAAGTATGGCGGCACCGGCCTGGGTCTCGCGATTTCCAAGCAGCTGGTGGAGTTGATGGGCGGTCAGGTCGGCTTACGCAGTCGGCCCGGGGAAGGAACGACCTTCTGGTGCACGGCTCTCTTCCAGAAGCAACTCGTCTGCGCACCCGCCATCGTCCCGTCTGCCGAATTGAGTGGCCGTCGCATTCTGATCGTCGATGACAATGAGTCGAATCGTACGATTCTGCATCATCTGGTCTCAGGATGGGGCATGCAAGACAGTCAGGCTCGCAATGCAGCCGAAGCGATGGAGCTGCTGACGCAAGCCGCGGCCAAGGGACAACCCTACGATGCGGCCGTGCTGGACATGCTGATGCCGGGTAAAGACGGCCTGCAATTGGCGCAAGACATCAAGACCCATCCACAGGGCGCGGGTGTTCGGTTGATCGTCTTGACCTCGCTGATTCAACCCGGACATGCAGAGCGGGCTCGTCGTGCAGGGTTTGCTGCGTATTTGACGAAGCCGGTTCGTCACGATCAACTCCAGGGCTGCCTCAGAGTCGTATTCGGGTTACAGCAGGGATCCGGACCGGTCACATCCGGAACCGGAAAACTCCAGCCGGCCGCCCCGCCTCTCATCACCAGGCATACGTTGGCTGAGCAGGCTCCACGCCCGAGAATTCTTGTCGCAGAAGACAACGTCGTCAATCAGAAGTTGGCGGTCCGCATGCTGGATCGACTCGGCTATCAGCCGGACGTCGTGTCCAACGGCCAGGAAGCGGTTACGGCGTTCGAACGGGAATCGTATGCCGCAATCGTGATGGATTGTCAGATGCCCACGATGGACGGGTACGCAGCGACGAGGAGCATTCGCAAGCAAGAGCAGGAATCGGGTGATGCCCAGAAGCGAGCGCACATCCCCATCATCGCGTTGACCGCGAATGCCATGCCCGGGGATCGAGAGCGATGCAAAGCTGCGGGCATGGACGACTATTTGAGCAAGCCGGTGAAGACGGATGATCTCGGTCTTATCCTGCAGCGATGGGCGCCGTTGCCGACTGCTGCCGACGCCCCTGCCCCGATGCCGCGACGGGAAATGTCCATGGGCGACGCACGCGTGTTTGACGCAGCGGCGATGTTGGCCAACATCGGCGGGGATGCCGAATTGTTTGACCAGTTGATCCGACTGTTTCTGGATCGGCATGGCATCTTGATGAAAGACATCGAAACCGCAATCGGGCAAGCCGATGCATCCGCCCTGGAGCGGGCGGCTCACAGCCTTAAGGGCACCGCCGCCAACCTCTGCGCGCCGGACGTCGTCTTGGTGGCGGGCCAACTGGAAGCGACCGGTCGACTGGGGACGCTGACTGAAGCCCCTTCCCTCCTGGTCCAACTCGACCGCACTGTTCAAGAACTGCTTCCTGTCCTGTCACGCCAAGTCACGCCTCCTCCCTCACACTAACCTCGTTGTTCACTGGCACCAGTCGGACGACGCTTGGACCGATCGCGTCCTAGCCATACGACGACATGCCGAAACGATCATGTGTCACGAAATCAGACGCGTGTTGGTCTGAAGCGATGAGTTAGCGGACGGATGCCGGTATGGCTGTAGAAGAGGTTTGATTCTGTGCAGAGGAAGCAAAGAGGGGGTAGCGCGTAGGCAGATCTTCAGAGAGCACCAATTGTTTGCAGAGTCTGGTCCGGTGATTCATGATCAGCGGGCCCCGCAGGTTGGCAGTTACTGCGGTGGGATCATCAGAGGGAATGGTGAGAATTGTCACGACCGACAACTCGTCCTCTTCCGTTTTTTGAATCTCGATCAAGGCATCCGTCGTAATCGTAATCTGATAATCCGCCTTAAAGTACGCCGGATCCATCACGACGAAGGCCAGTTCCGGCGCGTCGACGCATTGCAGCCATTTGAACGGGGCATCCGTATCATGGTCCAGCATCACATATGCGGTCCAGTCCGGAAAGCCCAAGATGCCGGAGGGAAACACCAGCAGCGTGTCGTCCTTGACCTCAAATGTGCCGAATCTGGTCGACTGACACTTCATAACTAGCGTTCAGCCTCCCCGGCGGCTGGTTTTGTTGGACAATTGGCGGAAGGCTTCCAGGGGAATGACTCCTGGCCCTGCCGCGATGCGATTCTCATCTTGGATTCTCGCATGTACTTCATCTCGATGGACTTGCACATTGGGTGGTGCCTCGATGCCAAGCCGAACCTGTCCGCCTTTGATGCCCAGCACCACGATGCGGACATCGGGCCCGATGGTAACACCCTCTCCCCGACGTCGTGTTAAGACCAGCATACAAGCCTTCCTTGGCGTGTGAATACGGGTACATTGGGTATATCGGTTGAGATAGGGATGAACTTAAGCGTTAGTTACGGCAGATAGTTCAGTAACGAGGCATCAAAAATCTTGCTGAATGTCTGGCTGGCAGCCTGTACCGCCACTTGCTGGAGACTCAACTGGCTGATCGCTGTGGCAAGATCGGCATCCTGATTATCGGAGATCGCTTTGGAAATCGTCAGTGTGGCCGTATCCAGCGCGTCGTGGGTCACTTGCAGGCGGTTGGCCAGCGCTCCGATCGTCCCTTGCGCATCACTGATCTGTGCCGTGGCCAGGTCAAGATTGCCGATTCCGGCTTGAATGCTCGAGCGATTATTGCTTTCGAGTGCGGTAAGCAAATCTCGAAGCGAATCGAACATGTTCGTGGTCCCGCCCGTGAAGATGCTGCTTCCCGGAACGAGAATTTGCACGGTTTGGTTTTCACCGACGGAGATCGATTGGGTCTCGGTGTTGCCCTGATAGGTCACCGTATCGCCGGTGGTGACCACAAAGGGGCTGACGTTGGTTTTGGTTCCGCCGAACACGGCTTGCCCTGCAACTTCCGTGTTGCCGAGCTGAACCAATTGTCGCTGCAGCTGCCGGACTTCCTTCGCAATGCTTTGACGTCCTTCCGCGGAAGTCGTATCGCTGCTTGCTTGAATGGTCAGTTCGCGAACCCGGGTGATGAGAGTCTGGACTTGCCCCAATGCCTGATCGGCAGCGTTCACGCGCGACGTCCCAAAATTGATATTACGAATCCATTGATTGGTTTGTGACAACGCAGATTTGTCGAGCACGATCTGGCCGTACGAACTGGGATCGTCTTCCGGCGTAGCGACGCGTTTTTGACTGGAGATCTGCTCCTGTGAGGTCAGCATCTGTAGCCGGGAACGTTGGAGATTGCCGAGCAGGGTGTTGTACATCTGTTGATCGGCGACTCTCATAATACCTGCTCCCGGTGAGGTGAGAAAACGGTTACCGCTTCAAAGATATGATCGTCTGCAACATCTCATCACTGGTGGTGATGAGCTTTGAGGCGGCTTGAAACGCCCGCTGATACTTCAACAGGTTGATAAGTTCTTCGTCCATGGACACACCGGAGATCTCGGCCCGATGAGCCAGCAGTTGGTCATTCAGAATTTCCTGTCCCTGCAAGTCCCGTGTAGCACCCTGGAGCGTGGCGCCGAAGCTTCCGGCCATCGCGCTGTAGTAGCCTTGAAACGTCGTATTGCCCAACCCCGACACTGCGGCTGTTTGGAGATTCGCAACGGCGAGGGCATTCACATTGTTGCCAGGCAAGCCGGTGGCGGTCGACGACGCGGCGATTTTTTGCCGATCGGTCAGCGCCAGACTGATGGTCCCGGCGGTTGTTCCGGAGGCCGTAAAAAAATCTTGCGTGGTGGAGCCATCGAGCCCGTAGCCTAAGCGATGTTGCGTATTCACCTGCGACACGAGTTGCGACGTGAGAGTGTTCAGGGACGTTTGCAAGCCGGCGGCGGTGGTATCCCGCGCATCAATCAATCCCTTGAGCCGCCCGCCGTTGATGGAAGAGGTGATATCCGTATTGGGCCCAGTTCCGCCGTCGTATCGCACGTCGAGGAGCCCGTTGTTGGTCGCGTCGGGAACGCCTGTGAGTTTAAACGCTGTGTGATCTGTCACCAGAACCTGCCCGATTCCGACAAATACGGTCACCTGCCCGCTTCCATCTTCGATGGAGGAAATATCAACCAGTCCGGAAAGTTCGTTCAGGAAGCGGCCTCGTTGGTCCCGTAGATCATTGGCTTGCTGCCCGCTCACTTCCGTCAACTTGATCTGGGCATTCAGGTCCGCGATCTTGCTCGCCAACGCATTGATGTCGTTGATACCGCTCCCGATTTGGCTATCGAGCGAGAGACGCTGCGCCGAGAGCTGCGACGAGGCCTGGTTCAACTGTTTCGTCAACGCGTCGGCTTTGGTCAGAAGCACGGTGCGCGAGGTGAGGTCAGCGGGATTGGTCGCCACATCCTGCCAGGCTTTGAAGAAATCGTTCAGCCCCGCAGCAATACCCTGGTCGTTCGAATCGTTAAACAGGATTTGGATTTGAGAGAGCGCTTTCTGTGATGCATCGAATTGCCCGATGCGTTCGCTGGAACCCAGCAGTTGCTGTTCCACAAAGCTATCGACGGAGCGGCGGATTTCCGACACCTGAACGCCGGTTCCGATCTGGCCCGGGCGCCCATTTTCCGGCAGGGTTTCGGTGAGCACCGCCTCCTGGCGTGAATAGCCTGGGGTGCTGACGTTGGCGATGTTTTGGCTGGTGACGGACATGGCGCGCTGGAAACTCGCCAGTGCGTTGGAGCCGACGCCGAATAATCCATTGAGTCCAGACATACGATTGCTCGTTATCCTTTGGCTCTCACCATGCCTGTACCAGCCGCCACTGCTGTGCCGGATGACGAATACAGTGCGGCTGATTCGGGGGACTTTTGCCAGCGCTTGAGTGCTCCGTGCAAGAATTCGAGGGACTGCCCGATGAGAGTGGCGTTCAATCGATTCAAGCGATCCGTCTCCCCGATTGCTGCAACCAGCTCGCGTTCTTGCCGACTCTGGCGTGCCTGTCCCGCCAGCGCGCCTTCCGGAACTGGTCGTGCTCGCCGTGTGTGCTCCAACTCGCGAATCTCATCCAACAGTTGAGCTTTTCGCATCGTGACGGACGTGAACTGGCCAAACGACAGGCAGCGAATCGCTTCCTGTTCTTCACGCAATAATGCCTGGAATGCAAGGATGTGCTCGAGCATGCGCTGTATGAGCGCGTCGGCTTCAGTCGCAATGGCTTGTGAAACGGTCGACACCTTGTCTCCTCCCCGACGATATGATTCCGGCCTGCGAGGACACGTGCGTGAAGGGTGTGACCGTCGGTGTGGTTGGCTACAGGACCGCGTCCGTCAAGACGTGACGGATCATGGCGTCCGCGACCTTTTTCCCGTCGACGGTGTAGGTGCCCCCTTCAACTGATTGCTGAATCTTGCCGACTCTGGCGTCTCGCTCGGTATCCGGTTGTTCAGCATTCGCCCTCAGACGCTGGAGTTCTTTGGCTCGCTCGGAAATCTGAACGCGATCTTGCGACTGCGTCTGCTGAGATGCGGTCTTCTTATTGTGCGTCCGATCCGTTTCCTGAACGCCCAACAAAATCTTTGCGAGATCCGCCGCCCGGCCGTTGTGTGAGATCTCCATAACTGCTTCTCCTCCCCTTACCAGGGTGTTCCGATAGGCTTTCCCCTAGTCGAGTACTCTATCGGCGAGGACGGAACGGAACTTTAGGACAAGCCGTCGAATTATCGGTTTTTTTCTATATATGCGTCGACAAAGGAGGTAATTCCGATACCTCCGGCCTGAGTCGCCAATTTGGCAATCTCCTGGTCGTAGAAGGAATACCAGACCTGTTCCCCCTTGCGATCCAAGAGGCCTTTCGGGACAGTTTCTCTCATCTTTCCAATAAGATACGAAATGAAATAGGCCTCAAACTCGTGCCCGGCTTTGTGCAGATCCTTATTGGACGCCTGTGCGAGCGCTCCCTGCTCGTTTGTTCGATCAAGCCCGGCCGGCTGTGTGGCGGACATTTGAGCCAGATCCATCTGTCCGGCAAGAAAATCCCGTATTTCCATAGGGGGCAGTCTCCTCTCTTAGACAATCTCAAGATTCGCTTGCAGCGCTCCGGCGGCCCGGAGAGCGGACAGAATCGCGACTAGGTCTCGTGGCGTCACCCCCACGGCATTGAGCGCCCGTACCACTTCTCCAAGCGTGACTGTTTGATCCACCACGATCAAACGCGACTCCTGCTCGGCCACCTCGGTTTGCACGTCAGGCGTCACCGTCGTCTGGCCTTGGGTCGAGCCGATCAACGGTGCGGGAGGCTGCGACACGTTGAGTGTGTTCTTCACGGAAATCGTGAGGTTGCCATGCGAAATGGCGCAAGTGGAGAGCCGGACATGTTCACCGAGCACGACCGTGCCGGTGCGTTCGTTCACCACGACCTTGGCGGCGACGTCGACGCTGACATCCAGTCCTTCCATGGTCGCGATATATTCCACCACCCGCCCATGGAACGCGGAGGGAAGCGTCGTCTTCACCATACCGGCATTCACCGGGACCGCGGTTCCCTTCCCGAAGGTCCCGTCGATGGCCTCTGCCGTGCGAATGGCCGTGGTGAAATCAGGATGCCGCAATAACACCGACACGGTATCCCAGGTATCGATGTCCACAGCGACTTCCTTTTCCACGATGGCGCCTGCGGGAACCACGCCGGCTGCCTGATGGTTCTTCGTCACCGTCGCACCCCCTGCGCCTCCTGTTCCGCCCAGAAACCCGCCGATCGAGACCGGCCCTTGGGCCACGGCAAACACCTGCTGGTTCGGAGCCTTCAACGGGGTCGAGAGCAAGGTCCCGCCTTGGAGGCTTTTCGCATTCGCCATGGAGGACACCACTGCATCGAGCGTCATACCGGGCTTCACAAACGGAGGCAACTTGGCGGTAACCATGACCGACGCAATGTTGCGCGTCAGCAATTGGATCGGATCGATCACCAGGTTGATACCCATCTTGTTCAACATCGACATCATGGCCTGAATGGTGAATTGTCCGCCGATGACCTGGTCGCCGGTCCGATCCAGACCGACCACCAAACCGTACCCGATCAATTGGTTTTCCCGCACCCCCTCGATGGTGGCCACATCTTTCACCCGCACGGCATGGGCCATCGAGACGCTGAAGAGCGACAGCGTCAGAAATGCGATCATGCCGACCACGGTTCGACGCAGCCAGGGACTCACGGACGGGTGCGGTGCCGGTGCGGGAGTCGTTTGCGGCTGAGGAGACAGCCAGGAGCGGGTGAGTTGCTCCGGATCCACTGCCGGTGTTCGCAGCACGCCGCTGGACATCATCAGACGAAAACATTGCATGATCATCGCTCGTTGTTGTTTGCGTGGCATCGACATGATGACTCCTGTCTGACCCAATGCTCTTGCCCTGATCCTGCGATTAGAATGGATAGACCCAGTCCAGTATCCTGACGAACCAACCCGGCCGTTGCACATCGTCCACGACCCCCAAGCCGGAGTATTCGATTTTGGCGTCGGCGATCGCGCTGGATTGCACCGTGTTCTTCGTATTCACATCCACCCGTCGAACGATGCCGCCGATCGTCATGATCTGCCGTTCGGAATTGACCGTGACTTCGCGTCGCCCTTCGATCCGCAAGTCTCCGTTTGGGAGCACCTCGGTCACGGTGGCCGAAATGGTCCCGGTCAACGTATCCTCGCGATTCGTCGCGCCCTTCCCGCCGAACTTGTTCTTCGCGCTGGCATCGATCCCAAATCCACGTTTGGCTTCTCCGCCAAGCCGGATGCCCGGAAGCCCGAGATACCCCATGCCTGTGCCGCCGATTCCATTCGATACCGTGGAATCTTTTTCCGCGCTGGTATCGGCACTCTTCGACCCTTTATGTTTTTCGGAAATCAGAATCGTGATGATGTCGCCCGCCCGCATGGCGCGGAGATCTTCATAGAGATAGGCTCGGCCGTTTTCCTCCTGCCAGAGTGATCCCGTCGTTTTCGGAGGCGGCAACTTAGCCACATCGGTCTTGGTAGGCTTCGCGGCAGATGAACTGGAGCAGCCGGTGTGGGCGCAGAGCGCCACAAGGCACACCAGCATGGCGGCACTGCGAGATCCCATGGACAATAACTTAAAAGCTAACACGGACCACCCCCGGAGCGACGACCGTCGCCCGCAACTCTTTCCCGGAATCGACATTGGAAACAGTGATGGTCTGGCCCAACTCGCCGTGCGACTTGGTGACTCCCACAGTTTGAATCGAAAGCCCTCCCTGCCTGGCTTCAATCGTGACCCGATCGCCTTTGTGCACGACGAAGGGGCGTCGGACCGAGGTGAGCCGGATCGCATTCTGTGGCGGCAACGGACGGATGGCGGCTTTCCCGATCACGTCGGCCGGGTTGATCGCGAACGGCTGCTTCAGGTCGTACAGCACGATACGCTCGGTGGCGACATCGTCGGCCGCAATCTCCTCATCGGCCTTGATGGAGCGAACCGGCACCACCACGTCGACGAGCGCGGCCACATCAGCCGTGGCTTCGACGGTCTTGATGAACCGGCCGTTCACCGCCAAGTGAATCTGAAACACCCGTCGTCCAAGCGGCTCATCCGAACGGCCACCGCTCACCTGTATGTCGACGGTTCCTGACGGCAGCGCAATCGGCTGTTGCGGATCACCCAACATCACCTGGCAATCGGCGGCGCGACCCGCGAGCTCTCGCTTCACGAAATCGTGAATGACGCCGCGGATCTGCTCCGGATAGATGAGGCGTTTTGCACGTGCGTGCGGAAGCCCCTGCGCACTGTGTACGAGCGCTTCGTGCACGCGAAACAGCGGCCGAACCGGCGCCTTCTCCCCTGCCGATGCGGGCAGCACCGCGCCTGTGATCAGGCTGAGCGTGACGACACTGACGAGGCCGATTCGATTCACGGGTGTCACCCTTCGTTGAAAGTACGGCGCCGATTATCGGCGCAAGTTGTTCGCGATCTGCATCATTTCGTCGGATGCCTGGATCGTCTTGGAGTTAATTTCGTAACTCCGTTGGGCGATGATCATATTGACCATTTCTTCCGCCAGATTGACGTTCGAGCTTTCCAAAAATCCCTGTTGCAAGGTGCCGAAGCCGGTAGAGAATCCGCCGGTGCCCTGCTGTGCCGGGCCCGAGGCAAAACTGTCCAGAAACAGATTGCCGCCCATGGCCACCAGACCGGACGGATTGTCGAAACGCACCAGTTGAATCTGTCCCACCTGTGACGCCTGGGTCACACCGGGCAGCAGCACGGAGACGGTCCCATCCTGGCCGATATCGATCTTGAGGGCGCCGGACGGGATGGTGATGACGGGGGTGAGTTGGTCGCCGTCGCCGGTCACGAGATTGCCCACGTTGTCCCGTTTGAATGAGCCGTTGCGGGTATACATGATGGTGCCGTCCGGTCGGGCGACCTGAAAGAAGCCGGCTCCGTCGATGGCCAGGTCGAGATCGTTACTCGTCTGGCGCATGTTGCCCTGCATCCACTCCTTGGCCACGGTAATGGGACGCACGCCTCCTCCGACCTGGACGCCGACGGGAAACACCCCGACGTTCGACGCGTTGGTACCGGGCAAGCGTTGGATTTGATACAGCAGGTCGCCGAATTCCGCGCGGCTCCGCTTGAACGCGTTCGTGTTGACGTTCGCCAAGTTGTTGGCGATGGTGTCCACATTAAGTTGCTGGGCCGTCATGCCCGTCGCCGCGGTCCACATTGCGCGAATCATAGCACCCCTCCTATTGCACCCGGCCCAGATCCTGGATGGCCGTCTCCGTCATACGATCAAGCGTCTGAATCAGCTTCTGCGCCGATTCATAACTCCGCATCCCCTGAATCATCTTCACCATTTCGGTGAGCGAATTCACGTTCGATTCTTCAATATGTCCCGGCTGCAGCCGCGGCCTGACCGAGGTGCTGGGCTTGCCCCCCCCGGCAAACAATCCTTCGGTATATTTTTGTGGCATGTCGGACTCAGGAAACTCGACCACCTTGATGTTGCCGATCGTGTTCCCATCGACTTGAATCGCGCCTTCCGTGTTGATCTGGATGTTTCCGGGCGGGACCTTGATCTCGCCTTTGGTCCCCATTACGGGATGACCGAGGTTCGTCACCAGTCGGCGCTGGCTGTCGAGGGAGAAAATGCCGTTCCTGGTGTAGCGGGCTCCTTCCGGAGTCTTGACCTCAAAAAATCCGTCGGTCTGGATCGCCACATCGAGCGGGTTACCTGTGATGCGGATCCGGCCTGGCTCAAACGTGGTGCGCACACCATGCGCTTCCGCGAAGACCCGTTCGCTCGGACCCGCCGGACGTGTGGAGATGGTGGACACGATGCCGTTCGAGGGCGACCCCATCGCAACCGAATTGGCACGGGCAAAGAGCCCACGGAACCCCTGATGGTCCTGTTTGAAGCCGGAAGTATTGACGTTCGCCAAATTGTTGGCGAACACCTGCAACTGCTTTTCTTGAGCAACTGCGCCGGAAAGAATTGGATAGATGGCTCGATTCATGTGTTTCTCGTCCTGCCTTCCTGCTACTCCACCAGGAGAGATAGCAATGCACATGCCATCCCTTTCCGATGCGCTTCACAAAACGCGCACCGCCGTCGTCATCACAAAATACGAATGATTGTCGATAGATGCGAACGGGAACGAAACAAGGAGCACAAGAGAGGTTCGAGGGGCACTCAGCGGAGGCCGTCAACGATAGAAAGGGGCTGGAAGTCTTTTCCGCTACCTAGGAAAGTCTTGCCTAGAAAAGGAAGAGGGACGTGCGAAGAGTTAGGCTGCAATCGTGGAAGCAGAATCAGCGGCCGACATGTCCTGCGCACCGGCAATCCCGCCCAGGGTGCCGCCTTGTGCCTGTGCGCGCTCCAAGGCGTGCACGGCAGCCTCAATCAATGCCGGCGCATCGATTCCATCCTGACCTGAGAGGCTGATGCCGATCCGGCTGCTGAGGAACAACTCGTGGCAATCGAGGGTGACTGGCTGGGCGATCGTGCGCTGCATCTTCTTCGCAATCGCCAGCACCTCATCCGGTGTCATCACCTGCTCTAACAGCACCGCAAACCGCGACTCTGTGAGCCTGGCGACGACATCGACGGTCCGCAACGCGCTTTTCACCCGTGCGGCCTGAACACGGTACATCAGATTCCGGTTCAGCATCGCATAGGCATCGGTTTCCGCCGTGAAGTGCTCAAGCTCGATGACGAGAATGGCAGCCTGGCGCCCTTCCCTCTGAGCACGGCCCACCGCTTGGGTCAGGAGTGAGAGAAACAACCGCTGCCTTGGGAGCCCCGTTACCGGATCGTACGTATGTGCCGCACCGACCATCGAGAGCGTTGCCGGCGTATCAGGTGTGGATGCAGCCACCGATTGCCGAATGGACCAATTCGCCGCTCCAAATACCAAGAGGGAGAAGGCCATTCCCAACATCACCATGACGGGATAGGCAGTCAACGCCGAAACCGTGAGCAACCCCACGGAGGCCGTCCAGTACAACCCGCCCGCCATAAACATGACACAGGCCACAACACCGACTCGGGCAATATCATGGGATTCTACGGGGTGGGACGCGTCGGAATGCTCGCACCCGTGGCTGGTTCCCGATCCATCATGATCGCCGCCGTCGGGTGATGCAGGTGGGGGCACGCTCATAGGCGACGATACACAGGATTGATAGACGTGAGACCACAGGGTCTAAACCGTATCGGAGGAGTCGTGGGGAAACTGTAGGACAGAGTGTCGGCGTGAAGCCTTACGAAGAGAGTCGGCAAGAACGGACAGCAACGGCAAGCAGGACCTCGAGATGTCTCCTATACATCGACCGGTTCCAGCCGTGCCTTGAGATGCAGAATGGCCTTCGAATGGATCTGGCAGACCCGAGATTCAGTGACCTTGAGCGCCTGCCCGATTTCTTTCATCGTCAGTTCTTCGAAGTAATACAGCGACAACACGAGCCGTTCTTTTTCCGGAAGATCCTGGATGGCGGTTTCAAGCACGTGACGCGCACGCTCACTCACCAACATGGAGAGTGGATCCGGTTGATTGGAGTCGGTCAGCATGCTGATGATCTTGTGGCCGTCCGCATCTTGTACGCCCAGGTCGTCGAGACTGATGACAACCGCACCCCGAGAGCGGGTGAGAAACTCATCCAGTTCCTCCTGCGACATCTTGAGCTCTTTGCCGACTTCCTGGTCCGATGGTGGACGACCGAGGCGATGGAGGAGTTCGGAATAGGTCTTTTGCAACAGGGTAATACGCTCATGGACGGAGCGCGGAATCCAGTCCATGGAACGGATCTCGTCGAGCATGGCACCTCGGATGCGAAACTCCGCGTAGGTTTTAAATTTTGCCTCACGGGTCGGATCGTACTTATCCATCGCATCCATGAGTCCCATGATTCCGACGGACATCAAGTCTTCAGCGTCCATGTACGCCGGCAGTCGAAACGCCAACCGATGCGCCATGGCTTTGACGACATGAGTAAACTCTTGAATCACCCGTTCACGATCGGATTCCTCAATCACTCGGCGCTGGGCATTTCCGACTGCAAGCGTTTTACGAGCGTGCGTCATTCGCGACAATCCTTTCGCTCAATGCGTCCGCAGAAGTTGTTGCCACAGGAACTGGACGGTTCCCTTGGGGATCGCCGGTGGCGTCAATTGCGACACCGCTTCCGTCAATTCTCGAAACGCGCGGCTAGCCGGCGCATGAGGGAACAGATCGATGACGGCCCGCTGCTGGGTCACCGCCATCGGGACATAGTCGTCCTGCGGAATAGCCCCCAAGTAATCAAGTGAAATGTGGAGGAATCGGCTCACCGCGACCTCCAGCTTTCGATAGATGCGGGCCGCATCCCGAGGCGACTTCACCATGTTCACCAAAACGTAAAACCGGCGCTCGCGGTATTGCCGGAGCAACACCTTCATCAAGGCATAGGCATCGGTCAGCGAGGTGGGCTCAGGAGACACGACGACAACGATCGATTGTGCCGCTGCGGCGAAATAGGTCACGGTCGACGAGATCCCTGCGCCGGTGTCGATCAGCAGCACATCCATCGTCGAGGCCAATCGTTCCAACTCTTCCTGCAGGATGAGCTGTTGTGCTTCCGTCAGAACGGTGAGCTGCGAAATTCCTGTACTGGCTGGCAGGACGGTGATGCCGCTGGGGCCGGTCAAGGCAATGTCTTCGAGCCGACAGGTCTTGGCGAGCACGTGCTCCAGTGTGTATTTCGGTGTCAGCCCGAGCAGGATGTCGACGTTGCCCAATCCGAGGTCCGCATCGAGCACCAGGACTTTTTTGCCGGTTTGAGCCAAGGCGATCGCCGTGTTGGCGACCACGTTGCTTTTCCCCACTCCGCCTTTGCCGCTGGTGACCGTGATCACCTGTGTTCGGGAGGGACCGACGCCGCCGTCACAGACTCTCAGTTGCGGATCCAAAATTCCTGGTTGCATCCCCATCATCTCTCCCCTCTTGTTCGACCACCGACTACCGCGCGTACGACCGATTTCCCGGCACAACCGGAGATGTTCCCTGCGCATCCCATGCAGTGTTGGTGCCACCGCCTGGTGTACGTACTTGCCCGCCCAAGAGGAGGTCTCCCAGGCGATTGACATGAGCCTGAACCAGGTCGTCGGGAACCCGTTGCCCGGTCCCCCAGTAAGACAACGGAATGCCGGTGCGGTGAGTGGCCTCGAAGATCCCCCCGTACCCGGTGGTTTCATCCAGCTTGGTGAACAGTAGTCGCAATGACGGGACATCCACACACTGACTCGTGCTGACCACGAGATCAGGCACACGTGTGGCCGCGGCCAGGACCAGATGCACTTCCATGGGAAGCCCGCGATTCAGCAGCCCTCTCCAGCGTTGAGCGGCGATCGGTTCATAGGGATTGAATCCCGCCGTGTCGATCAAGATCAGTTCCGCTTCCCGCGCCAGATCGATCGCCTCCTGGGCTTCCTCGCAGGATGCCGCCACCGACAATTCCACCCCCAAGACTTCCGCATAGAGCCGGAGATGTTCCACTGCAGCCGGACGATAGGTGTCCATCGTGATCAAGGCCACGCTCCGCTGTTCCACGATGCCGTAGTGTGTCGCCAATTTGGCGATCGTGGAGGTTTTACCGACGCCGCTGGGACCGACGAACAAGGCGATTTTCTGTTCACCGGTCGTGCTCAAAAGCGGGCCGGCCGTGGTCACTCGATCGAGCAACACCGTGCGTAGCAACTGGAGCGATGAGTGACGCTGAGACGTCCCCTGCTCGACGAGGGTTTCCCGCAGTTCTCGCAGACAGGCCTCAGCCGTCGCATGTTCGACGCCCTGCGCGAGGAGATCCTCATAGACACGTTGGAAGGACTGAAACGCCGTGCCCTGGGCGTGATGCTGTGTCTGCGCCTGGCTCTGTGGCGCTGAAGCCACCCCGGCCGTCTTGGCCTGACGAGGCGCTGTCAGGAGTGGGTGATTCGCGAATTTCGCGTTGTCGGTCCTCTGCTCCATTGCGCCCTGAAGCGTTTTTTGGAAGCGCGATTCCTCCGCCGGCACCGTCGGAGCCGTAAGGCTCACCGGAGCGACGTGCTCGGCGTCAGCGAGGATCGGTGCTGCGTCCGGCACGGCTACGTCGTCCTCGATCGCCGCCATGACTTCCAGTACAGAGCCCCCCAGCAGGCCGAATCCGTTGTCCCATGACCGCACCCGCTTCGTGGACAAAATGACGGCGTCCGGGCCAAGGGTCTCCTTGATGGAGCGGATGGCCTCATGCATCGACGCGACGTGAAAGGTCCGTACCTTCATGCCAAGCTCCTGGTATCACTGCCTTCGAGATCCAAACGAACCGTTTCCAATGCCTGCAGTCGTGTCACGCTGTCGACCTCGTTCAGGCCGAGTATCGGAACTGAGTGCAAAATCCGATCCGTGAGTTTCCGCAGATGTCGCCGCAGCGAAGGTGAGCACAGAATCACTGGCTGATGTCCTCGCCCGACCATTCGTTCGGCCGCTTGCTTCAATGCAGCGAGCAGTTTCTGTGCCACCAGCGGGTCGGGAGCCCACTGACTACCCTGCCCGGCAGCATTGGCCTGGTCGGCAAGGGTTCGATCCAGCCGCGGATCGAGTCCGATGATCGGCAACGACCCATCAGGCGCGAGATACTGCTTGGTAATCGTCCGGCCGAGCGATTGCCGCACCACTTCCGTGAGGATATCCGGATCCTTCGTCGTGGCAGCATGGTCAGCGATCGTCTCGAGAATGGTCCGCAAGTCTCGAATCGGCACTCCTTCACGCAGAAGGTGCGACAACACCCGGACCAGGCTTCCAAGCGGAATCAGGTTAGGAATCACTTCTTCCACGAGCTTCGGGTGATTTTTTCCCAGTTGATCGAGCAGACCCTGCACTTCCTGCCGACCCAGCAACTCGTGCGCATGCCGCTTGATGAGTTCGGACAGATGGGTGGCGATGGCCGACCCGGGATCGACCACGGTATAGCCGGCCATTTGAGCCTGTTCCCGCTGTTGTTCGGGAACCCAGAGCGCCGGTAACCCGAACGCCGGCTCCTTGGTCGGCAAACCATGGATGATGCCCCGTTGCGCCGTGCCAGGGTCGATAGCCAGCACATGAGCCGGCATGACTTCGGACTTGGCCAGTTCGACGCCTTTGAGCAACGCCGCATATTCATTCGGCCGCAGTTGCAGATTGTCTCGAATATGAATCGGCGGAAGGACGAATCCCATGTGTTCGGCGAATTGCCGCCGTAATCCTTTGATGCGATCGAGGAGTGCCCCCCCCTGTCCTCCGTCGACCAGGCCGATGAGGCCGTAGCCCACCTGCACTTCCATGAGATCCAATGGCACCACCTGCGTCGCGGCGTCCTCGGCCTTGGTCTGCGGAGATGCTTGCTCAGGTTGCGCGGCGGCACCTTTTTGCTGCTCATTGATTTGGAAGGCCATCCAGCCGGTCAGGCTGCCGAGTGCCAAAAACGCGAGATGCGGCAATCCGGGAACCAGTCCCATGGCGAGGAGAATGCCGGAGGCCGTCCCGATGGCCTTTGGCGAAATGAGGACCTGTCTCGTGACTTCGAATCCGAGGTTCACCTCAGACGCAGCCCGAGTGATCACGATACCGGCAGCGGTCGACACGATGAGCGCCGGCACCTGCGCGACCAGGCCTTCACCGACCGTCAGCAGGGTGTATGTTTGCGCGGCGGCCGACAGCGACATGCCCTGCTGCAGCACACCGATCGTCAAACCGCCGAGGATATTGACGAGGGTGATGACCACTGCCGCCACGGCATCACCCCGTACGAATTTGCTCGAACCGTCCATCGCTCCGTAGAAATCGGCTTCCTGCGCGATTTCCTTTCGGCGCTGGCGGGCCTCCTTATCGTTGATCAGACCGGCGTTCAAATCGGCATCAATCGCCATTTGTTTCCCGGGCATGGCATCCAAGGTAAACCGTGCGGCGACCTCCGCGACACGGCCCGCACCTTTGGTGATGACGACGAAGTTGATAATGACCAGGATCGTGAACACCACCAGACCGACGGTGTAGTTTCCGCCGACGACGAAATTGCCAAAGGCCCGGATGACTTCACCCGCCGCCGCCGCCCCTTCATTCCCGTGCAGTAAAATCAATCGGGTGGACGCAATGTTGAGGGCGAGGCGAAGCAGCGTCACCATGAGGAGGATCGACGGAAAAACGGAGAATTCGAGCGGCCGGCGAACCTGCATACCAACCAGGAGGATGATGATCGAGAGCGTAATGTTGAAGCTCAGCAGCAGGTCCAGAAAGAATCGCGGGAGCGGGACCAGCATCACCATTAGAATGCCGACCACGCCCACGGACATCAAAATATCCGGGTGTTTGACCAGGGAGCTGCTGGGAATCGATGTATTCTCAGATGCCATCGCCACTCCTACCGACTTGGATTATGCGGGCGGCAGTTTGCCGCGTACGCGATACACAAAGGCCAGGATTTCCGCGACGGCGCGGTACAGGTCTTCAGGCACCTCGCGGCCGACGTCGACCAACTTGTAGAGGGTCCGCGCCACCAACTTGTTTTCCACGATCATGACGCCGTGTTGGCGACCGATCTCTCGAATCTTCTCGGCGATGAATCCTGCGCCCTTGGCCACGACGACCGGTGCGCCATTGGCTTTCGCGTCGTATTTCAGCGCCACCGCCAGGTGTGTCGGGTTGGTGATGATCACGTCGGCTGTAGGCACGGCCGCCATCATGCGCTTGCGGGACATTTCGCGTTGCGTGCTGCGGATCTTCGATTTGACCGCCGGGTCTCCTTCCGCCGCGCGACTTTCTTCCTTGATTTCATCGCGCGACATCCGGAGGTCCCGCTCCCATTGGAAACGCTGATACCCATAGTCCGCGGCACCGATCACCAACTCGGCGCCGCTGATGGTGAGCGCGGCCTTGATGGTCGCCCAACCCACCGTCGGCAGCAGGGACTCCATGCCGAATTGCGTCAGCGACAGGAATTCCAGCATGTCCTGCTTGATGGTGAGATAGCCCACCGCGCCGATGACTAATATCTTGAGCCAGGATTTGATCAGTTCGACGACAGATCGCGGCGAAAAGAGGCGCGAGAAGCCTCCCATCGGGCTAATGCGCGACCAGTCCAGGCTGAACCCATCTTGTTTCCAGAGAAACCCAGTCTGCATGAGATTGGCGCCGACACCCACTACGGCGATCCCGGCTACGACCGGTCCCAGCATGAAAAAGACATCCAGGCCGATCTGGCGGAGAATCACATGCAGATGATCGAGGTTGAGTGCCTGATACGTCGTCTCCTCCATTGAACGAGAGAGCCACGCCTGCAGACTGGCACGCAGTCTGTTCATGATCGCCGGCGTCATCCAATACAGTGCACCGAAACTACCCAACAGCGCGATCGCCATGGCGGCATCGCGGCTGAGCGCGATTTGACCTTTCGCTCTCGCTTCAGATTTGCGTTTCGGTGTCGCCTGTTCTGTACGGTTTTGCGAGCTGTCAGCCATGGCCCAACGCTTTCAGGAGCCCGAGAATCGTCTCCACCAGCATCTCAAATTCTTTCTCGAACAAACCGAGCGTAAAGGGTAAGGCCAGACTCATCGCCAGCAGCCCTGCCCCGATCGTGATCGGAAAACTCTGCACAAATACGTTCATCTGCGGCACGGCTCGTCCCATAATGGCCAGCACCGTATTGACGATCACGAGCGTCGCAAACACGGGGGCGGCCATCTTGAGCGCCACCCGCAGCATGTTTTGCGCGAGTTGAATAATGTCCGTTGCGATACTGTCGGACAGCTTCGCCCCGAACGGTGGAACGAATTCGTAGCTCATGCCGATGGCATGCACCACCAACAAATGCGCATTCAGGGCGAGAAACACCAAGGAACCCAACGTGAGTTGGAATTGTGCAATGATCGGCGCATTTTGATGGCTCATCGGGTCGATCATCTGAATTGCGCTGAATCCCATTTGAGTCCCGATCATGTCCCCGGCGACCTGGAATCCTGAAAAGAGCAGCCTGACCGCCAACCCGATCGTCAACCCGATCAGAAATTCACTGCCGATCCCCGCGACGACCAAGACCGGATCTGTGGGCAGGCTCGGCAACTGGATGATCGGCGCCAGAACGAGTCCCAACATCGTGACGAGCCCGGCCTTCACTGGCGTGGGAATTGTCCGGGTGTTCAGAATGGGAAACACGCTGATGATGCCGGCGATCCGCACCAGTAGAATGGAAAAGGCCTGAAACTGAGGCAGTGCCAGATGAAGGGTCTGTACGGCGTTCATGTGGTGGCCCTGTCTCAGCGAATCAGCGTCGGAATACTGGTGATGATGTGAGTCATAAACGCAATCAAGACGCCCAACATCCACGGGAGAAATAGGAGGGTGGCGGCAAAGACTGCCAGCACTTTCGGCACGAACGTCAGGGTCGCTTCGTTGATCTGGGTCATGGCTTGAAACGTACTGACGATCAACCCCACCACGAGGCTCAGTCCAAGGATGGGAGCAGACACGAGCATGCACGTTTCGATCGCCTGACGCCCAATTTCCGTCACGGTTTCAATCGTCATCATGACTGGTCCTATTGAAAGCTTTTGACCATGGAACCGACGACCAGATACCAGCCGTCGGCCAACACAAAGAGAATCAATTTGAACGGCAGTGAGATCATGACCGGCGGCAGGAGCATCATGCCCATGGACATCAGGACGCTGGCGACGACCATGTCCACGATCAGAAAAGGAATGTACAGCAGGAATCCAATCTGGAAGGAAATACGCAACTCACTCAGCACGAATGCCGGAATGATGACATGGGTCGGCACGTCATCCACCTTGGCCGGTTTCTGCGCATGCGAGAGTTCCAAAAACAGTTCCAAATCCTTGTCGCGCATCTGCTTCAACATGAAGGCGCGAATCGGTTGAATACCCTTGTTCCACGCTTCGTCGTAGCCGATTTGCTCCGCGAGCAACGGCTGGAGCGCATCCTTGTAGACAGACTGGCCAACCGGGGCCATGACGAACATCGTCAGAAACAGCGCCAAGCTGATGAGAACTTGATTGGGTGGCACCTGCTGCGTGCCCAGGGCCTGACGGAGAAACGACAAGACAATCACCATACGGGTGAACGACGTCACCATGATGAACATGGCTGGCGCCAGCGACAGCACGGTCAGCAGTGCGAGGATTTGGAGCACGACGGCGGTTTGCTTGGTTCCACCGCTCCCAAGATCGAGCGTGAGCGTGGGCCCTTCGGCTTGCGCGGACGAGGCTCCGACGAGACAGGCCAGTACGGCCAGGAGCACGATGCCGGCTCCCCACCGAGCGGCGCAGGGCCGCGGGGATTGTCTACGCATACCTAGGTTGTTAGCGGGTCGCACGGAACCCCTCCTGAACGCCGCCTTGGTGATCCCCTGACGAGGCGGCCGTGAACGCGGGCGCAGCATTTGCCATCAATCGTTTCACCTGCTCGGGATCGGTGACTTTTCCGAGCGGCACCAGATCGGTTGGCGTAGTGCCCAGGATGAACACTTCTCCGGCCACCGCCACGACCATCACATGTTTGCGCGATCCCAGCGGACCGCTTCCCAAGATGTGCACCAGAGGAGCACCGCTCACGGGAAGAAATCGTCGGCCGACCGACGACCGGGCCACGGCCAGAAGCCCCATGATGAGCGCCAGCACAATCCCCAGCGCGGATACCATACGTACGACACTTTCCCAGATTTCCATGAGACCGCGTGTTCCCTCTGCCGTCAGCGCGGCGTGATCATCGCTTCCGCCGGTGGCTCATCCGAGTTGTTGAATCCGTTGATTCGGGCTGACGACGTCTGTCAGACGAATACCGAATTTTTCGTTGACGACGACGACTTCGCCCCGCGCCACGAGCTTGTTGTTGACCAACACCTCCATCGGCTCACCCGCGAGCTTCGTGAGTTCGATGACCGATCCCTGCCCCAGCTGAAGCAACTCACGAATCAACATTCTGGTCGATCCGATCTGCACCGTGACCTGAAGCGGGATGTCCAGGACGAATTCGATATTTTTGTTCGCCGGCACCGCACCGTGATTGTCCACCGGCGGAAAGGAGGTCGGTTGCGGGCTGACTTCGTCGTTGGAGGAATCCGTCTGTGCCGTGCTGTCACCGTTGCCCATGCCACAATCTCCTTTAAATCCGCTACGCCCTACCCCAACACCTTCGTGACGCGACAGGCATGATTGCCTTTGAAGACCCCGGGCTGCCCGTGAAACTTCGGATCCCCCTCGACCAAACACAGCATCGGGTCGCCGGGATGCTGATCGAGCATGAGGACATCGCCGGGGCCGAAGTTCATCAGATCCTGGACGCTGATCCGAGCTGTGCCGAGTTGGACGGCCACGGCGACATCACATTCCTGGAGTGATTCTTTGAAGCGACTGCCCCAGCTGCTGTCCTGCTCGACATTGTCGGCAAACAGGCCGGAGTAGAGCTTCTCTTTGATGGGTTCCAACATCGAGTAGGGATACGCGATGAACATTTCACGGCTGATGTCGCCGAGATGGACCTGCAGTGTCACGACCACAACGATCTCCGATGTCGTCACGACCATCGCGAACTGGGGATTGCTCTCCGTGCGTAGATAGGCGATTTTGACCGGCATCACTGCCTGCCAAGCTTTTTCAAGATCCACCAGCGCCTGCTGGACCAGCTTCTTGATCAGCCTGACTTGAATCGGTGTAAATTCGCGGCCTTCCGGTTTGACATGCGTCTGAACTTTTCCACCGAAGAAAAAGTCGACGATCAGGTACACGAGCATCGCGTCCATAATGTAGAGGCCGTTCCCCCGTAACGGCTCCATCGCAAATAGATTAAACGACGACGGCACCGGAACCTTCTGAATGAAATCGCCGAACTTGATGATTTGCGTGCCCATGACACTAAATTCGATCTTCTCGCGCAGGAGGCTTGTCCAGGAAATAGACTGTTGGCGCGTGAAGCGGTCATTGATCATTTCCATCGTGGGCATGCGCCCGCGAATGATCCGCTCCTGGCTGGTCAGGCTGTATGCTTTGACACCGCCTGGATCTTCCTCATCCTTCGGAGCCGTCTCGACCTCGCCGGACATGACACCGCCCATCAAGGCGTCGATTTCTTCTTGAGAGAGTATCTTGTCCATGCGATCCTCGAGGACTATCGCTCAGTTACTGAATGACAAATTCCGTGAAGTAGGTCGACTTGACTGATTTCTTCGGCAACAACCCGTTGATGCGTTCCGTGATATCCTCGCGCAATTTGTGTTTTCCCTGAGGCGAACGCGCCGTGGCGGAGTCCAGACTGGTCAGCAGGACGAGGATCGCATCACGAATCTGCGGCGTACGGGCCTTGATCTGTTCCACCGTTCCCGAACTATCCGCCTCTACCTTGAGCGTGACCTTGAGGTAACGAATTTCTGGTGAATCTGCGAGGTTGACGATAAACGGATCCAGGTCGGCAATGACGTTGGCATCAGCGGCGGCACCATGTTCCCCGCCCTTTTCCTCAGCTCCACCATGCCCGGCAGCCTTGTCCGCACCGCCTTCAGCCGGCGCCTTCTCTCCGGAGGATCCGCCCATCATTTTCATCATCGCAAACGCCCCACCCAACGCCAGGACCAACACTCCGGCCACGATGATGATCACCATCTTCATGGGAATGCCTGCCGGTGCTGCGGGCGCTTTTTCTTCTGCTGCTTCTGACATACAGACCTCCTGCGGACAGTGATTGCCGGTGCTGGTCAGTTGTGCAATGCATATGCCACACGCGGGACGCAGCCTGTGCTGATAAGGCGCGCTTCAACGCGATACAACGTGAGATAAGACAATGAGTTGGACTTGCAGGACGCAAGGAACGCGTTGCCGTCAGACGGATCACTGCGTAGTTGTCACCGCGGTGACAGGCCGCCGAAAAGCACCGACAGTTTGTTGACGAGGACGCCGGAGACGAACGCTGCGAAAAGGAGGAGAGTACCTAGGCAGAAATTGCCGATGTGCCGTCCGGCGCGGCCGCTAGCCGACCGCGCCGGAATCCTTACGCGTTACCGTTTCAAATTCACCAACTCCTGCAGCATTTCGTCGCTGGTCGTAATCGCACGAGAGTTCGCTTGAAACGCCCGCTGCGTGATGATCATATCGACGAATTCCTTCCCGAGATCAACGTTGGATTGTTCCACCGTTCCCGAGAGCACTCGGCCGAGACCGTTGATCGTCGGCGCGCCTGCCAAGGCGGCCCCGGACTCCACGGTTTCCAGGAAGTGATTGTCACCGACGTTGGCCAAGCCATCCGGATTGGTAAAGCGGCTCAGGACCACTTGCGCCAACGCGCGGGTTTGTCCGTTCGTGAACTGGGCCATCACCTTGCCTTCCTTGTCCACGCTGATACGATCCAACGTGCCGGACGAATACCCGTTTTGGGTCTGGCTCTGCACGCCGGACGCGGCGCCGAACTGCGTGAGCGACGCCAGGTTCACCGTGACGGTTTGTGGCGTCGTGGCCCCGTTCGTCAACGTAGCGGTAATGGTCTGGGTGCCGCCGGCAGTGACGGCACCGCTCGCGTTGAAGGTCATATTGGTTTGTGCGGCTGCCGCGCCACCATCGACCTGGGAATAGACGCCCCAGGCATTCGCGGCAGTTTTTCTGAAATACAACTGCATCTGGTGTGAGTTGCCCAGCGAATCATAAAACGTCATCCCCGTGGAGAAGTTGTACGACGTGGTATCAGTCACGTTGAACGCCGTCGTCGGCGCCGTGGCATTGGCATTGAGATTCCCGAGAATGGTCGCGGTGGACGTGGTCTGCGGCGGGACGGCGCTTGAGGTCAGCGTAATGCCGCCGACCGTGCTCGTGATGTTGCCGATGGTGTCAGCCTGGTACCCTTGCAAAAGGGCGCCGCTGGCGTCAACGACACGCCCCACGCTATCCACTTTGAATTGCCCGGCCCTCGTATAAAACACGGATCCGGATGCGTTGCGCACTTGATAAAATCCGTTCCCGTCGATGGCCAGATCGAACGTATTCCCGGTCGTGGTCATTGACCCCTGGGAAAAATTGGTCTGCACATCGTTGAGATACACACCGAGTCCGATCTGATCACTGCCGGCGCCGCCCGCCATGCTGGACGAGATCAAATCCGAAAACGTCGCGCGACTGGATTTGAAACCTGCCGTACCGACGTTGGCGATGTTATTGCCGATGACACCCATGGCGTTGCCGTATGAACTCAATCCGGTCACCGCGGTGAACATCGATGTCAGAATGCCCATGTGTTCGTCCTCCTTGTTACCGTCACCTCGCGTGAATCGATTCACAGACTCACGCGAACCGTTCGCCCCTGGCTATGCCACTGCTGTCGTATCCGCCTGGGTCGCTTTATTTTGAGCCGACTCTTGGAGTGCCACGCTTTTCTCCATCAGCGTCACCAGCTTGGACATTTCCTCCAACTGCGAGAACTGCGCCGTCTGCGCGATGAACGCATCATTTTCCAGGGGTTTCAGAGGGTCCTGATTTTGAAGCTGTGTCACGAGCAGTTTGAGAAAATCGTCTTTGCCGAGCGTCTTGGAACCACCGGTTGGCGTGGTGGAGGTATCTGTCTGAGCTGATTGTGTAATGACCTTGCTGATATCCATGCATCCTCCTCGTCAGGCAAAAATACTCACACGATCGTTCGATCCAACTCGCTGCTCTCCCCTCGTTGCACGTTCATCCTCACGCGCCGGGGCCTGAGACATATTCGGAGATGATGGGCGACCCTGCTGTTGCTGTTGTTGAAACAACCACGCAGTATCTCCCCGTCCCTGCTGCTGATCCACGGTGACGCGCAACATGCCCATTTCCAGGCCCGTCGTGCGCAGCGAAGATTCCAGGGACTGTCCCTGCTGCAAGAGTCCCTGCCCCAACTCTCCATGCTCGGTCCGGATATGAGCATGGACGGTCTGATCATTCATCATGACTCGCACCCGCAACGGCCCCATATCCAAGGGGTCCAAATCCAAGGTGACGGTTTGGGCAAACGGTGTTGCTCCTCGAAATTCCCCCAGCCGGTCAGTGTCGGCAGCGCGTAATGCGGCGGTTGATTGTCCGGTTTGATTGCTGCTGACTGCACTGTCGTTTCCGGGACTCGTTGGTTGGGCAAGTCCGTTCATACGGTCCAGAAACATTCCGTGAGTGTTTCCGTCGCCAGACGGGAGACCGTTTACGGGAGGATTTTTGGACTCTCCTGACGAATCCAAGAATCGCCCGGAGTCCTGCGCGAGGTGCTGTTCCGCCCCGGCTGTGCCTTGTGCGCCACTAACCGGTGATCGCTGCGAGAGGGCATCCAGGATGGCGGAGCGGTCGATTGCATCTGATGTGACGGGCTGCGGAGCCGGCCGATCCTGCTTCATGGCCGTCGTTGCGGCTAAAGCAGACGTGACCTTGTCCGGCTCGGCTTTCTCGGAGGTCAACGGTGTTTCCACCATCATTGCCGACGATGCGTCCTCGACAGACTGGTCAGTCTCAGCCTTAGCAACCTGAGCATCGGCAGGGACCGTCGCGGTCTCGGACGTTGACGCAGTGTTAGGTGTGTCCTGTGGTGAACCATTCGTTGTGTGAGGGGTCGCAGGGACGGTTGCTGGTCCAGCGGTCGGCAGCGTCGCACTCATCCCTGTGGGCGCAGATGTTGTGACCGCGGATGCAGATTCGCCGACGGCGGCGACCTTCGTCGTCCCCTCCTGAGACGTGTGAGCACCCGACGCGGGAGAGTCTGCCGCTTGAACGGACGGGAGCGGCGCCGAGGTGACGGGGGCATTCATCGCGACCATCATGGCATCATTTGCCGCGGTCGATCGCTCGTCTCGACGATCCTCACGCGACTGCTGGTCGTTCTGGGTGTCGTCCTGGGAAGGCTGCTCTTTGCGTTCTGCTGTCGCTGACGTTCTTGGCGTCACTGGCTCTTTGGGCGCCGCGTCCGTTGGCCGTTCAGCCTGCTCGGGTGTCGATTCTTGTTTCGGGCGGGTCTGTACGCGCGACTGCGCGCCGGTCTTCAGACCAGCCGCGCTCAGAGAAGCTTCACGTCTTGGAGCTGCCTGACGTGCTTCCGCCCGACCCAACATGGACTCAAAATCATGCGAGGGGCCAAAGGTCTGAGTGGCCTGGTGACGATCACGCCCATCTGACACGGGTGACTGACCCGGAGGGGGAAATCCTGCGAACAGTGGTTGCACGTCGGTTGCCATAGACATTCCTATGAGTATGAAGTCCTGTGCCTTGCCATGGAACACTATTACAAAGCCCATGCCAATGGCCGCACATGCGAAAACTGTCGTCTGACGCGGGTTTTTGCCGTTGGAGCGAGGTTCGGAGGATTCGAAGCGGGAAGTTTCTGCAGGACAGGCCGGAAAAAGTTGCCGGAGAAGACGAAAGGGACGGAGGGGTTACGGTGCCGTTAAGAGCTGTTCCGTGAGACGGGCGGCGCGATCAGGCTTCACTTCGGCCAGGATGGCTCCCGCCGACTTTCCTTTTAAGAGGCGCAACACTTCCAACGCTTTCCGTTCAGGCATGCGCTCAAGGCGCGCGGCGGCTTCTTCGGGAGGCATGGTTTCATAGATCTTCGCTAATTGGGCTTGGTTCAAGTTGGCCACCGGCGCGGCTTTCGCCGCTGGCTTGGCCTTTTCTGCGTCCTTGCCCGCTTTCGATTGAGCGGCTTGTTGTCGTTTCTTCTCAGCGTCCACCGCTTGCTCGTGACGAGTCACGATCTGCTCCAACTCGGCTTTCATCTCCAGCAGATGCGTCTCTGATCCACGGAGCGTTGCTTCCCGCTTGTCCAGCATGCGCTTTCGCTGTTCCAACAACTCAAAAATTTCCCGCGGCGCACTTAAGGCCGGCCCTTGGACGTCTTTTTTGACCGATTCGGTTTTCCCCGAATCGGTTTTCGTCGGATCCGGTTTCGCCCCATCGGTCTTGGGCGATTCCGCTTGTGAAGTCCCCTTTTGCACTGCGGGGCTTGGTTTAGCTTCCTCTGTTGCGGCAGCGGTCAGCGTCCACGTGACCAACGCGAGGGTGAAGGCCATTCCTACCACGGTGAGGGTGAATACGACGCACGACGTACTGCTACCGATCGCTCTCATACCCGCTCTCCCTTTTGCAGTGGGCCACGTCGCCATGCGCGTTCGTCCAGCAACTGTTGGTCTTGTCGTTCACGACGGCGACGCAATTCCACAGCGGCACGGGCGTCGAGCAAGTCCAACTTTTTCCGGTACTGCATCGCCTCCAGGAGTTCGCTTCGCTTCTGCTCCATGTGGGTCTGCTGGGCTGCGAGTGTCTGTTCCATACGCTTACGCGCGGCGATGGCCTGCTCCATTGCATCAAGGTGCCCAAACACCTGATCGACGGTGCCGCCCTCGGACACCTGCTCGAGATAGCGATCAGCGTCTGTCCTGGCTCGAGCCTCAAGCAAGGACATCCGCTCCACGGTGTGCTGAAGCGCTCGACTCAATTCGGCGAGCTCCAACTTCGCGACTTCTTCCAGTTGGACCGCATATTGTCGAAGGACGGCAACGTTCATTGAATAGACCCTGCCAGGCTCAGTACGGCATCAATCGATGGCGACAATCCAACTGCCTGCTTGGTTTCCTGACGAAGGAAGGCCGTGATTCCCTCATGCGCAGACACCGCCTTATCGAGTTCTTTGCTGGTTCCCGGCTTGTAGGCCCCCAGCGTGATCAAATCCTCCGACCGCCGATAGAGCGCGGTCCGTTCAAGAACGAGTCGCGCAGCCGCATAGTGAGCCGGCGTGACAATATCGCGCATGACCCGGCTGGTACTTTGAAGGATGTCGATCGCGGGGAAATGGTTGCGTGCCGCCAACTCTCGCGAGAGCACGATATGTCCGTCAAGAATAGATCGCACGGCATCGGCCACGGGATCGTTGAGATCATCCCCGTCGACCAGCACGGTATAGAGTCCCGTGATGCTGCCACCGCTTTGTGCCGGACCAACCCGCTCCAGCAGCTTGGGTAAGACGGCAAACACGGACGGCGTGTAGCCTTTCGTCGTAGGCGGCTCTCCGATGGCCAACCCGACTTCCCGCTGGCTATAGGCCAATCGCGACAGAGAGTCCATCATCAGGAGAACATGCTTCCCGCAATCACGAAAATATTCGGCAATGGCTGTGGCAACCAAGGCGCCGCGGATCCGAACGAGGGGCGGTTGGTCCGACGTGGCGACCACGACGATCGAACGGGCCCTGGCTTCCGGCGTCAAGTCACGCTCCAAAAACTCTTTGACCTCTCGCCCCCGTTCCCCAATCAACGCGATGACCCGCACGTCGGCCTGGGTGTAGCGACTGATCATACCCAGCAGCACACTTTTTCCCACGCCGGATCCGGCAAACACCCCGATTTTTTGTCCTTGGCCGCACGTCAGCAACGCATTGATAGCCCTGATTCCCAGATCGACCGGTTGGGTGATTCGTGCCCGATGCAATGGGTTCAAGGGTGCTGCATACAAGGGGACACGCACGTCGCTCCGGACCGGCGGTTGGCCATCCAGCGGATGCCCGAGTCCGTCAAAGATTCGTCCCAACATCTGTGGACCAACCGGGACGGACGCGACATGGCCCTTCATCACCACGCGGCTACCCGGGCCAATGCCCTGCATTTCTCCCAACGGCATCAAGAGGACACGATCTTCGCGAAATCCCACGACCTCGGCCATCACCGCACCATGGCCACCTTCCCTGGTAATCTCGCAGACTTCCCCCACGGACGTGAACGGACCTGAGGCTTCGATGACAATACCGACCGCCTGGGCGACCCGCCCCGTCACCGATAACGGTTCGATATTCTCCAGACGTTCGCTAAGCTTCACCGGCATCCCGTCCTCGCAAGGCTTCACCCAGCCGCAAGAGCTGTGTATCCAGCGTCGCATCGATCAACAAACTTTGCGCCTGGACCAGACACCCGCCTGGACTAATCGCAGGATCCGTCTCAAACTTCAGAGTCAGCAGACCGTGAGGGGTTTGGCTGAGCCCAGCACGTGCCGATTCCAGCGCAGGCACATCCGAAGGGTGGACACGGACACGAACGAGGCCGCTCTCGTGGAGGTGGCCCAACGCTGCCTTCACCTGGGCGACAATCAGATCACGTTTCTCCGCCACAATCTCTCGCAGAACCTTTTGGGCAATCGTAAAAGAGAGCGATGCGACTTCTTCTTCCACTGTTTCGTGGAGGCTACGCCAGACCTCTTCGAACTTGGCAGCCAGCGATGCCACCAACGCCTGTTCGCGTTGTCGTGCCGCAGCCACCCGCTCGGTAGCCCGCTTCTCCCCTTCCGCCAAACCCCGCTCAAATTCGCTGTGATCGTCGACGCCAAACGGCCGATTCCCACGGCTGAAATCGGCCAGCGGTATCGTGCGCAATTGGATGTTGCCGGAGCGAATCAGTGTGCGGGTGAGGACGGTGTTTTCTTGTCTGAGCCGGTAGAGTTCCAGGAGCCTGGATACGGTCACCTTTACGAGTTCCGCCTGGAACGGCTTCGTGAGAAAATCTGCCGAGCCGGACTTCATCGCGCGAACGGCGAGTTCGATATTGCCGTGGCCCGTCATCACGATGCCCATCAGGCGATTATCGACATCCAACGCCTGCTGTAACAGCGCAATACCGTCAGCCCCGTCTAGCAGAACATCGACGATCACGACTGCAACCGCACGTGTGCGGACATGCTGCATGGCCTCCTCGACGGAGCCCGCAGTCAGAATCGGATGGCCGGTATCCTGCAGTATTTCGGCCAATAGCAGACAGATGGCGGGTTCGTCGTCGACGATCAGCACCGCACGAGGCGACAACTCCTTGTCTGCTTCCACCGGAGAGGCCACCGGCGTCCTTGAGCCCAAGGCCGCGCCGCCCATCTACAGCATCTCCTCGCTTCCACCGCCTCCGATGACGATCCGGCCTTCTTCTTCCAGTTTTCGGCAGACCTTGAGAATGTTCTGTTGGGATTTTTCGACGTCGGACACTTTGACCGGACCACGCGTTTCCATGTCTTCTTTCAGCATCTCCGCCGCACGGCTGGACATATTCTTGAGGAATTTCTCCTTGATCTCCGGTGTGGCGCCTCGCAGCGCAATCGGCAGATCTTCCTTGCTGATTTCCTTCATCAGCTCCTGCATTGCGCGGGAATCCAATCCGACCAAATCGTCGAAGACAAACATCAGCGCTCGGATGCTATCTGCCAAGGCCTGATCCTTTTCGGTGATCTTGGCCATGATGGCGCCTTCCGTGTTCTTGTCGACGCGCGTCAGAATATCGGCCATCAACTCGGCCCCACCCACCGACATGCTGGACATGCCCATCGAAGCCGACAGAATTTCCTGCAGGCTTTCGCTGAGTTCGGCCAATACATCCGGCTGCACCTCCTGCATCGTCGCCAATCGCAAGGAGACATCTGCGTGCAGATGCGTCGGCAACAGCGCCAACACGGCGCTGGCCTGTTCCGCTTCCATCTGACCCAGACACACGGCGATGGTTTGGGGATGTTCGATCTTGAGTATTTGTGCCACGGTGCGGGCATCCACCCATTTCAACGCATCGATCCCCGGATAGGTTTTGGTGTTCAGGGATTCGATCATGCGTGCGGCTTTCTCCGGCCCCAAGGCCTTTTTGAGAATGGCCTCCATAAATTCGCGGCCTTCAAACTGGACTTCACCGCTCGCACTGGCCTGTTCAAATTCAGCGATCACGCTGTCTTCTTCCTGTTTGGTGATATTCGCGGTCTCCTTCATGAACAGGCCGAGTTTGCGAATATCTTTCGGATCCAGCGTTTTCATGACCTGGGCCGCAGCTTCCTCCCCGATGGCGCGGAGGAGAATGGCGGCCTTTTGTGCACCCGAAAGTTCTTTATTCATGGGCGAAACCGTTACGCGTTACTCTTGAGCCATTGCTTGACCACTACCGCGGTATTCGCAGGATTGTTCTTGGCCATGTCCAGGATCTGAGCCGGTTGTTTCCCGCTGATGGCCGCTTCCACCTGGCCGACGGAGGCCGGCAGGGCCGGTGTCTCAGCCGCGGCAGAAATCGGTTCCGACGCCACCAACATAGCCATCAACGGACGGACGACCATGAAGAGAATCAAGAAGAACAACACACCGCCCACGGCATAGCGAAGATACGGCATCCACGCTCTCGTCGAGTCCGCCACCGCTTCCACCGCCGCGCCGGCCGGCTCTTCAACCCCGAGACCGAACTGTACATTGACCACTTCAACCTGGTCCTGACGTTCCGTCGAATAACCCATGGCTTTCTTGACGATTTCTTCAATGCGTTTCATTTCGTCTTCCGAACGCGGTACATACTTCTTCGGCTGCTCCGCACCGGCGTCACCGGCCTTAGCGCCGCCTTCATAGATCCCGTCTACCAATACCGCCACCGACAATTTCTTAATGGTTCCGGTCGGCTCCACGATGCGGGACACCGTGCGACTGATCTCGTAATTCACCGTCTCGTTTTTTGTTTGATTGCTGTTCGAACTGCTCTGTCCACCCTCGGCCTCCGTGCCGCCCGGCACGTTTGATTCCACACCAGGCACACCACCGGAGGTGCCGTTGACGCCGGCCGATTTTTCCTGGCCGCGTTGTTCGCTCCGGACAACTTGACCGTTCGGGTCGTATCGCTCCTCGGTGGTCTCGACTTTCCTGAAATCCAGTACGCTCGACACACGCACGACCGCTTTATTGACGCCGACGATACGTTCCAGCATCGTTTGGATGCGTGTTTCGATGTCCTTCTCCAGCGTCCGCTGAAACTCCATTTGAGTTCCGGACAAGCCGGCTGACTCGTCGGTCGAACTATTCGACAAGAGATTGCCGTGGCCATCGACGACCGTCACATCACGGGCTTGCAATCCTTCGACGCTGCTGGACACCAGATGCACAATGCCTTGGATCTGCGCCTTCGAAAGATTTTGATTGGCCCGCAACGACACGACGACCGATGCGCGCGCACGATCCTGCTCCGTGGTAAATAGGCGCCGTTCCGGAATCGCCAGATGAACCCGTGCCCGTTCGACTTCCGGCATTTGCGTGATCGTTCTGGCCAACTCCCCTTGCAAGGCTCGACGATAATTCAGCTTCTGCACGAAATCGGACATTCCCATGGTGGTCCGATCGAAGATTTCATATCCGACTCCCCCGCCGTGTGGGAGACCCTGCCCAGCCATTTCAAGCCTCAGGTCGTGCACCTGCGCATTCGGTACCAGGATGGTGGTCCCGCCGTTCGTTGTTTCGTACGGCACCTTCGCGTCTTTCAATTTGTCGATGATGCCCGAGGCGTCGTCGACCGCCAGATTGGCAAAGAGCACCTGCATGTCCGGCTGCTGCGTCCAGAGGGTCACCGCCACCAGACCGGCGATAGAACCGGCGAGCGCGAGCAGGATGATGAGGCGCTGATTGATCGTGAAATGACTGAATTTTGAAAACATACGCGCCGAAGTCCTTTATGCCTACAATTCAAGACCTGACGACAAGTGCCTGGCGGGATGCTGAGTCGGCCCGCCGACCACGCGCCACACCCGTTGCACCCTGCCGCTAAATCTGCATCCGCTGGATTTCTTCGTAGGCCGTCACCAACTTATTCCGGACCTGCATCATGAGCTGAAATGACGCATCGGCCTGTTGCAGAGCCACCATCGCCTGGTGAATGTTGGTGTTCTGACCGGTGACCAGCGCATCGACGGCTTGGCTGGCTCCCGTTTGCGCATCGTTGATGTGTCCGATGGCTTCTTGCAGGGAGTTGACGAACTGTGCCCCGCCTGCCTGCCCGGACTCCTTGATCTCAGGGATCTCGATCGGCCGAGGCTGATTCGCGCCTGCGATCCGCAAGTCAGTCATGATTACCTCCCGATCTCCAACGCGCGATTCCACATGGTCCGAGACGCATTGACCGCCTGCACGTTCGCTTCATATGCGCGCGACGCACCGATCATATTGACCATCTCTTCCATGACATTCACGTTGGGCATCGTGACGAAGCCTTTCTTGTCGGCATCCGGATGTCGAGGGTCGTACACCTGTTGTCCCGGCTTCTTGTCCTCGATGACTCGCGCGACTTTCACACCGTCCAACGCATGCTTACCGGGCCCCGTGGAGACCTGCTTGAAGGCGCGCTGAAAGGCGGACGAGACCGGCGCGGCTTGAAACACCACGTCACGGCGGCGATACGGACCACCGGTGCTGGTCTTGGTGGACTGCGCGTTCGCAAGGTTACTGGCAATGACGTTCAACCGATGCCGATGGGCATCGAGAGCAGAAACCGAGACCGCGAGACTATCTGTTAAATCCATGTCACACCTCTTTCTGCTGTAACCACTGCGTGGATCGCTCCATAGCGCGTACGGTCATCCATTACCGTCCCTCACGGATCGCGCTCAACAACTGTCGAAGGCGCATGCTGATGAGAGTCGCCGCCGTGTTGTACTGTTGGGCATTGTCCGACATCTTGGCCATTTCCAGTTCGATATTGACGGAGTTGGCGTCAAGAGGCAGATCACCGGCCGGCACTTCTTCCAATCGCCCCGTCACCCGTTGAAAGCCGTTCCCCTTCGGGCCGATGTGGTTGTGATGTGTCGAGACCAGGGTGATCGGGAGCTTGCCCTGCTGCGCGTTCGCCAACGCCTGCCCGAAGTTCAAGTCCGTAGCGCGATATTTGGGCGTTTCTTCATTGGCGATGTTGGCGGCGATCACCTGTTGGCGAGCCCCGCGCAGGTCCAGCGATCGCTCCAACAGCTGCATGGTTCGATCAAAGATGGTCATGGTCCGCACCCCTTAGAAAATTCTGCCCACTACTGTGCAATCTATGTACCGTGGCACATGCACGATGAAACACTTGGCCTCACTGCATTCTGCCTCTGCCGGCTTGAAGAGATCCCGGCAAAAACCGCGGCAGGCGGGAAAGATTTGCCTAGTACCGCCGAACATTCCCTTAGGATTTTTCTGCTTCCACCTGGTAACCCATGTCGCGATATTCCCGGAGTTTGTTACGTAACGTGCGGATACTGATGCCTAATTCTTTCGCCGCATGAGTGCGATTGTCTTTCACTTTTGCCAGAGTCTTGAAGATAAGATCCCGTTCCATTTCCCAGAGCGAGCCATGCGCCGAGGGCGTGACCAACGCTTCGACCGTCTCCAATTCCCTCACAGGTACGGTTCCGTCACCAGGCATGAGATGATCGACGTCAACCGCCCCTCCTGCCGCCACTAAAATGGCGCGTTCCATGACATTTTCCAGTTCACGAACGTTCCCTTTCCAGGGACGCTGTTGCAAGTCGGCAATCGCCCGATCCGACAGCGTTGGCGAGGTCAGGCCGTTGCGGTGCGCCGAAGAGCGGAGAAAGTGCCTGGCCAGCAGTGGGATGTCTCCTACTCGCTCGCGCAGGGGTGGCACCGTGACCGGAAACACATTCAGTCGATAGAACAAATCTTCGCGAAATCGTCCTTGCGTCACCTCGTGATAGAGCGAGCGATTCGTCGTGGCGATCACGCGAATGTTCACCGGTACCGGCTCACGCCCGCCGATGCGGTCCACCTCCCGTTCCTGCAGGACTCGCAGCAACTTTGCTTGCAATCCCAAATTCATCTCACTGATTTCATCCAGAAACAACGTGCCGGTATGAGCCATTTCGAATTTGCCCAATTTTTTCTGAATGGCCCCCGTAAACGCGCCCCGTTCGTGGCCGAACAATTCACTTTCCAGCAGACTATCTGGCAAGGCGGCGCAATTGAGCGCGACGAAGGGACGATGGGCGCGAGGGCTTCGGGCATGGATATAGCGCGCCAGCAACTCTTTTCCCGTACCGCTTTCCCCGCTGATTAATACCGTAGCCTGGCTCGCCGCCACACCCTCGAGCGTCGTGAGCAGGCGAATCATTCCGGGGTCCTGGGTCAAAATCGCACGCGCCTCCGGTGGCATCGGCGCCTCCTGCTCGTCTGATGCCGTAGTCGCCTGGAGATTCAGGATGACCCGCTCCAAGAGATCGGTGGAAAACGGTTTGAGGATATAGTCGTTCGCACCGCACTTCATAGCTTCAACCGCGGTCTCTACCGTGCCGTACGCCGTCATCAAGATGATGAAGGTGTGCGGCGCCTTCTGTTTAATCGCCTTCACGAGTTCCAACCCGGTCACGCGTGGCATCTTCAGATCCGTGACCACCAGCCACGGCTTCAGACGCTCGACCTGTTCGATCGCATCGGCGCCGTCGATGGCGCCCCGTACGTGATATCCGAGACGCCGGACGGTCTCTGACAGGGCCGTGCGCATGGAGGGCTCGTCGTCGACAATCAACACCATCCGGGTATCTTCGGAGGCAGGGGAAGGTTCCTGCATATGCTGTTGCACGCTCATTCGGCCATCTCCTCTTCGGCTACGGTCAGACTGTGATCGTCGGCGTCCACTTGCCTGAGTTGTGTTGCGGCGGCGACTGTCCCTGCGCTCAGTTGATTCGGCTCTTGTGGCAAGGTCATGACAAAAGCGGTGCCACGGCCAGGACTGCTCACCACATCGATCCGTCCATGATGGGCCTCTACCAAGGCGTGTACGATGGCCAGCCCTAACCCCGTCCCCTCATCTTTGGTAGTAAAGAATGGATCAAACACCCGGGACTGGACCTCAAGCGGAATGCCAATCCCTGTGTCGGTGACGGTGAGTTGGACCTCCGGGCCCCTCTGGCTCTGCCCTGGAACCACAGTCGCCGTGAGGGTCAGGACTCCTCCCTCCGGCATCGCCTGGACCGCATTCAAAATGAGGTTCAGCAACACCTGTTTCATCTTTGCGCCGTCACACCAGAGTTGTGGAACACGCGCATCCACCTGGCAACGTACGGTGATAGCCGCCTGCGCCATGGCATGAGTGGCCAGGGTCAAGACCTCCCGCAACAGCCGCTCGGTTTCGTGCCACCGCAACTTAGAACAATCCGGCCTCGTATAGACCAACAGGTTGGATAACAGGCGGTCCATGGATTTGACCGCCATGGAGATATGCTCGGCGTAGGCCTGCAATTGCGGCTGGTCTCGAAGATCCTTCCGTAGCATGGACGCGAAGAGCTCGACACTTCCCAGAGGGTTCCGAATTTCATGCGCGATGCTGCCGACCATTTGGCCCATGGCTTCCAGCCGGTTGCGCCGCTGAAGTCGATCTTCCAACTGGCGAATGCGCGTGACGTCATGGATCAAGACCAACGTACCGGTCAACGTTCCGGCTTCATCGTTCAGGTCTGTTTCCGTCAGCGCAATCGTCACGCCTGATGGAAGCACCAAGGGATACTCCTCGTGATCCTTTCGAATCTCTGCCAGCACCTCAGTCGCCCGGCGGCCCCGCAGTTCATTCTGCGACACCCCCAAGAGGTGTTCTGCGGAGTGGTTACATCGCACCACGACATCCTGCGAATCGGCGACAATCACGCCGGTATCCAACGACTCCAACACAGCCGTGACATGCGCCCGCATCTCCTCGGTCTCACGAAGATGTTCCCGGAGGCTGGCGTTGGTCTGTGCCAACTCCAGATCCATTTGCTGAAGCCTGGTCGTCAACGCGTCATAGGATTGCTGCAGGACCGTGGCGGCCTGATCGAAGTCCCGAAACGCACGGGTCAGGAGATCGTTGTTGGGACGCTCTGTGTCCTGACGCATCATGGCTTCTTGCCTCCTTGACCAGCCTTCGCTTCCTGCACGTCTGTTTCCAGCACCGCCGCCAGACGGCGAACCAAACTGTCCTGGCTGACGCTGAGTGCGCGAAGTCCGTTGCGGGCAAAGTCGTCACGCTTTACGCCTCGGGCCAGCTGCACCATCTGCACCTGCGCCCAGGCTTCTTGGTCTGGTTCCAAGCCAGCGACCACCGCTCCTTTGTACATGGCTAAGGCCGCTTCCCTTCGATGCAGCCGAGCGAGCACATCGGCATATCGCAGCATGTCAAACGCCGGCAGTTCGACGCCCATCTTGCTCAGACTGTCGTACAGTGCGGCCGCCTCCCCGTCTTGCTTGGCTTGTGCCAGCACACCAGCCATCTTCAGTTGAACGAGCCATCGGTCGGGATGACGCGGATTATGTGACAACCATTGTCTTCCGAGTTTGAGCAACGCCCCGGTATTCCCTTCGCCTTCAAACGACGTCAGAATTCCTCGCAGAGCCTCCGCAGCGGATCGTCCGGTGGGAAACTGGAGTCGATACCGCTCAAATACGGCACGCGCCGCGCGCATGTCTTTCTGCTCCAAATAGCTGTACGCCAATCCCATCAATGCCGCCTCATGAGAGGCCTCTGCCTTCGGGTCCCTGATCATCGACTGAAATAGCCTCGCCGATTCCACGGGGAATCCCAGCCGACGATGGGCCTCCGCAATTTTGAGCAACAGGTCCGTACCGGCATAGAGCCGGTCGGCAAACGGACCATGCCGGTGGAACAGGTTGATCAGCTCAAAATCATCACCCGCCTTCAGTGCCGCTTCGAGCCGAGGCCGGAGAAACCTGACGACCTGCGCTCCGCTTTTCTCCGGCCAAGGGTCGTTCTCGAACTTACCAGTGCGTTTCACGACTTGTTCGTAGGCTCGCAGTGCCTCTTCCGGTTTACCGGCCCGTTCCAGCGTCTCCCCGAGATGAAACAACGCTTCGCTGCCGACCGTCGAGTCCTCATGTTCCTTTGCGCTCTCTTCGAACACCTGCCGCGGGCTCATCATTTCACCGGGCTGCAACGGAATATTCGCCAGATGCGCAGCCACCGTATGCCGAAGATTTACTTCTTCGCCCTCAGGCTCGAGATGTTCCAACACATCGGCATATCTCACACGGGCGGTTGGCGCCGTCGGAGCATTCGGATATTGGCTCAACAGTGCAGCATAGAAGATGCTCGACTCAATCCACCGTCCGGCATCTCGGTAGTTGTCCGCCAAATGGGTCAACACAAAGGGATTTTCTGGTCGAGACGGGTACAGATTGTAGAAATGCAGGAGTTGCTCTCGCACGACGGGTCCGCGCTGGGCGTCGCCTGCGGTGTCAGCGTATCGCAGCAAGGCCACGGGATCTGCCCGAAGTGAGGCCGGCCATCGACTGTTGATACTGTCGAAGAGGGCGTCGGCTTCCTTGATCCGTCCAAGCCGATAGAAGCTATGTGCTTGTCCGAGGGAAGCGGACACCAACAACGTGGGATCAACCGTGCGTTTCAACACATGATCGAACGTTTGTATGCTTTCCTTCCAGCTTTTGAATCCGCGTAGAACGTACGCGAGACCGAGCATGGCACGATTGGCATCGTAGGAATCACGCTCCGCCAGACTGAGCGCATGCTGATAAGCAATTTGCGCTTCCTGGTACCACCCTTCCATGCGGTACACATCCCCGATTCGCCAAGCTGCCCGCTTCGCATTGGTCGCATGCGGCTCTTCACGCATCAGAGTTTTGTACTGATCAATAATCTCTAAGGGCCTCGCTTCACGATCGGTCGCCTTCAAGGTACTTTCTGCGAGAAACGCCTGAAACGCCGATTTCAACTGGCTGCCAGGATGATCGCGAAGCATGTTGTTGAAGTGGAGCCGTGCCTCCACAAACTGCCTCTGCTTGAACATGGTGACTCCCCGTTCGAACTGGCCCCATTCCGGCAATTCGGTGAGGCGTTCAAAGCGGGGACCCGGGTCGGGTAGGACACCGCGAACCAATTCCGACGGTTCCGGCATCATGGCCGGCAGTTCCTGACGCATCGCCGGCACGGCAGTGGATGCCAACAGGGGGATATCACCTACGTGAACCAGTTGGTTCAGAAACAGGGCGAGTGCAATGCAGCACTGAATATGTCGATGCTTGTTAGATAGGAATCGCACAGGGGCGGAAACAGCAAGTCCTGTGCCCCTAGGGAAATGATGCAAACCAAGGTGTGGGTTGAAGATTTAGGAAGAGTGATCAACGGCCAGAATTGAGGTCGTCAGAAACCCCAACAGGCGCCGGCTTGCACCGGTCAAAAAAATGACGTGCTTGGAGCAGCGTGCGGCACATGACCTCAATTCTGGATGGAGTAGCCGTGGCTCTTCGGATCGAATCCCTTCCGCTTGAGCTTTTCCACGAGGGTCGTTCTGTTCACTTGAAGCAACTGTGCCGCTCGACTGGTAATGCCATTGGCTTTTCGTAAGGCCTCGCCGATCAGTCGGTTCTCGTAATGCTCTAGTTCTTTCGTCAAATTGATGCCGTCCTCGGAGAAGCGAATGAACTGCTCTGGCGCCTCGACCGACTTTCCACCGGCATGTTTCACAGCGCGTTCCGGCAAGTCGGCCAGGGTCAGCATTCCCCTTTTCTTCAGCACGCACAACCGTTCGACCATGTTTTCAAGCTCGCGGATATTGCCCGGCCATTCCTCCTCTGTCATACGAGCCAGCGCATCAGGCTCCATGCCAAGGATTTCCGTTCGTCGCAACTGATTGAATTGGGAGATGAAATGGTTCACCAAGAGCGGAATGTCGCTCCGACGCTCTCGCAAAGGAGGAATGTGGATAGGAATGACGTGTAGGCGATAGTACAAGTCCTGCCGAAAGCGGCGTTCTTGAACAGCCAGGGCGAGGTCCTGATTGGTGGCGGCAATGATCCGGACATCGACATTGATCGTCCTGGTTCCACCGACGCGCTCGAAGCAGCGCTCTTGCAACACGCGCAGCAATTTCACTTGCAGCGGGAGACTCATTTCCCCCACTTCGTCCAAAAAGATGGTGCCACCGTGAGCCAATTCAAACCGCCCCAGGCGGGTGTGCGCAGCCCCGGTAAATGCCCCCTTTTCATGGCCAAACAATTCTGACTCGAGTAGCGTTTCTGGAATCGCGCCGCAGTTAACCGGCACTAAAGGACGCTCCCGGCGCATGCTATTGAAGTGCAGCATCCGAGCAATTAATTCTTTGCCAGTGCCGCTTTCCCCTTCGATGAGCACCGTGCTATCGCTGTCCGCGACCTTCTCCACAAAGTCCAACACCATTCGCATCGGCGCGCTACTCCCCACCAGATGCTCAAGGCGATATTGGTCCCGCACGGCTTTTCGCAGCAGATGGTTTTCCTGTTTGAGCTTGTATACATCCAACGCCTTACGCACCACGACGGCTACGGTATCGGGTTCGAATGGTTTGGTAATGAAATCAAAAGCCCCAGCCTTCATGGCGCGCACGGCATAGTCAATCGTGCCGTATCCGGTCATCACAATCGCAATGATTTTGGAGTCGATTTTTGAAATGCGTTCTATCGTTTCAAGTCCGTCAATGCCTGGCATTTGTAGATCAGTTAGAACCACATGCACAGGCTGGTCCTTGACCGCTTCTACACCTTCCAGACCACTGGACATGACAGTTACCTGATGGCCTTCATCTGTCAGCGTCTCCGCCAAAAGCTGGCGCACAGCAGGGTCATCATCGATCACAAGAATGTGTGATTGGCTCATACAACGCGCTCCTCCCCGGGTATCGAGGACGTCAGGCTATTCTGGATTGCTGCACCGACACTTCAGCCCTCAGACGGCGGCGCAGCACCATAACTCGTCTCAAATTGAGCTTATTGGGAATCAAGACTTTATTCAAGTAAAAGTGGCCGTGCAGGGAAACTGGAACCAGGACAAAACGGACGGAAGTTCAGGAGCACTAGTGATGAATGCCTCACATCTTGACAGCTCAGCACAAGAACTGTAGGGTTCCACGCTCATCATCTTGTTGAAATATCCCGCATCTTGGCATCTGAGTGAGTGAGCTGGCGTAGCTCAATTGGCAGAGCAGCGGTTTTGTAAACCGCCGGTTGGGGGTTCGATTCCTCTCGCCAGCTCCATAAATTCCACTGACGAATCAACCGGTTGGCGGCTTACAGAGCCGTTACTCTCCCCTCGCAGTTCTGCGAGTGTAACCGTAAGTGTAACCGTCTGACGCTCAAAGTAGGCGGAGAGTGAACGCGCTGCCTGTTCGAGGTCCCGCTCGTTCACAATGTTGTACCGGTCAAACACGCTTCTGGTCTTGTGGCCGGAAATGGACATGGCCACCTTTTCTGGCACTCCTGCTCGCACCATGTTCCGTACAGCGGTACGACGGAAGTCATGTGGGATTCTACCTACCCATACTAAGTGCTTCTTCTTCTCATCCTTCACCATCCCGCCCAGGCCAACCCTCTCGCATGCCTTCCGCCAAGAATGCTTCAAACTCTGTAGGCGAATGCCCCCACGATGGCAGATCCAGGGACAACGAGGCCATTTGAGGTCGCAGCGTGTCTTCCAAGCCAACAGAACCCGGTAAAGATCTCCCGTCAGGTAGAGAACTCTGGGTGTATTGGTTTTAGTGTCCTGTGCCTGCAGGAACAGCTTTCCTTCCGTCCAATTGATTTGCCGCCATTGCAGCGAGCAAACTTCCCCCATTCGCATCCCGCTGTAGTATGCGAGGGTAGCTGCCACCTGGGCATAGTCAGGCAAAGCACCTCGAAGCGCGAGAAAATCCTCATGCTCGAAGAATCCTGATCGAATGTTGTATTCCTTGAGTTGAGGAATGTGAGGAACGCGAGCGACTAGCTGTGGTGTTTGTTGAAAGCCCATCCGAAACATCCGCTTCAGAAATCCAGTTTCCCGGTTGATGGTGCCGTTTGCCGCACCCTCTCCCTGGCGTTTGACGATATAGCCTTTAATTCGCTCGGTCGTAATGGCCGATACTCGCATCTTTCGAAAGTATGGTTCTAAGTGGTTCTGATATTCGCTGACCCGCCGTCCAGTCTTACGTTTGTTCAATTCGTAATCTTGCCTTACGAGTGCGGCCAGGTCTTCATAGCGTATTCTGTCGATATTGGGCCCACGATATAGCCCTGCAGCTATCTCCCCTTCCTTAATTTTCAGAATTCGTTTTGCTCGGTCCTTATCACTCGTCCTTGTGCTTTCTTGGATGGGTCTGCCCTCAACGTAATATTTCATCCAGTATGGGCCCTGTTCGGCCAAAGTCCCTGTCGTCGGATCGCGCTTCTTGCGTCGGTAAATCATCCCCATGATGCCCCTCCCGCTTGTTGTTTTCGATGAAGCGGTCCATATCGTAAATATCGAACAGGACACGCCGTCCCTGCCGCACACAGGGCAGTTTGCTAGACCAATTGAGGTGTCGGACTGCCCACTGGCTGATACCGAGGTATCGAGCCGCCTCTCTGACCGAATACAGTTGTTTGAATACTTCCTCTGACATTTCCATCACCCCCTTTCATTAAAACTGGTTGTTTTCGCCCTGGCGCCCGATCACGCCGCTAGGGTTTTAGTTTGGGTTTCTTGAGATCAGGAGGATTCATGATCACTCCAAGGCCTTTTAACGCCTCCCCGGTCATTTTCTTCCATCCCTTCATCGCCTGATCCAGTTTTCCCGCTTTCGCCTGTTCCAACATCGTGGCCATATGTTCGAGAATTGGCTGCTGCTCGCTTAGGAGATCACGAATAATCTCGGCTCGTGGCTTTTCCATGGCCGCGGATACACGCGAAATCGTCTCGTATAGGTCCGTGGGCAACGATAGCAATACTCGGTGCGGCGTATTTTTAGGTTTCGGACTCATTTATAGCCCTCCGTTATACTAAATTACATATATCTTAACGCTATACATATGTCAACGAGTGGATAGATGTCGTGACATTCTTTGCGATATCACCAGAGAGCATCCGTTATATGTGATGGCAGTCAGGGCGAAGAAATTGATCTTTTGTTCGCGGAATCCTAAACTTATGCCGCACTCCGTAACCATCTGTTAAAGCAGTGCGAAAGTCGGCGATATGGGCGATGCCCCTAAGAATGATTGATTAGATGTCGTGGACCTTGGGAAGACTGCAGACGCCATGCCAATGGAGATTTACGAGCGTACGACAACCACTCTGCTAGAGACATTTCGGAGCCTCACAGCCCTAACAACTGAGACAACGAGCGGTCTTGGTCGCTACCTACGGTGACGTTGGTCCCGTTGTGAGACGGGATAGTGAAAAGCATTTTCTCGTCGGTAACACCCACGCTCCATTAAAGGTCGCCACCAATGCGATTTGCTAGCAAAGTAGTTACGCTTCTCCCGCTCGTGCTCATAGGGATGACGCTCTTTACCAACTCCTGTGGAATGTTTTCAAAAGTCTTGCAAGATAATCAACCAAGGGCGAGTAAAACGGGGGAAAATGTACCCTCTACACTCGCCAGCGCAGGTCTCTCCAAATTAGACATCGACACGATGCCAGCCTTCGTCGGGCTCGCAATATCAGGCGGGGGAAGTCGTGCAGCGAATTTCGGTGCTGCAGTTATGGAACGGCTCGACCAAGAGGGATTCTTGAAGCATGTGAATGTAATCTCTGCAGTCTCTGGGGGCGCGCTGCCAGCGAGCTACTATGTATTGAATCGTAACAGCAAAGACTGGAGCTGGGCCACTCTCCGTGAGTTAATAGCCACGGATTTCGCGAGTAAAATGCGGTGGGTGCATCTATCAGAACTGCCTGGATACTTCTTATTAGGAAAGAATAGATCTCATATGATGGCGAGTATTTTTGATGATGTGCTGTTCAATCAAGCCACTTTTGGACGCCTTGGTGATGGAATGCCTCGCCTTCTTATCAACGCAACCGTTCTACCAGGAGGCAATCAGATTTCATTCACAGATGACTATTTTCAAAGCCTAAATTCTCGCCTTGATACATATCCACTTTCACTTGCTGTTGCTGCATCTGCAGCAGTCCCTGGAATCTTTCATGATATTCCGTTGACCTCTTATACCCAGGATGGGAACAAAAATGGTTTTGTCCACTTGGCAGATGGGGGCATCTCAGAGAACCTCGGATTAGAAACACTTCTTCGAATGGCAGCAGCCAGAGCCATGCCGAATGGGCCACCAAAGGCATGCTTCATTTTTCTAGTGGACGCATTTCCAGGTTCCGATCGAATTTCAGAAAGGCGTCGCGAGTCCGAGCGTCGAGACCTGAGGAAGTTTACCGACTTCATTTTTGACGAAAACTACCTGGACGCGATGGACACTTTATTCGCTCGGACACGTATCGATCTTCTCTCTCAAATAAACTTAGGACGAATAGATCTGCGCGACCTTGGTTATGGAGGAGATATGAGACGATATTACCCCGTCATGACAACGCGCTTAAGACATGACGAATTATGCGAACTGTGGCACATCACATTTCCTCATCTGGTACCACTGCTTCATGCCTTCAAGCCCGATCGGAGGCCAGGTCCCGAAGAGTACAAAGCATTGTCAGACCTTAGCCATGCCGTTGCCTCAATTAAGACGCACTGGCATCTCACTACGGAGGGATCGTGTGACGAAGTAACTCTCCAAAATCTCTTATATGAATCTGCCCGTATTCTCATCAGCGAAGACATGGTAACTCTGAAAGATGCGCGACAGTGGTTTCAAGAGCACGGCATGAAGGCAGAGCGAAGCCCTCAACCTGCGGCAGAAACCCAAAACGTCATATCGACCATGACAGGCATCGAGCTAGGGAAAAACACCAGTGGGCGGTTAAATGGTGAGGTGATTTGTAAAAAGCCCTCAACATCGAAGTGACCAAAGTGGCAACTAAAACCTAGCGGAGGGGGAGTCTTCGACACCCCCTCTTCCCCCCTGAGAGCGCCCGCGCTCAAGTAAGCGCCGCCGCAGTGAGTCACGAGCTCGGAGTAATCGGAACCGGTTCAGGCTTTCCGGTAACCCATCGTATCGAGCTATCTTCAAACCCCGCCATCCAACCATAAGTGCCCGATCCACCCATCCATTCCGTAAGACGGCAGCAGACGCCGACGCGACGCAATGCCTCTTGCCGAATGAGGCTGTACATTTTCCTTTCCACGTCCGTTGCCCTTCGGTCTAGCACAAACTCATGCTTTTCCGTCGGCACCTTGACGCCTAATGAGCAGAAGTATCGGTGTTCCTCAAACTCACGCGGCATGTTGTCAAAATCCTTGCTGATGTATTTCGACAGGTAGCGGGCAAGTTTCACCG